>Ga0209694_1001039_pt1 | contig 34247 bp, 34 predicted proteins | sample GluameincwithD2O_FD_187499 | JGI IMG/M metagenome (GOLD analysis project Ga0209694, IMG submission 187499) | Mouse cecum microbial communities from Vienna, Austria - Glucosamine amended microcosms incubated with D2O (SPAdes) (version 2) | ecosystem: Host-associated > Mammals > Digestive system >... | reverse complement strand
TTCTCGTCTTCCTTTGCTATCCGAAGTAACAGCCTGTTTATTTCCTTTGGGTCCAACATAGCTACAACTCCTATCGCTTTATTTTGTTTTTGAATTATAGCATATTATGGCTTTTTTGGCAATTATTTAGTTCTTTTTGTTATTAAAAATTCTTAATTTTCTTATAAAATTATTGTATAGGAAGGAGAAAATATATGGAAACAAGATTATTAGAAATTATAAGTTCAAAAGGATTATCAAGAAAACAAATAGCTAAAGACTTAGGTATTGAAAGGAGGACACTAGATAATTACATTAATGAGAAAACGCAAATGAATGCTGAAATGATTAAAAGAATGGCTATCTATTTAAAGATTTCTACAGACTATTTATTAAAAATTGATGCTTATGACCCATCCTTCATTTTAGAAAGAACAAACAAAATATGTTTAGAACTAAAAGAACTTATTTATTATATTTGTAAGAAAATTTGTAGTAGGGAAACAACTAACTTTTCTCATAAGTTTTTTATTAAATTATTTAAAAATTGTAATTTACAGAAATATATAGTAAAATATTTTTAAATAATATTTCGTACTAGGGGGATAGGTATGGATAAGTTTAAAAAGAAAAAGGAAAATTTTTATACCTATGGAAAAGCTGTAAATTTATATGAACCATTTAAATTATTAGAAAGGGAATTTGATATCGCTTTAGATCCAAACTGTTATTATATTTTTCGTTTTGATGGAAAGCATATGACTCAAGATTTTAAAATAAAAAATGAGCCTATTCATAAGGAATTTTTTAAGACCATGAAAGACACGTTCAAGGAGTTTTGTACTCCTGACAAAAGAATATTATTTGCATATTCATATAGTGATGAGATTTCTATTTTAATCAAAACAGATTTAAAAAATACGAGGTATAGATTAGAAAAGCTATTATCCCTATATTCAAGTGAAATTTCTGTTCTTTTTTATAAAAATTCTTTAGAAAATCATTTACAAACAAAAAAAATTTACGTATTTGATGCAAGAGCAATAAAAATAGAGCGGGAACAAATCAAAGATTATTTTATCGCTAGACAAGCCTTTGCGATTGACAGATATGTAATGAAATTAAAAAATAAATACAATATAAATCCTCAATTTAAAATCTCTACACAGGTAATTAAAGCCTTAAAGGAGAAGGGTATACTTTATGAAACCCTTCCATTAGAACATCGGTATGGCTTAATTTATCATGCAAAGAAAGAAATTAAGCCATTTGAATTTGTGGCAAAGGAGGCTCTATTGTTGAACTTTCTTTTTGGGGACGAGATTAAAAAGGAAAATAAGAAAGGCAAGACTAAAAAAATCAATTAATCTTGCCTTTTTTATTTCTCAAAATTACTTATGAGCTCAAAGATTCATCCTCTTCAAAGTACTTTTTATATCCATATTTTTTAGCATATCCACTTTTAGTTATTTGTTTCATTCTAGCTATAGAAAAATCATTTTCTTCTAAATCCTCTGTAATTGTAGAACCAGCAGCAATAAACGCTCCATTTTTTATTTTTATTGGTGCTATTAAATTACTATTACAGCCAATAAATACGTTATTTCCAATTGTGGTCTTAAATTTACTTACCCCATTATAATTGACTGTCACTACACCACAGCCAAAATTTACACCCTTTCCACACTCCGTGTCTCCCACATAGGTTAAATGGCTGATATTTGTTTTTTCTCCTATAGTAGAATTTTTTATTTCCACAAAATTACCTATTCTATCATAATCACCAACACTCGTATGCATTCTAAGGTGCGTAAACGGCCCTACCATGGCTCCTTTACCAACAGACGAATCAACTACTACACTATGAGCTACAATTGCATTCTCGCCAATATAGGAATTACTAATCTCACTATTTGGTCCTATCACTGCATTAGATTTGATTAAGCTGTTCCCTAAAATAATACTTCCTGAACGAATTATACTTTTTGGCTCTAAACACACATCTGGTCCTATTGTTATAGTTTTACTATTCTCTATATAAACTCCATTTACCATATGGTTTCTATTTATCTCATTTCTTAAAATATCTTCTATTTTACTTAATTGATAAGCATTTACTATATTTGCAAATTTATAAGTTTTACGAATTGACATAAATCCTATTTTGCCTTTAATCCGTTTTATTAAATTTTCTAAATTAAATGGGAATTTTAAATTTTCTTTTTGGGAAAAAATTTTTTTTAATACCTTATTATTTATTAAATAAATACTATCATCTAAGCTTTTACATTTGTGAATTTTAGATTTATCTTTATTAGCCTGTTTATTTTTTATTTTTTCCTCTGTAGATACGATTGTTACTTCATTGCCATTAAAGCTATGGTAATCTATTGTTTCTCGGATAATAGTATGATCCACTAACGGCTTATAGCTTGGAATAAATAAGGTTACACCATCTTCCTTAATAATATTTTCTATGGAAAGAAAAAATTGATTTTTTTCATAAGCATATTCAGAATTAAATAAAGATACTTCTTCTAAAGAAGAGGCAATACATATTGGTTGAATATCTATCCTTTTCAATTCATCTATCAAATAGGTAATCATTGATTTACCAAGCAAAGGAGAAAAACAATTTGGAAAAGAATTTAGAGAATAGTTCCTTTCATCAAATGCTAAGATAAGCGCATAGTTCATAATAAAATCCTCTTTTCATAATCACTATACTATATGCTTAACCTATATATTTAATAAATGAGCAAGTATTATTTATTGTATTTTTGTCTAAAGTGTTATAAAAATACCGCTATCATAAATGACAACGGTAATAAAATAAAAAATGTTATATCCTTATATTTTTCTTTTTACTGATTTGATTCTTCAAACCATTCTTGATTTTCTAAATTCCACTGAATTGTTGGTCCTATCCCTGTTTCAAAAGTATACTTGGGTTTCCATCCTAACTCCTTCATTATCTTATCAGGATTTATTGCATATCTCAAGTCATGTCCAGCTCTATCCAAAACAAAGCTTATTAGGCTTTCTGGTTTGCCTAATTCCTTTAATATTACCTTTACCACTTCTAGATTTGTTCTTTCGTTATGTCCCCCTATATTATACACTTCTCCATCTCTTCCCTTGTGTATAATCAAATCGATTGCCGTACAATGATCATAAACATGTAACCAATCACGAACATTATTTCCACTTCCATATAAAGGAAGTGGTTCATTTGCTAATGCCTTTTTTATTATTAAAGGTATTAGCTTTTCAGGGAATTGATATGGTCCATAATTATTTGAACATCTACTTATAGTAACAGGTACTCCAAATGTTCTGTAATAAGCTAATCCTAATAAGTCTGCTGATGCCTTAGTGGCACTATATGGACTTGAGGTATGAAGTGGCGTTTCTTCAGTAAAAAATAAATTTGGCTTATCAAGGGTTAAATCTCCATATACCTCATCTGTTGAAACCTGATGATATCTTTTTATACCATATTTTCTGCATGCATCCAAAAGTACTTGAGTTCCTATTATATTCGTTTTTAAGAAAATATCTGGATTTTTCAAGCTTCTATCTACATGAGTTTCAGCAGCAAAGTTAATTACATAATCAAATTTTTCCTTTTCAAACAGCTTATATATTTCTTCTCTATTACAAATGTTTTCCTGTACAAAATTAAAATTAGGTTTTTCTAATAAAGGTTTAATAGTATTTTTATTTCCTGCATATGTTAACGCATCCAAACAAACAAATTTATCCTTAGGGTATGTATTCATCATATAATGACAAAAGTTTCCCCCTATAAAGCCTGCTCCACCTGTTATCAAATATTTACTCATAAGTTTTTAACTCCTTTTAAAAATTTGAGAGTTTTTTATAATTGATTTTCTAAAAATAATTCATCAAATTCTTTTTTTGTTAAATCCTTAAATTTTTCATAAGGAATATCACAATTAAAATAGCATTGGCCGTGAATCGCCCCCCCCTTATGCTCAGGTATGGTCATATAATCGCCATATTCCTTTTTTAAAACTTCATCATAATACAAAGGTATTGCAATTTGAATGTCTTCAAATTGATGATATAAAGTTTGATCAAACCATTCCTTAGCCCATACATTTTTCTCATATCCTGGCATAAAGCTAGCAAGAGCTACCATATTATATTTTTCCTTATTCGGTATATTTTTGCTCAAATTATCAACCTTTAAAATAGTCTTTTGTAAAGAATGAAAGAAAAAGTATAAGTGCATAATGACTTTTCTCAAGAGACTCTTTGGAGTGTATACTCTCCAAAGAGATAAGGCTTTAAACAATTTAATTTTTCTACAATACTTTTGCCTCTTTCTATAATTATCAAATAAAACATCATAAGGGAATATATCAATAAAAATTCCACAATTTTTTCCTTTTTTAAGATCCGAATAAGACTCCTTAATAAAGCATGTTGTATTACTATTCCTTATTTGAGCATGTCCATTTGGGTAATCCCTTTCTGTAGAGTAATGCTGTAAAAAATAGGGTTCTTTTTTTAGTTCTTCTTTGGCAACCTTAATAAACTTTTCATAGTCCTTTCTAGGCATCATTAAATCAATATCATCATCCCAAGGAATAAAACCGTTATGACGTATAGCTCCAATAAGTGTTCCGCCTGCTGCAAAATACTTCAACTTATATTTATCACATATATCAATAAATATTTTTACCATATCTAGTTGAGCTTGCCAAACTTTTTTTCGAAGCGTAGATACTTTAAAATCACAAATTACTTCCGCATTTAAATTCATGTTAACTTCTCCTATGTAATTTTTTAAATTTATTCCAAAAAAGCCGTATCGTTTCTAAAACAAATTTATCTCTTAAAATGAACAATAAAATAAAATATTCTCCCATACCAATTCCAATTTCTAAGATAAGAAACCATATCCCCATTGGCAAATAATAATTGAGCACAAGTAAGGTAACAAACATAATGCTTCCTGATATTAAATATTTATATCCCACTTTAATAAAATCCTTAAAAGTGAAGAAATCCTTAGCAAACCATAAATATAATAGGGTTATAACCAATTCTGCAACTATAGACGAAATGGCAGCACCCCTAGCTTTAAAGTAATAAATCAATATAGCATTTAATAAAACATTTATTATAGCACCAATAATTAAAAATCGATTGCTAATCCTCTGTTTATCAAAAGGGGTATAATAATGTGTACCTAATAAATTACTTACGCCTATAATTAAAATTAATGGTGAAAATATATAAACCAAAGGTATACATTCTTCATAGCCCTCTCCTAAATAAATTGGTACGAATCTTTTTGCAGTAACAATTAAGCCAAACATAATGGGAATGGCTAACAGAAGCGAAAAGCTTGCTGATTTTTTTGTTAAATGCTTTATTTTTTCAAATTCCTGATTTGCATAATAATAGGAAATTCTTGATCGCATAATTATATTCATCATAGTTATGATGGTAATAGGAAGCTTTGCCAATTGTTCAGCCTTCTCATAATAACCATTTTCAAAATCAGAATTTGTAATTAAGCCGATCATAGTTTTATCTAAAATGGTATAGATTTGAATTGCAATGGTAGGCACAAAATAAACCATACATTCCTTAAAATGACAAAAAGGGTTAATTCTATTTTCAAGTTTTACCCTACGAGTATATTTAAATATAAACGGGATTAAAAAAAAGTAAGGCAATGCATTCGTAACAACCAATATAAATGCTGATAGATTTAAGTCCTTTTTTTCTTTAACAAGAACAAAAACTAAAACTACATAAAGAACTTTAGATAAAATATTTGCAAAGGCTATTTTTTTAAAATCCTCCACTCCCTGAAAAAACCAGGTAAAGTCTATAGCAACCGCCATTAAGGTCAAACCATAGATTGCATATAGCATAGTATTTGCTTTTAAAACAAGCACAAATGTAACATAATAGATAACCAAGCATATCCCTGTTAAAATAGCTCTAAGAACTGTTATTTCTATTAAAAACTGCTTTAAATAAGCTTTATTATCTCGATTTTTAGAGATAATTTTTTGACCATAGGTCTCTATCCCTATATTAGAAGCAATAACAAAATAAGAGACAATAGAAGCAACAAAGCTTATTACTCCATTTCCATCTGGTTCTAATACTCTTGCCAAATAGGGGGTAATCAAAATGGGAATAAGTAATGCAAAAACTTTTGCAAGAGCACTATAAATATAGTTTTTCTTTATACTTGCTGTATTTGCTTGTTTAACTTGCTCCATATGTAAAACCTCCTATCTTTTTTATATTAATCTATCATCAATTCTGTCAAATAAGAATTACGATAAACTAAACTTAAATCTTTATACATCATCGTATATACTTCTTTTGATACTTCTTCTTTTTGAATTTCCTCTAGCTTCATATTAAAAAATGCATAAGCTAAAATATCAGATAATAAGGAATCCTTACTAAAAACAAATAGCTTTTCATAGCCATCATAGGGAATACCTGTACTACATGAGGGAACATTTGTAAATCTATATCCTTCTGGTGAATACCAAACGATAAGATCAGCTCCCAAACAAGACATCGCCATGTCCTCCATTTTGTAATATCCATTTTTAATGCCATAGAAGGAAGATTTAAAATATTTTTTTCCTGAATTTTTCCCATATATAATAGATCTAGAGGAATAGTTGATGATGTATTCTGTAACACCCTCACTTAAGAGATAGCTCTTAAGCTTAGACAAAATAAAACCACGTTTCATAAAATCTAAATCTAAACTTGCTTCTCCAATAATGGAAACCCTATTATCCTCATATTCTAGCTTTGATGAGCTTATAATGTCTAGTTCTTTATCAATATTTTCTGAAGTGGGAATCGTTTTTTCTACATAAGCAGTATCCCACAAATCATTTAATCCACCAGCCAATAAGGATGCCGATGCATAATTTTTTAAAATAGATTCCGCAAAATGTAATGCCTCAACCAATTCCCCTGATAAGGTTACATCTCTTTTTTTATTTAGAGAATAAATATTTTCCATACCCTCATAGGAATGTTCTCGATCAAAAAACTTAGAATAAAATTTTGTTTTTTCTTTACATTCTTCTAAAATCTCAGTCGAGGTGTTATATAGAATTATATCCATATATTCATCATTTTCTAAGGATATCATTTCATGAAGTTCAGTATTTGCACTGCAGGAAACAAATAAAAGAGGAATAAGAAAAATCAATATTAAGCTTTTAATTTTCATAAAAACACCTCTTTACTCAAATTTAGCCCTTAAAGCCATGAGATTTCCAATACACTTTTCTATAAATTCTTCTGACAAAATCTTTAATCGGCTTATCTCCAAGTGTTGCTATATTTAATTCCTTTATTTTTAAATCACCTTTATGACAAATCCAAACATTAAATAATCGCTCTGATAAGAAGCCAAAAACACGCTTTTGATAGAGATCTCTTCCGTCATTTACATCAATATTCTTTTCTAGTTCAAACAAAATATCAAATAAAAAGGAACAATATTCATCCATTAGCTTTTTTCTCCCAACAAACATATTGTAAGGATAACAATAATTTTGCCGAAGCATAACCTGTTCCCATGCTTCCTTATAGTCAGGATATTTTGATAAAACTACCAATTCTAATTTTTTAATATCTTCCTTAATATGTTCATGCTCATATTGAGTGACTAGATTTTTTTCCCTTGGCCAGCACTGCTTATGAGGTAAAATCAAATCATATGTATCCATCAGCTTTTCCATCTTTTTCTTAGTTATAATTTTGTAATGAAATAGATTTAATTTTCCATCGCTAAACAATCTTCTATAATGTTCTAAGGATATAACATCTTCCTCTGCATATTTCCACATTGTATATAAACCCGTAAGCTCACAATAATAAGGATTTTTTTCAGAAATATTATCCTTAAGATTATCACATAAATATCCAAAAGTATCCTCTTTATTCCATGCTCCAACTAAAAGAAATTTTCTATCCTTAGGAATTCGTTTATCTTCAATTTTTTTATGTGTAATTACATACATTTCTAACATAATGATAGCTCCTTAATTTTATTTGTCAAATATGCTACGATATGGAAATACTTCATGATGTCCTAAATAGATAGTTATATAGTAGGTATATCCACAAATTAATATTACAGCTATGATGGTTAATGTCCAATTTAACCATCTATATTTTGTCAGCTTAGGGATATAAGGAATTAAAAAAAGGATAGACCAAGAAAAGTAAAGGATAGCTCTACTCATAGTTTCCATAGTTTGAAACCTTAAGGATTCCAAGCCTATTAAAAAAGCCAAAGAACACAGCATCATAAGCGGAAATATATAATTATCTTGTTTTATTAATCTATTTCTTCCAAATACTATAAGTAAGAATAAATAAGCAAATAATACAATTTGAGTATACAAAGGCTCTTGCCAGCCAAAGGGCTCAAAATAGCTACCATACCCTAATAGTCCCATTCCCCATTTCGCCAAATCTAATGCAAAAATGCCAAAGCAGAATAAAACTATATTGATTTCCAAAAAATATTTTCTTATTTTTTTTAAACATAAAACTAATAAAATAGGTATTAAAATAATTGAAGATAAATGAAAACATGTAGCTAGTAAAGAAAATAATCCAGCTTTTACAAATTTGTGTTCACAAAAAAACGAGAAGGCATATATCATTATTGCAAGCGCACAGCATTGTCTAACATTGTTCATTGAAATAAACCAATAATTACCCAGTACAATTAAAAGACCTGATAACGGCATAGACTTAGACATTTTATCCACAGATAATATCAAAAAAGTCATAAATACAAAGGATGTTATGACAAACAAAGGCTCTGGACTCATATAAAAATAAGAAATTAACAAATTTAACCAAATAAACGGCATCTCTTTATAAGGCTTAAATCCTACAATAATTCTATAGAAGTCAGGATAATACGTATAGAAATAATCTGTACCAATTCCCCATCTAAGACTAGATACCAAAGATAATGGTAATATAGCTAATATTAAAAATAGAATGTACCATTTTTTATATTTAAAATTTTCTTTTTTCTTAAATATCTCAGCAAGCCAGAGGAATAGTACTGTAAGGATGGTTGCAATGCCATAAATTAAATAGGATTTCCACATACGCTTTTCTCTCCTATTTTCCAAAAATCCATTGGTATGGTAATACCTCATGATTGTTCCAAACATTAATCATCAAATAAGTTGGTGCATATATAATGATAATCAGAATAAATAAAATACAAATTTTAGATATTTTATTTTTTTCAACATTCACAATCATAGGAATTAAAAATAGATTAGCCCAAGAAAAATTTAATAAAAATCTAGACATCATTTCTGGAATCCTTACAAAAAAGCCAAGGAAGCCAATTAAGGTTGCACAGGTACTCATCAAAAATAATGGGAAAAACTTTTTCTTATATTGCTGTTCTAAAGGTTTAAAATAGTATAACGTTATTAAACTTACCCCAAGAGTTTGTATAAAATATGGGTATATAGATTTTCCATTATCATGCTCAGAACCAAAATAGTATCCATATTTAAAATATGGCAACACAAAACGAACTACAGGGTTCATAAATGGTAAAATGCAAATTGAAAGTATAATGAAAATAAAAATATATTTCTTAAACCATTTCCAATGAATTAAAAAATAAAAGGGTAACAACAACACCATTGAAGAATGAAAGCACATAGCAAAAGCTAGAGAAATAAGACTTTGTACAACTTTTTTCTCTAGTGCAAAAGTAAAACCATATATGGCGATAGCTAATGCAACCATTTGCCTAGAATTATTTAATGATACAAAGAAAATGATAGATAATACCAATAAAATAGATGATAATGCCCAATGATCTGAAAGTTTCTTTATGGATAAATTCATAAAGAATGCAAACAAAAATCCCATAATTAAAAATAGCCATACTGGGTCATCAGTCAAATGCCTTAATCCCATATTCAGCCATAAAAACGGAACCTCTGAATATTGATCATTCTTTGTCAAGGCAGTCATAAAATTTGGAACATAGGTGTGATTATAATCAGTTCCTACTTCATACCTTAAGCCTGCAACTAAAGCCATTGGTAATATAGATAGAAAAAATAAAACATAATATACTATGATATTTTTTTTCGTTTCCAACTCGACCTTAGATTTTTGATAAAAATATTGACTAAATCCAAGCATTACTGCTGTAATCGCAGTCATAAGTATATAAACTAGCAAATGAATCACCTTCTATTTAAGAATTATATATATTTTTAAGAACCTCAGCAGATCTTCTAATATCATATCCTTGTTTTTCTATAATATCTGAAGTATCCTTTCTTATTAATTTACATTGAACAATATAGTTTACCCATTCTGAAACACCTTTTATAGATAGCATGACAGTGGAATCTAATAGCTTTACCTCTGAATCAATCGTATCTGAAAAACAGCAAGGAAGACCAGAGGCTTGAGCCTCTATCCCCACAACTGGCAAACCCTCGTGAAAACTTGGCAAAAGAAAAAAATCAAATGCCTGATAAAAGCGATAGCTATCTTTCTGAACTCCTGCATCAATAATATAAGGCTTTAAATGATTTGCCTCAGCATAGGTAAATACCTCTTCCTTTAAATAACCTTCTCCCAATAATAACAAATAGCAATTTATGCCTTTTTGGCGTAATTCCTTTAAAACATCTATTAAGAATTTATGATTTTTTTGTTCTACATATCGACCCACATGACCAAGAACAATTACATCATCATGAATATTAAAACTTTTTCTTATTTCATCTCTTATTATTTTATTAAACTTTAATTTATATGTATCTACTCCATTTTTTAATATAATTTTTTGAGATGCATATGATTTTGAAAACATAAATTCAAATGCCAAGTTTGAACACGCAATATAAACATCTGGATATTTAGAATATTTTCTTTTCCAATGGTTATGTATCCACGTCTTTAAACCCAAAATATCCTTTTCTATTTTAGCGTTATGAGAATGAACAATCACCTTAGGTATCCCTAATTTTTTAGCAATTTTAGCATATTTCAAGCCAGATGCATTACTGCAATTAATATGCAAAACATCTATATTTAATGCTTTAAATTCTTTTTTTATCTTACGACCATTCTTCAACGTACGAAAGATTGGATTTGAAACCGATTTATCCAAGATTGTCTTAAAATGTATTTGATTCTGTTTTAAAATTTCATCAAACAAATCTGTTTCCTTTTGGGTCACAAGTATTGTAAATTTCAAATCCGACTTGTCCATAGCGGCAATTAAATTCGTAATCATACTCTCGGCTCCACCAGAGCACCAATGACTATTAAAGATTACAATATGCTTCATATTACTCACCACGCACAAATTCTAGTGCACTTTCAATAATATCATCCATATCCATATATTTATAAAAACCCAATCTGCCACCAAAAAATAAATTCTTATCCTTTAAGGATAATGCTTTATATTTTCTATATAATGCATTATTATGATTGTCATTCACAGGATAATAAGGGTCTTCTCCTAAATTCCATGTGGAAGAATATTCTTTAGAAATTACAGTTTTTTCCTGTGTGCCAAATTCAAAATGCTTGTGCTCTATGATTCTTGTATAGGGAACATTCGCCGCAGTATAATTGACTACTGCATTTCCTTGATAATTATTACTATTTAAGATTTCTGTTTCAAATCGTATAGATCTATACTCTAATGGCCCAAAACAATACTTATAGTACTCATCTATTGGTCCAGTATAAATAATCTTTTTTGCAAGACTTGATAATTCTTCTCTTTGATTTAAAAAATTGCAGTTTACTCTAACCTCAATACCATCTAACATTTTTTCAATTATTTTTGTATACCCACCAATAGGAATCCCTTGATATATATCATTAAAATAATTATTATCAAAGGTGTACCTTACTGGTAGTCGCTTGATAATAAATGCTGGTAATTCCTTACAAGATTTCCCCCATTGTTTTTCCGTATATCCTTTAATTAGCTTTTCATAAATGGTTTTTCCAACTAAGGATAAAGCTTGTTCTTCTAAATTTGAGGGAGCTTCTATGTAAGAATCCTTTTTTTCTTCCTCTATTTTTTTTCTTGCTTCTTCGGGAGTAAAAACGTCTGGCCAAAGCTTTGTAAAAGTATTCATGTTAAATGGCAAGTTATAACACTCATTATGATATCTTGCGATAGGTGAGTTTATATAATGATTAAATTTTGAGAATTGATTGATATACTTCCAAACCTCCTCATTAGAGGTATGAAAAATATGAGCGCCATATTTATGCACTTGAATACCCTCTATTTCTTCCGTAAAAATATTACCACCCAAATGTGATCTTTTTTCCACAACTAAGCAGTGATACCCCTTATTGGTAAGTTCATGAGCGCAAACAGCTCCATATAGACCTGAACCAACTATTAAATAATCATACATAAGTCTCACCTCCTATAATTTTATCGCTTAATATTTTACCATTTATTTATGTTTTATTCAATAAAATAAGCATAAAAAGACTTTTGTCTATATAAACGATTTTAAAATCAAATTTTATTAAAGTTTTTTAATTATTTGTTGTAGAACGTAACCAATGATGATACAATAAAAATATTAATAAAATATAAAAACAAAACATAATTAATGTAATACAGTCTAAAACATTTGATAAGGAGTTGTTATATTTGAAAAAGATAATTATATTTTTTAGTTTTTTTATTCTATCATTTATTCTAATAAGCTGCAGCAAAACAGCGCCTTTAAATAAAAGTCAGAGTTCCTATTTTATAAACGAAAAGTATAATTCACTTGATATAACTTGGAATTTTGGAATAATTAATTTTGAAAATTCTTCAGAATCCAAAATAGAGGAATCTTTCGAACAAAATAGTCAATCCAAACTAGACTATTATATTAAAGATAGTATTTTATATATTAATTCAAACTCCAATAAAAATAAAGATTTGACGATTTATATAAATAAAGATAAAATATATGATACAATAAAAATAAATGGTATTTATATAGATACCACGATTCAAAATATGAAGATAAAAAATTTAAAAATTGATTCCAACACTGGATTTTATTTTATTGAGGATAGTAATATAGATGAATTTAATTCCAGCATGATTAGCGATGTCCGTCATTATCAAAGTCATATAAAACGATCTAAAATAAACAATTGTAATATTTTTTATGAGAGAATTCATCAATTTTACATTACAAATAGTCAATTTGAATCCTTAAATGCTAAATTTGGATATACAGAAGCCTTTCTACAAAAAAATGAATTTTCTTCCCTTTCTATAGAACAAACCAGCGGAGATACACATATTGACCTAAACGGAAATAAAGGCTACACATTTAAAATAGATTGCAAGACTGTTTCATTAGATATGGAAACAATACATTATAATAATTATTACTTCTATAAAGATGGAAAATATAAAGTCAATTTAAGCAATACAAAAGGTTCTTTTGATATAAGACGTTATTTTTCATAAATTCTTTTTACAATTTTGATATTTTTTTCCATGGTCACTAGACTATCGTCTGGTATAGTCTCATTCACGATAACACCAGCACCAATAACGCAATTCTTTCCAATATTTGCCTTGGATAATATAACAACATTACTACCAATCCAACAATTATCCCCTATTGTTATTTTAGAGGTTTTATATCCTTGCTCTCCAATCAATCCTTTAGAGTCAAACTTATGGTTATGATCATAGATTTTAACATTCTCTCCGAATATACAATGATTGCCTATTTTTATTTCATTTAAAGAATTTATAGAACAATCATTATTGAAAAAACAAAAGCTTCCAATTTGAATAAAACCATTTTCAATTTTTATATGAAATCTTTTGCGAAAAAATAGCTTTTTTCCATATTGAAGTTTCTTTCCAAATAATAGTTTGAAATTTATCTTTAATATTCTTGTCTTAATTCTATAATTTAATTTTATAAAAAACCATACAATTTTTCTCATGAATTGTACTCCTTACTCTGTACCTAATTAAATTTTATTTCATCCAGCTTCCCATTATAAAAATCTGAGATACTTTCTGCAATAGCAATAGAAACCTCTTCATCAATCGCATTACTACAAATACCATTCTCAATTTGGCTGACAAATTCTAGTAATTCATTTCTAATACCTTCTCCATCCAACTGATAGAAATAACGTTTATTCTCATTTATATTTTCATAATGCACTTCAAAATAATCTGTTTTCCACCAAGGGGAAGGAACATATATACATCCGTTTGTTCCAGATATAATTAATTCACCTTCTGATTTTACACTTTTTCCTACTTTCAATGAAGCAATAGCATTATCATAAATAAAATTTATCTTTGTAAAACCATCTATTTTTTTTGTGGAATCAATCATATAGGAAACCATACTTTTTTTTACATATTTTGTTCCTAACATTTGAAAGATTGGCAATAAGCAAGTTGGTCCCCATGTACAAATACTATTCCATGTCTCATTATCATCTATCTCATAAGCATTTTTACTTAAACTAGTACAAGTAGCATCTACTGAAACAACCTTTCCAATAATACCACCTTTAGCCAATAACAATAATCTATGGTATGCGGTAGCATGCGCTGTTTTTAATGCTTCCATAACTATTAACTTTTTCTCTTTAGCCAATTTAAATATCTCTTTAGCTTGCAAGGAGGTTAAAGCCAAGGGGGATTCACATAGAACATGCTTGCCTTTTAATAAGGCTCTTTTTATTAAATCATAATGCTTTTGAGGAGTAGCTAGGATATAGACTGCATCTATAAGATCTAATAAATCGTCAAAAGATTTTGTTACAAAATACCCTTTTTCTTTTAGCAAATGGATTAAGGATTCATTTTTAACGCAAAAACCACTGGTGACAAGTCCGTTTACATATTTAACCTGACTTTCAAATTTAAGTATCGTAGAAGAATCACCGACTAAACCAAATTTTATAGATGATTTTTTATTTCTAATTTCTGTGCTTGATATACCTTCTGTTCTATCTAAGTATACAACCTTACAATATTCCTCTAAATAATCAAACTGGCCCTTCCAATCGGAACCAATAGCAAAAATATCAACATTATATTTATTAATATCATCTATTTTTTGACCTGCATATTCTTCAATGATAATTTCATCAGCAAGTCCTGTATTTCTTACATTTTCAATCCGTTCAATAACAGATTGCTTGACATTAATTTTTCCTCTACTTTTATCATAATCATCGCTTGTAACTGCAACTATTAAATAATCTCCTAAAGCTTTTGCACGCTCTAATAATCGTATATGACCATAATGCAACAAATCATATGTGCCATAAGTAATAACCTTTTTCATCTTTTCTCCTTAACAATTTTTATCAATTTCTATAAAAGAATCAATAAAAAATTTCATACTATTCATATCACCAGTGGATACACGAATATAGTCCTTTAAAAATTCATTAGAATATGCATGAACTAAAATTTTCTTTTTTTCTTCTAAAGCTCTAGCTACGTTCTGAGCATTAGAATTTGTTTTAATAAAAATAAAATTACCTTTACACTCTCTACATTCATACCCTAAGGATTCTAAACGCATTAAGGCATATTTCTTGCCATCTGCTTCTGTTTGAATTAGCTGCTGAATTAGGTCAGGACGGTCTAATATTCTTTCTGCAAAAAGCAAAGCTACAGCATTTGTATCAAAGGTTAATCTAGAACGTTTTATATAATCAATTAAGGTTGGATGTCCTATAATCACCCCTATTCTTAATGCGGCCAAACTAAACAATTTAGAGAAAGTACGTAAAACAATCACATTCTCCTCTTTTAAAGCATACTCCAAAAAAGTTTTATCATAAAAATAATGGTATGCTTCATCTACTACCAAAATAGCATTTTTTTCCTTCGTACGTTTAAGAATTTTCTTCAAATCTTCCTCAGAATAAACGTTACCAACAGGATTATTAGGATTGACTAAAATAACTAAGCGAGTATTATCATCTATCGCAGTAAGTATTTTTTCAATATCTAAGGATAAGTCATTTTCATACGCAACTGGTTTATGACACAATCCTAAAATACTACAATTCACACGATACATTTCAAACGTAGGAGAAACCGTAACTACATCTTTTCCCTCTTCGCCAAACACCTCCAATATATAGCGTATTGCCATATCAGACCCATTTGTTGTTACAACATTATCAAAATCTGCATTAATATATTTGGCATACTTTTTTAAAAATTTATCTGGCTCTGGGTAGGTAGATAAAAATTCAGGCGTAATCTCTTTTAATACTGTATCAACAAAGTCCTTAGGTAGCCCTGTTGTATTCTCATTCATATCATATCTATAATAAGAATATCGTCCTTGGTTAGGAAAAACTCTCTTAGTGTTTAAAATATGCTCATTTACATAATATTTCATCTTTCATCACCTTTTTCATAATAATTTTGTATTTTCTTCTTCGTATTTAAGCCAAAAATTATAGGGCTACCCGTATTCTCTATGTTTGAGGTAGGAATCCCATTTTTATCATAATACTTTATCCCACTTATTTTATCATAAAAACTAAGAAGCATGTCCATTACAGGAACTTCGATATTAAATAGGTTGGCTAATTCCTTATAAATACATATCCCATAAGGAAAGTCCTCTATAAATACTCTAGAATTTAAATCAGGAACATAAACACCGTTAATCTCTTTCAAAGGAACTTTAACCTCTTTAAACGCTTCAATGCTTTTTAGTTTTTTTGTCATCAAATTAGCAGTATTTGCTTCATAATATTCAGTTAATGGAGTATACTCATCGATATACTTTAAAGAGATTTTTTTATAAATACTTTGCAATTCAGTATCATATTTGATTAAAAGCTCTGAGGTTTCATCATTCCATAAATCATACATATATAATTGATTTTTATATGTAACACCTAGACTATAATCCTTAAAAGCATTATAGACACCACATAAATGTAAAATGGGATTGGAATTACATAAAGTAATTGGTAAAAAGCTTTTAAAACAGGTCGTATTTATTTTAAAATTATTTTCAAAAAAATCACATAAATTTATACAGTTAGGAAAGCTAGCAAGTTTAAGATTTTTTTTCTTAGATAAAATTTTTGCGACATATCCCGTATCATTTAATTCAGCACGAGTTATAAAAGGAACTCTTTGCAATCCGAAGATTGTCAAGCCTTTATCTATAAGATTTTTACAACAATATTCAACCCCACCATATCCTGGGAGAAATATTAATTTGCATTTAAGATTCAAAACCTCCTCTATTTCTTTTGAAAATTTTGGACGGAGGAAGGCTGGATATGTACAAAGAACTACATCAACATCACAAAATGTTTTTTGTTTATCAAAAGAAACAATAAAATTTTCTGTCTCGTAGGACAATTCATCTTCAATATCAATTATCTTTAAACTGCCATATTTTAAAATATTCTTTTCTGTATAAAGCCAAATGGTATGCGTTGTATTATGGGCCAAGAAGCCAGTCAAGCTTAGGCCCAAATTGCCCCCCCCAACAACTACAATTTTCATATGAAGCCCCTTTCAATATAAGCATTCTTTATTAGATTACTTTTTCCCATAGCTTGGTAATAAAATTATATTTTTTTACTACCTTAGCTGGATTTCCAACTGCAATGGAAAAGTCAGGTATAGATTGATTAACAAAAGAATTAGCTCCAATAACACAATGCCTTCCGATAGTGACATTTCCTACTATACAAACATTAGTACCTATCCAACAATCTTCTTCTATATTTATTGTATTATTTAATTCTAAATCCCCCTGCTCTTTAATTGGCCGATTAGGATCCAAATAATTATGATTATGGTCGGAGATAAAAACGTTAGGACCAGTAATGGTATTTTTGCCGATTCTAACATTGTTATTGGCATTAATTCTTGAAAACATGCCAATTTGAACTCCCTCTTCTAAATGAATTTCCCCCCCTCCATGAGGACACAGGAGACTATAGGGAGCAATTTCTACATTATATCCGAACTTTATTTTCTTACCATTCACAATTTTACAATGCTTACCAATATAGTCTCCCCTTTTTAAATTAGGTACTCTATATTTCAATTTATAATATAAATATAAGCATCTCTTTATAAACTTCTTCATATTATAAATCTCCTTTCTTATTTTACCATAATATTTTTTATTAATTCAATCAATTTCTTTCTAAATATTATACATAATAATAAAGATATACCTATTAGACTATAGCGAATAAAAAAATAATTATAAGTGAAAATTATAATAAACATACAAGATAAAACAAAAATAGTAGAAAATACTATAAATTTCATATTATATAAATTTTTAATTACTTTTATTTCTTTTCTCATTACCCATTTATACATCGCAAAGTGGCATAGTGCTAATAATATATAACTGAATAGTGTTGTATACCCAGCAGCATGATATCCAAACTTAGAAATAAAGAAATAATTTAAAAGAATATTAATACTTGCACAAATTATCGACGCAAAGGAAATCTGCCAGGTCTTTTTATAATAATATTCCAAATTACTAAACATGGAATATAAAAATATAAAAAAAACTGAAGCAGAAACTGATGGAATAATCCATTTTGCATCCATATATTTTTCTCCACCAAAAATGAATACAACTTCAGGAGCAAATAGCATTGTTAGTATACACAATAAGGCTACAACAAAAAATAAGGGTCCTGTATTTTTCTTTATAGAATCAAATTCACTTGTATGGATACGCTTATAAATATAGGGCACAAGAGAAAAGTTAATAGCATTCACAAATAAAAACATCAAATTAGAAATAGAATAAGCAACACTGTACATCCCTGCCTCAGCTGTCCCAATCATATCACCTATCATTATTCTATCCGCTTGATTTAAAATAAATGTGGAAAGGTAATGAGGGATTAAAGGTAAATTAAATAAAATCGCATATTTCCAGTATTTCTTATTAAAAAAACAACGACCATTACAAATTAGCATTACAAATAAAAAAACAAAAACCACACATTTTATCAATATCTCTGTGTATATTTTAGCTTCTACTTTATAAGAAGAAAATATTATAATACTAATTGCTGAACAAGCTACTGTAAGAACAGATAAAACAATAGATACAATTACAAACTTTTTATATTTGAAGTCAAATCTTTCTCTTGCAGACCAAAATTCATATGCTGGAACGAACATTAATTCTAAAAGCATTGCTCCCATCAATATAGGAGATAAATCAAATACCGAAGTCCAAAAATCTATAAAGGAAAAATAAATGATAGTTAAAAAAATGGTTATCGTAGTCGTTAGCCCTAATAAAGAGGAGGTAAATCTCTGCCTATCCTCTTTATATGTTAGTAATCCCTTTGTATAGCTACTCATATATATGTTCAACGATGAAAATATTACAAAAATGCTATACCAAGATTGAAAAATAGTATAGGTCCCATATTCCTCTTGTGTCATAAGTCTTGTAAAAATAGGTAAAGAGAGTAAAGCAATACCTTTATTTATAAAGTTACATATGGTATACCAAACTGATGATTTTAAAGGAGATGGTAAATTTTTATATTTATTTGCTAGCTTTAACACTTTCTCTTTCATCGTCTAACCCCAGTATTTCAACAATTCTTTTACAACTATTACCATCCTTATACTTGTATAAAAAGTCAATCAATTCTTCCCTTTTTTCAGCAAATGTATCCTTCTCTTTATCTACATCATCAACAAAATTAACAAAATCTTCAAATGTGTAAATGGAAGGTCCAACTAAATAATCCTCTATATTTTCAACACTCACACCTAGTTTATACTCTTTCAAATCAGACAATATAAAACCAATCGGTTTATTTAACAAAAGAAACGAGAAGGCTACTGCAGAATAATCACTAATAATTGCATCACAAGATTTAAATAAACGATAATTATCTAAATTCAAGTCTTTCATTTTCTTTCCAGTAAGTATTATAATATTTTCTTGATTATATAAACTCTTAATTGTATTTAAATCTTGTTTAGGGTGAATTTTTATAATAAGAAGATTATTCCTTTCTTTTAAAAAATCCTGTAATAATTTTAATTCTTCTTCAGTATCGATAAGAGGGATACCAAACCTCTGATCAACCAAACTATCATTTCTTTTATATCCGCCACCTTTTCTAAATGTTGGCATCCATAAAATTATTTTATTATATTTTTTTGTTGTAATTTTTTCTAACTCATTAGGAATATCTTGATATAATACATCATGGCAGGGAAAACCAGGATGAATAAATCTTGTATCTGGATATAAAATTCCGTATTGTTTGCATAATACTTCATCATAATTTTTAGAAGGGCTTAATATATAATTTACAGCATCTGGAATATGAATTTGTCCATAACAATTTTTTAATGATACTGCTCCATGTGTAAAATAGATGGTAATTTGATCTGGTCTGATTTTAGCTGTATACGTGTTGTCAAAGGTGAAAAATTTTGCTCGACAAATATAATATGCTTTTCTAAAAGATGGCTTGAATAGATAGAGTTGTTTTACATTTTTTTCTTTCAATTTTCTTTTTTTATTTTTCAAAAGCCAAATTATTTTGTATTTTTCATTATAATTATTTTTAACTAAATAATCATAAAAAGCTCCACCATTACAATCAAAATCGTTATGACTTTCAATTATAATCATATTTAAAAGTTTTTTATTTTTAAAAAAGAGATTTATAAATTTACAATAAATAATATTTAATTTATATTTATAAAACACTTGAATAGCATGAAGGATTCCATGTTTTTTTATATATCCAAGAATTGCCATTATATCATCTCCTTTACAATTAAATCACTTAAATTTCTTTTCTTTTTTTAAATTTTCATAATGCTCTTTATCTCTATATTTAAACGGTGTTGCTGGATGACCACCAGCAATGGCTAAAGGAGGAATATCTTTACATACTACAGAGCCAGCTTGAATAATTGCTCCTTCTCCAATAGTCACCCCCCCTAAAATAATTACATTATTTCCCAACCAAACATTATCTTCTATTATAACATCCTTATCAATCCAAGTTTCATCATAAGGTATTTTTTTACCATTATAATTATGGAAGGATGAAATAATTTGACAGCCTGGTCCTGAGTGAAAATTATCTCCAATCTTTATTACACCATTACCAGACATTGCCATACCATTAAAATTAACATTATTCCCTAGCTGTGTTTTAGAGGTAACAAAGGATTTAGATCCACAATAAATTTTTTTACCACAAACCATTGCTCTTCTCTTTATCTTTAAGGGATAATAAAAATTTGCAGCTCTTCTTTTAACACTGGCAATAAAGCCCATAACATTCACTTCCTCTAACTAATTTTTTATCTATCTTTGGCAAACTAAAAAGTACAACTAAATAAGTAAAATAAAAATAATACTCTGTAACACTTTCAATAAGCATAATAGACATAAACATTATAAGAGTTACTATTGCAACTTTATAAAGAGATTTATTTCCAATATTTTTTAAATCCTTGATTCCTAAAAATAATAAGATTAAAAAATCTATAAGTAATAAAATACCTCCATCAAGTAAACGTTGAATTAATTCATTATGTGCATAATTAAATCCACCAGCATCAATACTCCAAGAGGACCAAAATGGTTTTAAAAGTACTCCATAAGCTCCATAGCCCGTAAATGGTTTATCCAATATTAGACCATATGCATCTTTCCAAATAAAGGTTCTACCAGATAGGCTGAGTAAACTATTCTGAAAAGAAATGCTTTCTAATCCAATAGAATACCATACTAGAAAAATATTTAAAAATATAAATATGAAAAAATAACTCTTTGGTTTTAATCGCAATATATAATCCGCCTTAAAATGATTTAAAAAATAAAATATGAAGTAAAGCCCTAGGCAAATATAGGAAGCTGCAGTTTGAGATAAGAGCAATGTACATAAGGAAAGTATTCTTAGAGTCTTAAACTTTTTACCTTTTCTAATATAAAATTGATCCAAATAGGAAACAAAAATTCCTAATATAGAAATTTGCGAATACATTTGCACATGCCCTAAAAAATAAATATGATAAGAGTTTAAACCATATTTAAATATCGGATAAAAACAAATATTTAATACAAATAAAAGTATCAATATATTCGTTATAGATTTCAAAATAACTTTAGGATATTTTTTTATATAAATAAGAAAAAATATTATAAAAATAGGGGTAACAAGTAATTTTTGAATTCCTTCTCCTAGCTCCCCCTTATTAAATAATGTTATTCCTAAAAATACTCCATAATATAGACATACAAAATAAATAAACCTATCAATTTTTCCTTTTTTTAGTAAAAAATAATTACCAATATACAATAGCATCAATATCAAAGATCCAGCAAGCCATATCAAATAAAAGTTACGGTAGCTTGAATAATACTCTGCAAACCCTTTAGGAAACAAAAAAGGAATCAGAATAAAATATATCATTATATTCTTTATTTTTTCCATTTTAAAATCCTCTTTAATTTAATGATTCTCTTTTCTCCAATAAACATATACAGCCTTCGTTTTAATCCATTTCCTTTTGAAAGCCAAGCACCACCATAATGATGAATAGACACAGATTCCTCACATAGTAAATTTAAAGCATTTGTAGAAATCGGATCAAAATATTTTGCTGGATAGATCGTTACAGTTTGTAAATTTTGTAATTCATTTTTGGATTGAAAGCCAACTTCTGATAATATCTTTGTATTTATATAGGGACATGCCAAATTTTGAAATTGAGATAAATTAAACTCTAATGAATTATATTCATCAAGCATTTTTTTCAAAATCGGATGAAATTGAACTGAACCAAAGCCTAAACCAGTATTAACAAAACAGCCATCTTGCTGTATACCAAAATAAGCCTCTTCCGTTAAAAGGAAATTTAAAGATTTCAACAGTTCTACATCTGTATCTAAATATATTCCTCCATGATTATATAGTATGTCTATTCTAGCATAATCAGAAACAAATGCCCATTTCTTTGCAGAATAGGCTTGTCTAACAAACTCATTCTTTTCAATGTCGTAATTGGTTTCATCCCAACGAATAATTTGGAAATCTGGACAAAACTTTTTCCAAGATTGTATACATTTATGTACATACTTTGGCATTGGATTTTTTCCAAACCAGCAATAATGTATAATCTTTGGTATCAATTCAATCACCTTCTTTTAAAGTCTATTGGTAAATTTCATTATATTTTTTAAAAAAAGTTTCTATTCTATAATTTGAATCAAAAACTTCCTTAGCTTTGATAACCTTTAGTCGATTATCCGAATTCATTACTTGATCTAACTTTCTAGACAAATCAACTATTGAATCACTTTCAAATAAAAAACCTGTTGATTCTGTAACAATTTCTTGATTACTTTCAATATCCGAGCACAGAACTAGAGTCTCTACTCCAAAGGCTTCTAAAATATTTAAAGGTAATCCTTCCCATCTAGAAGGCAAAACTAAGCAATCTAACTGAGAAATTACATTTAAAGGATTATTTGTAAAGTCCTTAACAATTATATTATCTGCAGATAAATCTTGAATAAGCTCTATAATTTCATTTTTCATAGGACCATCCCCATAAACAAAAAGCTTTCTTTTTGAATTATTATTTGAAAATGATTTAATTAATATATCTAATCCTTTTTGTTCAGCGAATCGTCCCACAAAGCCAAAGATATAAAATCCATCATTCTTGTAATCTTGAATTTCTTGAATTTCTTCTTTTATATATGAATTATCAATTCCATTAGAAATTGTTAGTAATTGAGGAAATTTGAATCCGTAGTTTATTTCTGTTTGCTTTTCAACTGTTTTCCCACAAGCAACAATCTTAAAATTTTTCAGCGAAAATTTAGTAAACTTTATTTTGTCTGAAAAGGTATTATGCATTGTATGAATCAATTTACAATTTTTAGGCTTTGCTAGCGCTACATAAAATGCAGCCATACGATGATGGGTATGAATAATATCAAATTTTTCTTTTTTAAGTATTTTTTTTATCTTTTTTAGATTTTTAATAATTAAGAATGGGTTCTTAGAATCTATATTACTTATCTCATAATGTTTTATTTTCATCTCATCTAGTTTTTTAAGGTTAATCCCTCCAGATGATATAACAGTAATGTCATAATTTGCAATAAAATTTTTGCATAATTGTAAAATGACATTTTCTGTTCCACCCAATTCCATACTTTTAGTGAAATAAAGTATTTTTTTCAATTTCTATCACTTCAATTTCTTTTTAAATATTCTTAAAAACATTATTTTGGGTATAAACCAAAAATCTAACCAATATCTTTTTATTAATCTTTTTGGCTCCTTTAATAACCTATAAAACCATTCAAGTCCAATTGAACTCATCCATTTAGGTGCTCTTTTAATTTGCCCTGCTAGAAAATCAACCGTCGCTCCAGCACATACATAAGTTGCCGAAATCAACTTATCTTTATTTCTAGAGTAAAACTTTTCTTGTTTTGGAGCACTTAAGCATAGTAATACAACCTGTGGATTAGCTTCATTTATTTTCTCTATAGTTTTATCAGTTTCCTTTTCATCCTTTTCAAAACCATAAGGTGGAGAATAAAAGCCTACAATTTTAATATCCTCATATTTATCCTTTATATTCTCCATAGCCTTTGCAGCTACGTCCTCCTTACCTCCGACAATAAATAAACTATACCCATTCTTATTCATCATTTCTAATAGAGGATAAACCAAATCAGAGCCTGAAACCTTATGTTTAAATTTTTTTCTATAAAGATTTGAAAACCATATTAACGGTTTACCGTCTATTAAGGAGATATCACTGTTGTTAATTATATTTTGAAATTCAATATCCTTATAAGATACTCTCATCATATCTAAATTGACTGGCACTACTACTGATTTACTTTGAGACTTTATACCTTCCTCAATACTTTCTACTGCTTCATTCATAGAATAATTATTAAATCTTAGATGAAATATATTGTTTTTTAATAGTTTAAGAGATAAATTATCATCAATAAAAATAGCCTTATCTTTGTAAACCAGTCTAAAATCATTTTCAGATAAATTATTCTCCTCTAAGAGATTTTTAAATGAACTAATATCATTTAAATTATAATCTTTTTTATTTTTAGGAAAAAAATAAACATATTTGTTATTTTTTGAGATAGATTCATTCTTTTCTAAAAACAGCATAGGAGTTTTTTTATTATTAATTTTCTTATAGTTTATGTCAATTATACTTTCTCCATTAAATACAAAAAAAGGTTTTTTAGATAAATTTAGATCTTTATTTAGGGGTAACTGCTTAGAATCAAAATAATCAATTTTTAATTTCTTATACTTATCTTTTATGTAGGTTTTAAGCTGAGATAAATCATTTGAAGATGAAACTATTATTTTTTTAAATTTTTGTTTTTTTAAATATTCTAAAAGAAATACAAAAAATGGCTTTTTATATATGGTCTTTAGTATTTTTGAAACATCTTCAACTATAATCAAAGCTTGCATTTTATCTCCTCCTTAAAAATCAAAATCTATTGTGAATACAACCTATTTATGATAAAACAAATAACCTATAATTCAAAAAATTCTTCTTCTAAAACCATACATATTGTGTGATAAATAGGAAGGTGGTATTCTTGAATTCTAAAAGTTATATCATTTGGTACTTGAATTATGCAATCACTTAATTCCTGTAAATCACATCTTTTATTTCCAGTCAAAGAAATAACCTTTAAATCTAAGGCTTTAGCAACCTTGGCAGCATATACACAATTCTTAGAATTTCCAGAGGTTGAAATACATAGAAGAATATCGTCTTTTTTTCCATATCCTAAAACCTGTTGAGCAAAAACAGCTTCTGGCATTTGATCATTTGAAAATGCTGTAGTCAAGGCTGTTTGTGATACTAAGGATATAGCAGGTAATCCATATTGAAGCTGATTTGTCAGTTCAATATCATTAATCTTATCAGAAAATTCTTTAGATAAAGTTCTTTTTTTCTTAAAGCCCTTCATTAACTCTCCTACAATATGATCGCAATCCGCTGCACTACCGCCATTCCCACAAAGAAGAAGCTTTCCACCATTTTTAAAAGATATAGAAATAAGCTCTATAGCTTTTATTATTTCTTTTTTACACGAAAGCAAATCTGGATGCCTTTGCATTAAATCATTTAAATATTCTACAGATTTAGTCTTCATCATAAATTGTCCAAGCTTGGGCTCCAAATTCTACAAAGTCCACAATCTTAGTTTTTCCTTCCTTCCTATTTTTCAAGGCTCTTATTAAATCATATCTTCTTTGAGGGTCACACCAAATAATCATAAAGCCTCCTCCACCAGCACCACTGATTTTAGCAGCTTTACCACCATTTTGTAATATATAATTATAAATTTCTTCAATCTTAGGATTGGATATAATAGATGCCGTTTTCTTTTTTTCTAACCAATTTTGATGTAAGCATTCTGCTATCCCATCAAAGTTTGCCTTCAAAATATACTCCTTCATTAAAGCAGTTTGTTCCTTTATTTTTAACATTGCATCCCTTGATTTTTCATTTTGTGTTGCCTTAGCTTGTTCCTTTATAATATTCCCAGAATCTCTAGAAGTACCAGTATAATAAAGCACAATAGAGTTTTCCATTTCATTTTTTATCCATTTCTTCAAACGTAATGGATTTATAATTACATGGTTATTTTTATAAAATTCCATGTAGTTTAATCCACCAAAGGTAGCGGCATATTGATCTTGCTTCCCACCAGCAAATTGTAAATCTATTCTTTCTATTTCATAGGCTAATTGTGCTAAGTCATATTCACCCAAAGGTAAATTTAGCCACTCTTGAAAAGCCTTTAAAATTGTAACTACCATAGTAGAGGAGGTCCCTAACCCAGAACCAGCAGGCGCATCACTATAGGTTGTCATCTCAAAGGATAAAGGTTTATTTCTATGATAGGATTTAACAATACGATTATATATTCCACAATGTAAGGGTAAGCCTTTATCAATAGGCAATTCCTTTATAGAATCAAATTCTAAAACTTCTTCTCTATCTGGAGAAATAAATTTTACTTTATTATTTTTCGTAGGCTTCAAAGTACAATAAGAATACATGTTTATTGTAACATTTAAAACACAACCACCAAATTCATCACAAAATGGAGAAACATCTGTCCCACCACCTGCTAACCCAAGCCTCAATGGTGTCTTTGAGCGTATAATCATTATTTCAGCTCCTTTCCTTTACAAACTTATAGTTTGCTTATAAAAGTTAAAACATTCAATTTAAATTTATCAAAGGTGAAATTATCCTCAACTCTTTTACGCGCTGCTGCTCCATATTCATTTCTAAGAGTAGCGTCTAAGCCAAACTGATTTAGAGCTTTTGCAAAGGCCTTTGCGTTCTTATTTTCAACCTCTAAGCCAGTTTCTTTATTTAAGCAAACATAATTGACGCCACTACCTAAAATCGTAAAAGTAACCGCAGGATGAGCAAAATACATCGCTTCTGCCAAAGATAAACCGAATGCTTCATTTTTTGTTATAGACGGAAATGCATATATGTCCATAGCAAGGTACCACGCATTTAAGGATATATCATCTATTTTTCCTAAAAACGAAATCTTAAAATCATCTTTAGCTTGCTTCTTAAGCGCCTCTGTCATTGGTCCTTGTCCCGCAATATAAATTGCATACGAATTATTTAAATACTTAGAGGCTTCTATTAGATATGTTAATCCTTTATATTCGACATGTCGTCCAACTGCAAAAATTATAGTTTTGCCCAAATTATCATTTTTAATTGCCTCTGCCTTTACCTTAACTTCTTCCGTAATTCTAAGCCTTTCCTCATTGATACAGCTAGGTATAATGGTAATTTTATCTTGAAATTTTTTTAATGAATCACTAGCTTCACTATATAAAGGTGAGGTACAAATGATATGTTCTGCTTTACTTAATAGTCTTTTGGTTTGACCTTTAAAAAACCAACCTACTATTTTCTGCTTAACTATATCTGCATGATACCAAACCAAGAGCTTTGTTCTTTTTCTTTTAATCAACTTTAATATATAATGAATGACAAATGGATTTGGAAAATGAACAATCATATAATCTGGATTAAAATCCTTAAGTATCTTCTTTAATTCCTTTTTATAGGAAAAAGAAATAGATTGAGACATCATCTTTTTCCAAACACCACATTTTACAACATCAATATCATCAATGATTTGATATTTCGTTTTCTTATCTTCACTAAAGCAAATGACCTTTTGTAAAACCTGATCCTTTAATGATTCAACAATATCATGACAGGTTTGCTCAATACCTCCAATATGTGGTTTATAATAATTTGGTACATGTAAAACTTTCAACATATACTTAAACCTCTAATTTCTTATAATCAAAGTTTACAGGATAGATGGAGTACTTAGAAGGAACTAAATATAACTGTTTTATTCCAGCCTGATAGCCTGCCTCCAAATCAGATAATTTATCTCCGATTACTACACTATCCTTAACCTCTATTTTAAAATCTTGAATAGCCTTAAGAAATAATCCTGGCTTTGGTTTACGACAATCACAGCAATCTTCAGGTTTATGAGGACAAAAATAAACACCATCTATTTCAATTCCGCTTTCTTTAAATATATTTATCATGTATTCATGAAGCTGAATCACATCTTGTTCCTCGTAAAGTTGTTTGGCTATTCCTGCTTGATTTGTTATAACTATTAGGAGATAGCCTTCCTTCTGATATTTTTTACATAGCTCTATAACAAAGTCTGTAAATTTAAACTTGTCTATTGTATGAACGTGTCCATAATCCACATTAATAACACCATCTCGATCTAAAAATAACGCTTTGCTTCCTTTAAAGTCCTCTTGAGCCTGTTTATAATCCTGTGGAATTCCAATATCCAAAAAATAAGCATTGCTTAAATATGCCTTTATCTTTAACTCATACATATATTTTTCAAAGAAATCTTTTTCCAAAGAGAATTTTTTTGAAAGACGATAAGTAGAAAAAATATTTTTAGGAAGGTAATAAATCCCACCATTGATGTATCCATTTTTTACAAAGCTTTTTTCCTCAAAGCTTAAGATAGTATGATTAGAGTCCATTCTTACTTCACCATAACGATCAAAATCATACATTTCTTTACATGCAATACTAAGCGTTTCTAATTTAGCCATTTCATGATAATTAATATCAAACATAGTATCTCCATTTAAAACAAACACATAATCCTCATCAATCAGCTCCATTGCTTGTTTTAAACAGCCACCAGTTCCTAATGGTTCTTCCTCTACTGAATACTGAATAGCAATATTTTTATAACGATTTTTATAAAAATTGATAATGCTTTCCTTTTGATATCCTACAGCTAAAACCACCTTTTGAAAGCCATAATTATTTAAATTATCTAATAAATAACTTAAGAAAGGTCTTCCATTAACAGGAGCCATAGGCTTAGGAACTGCAGAAACCATACTTTTTAACCTAGTTCCAAAGCCACCAGCTAATATGATTGCCTGCATAATTAGACAGATCCTTTCCCAAGTAATACGGCTGGAATGGTTTTTAACACTAGATATACGTCATACCAAAAGCCACGCTTATTCACATATTCTAAATCCATAAGAATTTGTTCTTTAAAAGAAGTGTTCGCTCTTCCACTACATTGCCAAATACAGGTGATTCCTTGCTTAACTAAAAATCTTTGTCTTTGATACTCATCCATGAGATCCAACTCTCTTTGAACTACAGGTCTTGGCCCAACTATACTCATCGTTCCATTCAATACATTAAAAAGCTGAGGAAGCTCATCTAAGCTTGTTTTTCTTAAAAACTTTCCAAATTTAGTAACTCTAGGATCATTTTTCATTTTAAATGTACCCTCACGCTCAGACTGAGACATTAATTGTTCTACCTCAGCATCAGCGCCCACTCTCATAGATCTAAATTTATAAAACTTAAATGGCTTTTCATTTTTACCTATTCTTTCAGATACATATAAAATTGGTCCTTTTGAGGTGCATTTAATTAAAATTGCTAATATAATCATTAGCCAGGATAATAAAATAAGCCCTACCAATGCACCAAAAAAGTCAACAACTCTTTTCAGAAACTGATAAAAACGTTTCTTTTTAAACTTGACCTCTACAATCTGCAAATCATTCATAATAACAACTCCTAATCAAAATTTTTTTAAATTTTAATTATTTGTTTTCTAACATCTAAAAACAGAATTTAAAATATATCTAGATTGTACTCTATTTATAGTATTGTACTTACACGCAACATTATGAATATCTTTAAAATTTAAATCTAATTTATATGGAGTATAGAGCCTTAATTTTGGTATAAAAAAGAAGCAAGCTATTAAAATAAAACCAATAGAAACTAGAATATGCATCATACAAAGGATTACTCCTGATGAAGTTTGCTGCATTAAATATTCTAGAATTTTTGTTATAAAATAGGAATGATTAAAGCAAAAAAAGCTATAATAGTCAATATAATAACAAATCCTTATAACAATTTCACAGGACCATTGATACAAGCTTTCAAATCCATAGCCCAATCTATAGAAACAAAGAAAGGCAAAATACGTCATAATAGTTCCTAATATAGATAAGAATAAAAATTTAATTCCCTTGGAATAGGCTGAAGCAATTCCTAACAATAGAACACAAAGAAAAACTAATAGTATATTTCTTTCAATAAAATCAAATAAAAATTCTAGCATTGGCTTCAACTCCTTTCATGGGACACTATTCTAATATACTTATTTTACCATTTTTAGCCAGATGAAACAACTAAATAATATAAAATAAGCGGCTAAAAAAGACATATTTTTCATATATTTCAAAAAATATGTCTAGTTTAATTAACTTCTAAAGTGTTTTTTGTTAGATTATCTTTCCCAGCATCTACTACTGCCATTATAATCATTAGGGGAATCATAAAATAATACATATGATATGTATTATCTATCATACCATAAATATCTACCATCACAAAACCTATACCAATAATAAGAAAAAAGAATTTATCACATTTGTATAGGTTCTTGTATTTTTCTATAAAATGAATGATTAAAAATAATAAGCCAACCAAACCACCTACGGCTAAGGTTTGAAAAAACGTAGAATGAAATACCTGTGGAGATAATTGTATGCCAAGTGCCGTATTTTGAGAAATAATATAACAGATAAATCCAGCACCAAATATCCTTGTATGAGGCTTCGCGTTCCAATATCTAAATGCTGTCTCCCATAATTCCTTTCTACCATTATCGTCAAATCCTTGATTGAACACAGAATGAAGCACTTGCTCTATAATTTCAGTAAATGTCCCTTTCATACATATAGCAACCACAATCATTATAATTGCATAAACAAAAAAGGTATTCTGATATAGTCTAGCTTTCTTAGCTGTAAACATTAAAATAATATAAAGAATTCCAATCTCTAAAAATCCAAACAAATAGGAGCCTCTACTCGTTGTAAGAATAATACCTATAATACCAAAAATAATCTTAAAATTTTGAAAAATCATACCACTAAGCTTCTTTTGCTTTCCTAACAAATAAAAAGCAAAGGGAATAGATACACAAATCATAATACCAGCTTCATTACAAAGTCCCCATCCCAAATAATACCATAAATCTAAAATATTACTAACAGTGTTTCTTAATTCATAAGCCTTTAATCCACACTCACAAGCCAATATGACAGAAAGGTAGGACATGCTTACAGCAAGTATATCTATTGCATCTCCCTTTATTCCATTTACCATAATAATATAGAGAATGAAATATCCAAGATTTCCAAAAAATAGAAAATAAAAAACCTCATTTCCCTGTGGCGCTCTACACCAAAGAATTGGTATAATGGTCGTTATGGCTAATCCTGTCAAACCAATAAACGATTTCATTTTTTTGAAATGAAATCCATCCTTAAAGGAAAAAATGCAAATAACAATCGCAAATAAACTACCTAATATTAGAATAGGAATAGGAATCGTTTGATTAGAAAAACCTTCACTAAACATAAAAATAAAATAGATACAGCTTGGTATTACATACTTTAAATTTCTAGTGATAAGTAACGCTATCGTGGAAACTAAAAGCATTAGAACCATACCAACAGTAGTATTTACCTTCCAACCAAAAACAGTTAAGGCTGCTAATAATCCAGCATAGATTTCATTAAAAAATTTCATGTGAGTTAATTTTAAAATGTTATTATTCAGTTGTTGATATTTATCTAAAACTTTAGCAAACATTTCTATTCCCTCACTAAAAATTTTTATTTATTCGCTGCCTTTATTAAAATATTTTTAATATGCTCTCCAAAGGTTTCTAGCATGTACCATTTTATGGTTAACTCAAGTCCATCCTTAAACTTCTTAACTGGTTGCCACCCCAGTTCTTTAATTTTGGTGTGCTCCTGTGTTTTATCCATAAGTTCAGCATGATTATCTCGAACTAAGCTTCGAGATTTGTTAAGTAATCGAATAATTTCATGAATAACTTCTAAGTCTGTAATATGAAAATCTGAAGATATACCATAGCTTTCCTTATCCACACCTTGCTGTAAAATAATATCTACAGCACGACAATAATCCATTATGAAAACCCAACCTCTTGTGTAATTTCTCTTTAATTCAATCGATTTATTCTTAACTATGCGATCAATCCATAAAGAGATCACTTCTGTCATTTCCTGTCCAGGACCATATAACATATTGATATAACTTAGTGTCACCTTAAAAGAGTTTTTCTTTAAAAGATCAATTATATTTTTATTCTTTTTAGTCATAATTTGATGATACTGATTTATATTAGATATTTTTGTCACTTTCTGGATAAATTCCATATCTTCTAAAGAATTTACAATACAATCTATGGAATTGTACTTAAAAATACTATTTATATCACAAATATTATAATTTTCTTTATCAATGATTTTAAGCTTTGTATCCGTAAAATAGATAACCTTATCTTTCGAATATTTTTCAGTAAAATATCTACAAAGGTGTTCTCCAATAAACCCTTCGCCCACTATAAATATTTTTTCCAAGCTGATCAACTCCTACTCATTCATAAAATGATGTAACATTAGTCTTATCGTAAAACAGCTCCCCTTATTTTCTTCTGATTCTACAACTATTTCTCCTTGCATTTGTTCAATCAATTGCTTGACTATATATAAACCTAATCCCGAACTTGGAACATCCGTTTTCACTCTATGTTCTTCCATAAAGGGGATAAACATTTTCTTTTGAAATTCTTTACTCATACCACAGCCATTGTCCTTAATCTTAAAGGTATAAGAAGAAAGATTTATAGATTCCTCTATTTCTTTTATAGAAAAACTAATACTACCATTTTCATTCGTATATTTTATCGCATTCATTAAAATATTTATCAACACCTGAGTCAAATGGAGTCCATCCCCCATTACCCAAGGATTGGTCAACTGAACATCCTTTACAAATTTTATTTTTTTTGATAGAAGGTAACAGTTTATATTATCCATACAAAAATTATATATCTCTTTTAAATTTATTCTAGAATTTCCCACTTGATTTTTTCCCTTTGTCAATTCAAAAATATCATTTACTAAAAAATTCATATATTTCGTAGAACTTTCTATTTTTGTTAAATAAATTTTAACCTTATCTATATCGTTAATATTTTCCTTCAATAGATAGGTATATCCCTCTATATTTGTGATAGGAGATCTTAAATCATGTGTTAATCTCGAAAATAAATCTATATTTTTTATATAATTCTTTTTTCTTTTTGTCTTATTAAAAACAAGATAAACGATTAAGCTTAATGACAAAAGAATAAACACTACTAAAAAAATAATTAACAGACTAAAGCTATACTTTTGAACTTCCACCATACATACCACAAGAATCCCCCATTTCCATTGTCATCGATAACATTATACCCTTTTCTTCAAAAAAAGACAAATAAAAAATAGTAGATTAAAAAGAAAAAGACTAAAAATCCTTACTCTAAAAACTCTCTCATCTTTCTTAACGCATTGTCATATATCCTGTATGCCATCGATATCGAATACTTATACTCCCTCGCTATATCCTTCAATGTCCATCTCTCCCACATCCTCAAATATACTAT
>Ga0209694_1001030_pt1 | contig 34445 bp, 35 predicted proteins | sample GluameincwithD2O_FD_187499 | JGI IMG/M metagenome (GOLD analysis project Ga0209694, IMG submission 187499) | Mouse cecum microbial communities from Vienna, Austria - Glucosamine amended microcosms incubated with D2O (SPAdes) (version 2) | ecosystem: Host-associated > Mammals > Digestive system >... | reverse complement strand
GGGAGCGCAAAGCCACGCCGTCAGGCGTGTTCGACTGGACGCAGAGCGGCCAGTCCGGGGCTTGGGGGGACCCCAACGGGCGTATTGGAAAATCCGAAAAGGATATTCCAATACATTGCTCGCCTACTCTATCGGAATTTCCGCTCCTTTACCCATGCCTTGCCGTGTTGGTCAAAACCGCATCCCTAAAATCCGCACGTTAACCTCACAATGTATCAACTGTCCCTTTCTTGTTACAATAAGGCGGGTACATTTTACAGAAAGGGGCCGAAAGATGACAGAAACCACTTATGGTTATGTGAGGGTATCCACGCAAGAGCAGAACGAGGAACGCCAACTTCTGGCAATGAGGGCATTTGGCGTGGAGGAAGAAAATATCGTAATAGAAAAATTATCCGGGAAAGATTTCAAACGCCCTCGCTACCAGCGGCTGATAAAGGCTCTGCATCCGGGGGACGTGCTGGTGGTAAAAAGTATCGACCGCCTGGGCCGGAATTATGACGAGATTCTGGAACAGTGGGGAGTGATTACAAAGCAAAGGAAAGCCGCTATTGTCGTGTTGGATATGCCTCTGCTGGACACCCGGCAAGGGCGGGACCTGACCGGAACATTGATTGCGGACATCGTGCTCCAGCTTTTAAGCTATGTGGCCCAGACGGAGCGGGAAAACATCCGACAACGGCAGGCTGAGGGAATTGCGGCTGCAAAAGCCAGCGGAGTACACTTTGGACCTTTGCCCAAAGTGCTGCCGGGTAATTTTGAGGAGTACCGTCAGGCGTGGCGGGATGGGGTAATAACGCTTCGGGCTGCGGCGGAGGCTTGTGGTATGCCAAAGTCCACATTCCGTGATGCTTCCCTTCGCGCAGAACAGGCTATGAGTCGCGCGAGAGCAAAATAAAACTGGACGAAGTTGTATACAACCCCGTCCAAAAAATTTTTTCTGGAAAAGTATTATTTTCGCGGAAACAATGCCGATATGTAGTACAGTACAAAGGTGAGTTTTATCGGAAAAGTCTGGACGGATAAGTATACAACCCCGTCCAAAATTTCGCTTGAATTGTGAAAGAAAGGCTGGGTGCAATGCCCCAAAGCGCAAAAAAACAACCCGCAAAGGAAAGCCGGAACATTCAGCACAGCATCGTAAGGCCCCGCTTTTTCGCAACCGAAGACCGAACCGAGCTGAAAACCCGGTTACAGCAGTTGGCGAATGAGATCGCCGCTGGCCTGTCCTCACTGGAGACTGTTGAGAGCAAGGAGCTGTTAGGGGAATTTGTGACAGACCTGTTTCTTTCGGTCTCTGAGGCGGATCGGCAGAAGGAGCGCCGCCAAAGGCAGGCTGAGGGCATTGCCGCCGCAAGGTCGAGAGGGGTGCGGTTTGGACGGCCCCGGACTGCTCTGCCTGAAAACTTTTATGAGGTCTGTGCGGCCTGGAATAACGGTGAAATCTCCCTGACCGGCGCAGCGGCGGCCTGCAAAATGCCGGAGAGCACATTCTACGACCGGGCAAAAAAGGTGACAACCGCAGAAAAATAGAAAAACCGAGGTCAGGGGAAAGGAGGCGGAGATTGCGATGTCCAGAAAACCGAAAGAGCGTTCGCTCCAAGACGGGCAGACCATTCAGTTCACCACCATCAAGGTCCGCCTCTACCCGACCCCGGCGCAGGCCGAACTGTTTGAAAAGACCTTCGGCTGCTGCCGCTACATCTGGAACAACATGCTGGCCGACCAGCAGAGGTTTTATCTGGAAACCGGGGCGCACTTCATTCCCACCCCTGCCAAGTACAAAAACGAGGCTCCCTTTCTGCGGGAAGTGGATAATCAGGCATTGATTCAGGAACACAACAAGCTCTCTCAGGCGTTTCGCGTGTTTTTCAAGAACCCGGATTCTTTCGGCTATCCCAACTTCAAGCGGAAAAAGAACGACCGGGATTCCTTCACCGCCTGCAACCATTTGTTTGAATCCGGCCCCACCATCTACACCACCAAAGACGGCGTCCGCATGACCAAGGCGGGGATTGTCAAAGCAAAATTCCACCGCCGCCCTCAGGCGTGGTGGAAGCTCAAGCGGGTCACCGTGGAAAAGACCCGCAGCGGGAAATATTACTGCTACATTCTGTACGAATACGCGGCGAAACAGCCAGAATCGGTCGAGCCAACGCCGGAGACAACCATAGGGCTGAAATACTCCCTCTCCCATTTTTATGTGGCAGATGACGGCAGCATGGCGGACCCGCCCCGCTGGCTGAAACAGGCGCGGGAAAAGCTGGCCAAGATTCAGCAGAGGCTGTGCCGGATGCAGTCCGGCTCCAGGAACTATCAGGAGGCGGTGCAGCAATACCGTCTGCTCCACGAACACATCGCCAACCAGCGGCGCGACTTCATCCACAAGGAATCCCGGCGGATAGCCAACGCCTGGAATGCTGTGTGTGTGAGGGCCGACGCCTTTGAGGACCTTACCAAAGCCATGACCCACGGAACGATGATGGAGTCCGGGTACGGCATGTTCCGGGAGTGCCTGCGCTACAAGCTGAACCGTCAGGGGAAGCCGCTCATCATAATTGACCGGTATCTTCCTACGACGCGGACCTGTTCCGCCTGCGGACTGGTGCGGGATGCTGTCAGCTACAAGGAAAAATCCTGGACCTGTCCCAAATGCGGCGCGGTACATAACCGGGAGGTCAATGCCGCCAAAAACATCAAAGCGGAAGGTTACGCGCAGTTCTGCGCTTGACTGATATGCCGGTTGGAACGCCGGTGAATGCTCATGAACGCGGCGCGGGGAGCGTTGAGCGAAGGAAAATCGAAACCGCTTTTTCTTCGTTCAGCGTTTTCCAAACCGCCAAGTGGGAAACGAGAGGGCGTGTGCGCACGTCCGAAGCCCGAAAGGGTGTTCACAACATTGTGACGATGAAAAATCGTCCGCGCCGCGAGATGCGGCTTTTCGGTGGACGGAAGGAATGCTGTTCCGCCAAATTGAAAAAGGAGTTGACAAACATGCTCTGCTTGAATCTGAACCAGGGGGAGTACATGACCATCGGCGAGGACATTGTGGTCCAGCTGTACCACATCTCCGGCGACCGCTGCAAGCTGATGGTTGACGCGCCCAAAGAGATCACCATTTTACGCGGAGAGGTTCTGGAGCGCGGCGGCGGACAGCGTCCCGGCTGTGTGTTTGACGGCCCCCGCTGGCACCGGAAGGAGATCATCTGGAATCAGAGCCGCGCCCAGGCGCTGTCCGCCATGCGGCGGCTGCTGTCCCAAATGGACGGCGGGGACAGCAATGTCCAAACCCTGCGGCGGCAGCTCAACCACATGTTCCCGGTTGAACCGGAGCAGACCAACCAGGTTTCAAACGGCTAGGCCGGCCGGTTGAAATATAGCGCCGCGCACGTTTCACGCTCTAAAGGCCACGGGGCCTGGACCGGGCGGCGCACCATCCGCTGTGTGGGAGCAGGGAAGATTAGCGAAAGCACAGAGGATCGCAAAACACCAAATTTATTATGAAGGGAATCTGAATTATGAGAATCCAACACAACATCCCCGCCATGAGCGCCTACCGGAACTACACCAACAACACCAACGCTCTGTCCAAGAACCTGGAGAAGCTGTCCTCCGGCTATAAGATCAACCGCGCCGGTGACGACGCCGCCGGTCTGGCTATTTCCGAAAAGATGCGCGCCCAGATCACCGGCCTGAAGGCCGCCCAGAAGAACGTCAAGGACGGCACCTCCCTGGTCAAGACCGCCGAGGGCGCAATGCAGGAAATCCACGACATGCTCAACCGCATGGATTACCTGGCTACCCAGTCCGCCAACGGCACCTATCAGAACGCTGTGGACCGCGAGGCTCTCCAGAAGGAAGTTACCGCCCTGAAGGACGAGATCAACCGTATTGCCGACAGCGCCAACTTCAACGGCATCAAGCTGCTGGACGGCTCCCTCTCTTCCCAGAACCTCACCGCTGAGGGTGTGAAGGCCTCCACCAAGAGCATTGTTGAGGGCCTGACCATCAACGACGGCGTCAACGGTGGCGGCACCAAGGGCGAGGCCACCATCGATGTGTCCAGCCTGTTCGGCACCGGCGATACTCTGGCCATTGAGTTCACAGACACTTCCCTCGGCACCACCGGCACCAAAACCCTGAACTTTGGTGCCGGCGCCAATGATATCAAGGGAGCCACCGCTGAAGAGCAGGCAGAAAGCATCCAGAAGGCCCTGAGCAGCGATGCCGGTATTTCCCAGAAGTTCGATGTGAAGGTGGACGGTACCAAGGTCACCCTGACCGCCAAGGCGGAGGGCGCTTCCGAGGCCGCTGTCAAGAGCGTCAAGGTCAACGACAAGGGCGTGACCTTCGGCACCGGCACCTATACGGCGGGTACTGCGAACGGTTCCCCTGCGAAAGCGGCGAAGGGCGGCTTTACCAAGCTGTTTGACGGCACTGCCACAAGCCTGGATGTCAAGGACGGCGATGTGCTCACCTTCACCTTCAAGGATGCGCAGGGCAACGCCAATCTGGTGGCTAAGGTAAATGTCACGAAGGACATGGTTGGGGGCAGCCCTGCGGACACCACCACAAATATCGTCAACGCCCTGAAGGAAGCCAAGTTTGAGAACAAAGACGGCACCGTTGCGGACGAGAGCCGCTTCAAGGTGGGTGACCTTTTTGATATCACGGCAAATGCGAAGCTCGACGACAAGAGCAGTGAACAGGGCAGCGTCAATGTAGCCGCCAAGCTGGACGGCCAGTTTGACGTTGCCAAGGTCGAGCGCAGCAATGCCGAGGATGCCAGCCGCAACACGACGGTCAACGCAACAGCCTGCGCTACTGCCGGTACAGCGAATGTTGCCTCCAAGTACGAGGTTGTCCGCACGAATGACAACACCAATTTCAGCGCTGGCGACGTGATTGAGCTGACCGGCTCCCTGTCCGATGGCCGCAACTTCAACATCAAGCTGACCGCTGGCAAGGACTTTGCGCTTGGAAACACCTATGCGGCTACCCTGGACAGCATGAAGGCCCAGCTGGAGAAAACCGGCGATGGCGCTACCAAGGTCACTCTGAATGACGGCAAGCAGGTCGATGCCGGCGAAATCTTTGGCACCGGCAAGGAGATCACCATCGGCAATGGCGCCGCCACCGGCGTTACCTTCACTTCCGCAAAGGCCGGTCCGGTTCAGGCCGGTATTGGCGGCGGCATTACCAACGTGACCTTCAGCGCGTCTGATCCCGCTGCTGTCGAGACCAAGATCACCAAGGGCACCGATCCCAGCGCCGCCGAGTCCTCCTTCACCTTTGAGGACGGCGTGGGTTACGGCACCGCCATCACCGTGGGCGGCAAGACCTATGAGCTGGTCAAGGATGCCCGTGACGTGACCAACCGCAGCAACGAGGCGGTTGTGGTGGACGACCTGAGCGATGTCAACAAGGTGGCTAAGAGCTTCGCCGACGCCATCAATGGCGTTGCCACCAAGGGGCTGGCGGACCCCGCCGATGCCGAGTATACCGCCACCGCTGACGGCGCTACTGTGAAGATCACCACCAAAGCGGTGGGTTCCGACGTGAAGGCCATGGAGATCACCACCCCCTACGGTGACGAGGTCCCCACCGTGTCTTTCAAATTCGACCCCAGCATGGTCAAGGCCGGTTCCTATATGACCATCAGCGATGGGACCAACTCCAACACCTATGAGTTTGTCAAGAAGGGCGAAAAGGCTTCCAGCGGCCGCACCGCTATTGAGGTTTCCGACTTTGACAAGATCGACGCCAAGGCCATGGGCGAAGCCTTCGCCAATGTGGCCAAGGGCGCTACTGTTGAGGTCGCCGACGACGGCACCGTGACCATCACCGCCAACGAGGTTGAGCGCTCCATCCCCAAGCTGAACGTCAGCTTCTACGATGGCAAAGGCGGCCTGAAGCTCCAGCTTGGTGACACAAGCGATGAGTACAACCAGCTGAAGGTCTCCATCAATGATATGCACACCTCCGCTCTGGGCATTGACGGCTTGGACATCAGCACCCAGGAAGGCGCTGCCGCTGCCATTGATGTGGTCAAGAACGCCATCAACTACGTTTCCGACGTCCGCGGCGGGCTGGGCGCGATCCAGAACCGTCTGGAGCACACCAGCAACAACCTGTCTGTGATGGCCGAGAACATCCAGGACGCCGAATCCTCGATCCGCGACACCGACGTGGCCGAGGAAATGATGAGCTACGTGAAGAACAACATCCTGGTCCAGTCCGCCCAGGCCATGCTGGCCCAGGCCAACCAGCTGCCCCAGGGCGTGCTCCAGCTGCTGGGTTAATCCCGATAGCGGAATTAAACAAAGCAGCGAGTTAGTACAAGGGGCGGGGCTTCGGTCCCGCCCCGAACCTTTAAGCAGGGACTCGCGTTAAGACGGAAGGAGCTTGTGTTACGTTGGAAATGGGAGCGATTCGCTATTTCAGGCTGATGAACCAGGGCGCTTTTATCTGCCGGCTCCATGTCAATTACAGGCCGGGGGGCGAGGAAAGCTGGAAAACCTGGGAACCCGCAGAGTACGCGGATATCTATACCGCGGCGGAACGGACCGTGGATCTGAAAGAGCTTGGCATTGAGGACGGCACCCATGTCCGTCTGATTGCCTTTATCGTAGCCGGTTCCCGTCAGATCGCGGCGGAGGAATATATTTTTTACTCCAACATTGGCCGGACTGCGGCCTATAAGGCTTCCGGCACCTTGCTGAGCAGCAGACTGAATTTAGTACGCTACGGTTGAATTCGTCCGCACCGGTACAACCGGGACAGACAGGTCCTTGCCAAACTCAAAAGATAGAAAGGAATGGGTGAAATTATGAGTACAAATCTTCCCCTTCAAAAAGAATTTAACCAACTGCTCTCCGAAAAAACCGCCTCGGCCATGCCTGGGAAGTTGGACGGCAAATTTATCGCCGCCGCCTGCCCTGCCGGGTTCAATTACGGCATCACCTACGGAGCGAACGCTTATTACAATGAGCAGACCCTTTCCACGCTGAATTCCACCATCCAGACGGATAAGGATGGGATCGTCAGCGTCAGCACCCAGAAGCTGTCCGACCTGCTGCGCCAGGTTTTCAAAAGCACCGCTTTTGTCTTTTCCAAGGCGACGCAGAAGAAGCTCAACGAGTGGGACGAGGCCGCCGAGGCGCAGATCGCCTCCGTGCTGAGCGCCTTCACCGACTCCGGCTTCCATTTTACCGACCCGGTCCCTCCCGGAGGGAAGATTGCCGATGTGTTTAACCAGCTCACGGAGAAGTACGGTCCGGTCACGGAGACCTGTGATAATCTGCCTGTCTATTTGACCTCGTTGAAGGACGCGCTGGCAACCTATATTGAAATGTCCAATCAGGCGTACCAGCTCCACTCCCGCGCCTCCCAGGCTACGGCGGTCCTGAATGCCGCCATCAAGAACGCAACTGCGCCCACCGCCAAGAACGGCGGCCTTCAGACGGGGGACGCTTCCTACTATGTGGCGTTCGATAAGCTGCCCACAGCCAACCAGCTGATCGGCAGTTTAGGAACGGGAAGCAACGCGCTGAAGATCCATCTGTCGGGCGATTCCTTCTCATCCTCGAGCTGCAAAGTCCATGTGGAAGGGAAAAGCGATGTGCAAATTCCCATTGTGGGCCTGCTGAACATTACGGCGGCTCACTCCTCGCAGGTGGATGTCAGCGAGTTCACATCTGAGAAAACGAACTTTTCCATCGACATCACCTATCCTGGCCTAACCACTGTGGGTGTGATCCCGCTGTCCCTGTCCTCAGACAATAAGCTGGGCTGGTATGCGGTGAACATCCTGCGCGAGATCCAGGAGAATACCGGGAACGACAATACGGACGGCTACAAGCTGCTAGGCAGCGAGTTCTCTGTCGAGAGCCTTTTCGGCCCGAAGGGCAGGCTGAATTTCCTCAAAACGTTTGTGATCAGCCGTGAGCCCACCATTGACGTGGTGTTCAAGGAAGTCAATGTGGCGGAGTTCAAAAAGCACATCCACACGGATAACAGCGTCAAGGTGAAGCTGTTTGGCTTCATTTCCCTGGGCCCGGTTGATCACAGCTATACGCTGGACAAGGTTGACAGCAACGAATCCGAGAGGTCCGTCACCATGCATTTCGCAGCCCCCGATGTCAGCGGCACGATCCCTCTGAACCAGCAGGTCGCTTATGTGCTGGGCGGTGTTCCCGCTTATACCTGAGCGGTGCTGTAAAAGAACGTGGGGGGCGGGCATATGCCCGCCCCCCTTTCTCATGAGAAAGGGGCAAAACGATGCCTGAAAAAGACAAGGTAACAAGAGACAAAATCCGCATTCCGATTAGGACCGCCCTGATGCCGGTCTATTACAAGGACTTCTGCTGTATCATGGGTGCCTGTCAGGACAACTGCTGTGATTGCGATTGGAACATCTGGTTTAATAAAAAGGATTATCTGAAACTGCGGCGGCTGGAAGCCCCGGCGGAGTTCAAGGAAAAACTGGATAAAACGGTCCGCCGCCTGTCGGCACAGGAAATGAAGAAGGCATCCGGCAATCTCTATGCCAAGTTTCAACTGGATGAAGCGGGCCAGTGTCCGCTGCATGATTCAGATGGAAAATGCTCTCTGCAAAAACTCTGTGGCGAGGAGGTTTTGCCCAAGGTGTGCAGGCAATATCCGCGTATGGAAAAGCGCTGCACTCCCGCTGCTTTTGAGTATGCCCTCTCCCCCAGTTGTGAGGGTGTTTTGCAGCTGCTGTGGAACCTGCCCGATGGGGTGGATTTTATCGAGGAGGAACTGCCAAAATCGGAACGAGGAATTTTCCAGTTTGATATGACCTCCCATAACCTTAGACCTTGGTTTGGCGACATTCGCGCCATGTGCGTGGATATTTTGCAAAACCGGGCGTTGTCCATACGGCACAGGATGCTTCTTTTGGGTCTGGCGCTCCAGGAACTGCGGGATATGGATTGGGAAAAACCGGAGCTTGAGCGGTGGATTGAACGCTTTGCTGTTCTGACACGGGGGGATGCGGCAAAGGAGGCCCTGAGTTCCCTGCCGGGGAATCGACCGATGTATCTGTTGCAGCATACAAAAAACGCCATTGCTATGCTTAATGGCGTCTGTGGCAGAGGACTTCTTCCGAATATATTGGAGCTGAATCAGTCCACACAGAGTGACAAGGTTAATATTCGGTGCGATGAAGAACGCTATTCTGCTTTTGAAGCGTCTTTCCGGGCAGGGATGGGAGATATTGAGTATTTCTTCGAGAATCTCATGATAGCGGTGATGCTCTATACCACATTTCCTATGTTAAGAAGTAAAGAAGCACTCTGGAAAAGCTATGTGGCGCTATGCAATCTGTACGGCTTTTACCGCTTCGCCGCCGTGATGGGGTGCGGGGAAACTCCAACAAAAGAAAAACTGTTTCACATTCTGGTCAATGTCAGCCGTGATATGCTCCATAATGAGCAGCGCCAGGATAGATTGCGGGACGAGTTTTTCAGCCACGACAGCGCGACCCTGGCACATATGGCCATTCTACTAGGCGAGTAATCCCAAAAAACTTTAATAATAGTGACATTTTCTACTGTTTGAATCCGGTGTATCAAGCTGCGAAAGGCGGCAAGGGAGCAGAAATCCCTTGCCGCCTTTTTTATATCTTTTAGCCGGAGAAACTGCGATAAAAGGATTTGACTATGCGGACTGAAACCGCAAGATGCCACAGACGGCTTTCCCATTCGCTCTATATTTTCCAAAAAGCGCAAACGACTTTGTGGTTGTTTGCGCCTTGTTTTTTTCTCGACTGTTTTCCGCAGGATTCCCTATCAAAATCAAGGGAATTTTGCCGAAAGCGGTCGAGTTGTCCCAATGAAATTTACCCATACTGGTTTCAAGTAGTAAATTTTCTCAAAAAAACAAGAAAAATATCAAACTTTGTTTGGCGACAGTATGCTCCCCGCGCTCCGCCTTCGGAAATCTGAATTTGAACCTAACCATTTTCGGATTTTTGGAGGTAACAAATGAGTAAATACCATTCACACAGAAATTTCTGCAAGAACTTTTCTTATGTGTTCTCGGCGCGAACACTTTACCGTTTACCATGGGAGGCAGAGAGCAACGGAAGGGCGGTGGGGGCATGAGCCTATCCGAACGCCGCCAGTGCCTGTTAGAAGTGTTGTGCCTGAGAAGGCACGATACATACGACAATCTGGCGCATGAGTTCAATGTTTCCAAGATGACAATCCGGCGGGACATTACGGCGCTTATCTGTTCTTACCCGCTTGAAACTGTCCGTGGCCGCTATGGTGGAGGCGTCAAAGTTCGGGATAACTACTATCCCTACCGTAAGACGCTCAACTCAAAGCAGATCAATCTGCTCATTAAACTGAGCGAACAGCTTGATGGTGACGATCTGGCTACGATCAGCAGTATCATCTTCCAGCTTGCTCCCTGACGCACAATCCCCCAGCACCTTGACAAACAGCGGGACAAACTCCCGCTCATATTCAGTATGCAAGTGATGAATCCTGCATCAGCCATCCAATCGCCAAGACTGCCTGCGGGCCAGGGCCGGAGTAAAGGGGGTGATCTCTTTCCGCTCCCTGCCCGTCAAAGCGATCACATCAAAGGTACGAGCGACACCTGGGCGGCTTGTCCGGCGCTGGTAACGCCGTAGACGCGGGAGACACCGCAAACACCCGTATCGCAGGGTAAAAGGGAGATACTGGGGGAACGGCCTGGGCAGCTTAGTCACCTGCCGCCACCGTCTGCTGGTATCGCGCCGCCGCACCAGGGCGGGCTTGCATATTCCCGTGCCGGGGGAGAGCAGCAGGGCGGTCATGCCGCCCGATAATACGGCACACATTTTTTAGAAAGGGTATTCAAAGGGAACCCGCGCCGGTCACTTCCTCACAGAAAGAGGACACAACCAGGACCGGCGCGGTTCTTCCCGCCCGACAGCCGGATGAAAGACCCGGAGCCATAGGCAGACTGTGGCCCCAGGTGTTCCATCCGGCATGAATGGATGATAATGCGGCTTATGGCCGGGGAGGTGAGAATATTGCTTGTTCCTATCAGCGAGATCACGGTCAACCCCGGACGGCGGGAGGCCAGAGCGGAAGATATACGGGAACTGGCAGGCAGCATATCAGAAGTGGGCTTGCTCAATCCGATTACCATTGACTGCGGCCATGTTCTGATTGCCGGTCTGCACCGGCTGGAAGCGGCAAAGCTGCTGGGTTGGTCGGAAATTGAGTGTACGGTCAGCGATTTGGAGGGGCTGCAAGCGGAACTGGCAGAGATTGATGAAAATTTTGTGCGCAAGGACTTGTCTGACATTGAATTTCGGGAGTTGCTTTTGCGCAGGAAGGAAGTTTACGAGGGTTTGCACCCGGAGACAAAGGCCGGTATTGCACAAGCCGCCGGAATGAACCGTGCGCTTGGAAACAACGTGAGCGCGCCCGGCGCGCCCACGTTAAAATCTTTCACTTCTGATACCGCCGAAAAACTAGGGGTTTCAAAGCGAGTAATCGAAGAAAATCTTCAAATCGAACAAAATTTAACGCCAGAGGCAAAGCAAATCGTCCAGAACGCAACTGAGAAAGTCAAGAAAAAGGACTTGCTAAAACTATCTCGGCTGGCACCAGAACAGCAAAGTGAGGCGGCTAATCGGTTGACATCTGGCGGTACTCACTCCTCAACAGGCCCGGAGCCAGTAGCGGAGGCCCCGCCGCCCTCCGTTCCCTATTCGTCCAGCGGCAGGCACTATGCCTCCTTTGAGGAATCCATAGCCGATTTGAAAAACCACGATAAGGATTGCAGCTATACCCCGGACGCTCTCCTGGCGGAGCTGGATTCTTTTATTCAGAAATTCCACCGGGAATTTGCGTGGTACAGCGACCCCTTCTGCACAGTCGTTTTCCCCGACATATCCCAGGTGCAATTTGACTACCTACAAAAGCGGTTCGGTACGATCTCCACCGCTATCCACGATTTATTACAACAAATGAAAGGAAGCATAAAAAATGAGAAGTAAAAAGCCCAAGCCGGAGCAGCAGACGCTTTTCCCTCCCGCTGAGGTCGAGTACAGCAATCCGGGCACTATCCGCGCCATGTCTACCAGTCAACTGACCTCCGACCTGCCCTATCAGCGGGGCGTGGAGCAGAAAAACGTGGACAAGCTGATCCGCAACTGGAACAGCCGGGAGCTTTACCCGGTGATCGTCAGCTTTCGGGACGGCAAATTCAACGTGGTTGATGGACAGAACCGGATTGCCGCCATGCGTCAGATGGCGGGCGGCGGGGATGTGATCGTCCCCTGCATGATCTACACCGGTATGACCTATGAGCAGGAGGCCGAATTGTACGCCAAGCTGGATAAGGGAAAGCGGCCCCTGACCCCGCGCCAGCATACCAAGGCCCTGGTGGAATCCGGCTCGGACGCCAAAATCCTGGAAATCAAATGTCTGGTGGAGAATGTTGGCTTTGTGTGGGCGCTGGATGAACCGACCGGCGAACCCTTTGAGATCGCCCCTATTCGTGCCCTTATCAACGCCTACCAGCTTCTCGGCGGCGAGGCGTTCACCCGTATGCTGTCCCTGATGGCCGGGGCGTGGCAGGGTACGCCCAATTCGCTGAAAGCCTCCATGCTCTCCGGCATGGCCCTGTTTGTCAAGACCTATGAGACGGAACTGAGCGACCGGGCCTTTGTCCGGCGAATGGCCCTCGTCAGCCCGGAGGAGATCATTCGCCTGGGCCGCATTGAGACAGATGTTGCCCTGCGCTTCGCCCGTATTATCCTGGATAAGTACAACAGCGGCGGGTTGGAACTGCCCTACCGCTTCAAACGCTGAAGGGGGGCTTGAAGATGGAAACCTACACCAGAGAACAGGTCGAGGCCATGCAGAATGTGGATATTCGGACGGTGGACCCGGACACCCTGCGGGATATCCGGGATGTGGAGGTCAACACCTCCCTGCCCAAGAAGGAGCGGATGCTGGATTTTATCCGGCAGATCGGCAACCCCTACTGCTACCGCCACGGGAAATATGTGGTGAAGGTCAGCTTCACCGACACCGATGTGACGCTGGAGGACAGGATGCTCTCCTACATACGCTCAAAATGCTGACAAAGAAATTTGCAAAACACTCTGGACATTAGCCAAAAGTTATGTTAATGTGATGGCAACAGGACAACCGCGCTCCCCTTGTTGTTAAAGTGTTTTGCTGATTAGACTTTAACGACAAGGAGAGAAGAATATGAAGCAGACCGCTGAACAGGTATGGAATACCTGCGGTTATGTACGTCTGTCCCGCGAGGACGGGGACAAAGACGAAAGCAACAGCATCACGGGACAGAAGGACCTGATCCGTGATTATTTGTCGCACTGCCCGGAACTGCGGGAGTGCGGCATCAAAGTGGATGACGGCTATACCGGCTCCAATTTTGACCGTCCGGCCTTCCAGGAAATGATGGCCGAGGTCAAGGCTGGCAAGATCAATTGCATCGTGGTCAAGGATTTATCCCGTTTTGGCCGCAACCACTTGGGCGTGGGGGAATATCTGGAACAGTTATTTCCCTTCCTGGGTGTGCGGTTTATTGCGATCAACGACCACTATGACAGCCTGCACAGCAATGTGGAATCGGACGAGCTGGTGATCCCCTTCAAAAACCTCATCAACGAGGCATATTGCCGGGATACCTCGGTGAAAACACGGAGCCAGCTTGAAATCAAACGCCAGCGCGGGGATTTCATTGGCTCTTTTGCTGTTTTTGGCTACCGAAAGGACCCGGCGGACCATCACCGCCTGCTGGTAGACGATTACGCTGCTGATGTGGTGCGGGACATTTTCAAGTGGAAATTAGAGGGCGTCAGCGCGGGCGATATTGCCGACCGTCTGACCAAAGACGGCATCCCGACACCGCTGGACTACAAGCGTTCCCAGGGGATGCGCTACTCTACCAGATTCCGTGTAAAAGAGGAATCCGTCTGGAGCGCCGGAATGGTGCTACGGATTCTCAAAAATCCGGTCTATATCGGAGTGCTGGAGCAGGGGCGCGTGACCACGCCCAGCTATAAGGTCAAGCGGCTGGTCACAAAGCCCCGCGAGGAATGGGCAATCGTTGAGAACTGCCATGAGCCGATCATTGACCGCTACGATTTTGAGAGCGTCCAGAAGGTGCTTGCCCTGGATACCCGCACCAGCGTCAGCGGCAAGGCGGTGGAGTTGTTCTCCGGAATGGTCTGCTGTGGTGAGTGCGGCAGCTCCATGATACGAAAGACCGTCCCCTCCGGCAAGAAACGGTATGTGTACTACATCTGCGCCGCCCACAAGAACGAAAAGACCTGCTCCGCCCACTCCCTGCGGATTGAGGCGCTGGACGAAATCGTTCTGACGGCGCTGAAAAAGCACATCCGGGATGTGATCGACCTCTCCGACCTGCTGGAAATGACCGACACCGCCCGATTACAGCAGGCCAGCGTGAAGAAGCTGCAAGAACGACTGGCGAAGAAGCAGGAGGAAATTGACCGCAATCAAGCCCTCCTGCGCTCCTTGTATGAAAGCCTCGCGGACGGCGTGATTGACCGGGAGGAATACCAAGGCTTGAAAAAGACCTATTCCCGCCGCCGTGCCGAAGCGGAGGAACAGGCCGAAACCATTCAAGGGGAAATTGACCAGGAAATGGGCAGCTTCAGCCAGAACCGGGAGTGGATGGAGCAATTCCGCAAGCACCAGGATATTACCAAGCTGGACCGCACCATTGTTGTAACCTTGATTGAGCGTGTCATGGTCTACCGTGACCGCCGGGTGGAAATCGTTTACCGCTGGCACAATGAATTTCGGTGGCTGATGGATTTGCTCTTGCAGGCCCAAGGGCTGCTCCTCGGAAGGGAGGCGGTCTGAGATGGCAAGGCCGAAACGCAAGGTCAATCCCATTCTGCCGGTAGCCGCCCCCGCAGAACCCGTCCAGCGTATTTATCAGGTGGGCGGCTATGTCCGGCTGTCTATGGAGGACAGCGGCAAGCCGGGGACCGACACCATGGAAACCCAGCGGGAATTGATTGAAAATTATATCGAAAGTCAGCCCGATATGCGGCTTTTTGATCTCTATTGTGACAACGGACGGACGGGAACAAATTTTGACCGCCCGGAATTTGAGCGCATGATGGAGGATGTGCGCTCCCGAAAAGTGGACTGCATCGTGGTCAAGGATTTATCCAGATTTGGCCGCAATTATCGGGAGACCGGAAACTATCTGGAGGGGATTTTTCCGCTCCTGGGGATTCGGTTTATCGCAGTCAACGATCATTTTGACACGCTGACCGCCGAACGCACTCAGGACGGCTATATCGTGCCGCTGAAAAATATTATGAACGCGGTTTACAGCAAGGATATATCCAGAAAGATACTTCCTGCTTTGACTACCAAGCGGCAGAACGGAGAATTTATCGGCTCATGGGCGGCATACGGCTATCAAAAATGCGCTGATGATTGCCACCGAATTGAGCCGGACGAGGAAACCGCGCCGGTAGTGCGGGATATGTTTCAGTGGCGGCTTTCCGGCTTGAGCTACCAAAACATCGCCCGGAAGCTGAATGAGCGGGGCATCCCCGCCCCTGCCCGTTACCTTTACTTGAAAGGCTGCACAAAGTCGGAAAGCTATGCCAACTCTATATGGACCGTTGAGGCAGTTAAAAAGATACTGAATAATGAGGTCTATTTGGGCCACATGGTGCAGGGCCGCAAACGCTCCGGGTTCTCCGAGGGAAAGAAGCCCTACCGGGTGCCGGAATCCGAGTGGATCATCGTCCGCAATACCCACGAACCGTTAATAGACGAGGACACATTTCGCGCGGTTCAGCGGATGGCGAAGGAGGCCAACAGCGCCTATCAGGAGCGGTTAGGGCGGCATGACGGGCTGGGGACAATCCCCAACATCCTCCGAGGGCTGGTCTACTGCGCGGACTGCAAAAAAACCATGACGCGGTACAAAAATGTAACGAATAAAGGGAGAAACCTCTTTTATAATTACATTTGCCGGACCCATGCCAGCAATCCCGCCTCCTGCCCGAAGAAGAATCTCCACGAAAGGGAATTGAAGGAAATTCTTTGGGACACTTTACGGCGGGAGATCGCTCTGGCTGAAAATCTGGACAAGCTGGCGCGGCAGTACAGCCAGTCGGCAAAGGCTGTCAGCCAGGAGGCCGCTGTGAAGCGGGAGATCACTACCGTGAAGCAGAGCCTCGAACGTGCTAAAATGCTCTACGACAGCTTGTATCAGAACTACGCCGACAAGCTGATGACCGAGCGGGAATACACGGAAATGAAGGAGCGATACCGCTCCGACATGGAACGTGCCCAGGCTTGCTTGGAGACGCTGGAACAGCAGCAGAAGGACGCCCGCCGCCAGACGGTGGAAAATCCCTGGCTCACCGCCTGCGGCCAGTACCGGCAGGAAACCGAGCTGACAGAGGCTATGGCCCATGCGCTGATTGAGCGAGTGGAGGTTGACGCAGAGAACCATGTGAGTATCACCCTGCGCTATCGTGACGAGTACCGCGCCCTGCTCCAGCTCTTGGAAACCGAGAGAGAGGCGGTGTCGGCATGATCGCTGTCACCGCGAAATATATCCGGCTGTCCTCCGAGGACGATGATTTGGATAAGGGCGGAAAGGTGGAATCCAACAGCGTCACGAACCAGCGCAATTTGCTGGATGCCTTTATCAGCCGCACCCCGGAACTGGCCGGCACCACCGTGATCGAGTTCTGTGACGATGGATGGAGCGGCAAAAACTTTGAGCGTCCCGCCGTCAAGGAATTGATTGAACAGGCAAAGCAGGGGAAAATCCAGTGCATCATTGTCAAGGATTTATCTCGTTTTGGCCGTAACTACTTGACCGTAGGCAATTACATTTCCTGCGTGTTTCCCTTCCTGGGTGTGCGCTTCATCGCCGTCAACGATGGCTTTGACAGCATCCGCCCCGCTGATGTGGACAGCCTGGAAACCTCCTTCAAGAACCTTCTGTACGATCTTTACAGCAGGGACCTGTCCCGAAAGGTGCGAAGTACGAAGAAGTTCCGCGCCCAGCGGGGGGACTTTCTCTCACCATTCGCGCCCTACGGCTACATCAAGGACCCGGCTGACAGGAAACGCCTGATGATTGACCCGGATGCGGCGGAGACAGTGCGGCGTATCTTCCTGCTGGTGACAGAAGGAATGGGGACGAACCAGATTGCGGCTATGCTGAATCGTGAAGCTGTGCCGACACCCATGCTTTACAAGCGGGCGGCTGGCTGTTCCCGTACCAGATGGCCCAGCATTTATGAGGATAACTTCTGGACAGATAAAACCGTATCAAAAATTATCCGGGACGAACGCTATATCGGGAAGAATATTTTCGGAAAGCGGATGCGGGATGTAGTGGGCAGCACGCACACGGTCAAGATGAACCGTGCGGACTGGATCACCGTGGAGGGAACCCATGAGGGCATTGTGACGCGAGAAGAATTTGACCGGGCACAGAAGATGATCCGGGCTTTTATGGAGCGTGACGGCTGGGAAAAGCATGACTGGCCCCTGCGCGGCAAGGTCCGCTGCGGTGTCTGCGGCCACGCAATGTCCTATAACATCGGAAAGCAGATGTACTTTTACTGCCGTACTCCCCGCGTAAACGACATTTATACCTGCGCAGGGCGAACGCCAGAGCATGACATTCTGGATGTTGTTTCGGAGGGGCTTCGCGCCCAGGCGTTGATGGCGGTACGTCTGCACCGGTTATGGGAGGAACAGCACCGGGAGCGGAAAAAGGACGCCGCTGCTATGGCAAAATCGCTGTCAGGGCTGCGGGAAACGCACCAGCGGCTTTGTCAGCAGATCAGCGGAATGTATGAATCATTTGCCCTGGGGGAGATCAATAAAGCAGAGTACCTTGCAACGAAAGCCGCCGCTGTCCGGCAGAGGGATACCGTTGCCGCCCGGATTGCCGAAGTGGAGGCCGCTCTGGAGAACATGGGCGAGGACGGTGGCTTGCAGAACAGCTTTGTTTCCACCTTTGAAAAGTACACAGAGGTCGAGGAAATCACCAACGAAATCGTGACGGAGGTTTTGCAGGAAATCCGCATTTATCCCGATGAACGCTTTGAAATCGTCTGGAATTTCCGCGACGAATTGGAAAAGCTGATGCTTGAAGTGGGCGACCAACAGGACAGCGAATAGCACCGCAAAACGGGGGATTCTCCACTCAGGGACTTGGGTGGAGAATCCCTCAATCTATACGCAAATGAAATAATCGGAGGAATACGATGGATATTAGATTTGATGATACGATAACGGCTGATTATCAGGATCGGGTTTGCAGTATATTGGCGTCACTCTGCCTGATGACGGACGCACGGAAACACATGGGGGACTGCAACGGCAATCTCCGGTGGGTGTATCAACGCGAGATGCGGTATCATTACAGACGGGCGGTGCTGGATGCCCTCCGGCTGCTGGGGATTCTGATTCACGATACCAGCATCACCACCAACGCGAACCTGGATCGCCTTTGTGAGAAAGGCCACGCTGCGTTGGAAGAATTGATTGAAAAGTACCTTTATTGCTTCGATACTGAGGTCGAGTAGCCCCTTGATTGGGCAAAGCCAGCGATATTCGGAGTTTGCTTCTTCTTTTCGACGTTATTCACAATTTGTTTACAAAATTTCTTTAGACCCTGCTTGACATTAGCGGATGATGGGTTTTCTGGGGTCAGCTTTGAGCGTGAGGGGCTTCAAGCCATGCTGCGTGAAGGTGAAGCCGGAAATGTGGCGACGGTCATTACCAAGGACTTATCCCGTTTGGGCCGGAATTATCTGAAAACCGGGGAGCTTATTGAAATCATTTTCCCGGAGTACGATGTGCGCTATATCGCCATCAATGACGGTGTGGACACAGCGAGGGAAGATAACGAGTTTACCCCTCTGAGGAATTGGTTCAAGAACAAACGCTGTTTGGGAGGGGGAACAACGAAAGGTAGCTTTATGAATTTTCAAATGGATAAACTCCAGGTTCTACTACATACTGCTTTTACTCGACCAGACCGACAAAGCGGTAAAACACTTTGATGTCCTGCCTGCGTTGCCCGTCTACAACGGTGCGCTCACCGACCTCAATATGGTCTATCAGTTCATCAATGGTGGTCCGATCAAGGTCCTGCAAGTTCAAATACTTTCGGATGATCGCCGTCCAGTTTTGAATGGCGGCGGTTTTCTGCTGTGCCTTATCTACCTTGGACAGAAGCGCATCCAGGCGTTCCGCCTTGGCAAGCCGCTCCTGTTCGTTTTTTTGCGTCAGCACCATGAATGTGCTTTCGCTGACCGCGCCGCTGTACTTGTCCTCATAAAGTTTCGCGGTCATGGTCTCCAACTCCTGCACCCTGCGGCGCAGCTTGCTGATCTCCTGCTTGGCATCGGCCAGACGCTGCTCGTCATAATCCGCGATCTTGCGTTTGAGCTTGTCCACCACAGCGGCCTCATCCAGTATCACCGCCTGGGCCTGGGTCCTGATTTCCGCAATCACGATTTGCGTCAGCGTCTGCTCATAAATCCTGTGCCATGAACATACGCTCCGGCCCGACTTGCCGTATGTCCCACAGAAATAGGAAACATAGCGTTTTTTCGTGCCGTTCTTGCGATGCTGTGTTTCCGCATTGGCACATAAAGGAGTTTTGCAATCGGCGCATACCAGCTTGCCAGTAAACAATTTCGCAGTAGGCTCCTGCCTGCCAACAGAATGAAGGCTTGCCGCCTCGTTGATCTTCTGAACGGCCTCCCACTCCTCTGCGGTAACAATGGCCTCATGCAGCGCCTCATGGCGAATCCACTCAGTTTCCGGCTTGCTGATCTGTGCATGATCCTTATAGGAACGGGTGCCGGTGTGATTCATTACCAGCGTCCCTTTATAGACCTCATTGTGGAGAATTGTTTTTACTGTTGCATAGGTCCAGAGCTGGGCGGCTTTGCAGCCGTCCTTGCCGTTGATCTGGCTCCAGTAGACACGCGGCGAGGTAATGCCATCCCGGTTGAGGGCGGCGGCGATCTGGCCGTAGGCCGTACCCGCCAGCCGCATATCATATATCCGGCGCACGATACCGGCAGCATACTCATCAATGACCAGCTTGTGCTTGTCCCCGTCGCTCTTGCGGTAGCCGTAGGGAGCGTATGCGGAAATGAATTGACCGCTGGCCTTTTTGCTGTGCAGCACTGATTTGATTTTACTGCTCAGGTCCCGCAAATGGTAATCGTTCATCAGACTGCGGAAGTGGAGCATATCCGTGTTATCGCCCTCGCTGTCCAAACAGTCCAGAACAGAAACAAACCGGCATCCCAGGCTGGGAAACACAACGGCTGTGTACCGGCCTACCTCCACGAAGTCCCGTCCCAGGCGGGAGAGGTCTTTGACGAGGATGAGGTTGATAACGCCGCTTCGGGCGTCCTCCAGCATTTCCAGGAATCCGGGCCGCTGAAAATTGCCCCCGCTGTACCCATCGTCACAATAGGTCTTGGTCTCCACCCAGCCATTGAGCATGGCGAACTTGGACAGAAGCTCCCGCTGATTTTCGATGCTGACGGATTCATCAGCGGGGATGTAATTTCTGGCCTTGGCGGAGTTGGAGGCATCGTCCACGCTCAAACGGCAGTAGATACCCACCTTATACAGCTTGTTCATACCGCCGCCCGCCTTTCCTGGGACAACACATCATCCACACAGCCAACGTAACGATAAAACACCTTTACGTCTTGGACGCGGGTATTGCCGCACTTTTGGGCCTCGCCAACCTCGATACGGTCCACCAACTCAAACAGGATGGTCTCGTCCAGCTCGGTGATCTCCGTATAGCGCCGGATGATCTCGGCCCACTGGTCGGCGTCATGGCGGTTCTCCAACTGCGTCCTGACCTTCTGCTCCAACTCCGGGAGGGCGGCGGCTTTCTGCGCCCGCTCCGTCTCGTACTTCTTCATCAGCGTCTGGAACACCGTGGGCGGGACAACGCCAGCGCATTTATCCTCATAGAGATTCTGCATCAGCTTTTCCAGCTCCGCAACACGGGCGGCGGTCACTTTCAGCTCCTGCTCATAGGATGCCGCACGGCTGTGCTGCTCCTTATCCTTCATACGGATGATCTGCGTCAGCAGCCGCTCCCGGTCATGGGCGGCATATCGGGCCTTTTCCCGAATGTCCTCCAGCACGATCTGCGTCAGCACATTCTCATAGATGGTATGGATGGTGCAGGCTCTTTTCCCGCTGCGGGAATAACTCCCGCACATGAAGGAGCTGTACCGTCCTGGACTTCCATCTTTATAGGTAAACCGCTCTACCTGGTTTCGCATTTTGAATCCACAGTCCGCGCAGTAGACCAAGCCAGTGAAAATGCTCTTGATACCGTCCGAGGTTTCAGACTTCCGCACCTTCTTCTGGTCGATGCTGACCACCGTATCCCATATCTCGCGGGAGATGATCGGCTCATGGGTCCCCTCCACGCGAATCCACTGGTCTTTGGGTTTCGCTACCAGCTTTTTGGATTTGTAGGAGAGGGTGCCGCATTTGCCCTGGACCATGTTGCCGATATAGGCTTCGTTGCGGATCATCACCTTAACAGTGCTTTCGTTCCACAGGTGGTTGACACGGCGGGGGTCGGTGCGGCCCTGGCGCTGATAGTACAGCTCACCGGGCGGCTGGACACCCTCGGCGTTCAAGGTGGTGGCGATCTTTCGGAACGCCATGCCGGAGGCCCGCATAGCAAAAATACGGCGGACCAACGGCGCGGTTTCCTCGTCAATGATGAAATGGTGCTTGTCCAGCGGGTCACGCTTGTAGCCGATGGGCGGATATGTACCCATGTACTTCCCGTTCTCGGCACAGGCTTTTTTGACCGCTTTCACCTTTTTACTTGTGTCCCGGCTGTAAAACTCGTTAAATAGGTTCAAAAAACACATGACATCGGTACTGCCGTCATTACTCATGGTGTCGATACCGTTGTTCAGAGCGATAAACCGGCATCCGATGGACGGAAACAGGTAATCGGTGTACTGGCCGAACTCGATGTAGTTTCTGCCGAACCGGGACAGGTCCTTGACGAGAATGACATTGATACGTCCGGCTTTTGCGTCAGCGATCAGGCGCTGAACGCCGGGGCGCTGGAAGTTTGTTCCAGAATAGCCGTCATCCACATAGGTGTCCACTTCATTCCAGCCCCGCTCCCGCACATACCGCTGAAGCAGCAGCTTTTGATTTTCGATGCTGACGGATTCCCCGTCCCGTTCATCGTCATTACTCAGTCTGCAATAGATGCCGACATTGTATGCTTTCTCGATCATTGTTTTACCTCCCGATCAGCCAGATTCATACCCTGTGCGGCGAATGGCTCCTGCCGGATTGCTCCAGCAGCACCTATTATAGAATAGGGAGCGCATGACGCGCAAGGATGCGGCCAGCCGCGAGGAAATGTTGGGTATGGTTTAGGTGGTAGCGTGGCAGGGCGTCAGCTCTGCCATAGCGCGGCGGACCGCCAACTGCTCCAGGGTCTCGCCCAGGTCTTTCTCGCCGGTGAAAACGCTGGTCACTCGGTACAGCGTCTTACCGATCTTAATTTCTTTGTACGAAGTGTTGATGCTGGGATTGGTCTGGTCTTTCATATTGACGCACCTCCGTCCGATAACAGACCGATGCTTAAACTGCAAAATGCAGATAACTTCCGTTAAGAAAACAGCCGCGCCGGACATTGGCGGTGCCGCATGACTATCGCGGCGCAGTTCCGGCGCGGCTGCTGGTTTATTTCCGTTTCGATGCAGTTTCACCGTATTTGCCACGCACCCCCGGCGAAAGGGGATATTGCAAGCCGCCCCTGGCGGGGCTGTCATAACTCCGCAGCATCGTTCCGAACGTGTGCCGCAGGGTTCCGTCTCAAGTCTGTGGACGGGCGTGAGCAAGTGTCATTATCCCCCGCGCAGTCATCGCGCCCGGTGTGCCAAACCGGGTCCAGGACTTACGTTGATCGCTCGGCCAGCTTGTCCATCACCTCCGAAAGCTGGCGGTCTTGGCGGCGTGTCCTGTGCCGCTGGTACGCGGGTTTTGTGCTTGCAATACCGTGTATTCAATTTTCGATGTACGAGTGAAGGTGAGAGAAAATGCGTCCTTCACCTACCGTCCTCAAAACGGGGTTTTGGTAGGGAGATCAGACCATTCTTTTCAAATATTCCAAAAGTTTTTTCTTTGCAGCCGCCAAACACTCAACAATGCTTGGATGCTGAACACCCTCGGCCTCTGCAATCTGCCGCACTGTCAGGCCGTCTACAAAATACAGCCAAAGACGGCGGCGCTGGGCTGAGGTCAGGCAGTTATCAAGCCCCTCCATGAGCAGGCGGCGCATTTCTTCGCGCTCTTGCTGTTTTAGGGCCTCCATCAGCGTGTCCTCCGGCGATTGGACAGCGGTAGCCTTTTCAGACAGGCCATGCAGGGACAAAGTACGCTTGGAGAGCGCGATGGCTGCGTTCTCAACCTGGTGGTAACTCTCGTCAGACCATGCTTTCCACCGTTGAAATTCCTCCAGGCTGGAGAAATCCGCCAGAGTGAGCCGTGTCAGCGTTCCAGCGGCGTCTATGTAAACAATGGCGTCCGGGTCTTTCTTGTTCAGCGCATAATCGCTTTTGGGGTCAAACATTTTGTTTCCTCCGTTTTATTTGTTGATGGCGTTGATGGGGTGGCACATCGAAACGGAGGCGGCGGGCTGCGGCACCCGCAGGGGCTGACTTTTTTTCCTAAGATTCGACACGGCAGAGGGCCGGGTACTTCCATTGAGTACCCGGCCCTCTGCCGTGTTTCAGAATAATAATTCTTGTTTATATGCCGCTGTGGTTCTGATTGATAAGTAGAATGAGGCATAGCCGCCACAAGGCTTTTTTTAACAGATCACCTATTAGGAGCGGCCAGAACAGCTCACTCCTATAAAACAAAAACACCATAGCCATTCTCCTTAAACGGCGGCTATGGTGTTTGAGCGCGCGAAAGCGTTCCGCAAAGCTGCCGTTTTTTTGACAGCCTCCCGGAATCGTTTTTTCTTGAAAAGTTCGGCAAGAATCGGAAATATATTGCTTAATAGTCGGAAGTGTATAGGGATTCATTTTGCGCTTTCCGAACTATACAATACAGTAGAGGTGAAGAATTATGCCGAATGATGTCTTAGTAAAGGGTGGAGCGCGGTTAAGGGCGATCCGAAAGGAACGAGGATACACACAGGAACGATTGGCGGAGTTGACAAAGCTCTCTACTCGCCACATCGCCGGAATCGAAAAGGGAGAAGCAAATCCGTCATTCGAGGTGCTTTATACGATTATAACGGCACTTGGCACTTCCTTTGATGCAATCTTCAATCCGGCAGATGAACAGTTTGAGCGCGAAATCCAGGAGATCGCTGGGCTTTACCGGGCTTGCCCGGAACAGGGGCGGCGGCTGGTCCTGGCCGCTGTACGCGCTATGGCAAATGAGCTGATAAACATAGGAGAGACGAACATTGTAGACCGTATGTAGGTATCGGATTAAGCCATAGTTGCCCACTCTCGATCCAATCGTCTGCCCAAACAGCTCAATATTTCATTTGAGATTGTCCCGGCCTGTTCCGCAACATCGCAGGCCGTAATCTCCCGCTCCCCGGATGCTCCGATAAACACCGCAGTATCTCCAGAAACAACGGATGGAATATCCGTCACATCCAGCAAGGTCTGATCCATGCAAATACGTCCCACAATCGGCGCTACATACCCTTGGACTAATGCGGCTCCGACGCCATTGGATAAGCAACGGGGTATTCCGTCTCCGTACCCAATGGCGGCGACCGCAATTTTTGTATTTCGTTTTGCTTGAAATTGATGCCCGTACCCAGCACCCTCTCCCTGTGCAATCTCTCTTATCAAGGTTATTCGGGCTTTCAGCGAGAGGACTGATTTCAACACAACACCGGCTTTCTTCCATTCATCGGTTGTACTCAACTGGCCGTAGAGCGCAATCCCGGCTCGTGCGTAGTCACCACCGATTTCAGAACAATGGAGCAGGCCGCTGCTGGCAAGAATGTGGACCTTGGGGATTTGACAGCCAATGTGTTTTAGGCGGTTTATCGCCTGATAAAAGGCTCTGCCTTGCGTTAGGGCGGCTTCTCTGTTTGATGGCAGGGAAAGATCATCTTCATATAAATGGGTATAAACTCCCTCTATGTGAAGAAACTGGCAAGCAAATATCCGCTGAATTTTATCCAGATTTTCGCAATTCTCCCCCAGCCGGTGCATCCCGGTGTTCAATTTGATATGGACGTTGATGATCTGGCCGCAGGCGTTCAGCTCTAACGCATAGGGATAGTCCAAAATAGTCTGTGTCAGATGATATTGAACAAGGAGCGAGACATATTGGGGATGCGTATATCCGAGTATCAGGATTTCCCCTGCAACTCCGCCTTGCCGTAGCTCTATCCCCTCAAAAACAGTGGCAACGCAAAAGGCATTTACACCCAGGGTATTGAGTTCTCTGGCAATCAAAACAGCGCCATGTCCATAGGCATTTGCCTTGACCGCAGGCATTAACGCGCAGTTTGGAGGTAGCAGAGTTTGAAGCTGTTCCACGTTATGCCGCAGAGCGGTCCGGCTCAATTCAATCCAGGTGCGGCCCTGATAAAACTCCGTCATGCTCCGGCCCCCCTGACAATGATTCTTGAAGGTTGAGACACTACGGTTGAATGGCTCGGCACATCCGTACAGACCACCGCACCAGCTCCAATTTTTACATAATCACCAATTTTGATGCCACCGATAACAACTGCGCCAGCTCCAATCAAACAGTGATCTCCAATCTGCGGGGCTTTCCTGTCAACCGAGCCAATGGTGACATTCTGATAAATCCAGCAATCAGCCCCGATATGGGCGTAACGGGAAATATAGACGCCATGAAGTCCATGAGGCAGAATGGGCTTACTGTCAAACTTGGCTCCGTTCCCAATGTAGCCGCCATGCCGGTGGGCCATTCGGTTCAAGAAGAAGGTCAACATATCCCGGACAATACGCACTGAACACTGTTTTCTCCACCAAAAGAATTTCCAGTACAGTCCTAGGTTCTCGCCTCTCGACCAATGGATCAGCGCCGCCTGTATCTTCATGCCAGATATTCCTCCAATGTCAGCCCCTTAAAGGTCATGATCTCTGAATGGGGCATACCAACATAGCGGAAATGCCACGGTTCATGAGCGATGCCGGTAATATGCTCTTTCCCCGCCGGGTAGCGTTCAATAAAACCGAAAGCTGGGGCCAGTTCCCGAAACTTTTGGCAGATGCCCTCATAGGGAAAAGCCGGACGGATGAAGTCAATGTCCGGCTGACGCAGCCCCAGGTCGATTGCCAGCCCCGTTTGATGCTCACTGTGTCCGGGCATGGCTACAAACTTTGCTGTAAACTCCGGGCCGTTCTCCTGGAGCGATTTTGCATAGATTTCAAGCTGTTCCTCCAAGGAGCGCCAGCCGCTGACAGGAACGATAAATTCCCATCCGCCCAACTGCTCCATGATGCGGGACAGGGCGCAAACCGCCTCCCGTTCCAGCAGAATATCGGAGTAATCGTCATGGACAGGAATCAGGTCTTGCTTGCTGTCCGGCGAATATGCGTGTTGGCTGTTGACCAAAATCAAGCTGTTCATCCGCTCACCGCCAATTCGATCACGTTGGAAATGACCTGTTCAAAAGACATTCCAACCGCTTTCATCATGCTGGGATAGCGGCTGTGGGCGGTAAATCCAGGGACGGTATTGACCTCGTTAAAAACCACCCTGCCAGCCTTGTCCAAAAACATATCCACCCTCGCAAATCCCTGACACCCAAGGGCCTTGTAAATTCGCTGGGCGGCTTCTTTCATCTCTGCCGTTTTTGCAGGGGAAATGCGGGCCGGGACATGGATTGCGGAGGTTTTCAGCGTGTACTTCTCTGTAAAATCAAAGAAGCCATCCGCCAGTTCAATCTCGTCCAGTTCCCCAACCGTTAAGGTGTCATTCCCCAAAACGGCGCACCCGACTTCAAAGCCGGAGATCGCTTCTTCCAAAATGATGTGGTCATCATATTCAAAGGCCAGCTCCATAGCCGCAGACAGTTCGCCGCGTTCCGCAACCCTTGTGATGCCGTAGGAGGAACCAGCCCGGACAGGTTTTACAAACAGCGGATACCCCAGCTTTTCAGCATGAGCGAAAGCATCCTTTCTGGCTTTCTTTGTCAGTACAGTGGAGAAAGGTATCGTGATGCCAGCGGCCTGTGCCAACTTGTGCGCCCGGTCTTTGTCCATGCACAGCGCCGAGGCCAGCACACCACACCCCACCAGCGGAATACCCGCCAATTCAAAAAGCCCCTGCACCGTCCCGTCCTCGCCGTTGCGTCCATGCAGAACAGGGAAAGCGGCGTCTAAAGAAATCTTCTCCACGCCAGCAGTTGTCTGAACCAAAAGCCCAGGGGCGTCCCGGTCAGGAGATACCAGGGCCGGGGCGCAGTCGTCAGGGTTGTTCCAGGTATCCTGCTTGATTTTCTCCACCGCGCCGGTGAAATGGAGCCAATTCCCTTTGGGGGAAATGCCCACCAGCACAGGGGAATACTTTGTCCGATCCATGTGCGTGATAACCGCGTGGGCTGATTCCAGCGAAACACTGTATTCCGGGGAACAGCCGCCAAATATGACCGCTATATTGAGTTTTTTCATATCGTACCTTCTTTGAATGTAAAAATCCGATTGCCCTCGGTATGAAAATCATATCAAGAGCAATCGGATCATGCTTTAATATTTTATTGTTGGTTTCCTAAGAAAATCCTAACAGGAGATTGATGTTTTCCTAATTAGTGATAGGCAGCGATACGGTAAATACCGTTGCATTTTCATGGCTTTCGGCTGTGATCGTTCCATGATGGAGTGTGACGATCTCCTTTGCAATCGCAAGCCCAAGTCCGGCCCCGCCCGCGTTGGAGCCGCGGGCCTCGTCCATCCGATAGAAACGCTCAAATATCATGGACAGCTTTTCCTCCGGGATTGTCGGCCCCTGGTTTTCAAAGGAGATCACCATTTGCTTGTCCTTCTTTTCGGCGGAGATAATGATTTCAGAATTTGGAAAGCTATATGCCGCCGCATTTTTCAAAATGTTATTGAATACACGGGCCAGCTTCATCGGATCGCCGCAGACGCTCAAATCTTCATCAGCATGAAGAACAGCGGTATTTCCTTTTGCGGACAGGATGGGGTAAAATTCGTCCACCATCTGCACCAGCATATAGTAAAGGTCAATCTGCTCTTGCTCCAGCGTGATTTGCTGCAAATTATACCGGGTGATTTCAAAAAACTCGTTTACCAACCGTTCCAGGCGGTTTGCCTTGTCCAACGCAATATGGGTATATTTTGCTTTCTGCTCTGGCGGCATATCGGGCGCTTCGTCCAGTAGACTTAAATAGCCAATAACGGAGGTTAAGGGCGTTTTCAAGTCGTGAGCCAGATATGTTACCAAGTCATTCTTCTGCGCGGCCTCATTTCGGAGGGCCTGTTCGCTGCGGAGCATGGCTGTCCTGATTTCTGCCATCTGCGCGGCGATTTCTGCGTACTCTTGCGGAAACATATCAGAACTTTCACTCTCTTGTTTCATATAGTCTCGGAGCATCTTGCCGATGTTGGTTACAGATTTTCGTTTTTCTGCTTTAGCATGAAAATATGACGCAAAAAAGCCAATGATAATTCCTATTGCAACAGTCCCAATTACGGCCCCAAGCACCAGACGCTTCACCTTCCACCACATTGGCTCGCGGATAATCGCTTCTTGTCCAGCCTCTGGAAGATAAGCGTTGCGTGTCTGCATGAAGTTCCACTCAAACCAGTCCACAAAGCTGCCGTTCCATACTTTATCAACAAGGAAATAAAGTACTATGCAAGCCGCAATACTGATTAAGATTAAGACAATCAGATAAGGAATTTTTCGTAATTTACGTTTCAATTTTATACCCCACTCCCCATATTGTTGTAATATATTTTGGACTGTCTATGGTATCGCCCAGCTTCTCACGCAAATGCCGGATATGAACGGTGATTGTATTGTTGCTTTTGCTGTAATACTCGTCCTTCCAAATTTCGTGAAACAGCTCCTCGGAGCTGACAACCTTTCCTTTGCGTTCCAATAAAATGCGTAAAATAGAAAATTCGGTTGGGGTCAGGGAAAGCGGCTTCCCATTCAAAAAGCAAGCATGAGTACCCGTATTCATTTCCAGGCCAGAGTGCAGGAGCAAATCGGATGCTTGTTCCTGGCCGGAAGTCTGGGCGGGGTTATATCGTTTATACCGCCGGAGCTGGGCCTTTACCCGCGCTACCAATTCCAAAGGGCGAAAAGGCTTTGTGACATAATCATCCGCTCCCAGGGTCAGGCCGGTGATTTTGTCGGTTTCCGCGTCCTTGGCTGTCAACATGATGACAGGATAAGTATGCCGCTCCCTGATTTTCTGGCAGAGGGCAAAGCCGTTCACCTCCGGCAGCATAATATCCAGAATGGCTAAATCAAGCTCAGTGGATTCAATGCAGGCAAGGGCATCCTTAGCCGAGTAAAACTTAAAGACCTCGTAATTCTCGTTTTGGAGATATAATTCCACCAAATCAGAAATTTCCGGTTCATCATCAACTACTAAAATTTTGTCGGGCATTGGGTGACCTCTTTTCTATAACCGTAGTCAAAGACATTCTATCAAACATTTTTTGAGTTCTCTGTTTTGTGGGCTGATGGGTTCCACTGGATTTCTTAACATCAGGTTGTTTGCAACTATATTATACTGCTTCGATGTTTGCTCTGCAAGGATAGCACACATCTCAAAGCAAATTCAATGCCGTTCGTTTCTTCCTATGATGCAAAAAGACCCGGCGGGACTTCGATTGCCCGCCAAGTCTTTGTTTCGATTTCTACTGACGCAAAATCTAATCCAGATGTTATTGTTTCTGGAGAGAACCGTCCTCAGCGTAGGCGTAGACCGTTTCGTAGGAACCAAGTACATCGTGTTCTTCCTCAATCAACTGCCGGTTTTGCAGGTCGATTTCCAATGCACCGCTACCACACAAGGTAAACCCATATGCAAAGCGGTCTGTCTCTTGATTCCACAGGAAATAGCTATATGGTACGTTGTGCGGATAAGAGCTAACTGCCAGCAGACCAAAATCCTCCGCACCATCAAAGTTCAGATCACGAATATCCGGCTCTCCAACTGCACTATTCTGGTTCACATACAAACCATCCCAAGCATGATCCTCTACTGCCGGAACATCCTCTGGAAGAATGGTCTGAATCAGTTCTTCTCCCTCATAGACCAGGACTTGATCCACGGAAAAGTATTCCTCCTGGGGTTCGGTTGAATCCAACACTATTGTTAATTCTCTACCCTCCGCAACCTGAACAGAAAAGGTATACATCCCCTCAAAGCGATCTGTGGAAGAAGGGGGTTCCGTAATATTCTGGCCCTCCTGGTCTGTCGTACTGCTGGGGGTTAGTTCCATAGTTTCTGGCGGGGAGGGCTGGGGATTAGGCTGCTTTGTCGTCGAGGTGAGAAAGGCCGTCGCAAGCCCAATAATCAGGAATACTGCTACAAGGGCTGCGATAATCGACATTTTTTTATTTTTCATCTTGGATAGAATCCTTTCGTCTAAAACGCTACTTTACAGCAAATTATTATAGTTTTGGCACCAAACCGACAGTATTGTATCACGATTTTGCTGTTGATTCTTTATTTTTTTGCTGAGATTTTATTAAGATTTTCCTAACGGTGAAGGAGCGAGATTTATAATACAGTAAGGGCTGGGGAACGGGGAAAACGGGGGACGGAGAAACGGGCAAGCAGGGCATGATGGTCCCATCATGCCAAAAATGGACGCCCCGCCTCCCGGCGAGGCGTCCATTTTGCTTGTTGAGGGCAGCGCCCCCAAACCCCTTTGAACAGCTCCATTCTGGAGCTGGCTGCGCGTCCCTAGCGGGCCGCTTGATGTGGGCCGCTGGCCCACAGAAGATGAGCGGAACATCAGCGTTCCTCCTGACGCTCCGTTTCTTTGTCTGGCTCCGCTCCGCCATAGCCCATTAAGCGGTCCACATTGGCACGGACCGTCAGCAGCTCCTTCATCTCATCCCGCGCCCTGCGGTAATCAGTATAGGCGGATTTCTTCTCCGCCAGGAGCGCGGCATACTCCGCTTGCAGGCTCTTGACCGTGGGGAGCTTTTTCAGCCCCAGCCCGTCAAACGCTTTCTTTGCCGCCTGATGCAGCAGTATCTCGCTCTCATGCTCGGCCTTGAATTTTTTCGAGTACCCGGCCTTGCGGTAGGCCACATACACATCGCGGGTCTTGGAGTAGTTGATGATGTGCGTTTTCAACACGGCGATCTCGGCCATGCGCCGCTCCGCCGCCTTGATCTTTTCGGACAGGCCGTTGTAACGCTCGGTGGCCGCAGCCGCTTTTGCCGCGAGGTCGGCATAGTCCAACAGTCCATGCTCCGTCAGATAATTCATGGTCTGCGCCATCTGTTTTAAGTTGAACACGCTGGCCCACCGCGCATAGCCCGCGCCCTTTCCATCCCGGAGTTTGGCCTGGATGTCCACCAGCAGATTGACCTTCGGCGGATCTGCGCGGTGGACCTTTTTGGGGCTGGGCGTGTGCGTCCGCTCCCCGGAGAGGACGCACAGCAAAGCGGAAATATCGTACTCTGCGCCCAAGCTGTTCCCATCCAGCCGGACGAAATTTTTCTGTCCCGGTGCTCTTAGCCGGATGAATTTTCCCCGTGGCGATACCTCAATGCCTGCTTCTCCCAGGAGCTTCAGCAGCGCGTCCAGGTCAGCGGGCTTTTGGGCGAGGGCATCATCTATTGCCATGCGAAGCCGGTCCCGGTGGCAAGGCGGCTTACTGCCCAGCCATTTGTTGTAGCTCTTGCCCCGGCGCTTGGGATTGGCCACAATAGAGTATCCGTTTTCGATGCAAATGGTATCGTTCAGCCGCCGTACCGCCCTCCCGGAACCGAGAAAGTCCCGGAATTTTCGGGTACAGTCCAAGGTTGTGGAGTTCCAAATGATGTGGTTATGGATGTGTGCTTTGTCAATGTGGGTGCAGACAATAAAAGCGTGGTTGCCTTTGGTGAAGCGCCGCGCCAGCTCACAGCCCAGGCGGTTGGCCTCCTCCGGGGTGATCTCGCCGGGAACAAAGGACTGCCGGATGGTATAGGCAATCACATCATCGGCCCCGCGCCGCCTGCCGGTCTTAGCAAGATACTGCCGCTTGGAAAACAGAAACTCCGCGTCCGCGATCCGGCTGTCGCATTGGTAGCTGGAGATCAGCCTGCCGCCGTCCGTTTTTTCTGGATTCTCCACATAGTCGATGATGTCTTGAATGGCCTTGCCCACAGTCCGTCCCTTGCCTATGTGCAGAGGCATGATGCGGGTGGTTGCCATTGGCGGTCCCTCCCTTCAAAAAAAACGGCCCGCGATTGGCGGACCGTTTCAGACTGTGTATTCAGTTTTCGCCGCACCGTTCGGCCATCGCCTCACCCGTGCGCTGAATATCCACATCCTCAGAGGGCAGAAGTTCTCGCTTGTAGCCTTCGGTGAGCTTGTACCCCTGGTATTCCTCATACCGGGAGCGCAGCACATCCCGCAGATGCTCCGGGGTCTGGCACAGCCGGGAAGTCACCCACTCGCTGTCCTTTTTCCTGCTGTCCCAATCCACCACCAGATAGCCCTGGCTGGAAGTCAGCACCTCACAGGCTTTATCCTCGGCCAGATAGTCCCGGAATACAGCTAACACTTTTTCATAGGTCATAATGAACACCTCTTAAATTTGATTTGATACCAGCATAGCGGCATGGACGATTTTTTGCAAGGATGCGGCCCCGCCACTCATTTTTTATTTATCTGCATTGGAAACTGAAAAATGATTTTCTGCTTGCGCTTCGCAAAGTCCAGTGTTTTCGCCGCCCCGCCCCACCCATGCGTGACGCCGGAGATCACCACATCGCTTTCCTGGACCATCCACTCGTTTCTCCTGACAATGGCGTAACGGGGCGGCACATTCTCCAACGGCGGGTAGGTGGTGCTGTCATAGCGGGAAAGGTCAGCGTCCCGGTTGAGGTAGGCCAGCACCAGGACCGCTTCAATGCTGGGATAGGTGGCCTTTTGCCGTCTCACCGCCGCTGCTGCCAGACTGTCAAAGTCTCCATAGCCGCCGAGATAAAATGTGGCCGCGCCGCCCTCAATCAGCGATGGGAGTATTATATCCAACCATTTGGAGATTTCGCAAGTCTGATATATTTTGCTGTGTCCGCAAAAGGTTACAATCATAGTCCGCTCCCATTGTGCAACTTCTTAGACAAGACTTCTTATATCTTATAAAGTCATTCTAACAAAGGTACACTTATCTTGTCAATCAACAATATAGACAAGGTGGTGTTTGAACTTGGAGAGATACGGTACAATCAAAATCAACTTGGCAAAACTCATTGAGGAAAGTGGCATGAGCAAGAACAAACTCAGCCACCGCGCAGAAATGCAGCGGACACAAATCAATCACTACTGCAACAACACAGTGACCCGCCTGGACATTGACGTACTGGCGCGGTTATGCACAGTGCTTGAATGCGAGATAGGTGATCTTCTGGAATTTATCCCACCTAACGCGGATATTGAGCAAAGGTGACTTCTGCTGTACTTCCTTTTGCCTCGAAAGACTTATCCTTTATACTATAAAGTGATGTCACCTAACAGTCAAGTGACTGTATAAAATTTTCTTGGAAAGCCATATCATAAACTTACACAAAAGCATAGAAGTGGGGGAATGATATGGCTACAAATAAGCGGGTATTCACATTGCGGTTACCTGATGAAGTCTTTGATAAAATCGGAATCCTCGCCACCAGAGAACACCGTTCCATGACAAATTACATTGAGTATGTTCTGATGAAGCATTTGGCCGAAGTCGAACAGGAGAATGGTGAAATCGTAGGAAAGCGAGATAGTGAATAATTTTATTGGAGCCTTGCCAAAGAAACGAGGATTTTCTGTGCCGCATCCCACAGTCCGTCATAGCTCTGCCGCAGTTCTTCCAGGTCCGCATCATAGAAACGGCCCGTCTCATGGACGCGGCGGGTGAGCTGGTTGAGATTATTACTGGACCGCCGCAGCAGGGAGACCATCTCCCGCAGCTCCGGTAGTTCCAGATTTATCACAAAGCCGTCAATCGCCATCTTGCGGAGGTACGCCGCCATATTGGTGGTGCCGAGCTGGGCCATCTTCTGTTCGATCAGCGCCCGTTCCTCCGGCGTGACGCGGAATTTCAACTGTACCTCCCGCTCTAAATTTGCCATGCCTACCGCTCCTGGGTCTTGTTCCTGCCCTTGGCGGGCGGCTTGGGCGCATCG
>Ga0209694_1001029_pt1 | contig 34458 bp, 28 predicted proteins | sample GluameincwithD2O_FD_187499 | JGI IMG/M metagenome (GOLD analysis project Ga0209694, IMG submission 187499) | Mouse cecum microbial communities from Vienna, Austria - Glucosamine amended microcosms incubated with D2O (SPAdes) (version 2) | ecosystem: Host-associated > Mammals > Digestive system >... | reverse complement strand
TATCGGACGAAAAATATGAAATTTTGCGGCGGTCAACGAGGGCGTGGCTTGTCAAGTTGATGGAAAGGAAAAGCCTTGCCGTATCGTCATCGGTTGACGAGGCAGAGGAGGATGATGTCATGCTTGAACAAAAATTCAGGCAATGGGAGCAGGAATTCATCCAGAAAGGAATGCTTGCCGGTGAAGAAAAAGGTCGTCTGGAAGGCCGTCAGGAAGGTCGTCAGGAAGGCCGGGCCGAAGGTTTGCGCACGCAGAAAACAACTTTGCTCGAAATGCTTTCGGACCGATTTGACGCGATACCTGCGGAATGGAAAGAGATGATAACTCGCATTGCTGATCAGTCCTCGGTCAGCCGGCTCACACGCGCCTTGTTAAAAGTCAGGTCCGCAGATGAATATGCCGCCATTCTGGCACAAGAGGCAAAATCTCAATAAGCGCCCAAAAACACGGCAATAATCCTGATTTTGCAACACTCCTCTTCGCTAATTCGCGAATAGGGGGGACTCCGGTAACGCCCCTCTCACTCCTGGCATCTGCCCGACGCTTATTCCTCTTCCGGAATGCCTTTCGCAAATTCCGGACGCAGCCTCAGGGCTGCGATATCTTTTCCAAAACTGCCAGTGCCTGTAATTCTGACAAGCAGCCTCGCCGCCTTTGCGGCCGCTCCTTCCAGCTCGTAATCGCCAAAAATCTCTTTCTGGGTTGCCGGCAATAACTTGTTGTAGGCATCCCACCAGGATTCGGATTTCATCCTTTCGAGAATTTTGTCTGTCGCAAGCAAATCGAGAGGTGGATTGATTTTCAGCAGAATATCCACGCACATATCCTTTCCCTCAAAATTTTTGGGCATCAATATCTGGTAGGGGGCCCATTTGCTGCGCACAAACCAGTCCTGGCTGACCAGGGGCGTGTAATAGGGGATTACGGGCAGACCGAGCATTGTCGATGATGTCAATGTGCCGGATCTGTACGAGGCCAGGATGAAATCGGAGGCAAAACGCAAAAGGTTGGGCGCAAAGCTGTTTTCGGGCCACAAATACGCACCCTTTATATCCAGGGGCGTAAGTTTCTTGATTATCAGATTGACATGCGGGGCAAGCCTTGTGAGACCTTCCTTCATTAGATCCGGATGATTGAACCAGCTTTCAAGAAAAGCCACCACGGGTTTGGAAGGATCCAGATCCCGCTGCAGCTTTTCTTCAAGTTCGGCGCGCAGCTGGCTTTTGTCAGCAAAACGCTTTTCAAGCCATTCCCCAAAATGGTATGGGCCTGTCCATGCGTATTCGTTCAGCATACGGCGGGAAAGAGCGGAAATTTTTCTGAAAAGGCGGGGATTCTTTGCCGGCAGGACTTTCAGCAGTTCCTTGTGTTCCGCTTCGCGCCTGCTGGCAAGAAGATAATAATTTGCCGAAAATCCATTTGAATCCAGGGGCAGGTATGTGCTGTGGACAAGCGCGGCCAGCCTGGTCTGGCGCGTTTTTCCCAGTCGAACAATTTCGTTGCCGGCCCGTAAAATTCGGTGCTCATGGCCGCAGCCCGATAATTATCAAGCATATCCGGATTTAGCGGCAGAACCGAATATCCTTCGGCGGCAAATTGATCGATCTGCTTCCTGTATTCGGCAGCCAGAGCGGAAAAATCCGAAATTTTTCCATCCAGAGAACCGACATGTACATCAACGAATTCTTTTGGCAAATTTTTTATGATGGAGCCAAAATAAGCCATTTCGTAAGGAGACATATAAAATGCGAATTCTTTCATGCGCGCTTCCAGGGCATTTTTGCAGGAAAAAAAGCTTAAAGGCCGAACCAGCGAAACCCCTTGGCCAATGCTGTAAAAATGGATGAAAAAATGGCAATGCCGATGCCTATCAGCCATTTCAGCAAACGAAGTTCCATGCTTTTCATTTCAAGAGGGACATCCTGGATATCGCTTTTTGTGGCAAGCTCGTCTCTGAACTTCACTTCCTGAAGCGCGCTGAAATCCCTCAGGGCATTTGCCTGGACTCCCGCCGCTCCTCCGGTACGTCCGCAGCCTTCAGTTTTTCAAAGTAGTCAAGAGCATCGAAAATAGCGGTAGTCATAAACCTCCCTGTATTCCAGATAATAATCCGAACCATGCTTGTCAAAATGGATGTCTTGCAAAAAACGGTAAATTCTGTAAAAATTATTTTTTGTTTACGATATTTTCGCAAAGATATATAGTGGGGATTGACGTGCCCATGTCGGAAAAATGTCCGGACGATAAAAAACAGGATTTGCCGCAAACGGGCCAAACGCAGCCTGAGGGGGATGATCTGGCAATAAGGCATCCAGACAATGCCTTGCCTCCTACAAGGGCCTCCGAACTGCCCATGCCGCTCCGCGAGGCGCTGGAACGCTGCGGCTGGAAAGAACTGATGCCCGTGCAGGCTCTTGCCATTCCCTATTTGCTGGCCGGACGTAACATCATGGTTCAGTCGCGCACGGGCAGCGGCAAGACCGGAGCCTACCTTTTGCCCATGCTGGAAGCCATTGACCCGCAAGAAACCTTTGCCCAGGCACTTGTGCTGGTGCCAACAAGAGAGCTTGCCCTCCAGGTTGAAAGGGAAACGCAGACCATACTGGAAGGCACTGGCATTTCGGCTTGCGCCCTTTATGGCGGCGTGGGCTACAAAAAGCAGCTTGACGCCCTGGAAAACGGCTGTCAGGTGGTTATCGGCACCCCCGGGCGCATCCTTGATCATTTGCTCAGGCGATCCCTGCATCTTGCAAAAATCAAGGTGCTGGTTTTTGACGAAGCCGATCGCATGCTCTCCATCGGCTTTTATCCCGATATGATCGAGATTGCCCGCTATTTGCCCAACAAAAGGCAAACCTGCATGTTTTCCGCCACTTATCCGCCCCATGTTCTGGGCCTGGCCAACGAGTTCATGTTCAGGCCGGAAATGCTTTCCCTTTCGCGCAAGGAAGTACATGTTGCGGAGGTCGAACACCGCTTTTGCCAGGTAAAGCCCATGGACAAGGACAGGGCCCTTGTGCGTATTCTGGAAACGGAAAATCCGGCTTCGGCCATTATTTTTTGCAATACAAAGGCCAATGTCCATTATCTTTGCCAGGTGCTTCAGGGCTTTGGCTATGACGCGGACGAGCTTTCGGCGGATCTTTCCCAGGGCAAGCGGGAAGCCGTGCTCGAGAAAGTGCGCAGGGGCGCGCTTCAATATCTTGTGGCTACCGATGTGGCGGCCAGGGGCATCGACATTCCCTCGCTTTCGCATGTTTTTCTTTATGAGCCGCCGGAAGACCAGGAAAGCTATATCCATCGCGCGGGACGCACCGGCAGGGCCGGCTGCGCGGGCACTGTAATTTCGCTGGTCGATATCATGGAATGCATGGAACTGGAGCGCATTGCCAAAAATTATGGCATTGCCCTTTCTGAACTGCCCTTGCCCACGGACGAAGATGTGGCGCAGGCCTGCTCCACCAGGCTGCTCGCTTTTCTGGAGGCGCGTCAGCGCAAGCTGACTGGGCTTGAAAAAATCAGACAGGGACGTTTTTTTGAGCTTGCCCGCCAGCTGGGAGCCGACGAGGATGAAAACGGCAATGCCCTCATGGCCATGCTTCTGGATGACGCATACAAGCAGAGCCGCGAAACCTGCCAATTGCCGCAAAGATTGCCAAAAAACAGGGAAACTTCATCCGGCCGGGGAAAAGGCAAACGCAGCCGTTCGCGTAAAAAAACAGGCGCCAATTCCCGGAGCCAAACAAATACAGGAGGAGGCCATGCCGAATCCGGCGGAGATTTATGAGGAGGAACAAAGTTTTGTTCAGCTTGCGCTTGACAATTTTGCCGCGCTTCTTGATGACGTGGATTTTTCCGCGGAACTGGCGCTCCTTGGAATTGGCAGGCTGCAATTTTTACGCCGCCGCCAGATGCTGGTCGAGCTGCGCGGTCTCTACATAGCGCTATGGCGCCTGGCGCTTGGCCGGTCATTTCCCAATGATGCCGATACCATGCTTTCGGTATTTCTGCATCGTTACCTGATGACCAACAACGACAAGCTTGCCCGCGCCACAGCAGAACGCGGCAGGCAATACTGGGGCATGCTGGAACCGATTGGCGACAGCAACTTCACCATTATTGCCGAACACCTGATTTCTTTTTCCACCAGGGATGAAAAGGAACGCCCCGCGCTAATCCTCAAGCTTGCTCTGGATATCAGGAGCATTTACCGCACTATTTTTGACAAACTGATCTGAAATGCCTTCACCCGATTCCTCCCGTGTCCCTTGCGTAGTGACTATTGGAAATTTCGATGGCGTACATCTGGGGCACCGCCATCTTCTCGAACAGGCCAAAGAACTTGCCAGAGAGCGGGCCCTGGCCTCGGTTCTTGTAACATTCTGGCCACATCCGAGGGAGATAGTCCGGCCAAATCTGCCTCACAGGCCGCTCTCCGAAAAAGAGGAACGCCGCATCCTTCTTTCGGGCCTGGAATTTGACCACATCCTGGAATTGCCGTTTGACAAGAACATGGCTGCCCTGGAGCCGGCCATGTTTGTGAAAAAATACCTCTTGCCCCTCAATATGTCTGTTCTGGTTATCGGCCATGATTTTGCCCTTGGACGTGGCGCGAGCGGAAATTTCGCGGCGCTTTCCGCCCTGGGCCGCCAATATGGCTTTGAAGTGTGCCAGGTGGAAGCCCTGGAAATGGCCGGCCGGCCGGTCAGCTCGACAAGATTGCGCAAATGCCTTGAAGACGGCAATGTAGCAAGTGTCGCCAGATTTCTGGGCCGTCCCTACAGCATTTGCGGAGAAGTTGTCCACGGTTTTGGACGCGGCGCAGATTTGGGCTTTCCCACAGCCAATGTAAACCCGCCGCGCAAGCTGTTGCCCGCAAACGGCGTTTATGCGACTATCGCCGAATGTGATGGCCGGCGTTTTCAGGCCGTTACCAATATCGGCAGGAATCCGACTTTTGACGCTCAGAAGCTGACAGTGGAAAGTTTTTTTCTTGATGCCGATGAAAACCTTTACGGCAGGAAACTTTGCCTGCATTTTATTGACCGGATTCGCGGCGAAGTCCGTTTCTCCTCTCCAGACAAGCTTCAGGAGCAGATAGCAAAGGATATTGCTACTGCGCGTGAAATGCTGCTACAGGCTTGAGGCGTCCCGGTTTTGTGGGGCTTGTCGTCTCTATTTCCGATTTCCCGGATTTTTCATGCCCGAGATCAATCTTGAAATAACGTCCATAGCCCAGGATGGCCGCGGAATTGGCAGATGCCATGATCCGGCCTTCCCGGATTGGGCGGACATGGCCGTCTTTGCCAGGGGCGCGCTTCCCGGTCAGTTGGCCAGAATCCGCATTGACAAGGTCAAAAACAATTTTGCGGAAGGCCATGCCATCGGGCTTGTTAGGGACAATCCGGAGTTTGTGGAGCCATTTTGCGCAAATTACGGCCTTTGCGGTGGGTGTCCCCTACAGAGAATGCCATACGCGCGCCAGCTTGAATGGAAGGCTGTTCTGGCAAAGGATGCCCTGACGCGCCAGGGGAAAATGGATCCCGGTTTTGTGGATGAAATTTTTGAGCCCCCTTGTCCTTCCCCCGGGCTGCAATCCTGCCGCAACAAAATGGAATTCGCTTTTGGAGAGGATGCTGCCGGCAAGCTGGTTTTGGGACAACGCAGACAGGGTTCCCTGGAAGTTGTCCCCAGCGATTCCTGTCCCCTGCTGCCGGACGGCCATGCGGAAATTTTGCGTGAAATCGTAAGGCTTGCAAACAATAGCGGCCTGCCAGCCTGGAATCCTTCGGAGCGGCGCGCGGGCAGTCGCGGCAAAGGCTTCTGGCGCCATCTTGTTTTGCGCCAGGGCCGTCAGGGCGATAAAAATGCCTGGCTGGCGCTTTGCATCACAAGCCCAGGAAAAAATTCCGAACGCAAAATTGTCTGTTTGCTTGGAGAAAGCTTGCTGGCTCGTTTTCCCAATCTTGCCGGTTTTGTTCATGATGAGAGGCGCCAGGATGATCTTTGGCGGCATGGCGGCAAACGAATAACCGTTGCTGGGCAATCCACAATTATTCAGGAAACAGGCGGACGCAAATTCGAGCTTGATGCCGCATCCTTTTCGCAAGTTAATCCCGAAGGCGCGAATTTGCTGGCCAGTCTGGTTTGCGAAATGACAAAAGGCGGCGGCAAAATCCTGGATCTCTATTGTGGCATTGGCGCGCCTGGACAACTTTTAGCCCCGCGTTTTACAGGGCTGGAGGGAGTGGACAGCCAAAAGTCCTCAATCGCCCTGGCCATGAAAAACGCTGCCGACCTCCCGCACTGTTCCTACAAGGTGGCTGATGTCGATAAATTTTTGCAAAAAAACAGTGAACGGCGCTGGCAGACCATCCTGGTTGATCCGCCCAGATTCGGCCTTGGCGAAAAAGCGGTTAAAAATATTATCGCGGCCAGGCCCGAACAATTTGTCTATATTTCCTGCAATCCGGTCACTTTTGCCAGGGACGCGGCCATGCTGAAGAGCGCCTTTGAATTGCGGCGCCTTTCCTCTGTCGATCTTTTTCCGCATACTCCACATCTTGAATGTTGCAGCCTCTGGCTGCCGCGTCATGAAAACTGACCTGCTTGTCCTGGGCGCCGGAGCTTCCGGCCTGATGGCAGCCCTGGCAGCGGCAGGGCGCGGTTTGTCGGTAATTGTGCTTGAAGCATCCCGGAATGCGGGGCGCAAGCTGGCGGCCTGCGGCGGAGGACGGGCCAATTTTACAAATAAACAGCTTGATGCCGGCCATTACCTTTGCGACGGCGGCCCGCAATTTTGCATGCCGGCTCTTTCCTCATTCGGCAACAAGACAATGCCCGAATTACTGGCCAGATGGAAAACCCCCTGGGAAGAGAGGGCAAAAGGGCGATGTTTCCTCAAAGCGCCTGCCAGAACCCTGGCAATCGCTCTGCAGCGGGATTGCGAAGCGCATGGTTGCCGTTTTGTTTTCGGTCATAAAGCCGAAAAAATTGAAAAATCAGTCAATGGTTTTGTTGTTTGGGCCAATGGGGATAATTTTGAGGCGGCTTCCCTGCTTCTTGCATTGGGCAGTCCGGCTGCTCCAGGACTTGGGAGCACGGCTGACGGCTTTTCCCTTGCCAAAGCCTTTGGCCATCGCATCAATCCCCCTGCGCCTGCCCTTGTGCCGCTTTTATGGCAGCAGGAGGAGCAGAAAAAATTCGCCTCCCTTGCGGGAATTGGCTTTAGCGGCTCCATTGCCGCGCATGAAGATGACAAGGGTGAAAAACTGGTTGAATTTGCGGACGATATCCTTTTTACCCACAAGGGCTTGAGCGGGCCTGCCATTCTCAATGCTTCCCTTTATTGGCGCAGGAATATGCCCCTGAAGATGGATTGTTTGCCAGGCCGGAATTTCGAAACCATGCTTGATGCTGGCGAGAAGCTCAATAAAACGCCGAGATCCCTGCTCAAGGAGCATTTGCCCCAAAAGCTTGTCGATACAATTTTGCCGGAAATCCTGGCCAGAAAGAGAATAGCCCGGATATCCAGGCGCGACAGAAAATTGCTTGCAAATTGCGCGCATGAAATTGTTTTTACGCCCAAAGGAACGGCCGGGATGCGGGCTGCCGAAATTTGCCGTGGCGGCGTGGCGACCGGCCAGGTCAATCCGCAAACCTTCGAAAGCCTGCTGCGGCCAAACCTTTATATTGTTGGCGAAATGCTGGATGTGTCCGGCCAGCTTGGCGGCTATAACCTCCATTGGGCCTTTGCCTCGGGTTACTGCGCTGGCAGGGCCGTCACAAATGACAACAAAATCTCCCGATTATAAACAAGAAGCGCATGGACGGCCATGCGTCATTGAAAACAAACAGGCTGCGTCAGAAGACGGGTACGACCCCGTTCGGCAAATGAATATCTATAATTCATCTTCCCGCTGTTTTTTGGCGGCTTCCTGCTTGCGTTCGCGGGTGCCTTTGGGCATCCGCGCTTCCCATGTAGCGGATTTTTGCGCCTGGCGGCAAAAGACCAGAAAGCCGGTATGCGCTGTCATGCGGTCATTGGGCCGCAGTCGGTCAGGCAGCGGTTTCCAGCCGCGAATCAGTAATTCGCTTACTTCAATTTCATCAAACGGGCCTTTTTCCAGCCCAAGCAGCAAATCCTGCACCTGGTTTGTGGTGGGCAGCAAAAAAGCCAGCGTGGCGCCAGGTTTCAGGGCCGCAACAGCCTGCTCAAGACAATTCCACGGCTCGCGCATGTCCAGGAACAGGGCATCGGCGTTCGTGGCTGCAAAGCCGCTGGAAACATCCATGCAATGCAGTTCCACATTTTCACCAACCTGGGCCCAGTCGAGGTTGCGCCGCGCAAGGCGCACAAATTCCTCGCGGGCGTCATGGCTCACAATTTTGCCATTCGGCCCCGCAAACCAGGAAAGCGCGATTGTAAGCGCGCCGGAACCACAGCCGGCTTCCAGGATTGTCCTGCCCGGGCCAACGCCAAGGCGCATGCAGATATGGGCTATGTCCTTGGGATAAATTATCTGTGTCTGGCGTTTCAGGCCCATCAGCCTGTCGTAAAGGGTTGCCTCTTCAAGGCGAACCGGCGCGCCGCCACTGGTTATGGCGATGGAGCCGTAATCAAGGGCAGCGATTTCCTCATGGGAGAGACAGCCGTCGCTGCAATGCCACGACTGTCCCTCCTCGAGCAATTTTATGTGTCGTCGTCCCTTTGGCGTTACCAGAACGACTAGTGAGCCATAATCTATCATGATCAGAACATCTGGCGCATTATGTCTTCGCCGCTTTCCGATGTATCCGGGGCTGAAGGCACGCCGGGAACTGACGGTGATTGTCCGTCTGCTGCGGGAACATCGCCGCCGCTGAGCGCCGATGCGCCTTCCATCGGCATATCCGACCTGTAGGCCAGGTTGCCCTGCATGGTAATGCCTTCCGGCGCGACAAAATCATCAGCCGGATAGAAATCCTCTATCTGGGTGCGATAATAGCGGAAAATCGGCGCTGCCGTGCGGCCGCCCTGTTCCAGGCGCCCAAGGGACTGAATCTGGTCATAGCCAACGTAAACGCCCGTAACCAGATAGGGGGTGAAACCGACAAACCAGGCATCGTGTTCCTCGTTTGTCGTGCCCGTCTTGCCGGCAATAAAACGTCCTTCGATCCTTGCCCGTCCGCCTGTGCCGTTATTGACGACATTCTTGAGCAGGCAAGCCATCATGTAGGCGTTTTGCGGCGTGATGGCCTGCCAGTGTTCGGGATCCTGGCGGTAAAGCTCCTTGCCTCTTGCATCAACAATGGATGTGATAATTCGCGGCCTTACACCCTGGCCATGATAGGCAAAAGCCGCGTAGGCCTGAGTGAGATTGAGCGGGGAAACCGCGACAGCCCCGAGGCTGATGGCCAGTTCGCGCGGGAAGTTGGGCTCAAGCCCAAGGGCTTTTGCCCTGTCGATGACATTGCCAATGCCGACCTGCTGGGCCACGCGCACGGTGCAGGTATTGCGCGAAAGCGCAAGCGCCTGCGAAAGCCGCAGCTCGCCCTTGTAATTGTGTTCGTAATTGGACGGTTTCCAGACTTCGTTGGTGTACGGATTTACATAAACAAGCGGCGCATCCAGAACCGTCGATGATGGCGTGAAGCCAAAATCGAGGGCTGTGGAATAGACAACGGGCTTGAAGCTTGAACCCGGCTGGCGCCTGGCCTGCGTAGCGCGGTTGAAGTGGCTTTCGCCAAAACTGTAGCCGCCAATCAGGGCGACTACATCACCGTTCTCTGGCTCTATCGAGGCCAGGGCGCCCTGCACAAGGGGCTCCTGCTGCAGCCTCAGTGAAATTGGCTTGCCGGGGACAACCGCTGAAGAATCATAGCCCGAGGTTTTGACATCGTTGCCGTTGGAGTCTTTCTTTGGGGCGGCGGATGCCGCAGAAACCCAGATCAGGTCGCCAGTGGCGAGCACGCGCCTGGCATCGGTTACAGAAGGCGCGTTTTGGGCCGCAACCCGCGGATTTGGCCTTCTGGCCCAGCTCATGTTGGCCGGCGTAATATGTCCAACATAGCCCTGGCCCAGATCAACCGTGGCGCCTTTGCCGTCAACCGCGGTAACAAGACCCTGAACCCATGAACCGCCGCCAAGATCCGAGGGCGCAAAATTCATTCGCTTCCGGAAATCGGCATCGCTCATGTTTGCGGGTTTTTTCAGCGGCCCGCGCCAGCCCTGGCGCTTGTCCAGTTCCTCGAGGCCGCGCCGCAGGGCATTGCCGGCCGCGTCCTGCTGGGCGGGAACCATGGCGCAGCGCACGGTAAGGCCGGCCTCATAAACATAATCCTCGCCGGATTTGTTGGTGTCGATTTCCAGCGCCTTGAGATTGCTCTCGGTGAAAAACTCAATCAGAAGCCGTCTGGCTTCTTCAAGATACCACATGGCTGCGCCGCTCATGCCGTCCGGCATGCTCCAGTAAACCAGGGATTCCTTCGAGGCTTCATCGTATTCTTCCTGGCTTATCCATTCAAGGGCCCTCAGCCGTCCCAGCACATACATCTGCCTTTCCTTGGCCGCTTCCGGCGCCCGGAAAGGATTGTAGCGGGAAGGAGCTTTGGGAAGTCCCGCAATTACCGCGCTCTCGGCAAGCGTGATGTCGGATGCGTGCTTGCCAAAGTAGGTGCGTGCGGCAGCCTCGACGCCGTAGGCGTGTTCGCCCAGATAAATCTGGTTGAGATAAATTGTCAGGATTTCATTTTTGGTAAGGTCTTTTTCGATGCGATAGGCCAGAATGGCCTCTTTCATCTTGCGGGTATAGCTTCTCTCGCTGGTCAGCAAAAGCTGCTTGATAAGCTGCTGGGTGATTGTGCTGCCGCCTTCCCCCGTGTGTCCCTTGCGAAAATTGTTGAGCGCCGCCCGGATGATGGCCCAGGGATCAACCCCCATGTGACGGTAGAAAGCGTCGTCTTCCGCTGCCAGGAAAGCCATCGGCAAAAAGCGGGACATGTCGCGCAAGCCTATGACGTAGCGTTTTTCATGGCAAAATGTGCCCATGACCTCGCCATTGCGGGCAAGAACGGTGGTTGCCTGGGGCGGATTGTAGTCTGAAATGCGGCTGAGATTAGGCAAGTCGCGAGAAGCCCAGTAAAGCAGTGAAATAGCGGCCCCGGCCCCCAGAAGCCCGCAGAACAAAACGAGACAGGACAGGAAAAGGACAAGCTTTTTTATGGTGAAGCGTTTTTTCTTTTTCTTGGGCTGATCATTGTTTTCTGTGGTCATAGTCGTCTTGCAGGAATGGTTTTTTGGCCTTTTTCAGCAAAAAAGCGGAAGGTTCCCCCTCCGCTTTTCCGGGAAAAGATATTTTTTGACTATACGCAGCCAGTAGGCTTGGGAAGGCCGGCCATCTTACAGGCGCCTTTCCCGGGGCCGGACGGGAAGAGTTCGTAAACTTCCTTCAGCTTGTAGCCGGTGTTCTTGGAAAGAATACGCACCATGGGCGCGATGCCGTTTTTCTTGTAGTAGTCCTGCAGGAAGTCCAGGATTTTCTGGTGGTCGGGAGTAATTTCGGAAATGCCTTCGGATTCCTTGACATATTCCATCCACTCGGGGCACCAGTCGTCAAAACGGAGCAGGAAGCCATCCTCGTCAACTTCAAAGCTTTTACCCTTAAAGGTGATCTCAGCCATCGCATGTCCTCCTTGGACAGATTTTGCTCGCCACGACGGGCATTTCCCCCGGCGGCGTCAGCCGGCTTCTCTTTTTCCGGCCGGTTATTACCATGTGGATCGCGGTTGCCTTTGCAACCATAACCACGATGTTTATTACATATATAATTTTTCCGTGCAAGCCAAGAAATTTTTTGATTTCATAGGCCGGCCAGATGCACGTCAGTCCTGGCCCAGTAAAGAAGATTGCAGATGCCCTTTATCTCTTCCACAAGTTGATCCTCCGCTTCACGGCTTTCCATGCTGCGTATCCTGAGAAAGATATTTCTTTCGCCGGCATTGTTGTTCGAGGAAAGCACAGAAAGTATCCTGGCGCCTTTTTGCCTGAGAAAATCAAACACAGGCCGCATTGCCCCCTGCTGGTTGGCAATGGAAAATCCAATCTGGATGCCGCCTTCTCGTACTCCCGTGATGTTGACGAGGGCCTTGAATACATCCTGCTCCGCTATTATGCCACACAATTTGCCGTCTGGCTCGACAACGGGCAGGCCGCCGACCTTTTTGTCCAGCATGATCATGGCCGCAATTTCCACGGTGTCGGTCGGCTTTACGGTCAAAGGCCTTGGCGTCATGATGTCCCTGGCCTTGATTTCGGCAAGGAGGTAATGCATTTCGTACATGTCAAGGGTCGTGGCCTTGGACGGGGAGGCATCGCGCACATCGCGGTCGGAAATAATGCCCACAACCTGGCCTTTGGCATCCACAACCGGCAGGCGCCGCACATTATTGTCGCGCATCATCTTGCCGATTTTGAGAAGGGATGTGTCCGGCGAAACGGTCAGGACATCGGGAGTCATCCAGTTGCGTACAAGCATAAATTCTCCAGCTGGGGAAATTGTTGCAACCTGCCGCGCGGGCATGGTATCTTCTGATTTCAACAGCCATTATTATACACTTTTGACGCCAAATGCACAAGACGTCACACAAATTTCAAATTCCGGCAGGATAATATCAATGGATGAAAAAGCCCAAAAGCTCGCCCTGGAAGCGATAACTCTTCTCGAAACCAATATTGACCACCTGACAGGCGAGGAACTCGGCCAGGCTCTCGATGCCCTCAACGATTTGCCGGAAGTGCTGGACGCGACCTGGTTTTCCGGAATTGGCAAGAAAAACCGCCCGGCAGGACTTTTGCGTGTAATTTGCAGGCCCGAAAATGAAACCTCCGCTCTTGAGGCCATGTTCAGGCATACCCATAGCCTTGGCATCAGGCGGCAAAAAATGGATCGTTTTGTGCTGCCCAGAAAAAATGTCATGCCGCAAGGCAAAAATTTGCCAGCAAAAGCCTATCTGCTGGAAGGTGTGGAATATTTGCGGCCTGAAGCCGACGCGGTTTCAGCCCTGGCCAAAAAACTTGGCCTGGGCGCGCCGGCGGTCCGGATCAGGGGATATGAGACGGAGTAATATGAAAAACGGGGCCCGGGCCCCGTTTTTCATTCGCAAGTTCCTTCTGGTATCCCTATTCGCCGCATTTTTTCTTCAGCGCAATCGCCACAGCTTCGCCAAGACCGCGGCAGGCCTTGTAAACTTCGTGCGTTGGCGCCCATAGGCATTTGACAGGGGCTGCCGGCATTTCCATATTCATTTCCGCCAGCCTGTCCTGGAGAATTTTCGGCGATTCGCCGCTCCAGCCGCAGGATCCGAACGCGCCGCCAACGCGGTTTTGCGGCTTGAGGCCGGCCATATAGCAAAGCTGGGCCGCCACCAGGGGCATAATGCCGTTATTGTGCGTGGGGGAACCGGCCAGCACGGCGCCGCAATCGGCAAGCTCGGTCATGACGGCCGAATGGTGATTGCTTTTCACGCTCATGATCCTGCAGGGCACGCCGTTTTCCTCAAGGCCGCGGCAAACCGAATAGGCCATTTTTTCAGTTGATTTCCACATGCTGTCATAGAAAATCAGGGCCCTTTTCTGCGGTTTCTGCTCGGCCATTTTGCGGTACATGTCGATGATGAATTTGCAGGCCTTGTGGCCGCGGTGGATGAGACCGTGGTCGGGCGCGATCATGTCGATATCGAGCGATTCCACAACAGGCAAGGCCTTGAGGGCGATAGCGGAATATGGCAGCACTATGTTGTAGAAATATTCCTTGATCCTGTGCTCGAATTCCCACTGATCGTCGTACTCGTCGGTAAAGCGCATGCTGCTTGCGATGTTCTGGCCGAAGATATCGTTGCTGATGAGCAATTTGTCTTCCGGAATATAGCTGACCATGCTGTCCGGCCAGTGCAGCATGCGGGTTTCCTGGAAAATGATCCTGCGTGAGCCTATATCGAGGGAATCGCCGGATTTTACCGCCTGCACTGGCCAGTTTTTGCCAGCGTAATAGCCGGCCATCGACTTCAGGCCCATTTGCGAGACGAAAATCTTTTCGGGCTTGACGCGCCCGATGATTTCCTCTAGCACGCCCTGATGGTCAAGTTCCATGTGGTTGCAGATAATGTAATCGATTTTTTCCGGATCGATCACGTTCCCGATGCGGCAAAGCATGGCGTTTGCCCAGCCAGGCTGGACCGTGTCCACGAGGACGTTTTTCTTGTCCCTTATCAGATAGGCATTGCAGGTAGTGCCATCGGGGCAGCGGGAATAGCCATGAAAATCCCGATGGTCAAAATCGACTATGCCCACCCAGAAAATATCTTTTTTTATTTCTATCGGCTGCATTTCAATTTGCTCCAAAAAGGCCCCGCCTTTGCTGGACGGGGCCGGATTATGTTTATATCATGATGGATCGGGGCATGAAAAAATTCGCGTTGAACCCCGCGGATGTTCACGCGCCTCTTTTCAGCCCGATCCCATTGGAAAGCGGGTTAAATTTTGTTGAAGGCTTCCTTGCTCGCGCCGCAGACGGGGCAGGTCCAGTCATCTGGCAGATCCTCAAAGGCCACGTTGTCATGCTCGGCCGGAATATATTCATAACCGCAAACTTCGCAAACATAGGTGTCTTTCTTGGCCATTGCTGTGCTCCTTTGTTATTTTGGGTTTCTTTTTTATCCTGTCTGGCAAAAGCTATTTCCTGAGCTGGGCCTGGAACAGGCCGTGCAAATCGCAGTAGGCCCTGGCTGTAACGTCCGGCCATTCGATTTCGTCAAAAAATGCTTCCGGCTCGTCGTCGGGCGTCAGGAAACGCTTGAAGCTCTTGTTGCCCGAAAGGATTTCAATCCATTCGATATGGTGTTTGGCTTCCATGGGATGCCTCACCGAGCCAACCTTGATGTGGTAGCCCTTCTTCCAGGGTTCGATAACCGGCACATGCTTTTCAAGAGCGCCGTCGCTCACGCCTGCTTCCATGAGTTTCATCGGCTGGCCGCAGCATACAAGCTCGCCATCGCCGGCATGAACAACTTCGACAATATTTCCACAGACATTGCATTTATAGATTTGCGCGATTTTTGTCATTTGAACCTCGTTTTTTTTATTGCAAATGGGGGGCCGCTATCCCTGGGCCCGAAAAATCAGGGGGGGCGCGGATTTTCCGGACTGCCTGCCACAGCGTTTGCCTGTCGCGGCGCGAAACCAGCCATTTTACCCGCGCGAATCGTCATTCACGCGAATCGGATTTTGCTTCAGATGCCGGAATTTGTAAAGTTTTTTTCGATGCCTGGCGGCGGGCGCCAAGAATATTTGGCAGGGGCGCCTTGAGATTGCCGGTAATCAGGAGGGAAGGCGCGTGCGCGCCGGAAATTTCGCGGCTCAGTTTGTCCGTGCGCACCAGAAGCCCCGCCTGGGCCCCCCCCTCTACATACATTACTGTCCGCACGTCCAGCGGAAGGTGCAGAAGCTGCTGGGCAAATGAATAGGCTTCCACAGGGCTTCTGCTGTGCAGAAAAAGTATTCTGCCCTTGCCGTCCTGGGCCACGGCCGAAATGGAATAGAGCGGGCCGCCGGGCGACCAGAGAATGCGCCTTTTTGAATTGATCATCCTGTAATTCTGGACGACAAGGTCGTAATCTTCGAGAATTTTGCGCCAGTCGGGCATGTCCCGGTCAATTATGGCTGCCCGCGGCAGGCCCACCCGTTTTGGCCCGGCCACAAAAAACGCGCCGAAACGGCCGGCAATGCGCGGATTGTTGACATGCTCGCCATGACGCATGTAGCCGGTGCTGGTGCTGCCGTCCGGCAGGTACATGCTGGCGTTGATCGCGGCCGCAAGGTCAATATCCCTGGCCCATTGACCGAGAGTCCTGGTCTTGCCGTCCATGCGCGAGCTTGAGCCAAGCAGAAAATCGAAGCGGTCCGGGTCAATGCGCAGCGCGGTTATCTTGGCCTCCTCGGGATCAAGGCGAAATTCGCCAAAATCAAGCCCAGGCTCCAGCTCAAGCCATTGGGCGCGCCCTTTTTCATCCAGGCCCAGGGAGTCCTCCCCCCGGGTTTTTTCCGCAACCCGCATATCGTTGCGAACGGATTCGCCCGCTGCCTGAACTTCGTTTTTGCCCTCGGCAGCAAGCGCGGGACATGGCAAAAGCAGGAGCAAAAAAAATCCCCACGCCAGGGACGAGATTATCATGCGCCAAAGAGCTGCGAAAGAAATGGAAAAACTGGCCGCGCACATGGCTTTTTATAGCCCCGGACGCCGCAATTGGCAAGCAGCCCGACAGGGCCGGCGTATCAAAAATCTGGCTCTGCGCCTGCCTTTTTTCCAGGCCAGCTAACAAAATCATTCGGGATTTCCCGCCTCTGCGGAGGCTTGATCCATGTGCCACAAAGAAAATTCGAAGCCCCAGCCCTGATTGACAGATTGTAATATCTATCTTGCAAGAAGCGCATGAACACAATCCATCACTTTCAGAAAAGGGCAATCCCTGCTTCAATATCTTGTGGAAAGTTGCTCCCACCCTTGGTTGTGAGCTTGTAATCAGGAAAAAGGCGGCTGCGTAATTCAGGTTACAGCGAGGGACAGGGCAATCGCAATTGCCCTGAGCGGCCGGGAAAAGGCGATTGACGTATCGCCATTTCCCGATATACAGTGAGCAGGTAATAAAATTACCTGCTCACTGTATATCGCCTTTTGCCTGCAAAGGCGCGCTTGTCCCGCCAAGGCGGGGAAATTGCCGCAAGGCTGGTTTACTGCGCTGTCAAGCGGCAATTTCATGCGAAAATGCCAGTAGTTGCGCTGAATATCGTTTCGGGAGATTTGTATGCGCATAGGCACATTGATAACGGAAAGCGGAAAGCCGTTTTTTTCCCTGGAGTTTTTCCCCCCGGGCAACGAGGATGACTGGCCGGATTTTTTCCGCACGGCCGAAAAGCTCGGCGAGCTTAATCCGCTATATGTATCCGTCACATACGGGGCGGGCGGGGCGAAACAGGATAACACGCTGGGAATAACAAGACGCCTGGCCCGGATGGGCTTTCATACCATGGCCCATCTTACCTGCGTGGGGGCCGAGTCGGAAGCGATAGAGCTTTTTCTGCGCCAGCTGCGCAAGAACGGTGTCAACAATGTGCTTGCCCTGCGCGGTGATCCTCCCAAAAACAGGTCTGCCGGCTGGAATGACGGGATGTTCCGCCATGCCGTGGATCTTGTGCGTTTTATCAAGAGGACAGAACCGGAAATGGGCATCGGCGTTGCCGCCTACCCCAATCCCCATCCGGAATCGATGTCCTTTTTCAGGGACAGGCTTTACACGGCCCATAAACTGGCCTCCGGCGCGGATTTTGCCATAACCCAGCTTTTTTTTGATGCCCGGGAATACGAGGCCCTGTGCATCGATTTGCGCCATCGCGGCATCCATGTGCCGATAGAGCCGGGCATTTTGCCCATCCAGAGCCTCGATTCCCTGCGCCGCGTGCTTTCGCTGTGCGGCGCCAGCATTCCCGGCAATCTTTACCTCAGCCTCGAAGAAGCAAACAGGAGGGGGGGGGCGGAAGCGGTTCGCGAAGCAGGCTTTGCCTTTGCTGTAAAGCAGATCAGGCGCCTGCTGGAAATCGGCGCGCCGGGAATCCATCTTTATACGCTCAACAAAAGCGAGCTTTGCGCCAGAATCATTAAGGAATGCGGACTGGCCTAGCAGAAATACGCAGGGCTCTTTTCGGAGCCCTTCCTTAAATTGGGGATGTCAAATACGATTACAGGCATCCCTTTTTTTGAATTACAGGCATCAAATTTACAGATATTGGTCAAAAATGGCGCTTGCGGCCAAAAAAACCGTCATTTTCCTCTTGCGGAACTCCGTTTCCTTCTGTTAATATATAATAAAAATTTCACAATTGGAGTAATGCCATGCGCATGACATTGACTCACAAGTTTGTCGGCTCATTGCTGATTGCATTGAGCATCTGCGCTCTTGTGGTATTGTGGGTTTCCATCCATTTCATGAAAGAACCCCTGGAAGAGGAACTCGACAACAATATCCGGGCCCTGCAAAACGTGGTTCGGACAGCCAATGACCAGACTGCCTCACGTTTTGCGCAGAGCGCAATGCTTGTCTCGAACGACGAGGCCCTGGCGCGGGCCATCCGCGACCGCAACCACGAGGAAGTGATGCGGCTTTCACAACGGGCCATGAAGGAATCCGGCTCGGACTTCATGACGGTGACGGACGAAAAGGGCACGGTAGTTGGCCGCGGCCATTCCAAAAAATTCAAGGATAGCGTGCTCAACCAGGAAACCGTGGTCAAGGCCCTTGAGGGAACGCCCGCAGCCGCCATCGTGGCCGGCACTGTCGTGCCTTTCACAATTCGTGCCAGCCAGCCCGTCAAACTGGACGGCAAGCTTGTCGGCACCCTGTCAATCGGCACTTCGCTCGTTACTCCCCCATATCTTGACTGGCTCAAAAATATGACCGGCAGGGACATAACCATCTACAAGGGCAACGAACGCGTCATGACCACAATCATGAAGGACGGCCAGCGGATTGTGGGCACAAAACTTGATGACCCCGTCATCGAAAACCTTGTCCTCAAGGAAGGCAAAACGCATTTTACCGAAAACACGATCAACGGGGAGAATTACAAATCCGCCTACTGGCCAATGCGCACGGCGGACGGCGCGATTGCCGGCATGTGGTTTGTGGGCGCGCCGATTTCGGCTTTGCGCCAACATGAAAACGCGGCCATATACAAGACAGTTTTTGTTACTCTTGGCGTTCTGCTTGCCCTGCTTTTGCTTTCGCTGCTCGTCGGCCTGAAAATCAGCGCGCCGGTCCGCAAGATCACCGCCTATGTCATGGACGTGTCGGAAGGGAAGAAGGATCCGCGGCTGGATGTTCACAGCCATGACGACATGGGCGAACTGGCTGAGGCGTTGCGTGAAATGGTCGGCAAACAGGATCGCCTGGCCCTCGAAAACGAGGAAAGGGCAAAGGCGGCCCAAAGGCAGGCCGAGGAAGCCAAACAGCTTGAGCAGCAGGCCCGCGTTGCCCATCAGGAGGCCATCCAGGCCCAGCACAAGGGAATGGCCGATGCCGCGGGCAGAATTGAAACCGTGGTCAGCAACCTGAACGACGCAATCAACAGGATAGCCGCCCAGGTGGAAGATTCCGACACAGCCCTGCGCGACGCGGCCAATCACCTGGCAAGCACCTCCACGGCCATGGAAGAACTGAACACCACAGTGAACGAGGTGGCCAGAAACGTGAGCCAGGCGGCCAATATTTCCGCCGCCGCCCGCTCCCGGGCCGCGGAAGGCTCCGATGTTGTCATGCAGTCGGTCAATGGCATGAAAACTGTTCACGACCAGTCCATGACCCTCAAGGAAGACATGGAAACCCTGGCCGAACATGCCCGCTCCATTGACAAGATCATGAGCGTTATCTCCGATATCGCGGACCAGACCAACCTGCTTGCGCTCAATGCGGCCATCGAGGCGGCGCGCGCGGGGGAAGCGGGACGCGGTTTCGCGGTTGTGGCCGATGAGGTCCGTAAACTGGCCGAAAAGACAATGACCTCCACCACAGAAGTTGGCAGCGCGATCCAGGCCATCCAGCAAAGCGCGGGCAAGAGCGCCCAGCAGGTTGACCGGGCCGTGCGGCATATTGCCCAGGCCAATGAATTCTCCAATCATTCCGGCGAAATGCTCAAGGAAATTTTGCAGATGGTGGAGCAGACGGCAGACGAGGTTCGCTCAATTGCCACGGCCAGCGACGAACAGGCGGCCACAAGCGAGGAAATCACCAGGTCGATCAACGAGGTCAACGATATCACTGCTTCGACCTCCAGCGCCATGGAAGTTGTGGCCAACGGCCTGGAGACCCTGCGCGCCCGTTCCCGCGAGCTTGTGCAGCTTGTCGGGGAAATGAAAAGATCCTGAAGGCCCGGGTAATATGGGGCCTGTCAAAACTGATTGCCGGCCTCATAGATTAGATAAAGGGAACCCCGAAGTTGCCCTGCCAGGACAATTCCGGGGCTGGCACGGCGCGGTTGACGCCTCCCATGCCCCGACCACCAACAGCGGATCATTTTTTACGGCCTCGGCTCTTCTTTCGTCATATTGAGCCGAGGTCAACTTTTAGCTGGCGTTAGAGCATTTATGCAATGAAATTGCGCAAATTCTCTAACGCGACGTTGTCTGCAAAGGAGCGCGCGAGAATATCCCGAGGCAAAATTGCTTTGCCGTCAAGAGATATTCTAATGCGTAAAATGCTATAGAATTGCTGTAGTATCAGGAATCGCCAGCTTTTATTCTTCGATATTTCCCTGTCCAATTAATAGCCACATCCACCTTTTCCAGTTCCCTTTTCCGAACCGTTTTTCCATTCTCTCATCCCTGCCGGCGCGTCAGCCGGCAATTTGCATATTTCATGCATCTATTGATGTGGGATTCGGAACGGGGAATTCCTTTTGTAAAAAAACAATACAGCCAACCCCGGGAGCCATATTTGAAAACGAAGATTTTTAAAAATTTTAAAAAAAATTTCCTGTTATTTTCAATAATTAGATTAAATCTTGTGTTTTTTGGAGTAAAAAAGTAAAAAAAGTCTAAAGTTTTTCGGCAGCCAGCCGTAAAAACATGCATGGAGACGCGAATGGCCGATAACAATGAAAGACAAAAGCGAACCATGCTCAAGAGTTACGAACAGCAATTGACGGCTGCAAGGCAACTTATGCGGTTCCAGGTCCGGAAGCGTCTGGAAGAAAATCAGGATTACCGGGAACCTGACCCTTCCATTAAAAGAAACAGCAATGTTCGCCTGGTTGCCAGGGAGCTTTTTACCAATCTGCTTTTTACAGGCACTGCGGATTCCTTTCTGGACCAGATGCGCGCCGATCTCGGCAAGGCTCTCGGCCTGGAACTTGAATTCACATATCCTCCCGGAAAATCACTTTGCCTCATGGCGCGGGAGGAGAGCGGATTAAGATATCTGACCAGGGAAGAATGGAAAAAGCTGGATGAACTGGATCTCGAAAACTTTACGAGCCAAAAAGTTGACCAGGAAATGCTGAAAAACCTGGTATAAAAACCCGCCTGAATCTGCACACTATTGGGATGTCAGGCTTTTACCGTCGTAAAAGCCTGAAGAACGCAAGGCAAAAAACGTGGTTTTTTGCCTTGCTCACGCCGCCTATGGCGGCGCGCAATCCCTTTCGGGATTGCGACTATTGTCGCTTGACGCGACACTATAAAAACCGGCGCAATTCCGGTTTTATGACCAAAGGGGAATGAAAATGGATATCAGCACAGCAGCCGCCACCCCGTTTTTTGACAGCTACGGAACTTCCGCTTCCCTTCTCATGTCCGCAAGGGATGCGGGCGGATCGGGCACGGATTCCATCAATGTTTCCGCCAACGGCCGCCTGATTACGGAAGCCTTGAAGAGCGCGCATTCATCGCCCGACCTTCGGCACGACAAAATAGCCGCCATCCGGGAGAGAATTGCCAATGGAACTTACGAGATTGACGCCAGACGCATTGCAAGATGCCTGATTCGCGAAGAACCCGGACTTTTCCAGATCTAGGCTTTTCTGCACAAGAATATACAATAACCGCCTGATATCAGGCGGTTTTTCTTTTTTAGGCATACTTTCTGCATACTCTCTTGCAAAAAGTTTTTCGGCATTGCGCCAATTGGGCGCAAAAAGCGCGCGGCCCAACAGTCCGAAAGCGCAAGGAGTATTGCCATGAAATTGACGTTGTTAGGTAGATTTGCGCTTTGTTTAAGCCTTTGCGCCATGCTTTTGGGCGTGGCTCAAACTGCCGAGGCAGTGCGCATCAAGGATATCGCCACATTTTCGGGTGTTCGCGACAACCAGCTTATAGGTTACGGCCTTGTTGTCGGTCTTTCCGGCACGGGCGACAAAAAGGATTCGGCCTTCACCCTGAGCTCGATGAAAAACATGCTTGACCGCATGGGCATAGGCGTCAATTCCGGCGCGCTCAAGGTCAAGAACGTGGCTTCCGTCATGGTTACGGCGAGAATGCCCGTGTCTTCAAAGCCGGGCACCAGGCTTGACGTTACCGTGTCTTCCGTTGGCGACGCCACTTCCCTTATGGGCGGCGTTTTGCTCCAGACTGCTCTCAAGGGCGTTGACGGCAACACCTACGTTCTGGCCCAGGGCTCGCTTACGGTCGGCGGCTTCACTGTAACCGGGCAGGCCGCCAGCACCCAGAAAAATGTCAATACCGTCGGCCTTATTCCCGGCGGCGGCATAGTGGAACGTGAAATTCCTTTCGAGTTCAACCAGCAGGATCATCTCAGCCTCAATATGCGCGTGGCCGATTTCAGCACGGCCCAGCAAATAGCCGAAAGGCTGAACTCGGCAATGGGCGGCAACTTTGCCCATGCTGTTGACGCCATGAGCATCAAGGTCAACGTGCCCCCGCATTACCGCAACAATCTTGTGCCCCTGATGGCTTCCGTTGAAAATCTGGAAGTAACCCCCGATAACGCGGCCAAGGTCGTTGTGGATGAAAAGACCGGCACCGTGGTTCTGGGCAAGGACGTGCGCATTTCCCGCGCCGCGGTCGCCCATGGCAATCTGCAGATTACGGTTCAGGAAAACGAGCAGGTTTCCCAGCCTGGGCCGTTCTCCAACGGCCAGACCGTGGTAACCCCGCAAACAGATATCAATGTGCGTGAGGAACAGCGCCGCCTGCACCTGGTTGAAGGCGCTACCCTGCAGGAGCTTGTGGATGGCCTGAACGCCATTGGCGCGACGCCGCGGGACCTGATTTCAATACTGCGCTCGCTGCAGGTATCCGGATCCCTGCATGCCGAACTGGAGGTAATCTAAAATGTCGTCCACTCTTGATATGGTGGCCATGCAGGCTGGCGCAAGCGAACAGTCCAGCCGCGACCTCCAGAACCAGCTTGGCAATGTTGGCAATCTACGCGGCAGGAACATTTCCCCGGAGGCTCGCGCGAAAAAGCTGCGCGAGGCCTGCGAAGGCTTTGAATCCATCTTTATCCAGAAGATGTGGCAGGAAATGCGCAATGCCGTGCCCAGGGGAGGATTGCTGCAGGGGCGCGAGGAAAAGTTCTGGCAGGACATGTACGACCAGGAACTTTCCAAAAGCATGACCAAAGCCGGCGGCATCGGCCTTGCAGACATGATGTATGCCCAGCTTTCGCGCAATCTTGGCGATGCCAGCCGCTCAACGGCCGGCATGACCGCCGGGGCGGCTTTCACGCCCTCGGCCGCGCCTCTCCTGCCGCGGCAAAACCAGGAATCTCCATTGCCGGACAGCCACGCTGCGGCGGCAAGCCCTCAAAATTCTCCGGCTTCCGCTCCAAAAGCCATGCCCAATATCTATGATGGAGAGGCGCCGGCAATGGCCGAACCGGCCGATAACGCGCAGCAGCCAGTTCAGCCTGCGGTGGCCCAGCCGGCTCACGCGCAGCCAACGGCCGTGGCCCAGGCTGCCGCGGCGCAGCCGGCCGCGGCTGTTCAGCCTGTGGCCCAGCCCGTTCATGAAACGCGCAAGATGGAGAAAAAGCATAATGCGCGCAAGGCCCAGACCGGGCATAACGGCGACAGCCCCCTGGATCTGGTTGCCATTGCCAGGCGCGAAGCCGGCGACAAGCTTGGCTCTAGGGCAATAAGGCCGCCACTCAAGCCGCACAGGAGCGCGAAAAGACAGGCCGAAGCGCGGCAGCAATTGCTGGCCCAGCAGCAACAGCAGCCTGTCATGACCGATAACAGGCCAGGCACAGCCAATGATTTGCAGCGTGCCATGGCCGCGGCCAGGGGCGAGCAAGCGGCAAACCCGGCATCAGCCACGCCGCTGGCCGATATCGTTGCCCGCGTAAAGGCCTCCCAGCAGAACGCGCTGGCGGCGGCCAGCCCGGTCGTACAGCCCGCGGCCAATCCACAGGCCGGCCTCCAGCCCGTGCCCAACCCCCTCGACCAGCCTGCGCCGCTGAATCCCGCGGGCAGCCCGGCAAATACTGCCGCCTTGTCAGCGCAGGAGGAAGCGCCCGCGGTGCGCAAGGTTACATATACGACCAATATTCCCAAAAACAGCCGTCCGGCAAGGAAGGGGCAAAAGGACGCCATCCGCATGCTGAACGTGGAAAATACAAGCCATAACAGCAAGGCCGGCAAGGGATTGGCGGCCTATCACGCCCAGCAGCAGGCCGTTGGCCAGCCACAGCCCGCGGCTGCCCCGCAGGCCCCTGTGCCGCCGGCAAGCCCGGCCCCGCTGACGGCCAAAGACGTGGCCCCGGCAGCCGATTCCGGCAGCGGTTTCGCCATTCCGCCGCTGACGAGCGGGGATCTTAACGTCTAATGGCAGATGATGGGGCAACGTTATATTGGGGCTGCCGCCCCAGGCCCCGCGCAGGGCGCCGCCCTGCGCCCGCTGGGGGTATGATACCCCCAGACCCCCCTTTATCGGGTTATCGCGTAATCGGGCATAAAAAAGTCGTTATTCATTTTTTTACGGGATAACTATTTATAATAATAGACCTTATTTTGGGGCGTCAAGCCTGGCCGCATGGCGCGCTGACGCAAATTGGCACATTGGGAATCGCTTTTGGGCACGCATCTTGCTCTATATGGCCCAAACAGGAATGAACGGCATAATTTGCCGCATGAATAAAGCGAGGCCACAATGTACCAGATTATCAGTGAGAGCCTGACTCGTCAGGAAAGAGCCCTGGCTCTGTTGCACGACTTGCTGGAAGAAGAGTACCAGACATTGCTGAAGCGTGATGCCAACGCCATTGCCAGTCTCGAGTTTTCCATTCAGGAGCTTATCCGCCAGCTGGCCGTGGAAAAATCTCTGGTCATCAAGTCTCTGGCAGGCAAGAGGGTTCTGCAATACGCCGACAGCCTGGAGATGGAAGAGGGCGAGATCCTGAAGGCTCTTTTTCACGACATAGACAAAAGCGAACAGCAGGTTTCGCGGCTGGCGTCGCGCAACGCGCAGCTCAGCCTTGGTTTACTGGATCAAAGCACCTTTACCCTGCAAGCTCTGACAAGCGAAGCCGCGCCGCCAAGGGCGGGCACATACGGCCGCAGAGGCGGCATGCTTTACGAGCTTCACCCGCAGGCAGCACTTATCTCCGGGAGGCTCTAGATCATGCTCAACGGTCTTTTCAATATAGGCCAGTCGGCCCTCAATGCTTCACAGGCGTGGATTTCCGTAACAGGCAACAACCTGGCCAACGTCGATACAGAAGGCTATTCCAGGCAGTATGTTGACCAGAAAGACGCCGGCGGCCTTACATACAAGCCGGGGGCGCAGCCCCTTGGCGTCAACGCGCAGCAGATCATGCGCTTTTTCGACCAGTTCCTGGAACGCTCCTACGTCAAGCAGTCCACCAACTCGTCGCGCTGGGACCAGCAGGACACCATCATGGCTTCGCTGGAAAACATTTTCAACGAATCCAACCGCCAGGGCATCAACTCCTCGCTGAACAGCTTTTTCAACGCCTGGCAGGATCTGGCCCTGCGCCCCGATTCCACGGCCAACCGCGAAAGCCTGATTTCCTTTTCGGACAGCCTTGCCGACATGTTTTCCACCAGCATGGACGCCATCAAGTCCATCCAGACGGACATGAACGTCTCCATCGCCCATGACGTGAAGCGCGTGAACGAGCTTTCGCAGACAATAGCCGAGCTCAACAGGCAGATCACGGCCCAGACAATCGACGGGATGAACAATCCCAACGCCTTGCTGGACAAGCGCGACCAGGCCGTGCGCGAGCTGGCCACCCTGGTCGACGTGGAAACCATTGACCACGGCAAGGGCAATTTCCGCGTGCAGCTTTCCACCGGCCAGCCCCTGGTTGACGGCACCGAAACCTACGAGCTTGCCGTGCTTGGCCCCAGAAGCGAAAACAGGCTGATGCCTGATTCCACTTACGAGGGAACAGTCACTTTTGAAGGCAAGGACACCCACGAATACACCATAGAAATCGTGCGCGGCGGCAATGCCGGGGACGTTCCCCCCCCGCAGTTCAAGGTCTCGGTCGGCGGCGTCTATCTCAAGGACGCCCACGGCAACGACACCTTCGACATTACTGTGGGAGAAGACGGCAAGACGGCTCCTGTCAAGATCAAGGAACTCGAGATATCCTTTACGTCCGACAAGAATTTCAATGCAGGCGACAAGTTCGACGTTGTGCCCAAGGACGGCCTTTACTGGATTGAGCCGACCCGCGGGCCGCAGAACATCACGCCCCAGATCAATCTGAACGGCCAGGAAAACAAGGATCGCGTAACGGGCGGCAAGCTCGCGGCCTACCACAATATTCGCGACGACAATTGCGGCCGCTACAAGGACGAGCTGAACGCCGTGGCTTCCTCGCTCATCTGGGAGGTAAACCGCATCCACAGCCAGGGCGCGGGCCTTTCCAAGCTCACCCAGTCCCAGGGCCAGCAGCGCGTGGGCGACACCACGAAGCCCTTGGGCACGGCCCAGGCCATGATGCCCAATTCCGACAGGCTGGAAAAGGGCACGGTCAATTTCCATTTTTACAACAAGGAACAGACCGACGGCAACAACCATATCGGCTCGGTATCCTTTGATTTTGACCCCGCGACCGACAGCCTTGAAACTGTTGTGGAAAACATCAACACCCAAATGAGTCCCAATTTTTTGACTGCCTCAATTCAGGACAACAAGCTTGTTCTGGTTGCCAAGGACGGCGTCGAGTTTGCGATGGGGACCGATACAAGCGGCGTCATGGCCGCCCTTGGCATCAACACCTTCTTTACCGGATCCAACGCTTCCGACATAGCCGTGAACGATATGGTGCATCTGGACACCAACTTCATTGCCGCCGGCGCGGTCAACGGCCAGTTCCAGGTCAATGTGGGCGACAATATCACGGCCACGGCCATCGGCAAGCTGGTGGACAAGCCGGTTACGATCTCCACCATGTGGAAGACGGTAAATAACCAGACCATTGGCCAGTTCTACGCCAACCTCGTTACCACCGTGGGTTCGGACAGGCGCCTTTCCAAGACCAATACCGAATACCACACGGCCCTGACCAACGACCTGTTTGACCGCACCCAGGCCGTGACCGGCGTGAACATGGACGAGGAAATGAGCAACCTTATCAAGTTCCAGCACTCCTACACGGCCGCGGCCAAGATGATCACCACGGCCGACCAGATGCTGCAGACCCTGCTTGGCCTCAAACAGTAAAAAATAAAGATAAAATCATACAGCAAATAATATGAGGGTAGATATATGTCCATTCGCGTAACCCAGCAGACCATGTACAACAAGATGGTCGGCGGCATGCAGTCCAACCTCGGCGCCTACATGGAAAGCATCGAGCAAGGCTCTTCCCAGAAAAAGGTCAACCGGCCGTCGGACGATCCGGCCGGCACCTACCGCATCCTGACCACGCGGGTGGACATGACCAATACCGCCCAGTATCAGGAAAACGTCGATACGGCCAACGGCTGGCTCAACCTTGCGGACGACATTCTGAGCCGCCAGGTTACCACGGCCATCACCGGCCTCAAAACTCTGGCCGAGCAGGCCTCCACCGGCACCTACGACGCGGATAAACGCATGATTATGGCCGACCAGGCCAGGCAGTATTTCGGCCAGCTCCTCAACCTCGCCAATACCGAATTTGAGGGCAAGCAGATTTTTGGCGGCCACAAGTACGATCAGAGCGCGTTCCAGATGGGCATGGCCCCCACCTGCTGGGATGAATTGAGCAAGGAGGAGAGCGAAGAGGGCTATGTAAGCTGGGACAAGCTTATTCAGTCCGGCCAGGTCAAGGTTGACCCGCTTGCTCCCACGGACAAGACGGCTATTATAAAGTTCGAACAAGAAGGTGCCCTCGGGACAGAGGTAAAAACGTTCAAGTGGAGCAATGACGGCGGCAAGACCTGGAAAGATGGCAAGGTAAATGATAAGAACGACGTATGGGAGCTTGATACCGGTGAGAGCGGTCTTATAGTTACTGTAAACAAGTACAGGACAAATGCGGAAGGCGCCTATCTGGACGACAAAGGCCAGCCTGTGGGTAATAAAGACCAAGCCAAGCTCAAAATCAAGGTTCACGCCGGCAATACGGAGGATGGCCCCGGCGCCAAGGACGGCACCCAGATCTATATTCGCCCCGCAGCCTTCTATCAGGGCGACGACAAGGATCCGCCGGCCCAGATCACGGTCATGGGCGGCAGTGATGCCCTGAATAAACTGGTTAAGCAAGATGCGGCCAATATCAAGGCCGAGGGCACTTTCGGCAAGAATGTTGTCGTGCGTATTGATTCATATGACGATAAAACTGGTATGTTTCAATACTCATACAGCACAGATTCCGGCGCCAACTGGGTAACGCCGCTCAATGCCAAAGCAGACGAGAACGGTAATGGCACACGTTTGCCAGTGCCTGGCGGCTATATGCAATTGTCGCCTGCCGTTGTTGCTGATCTTAAGGATAACCCGGGCACCCAGATCCAGATTCACCCCTCGCGCTCCGATCTCAAGTACGAGATCATGAAGGACACCTTCCTTGAAGTCAACAGCGTGGGCAAGGACGTGTTCGGTGGCTGGTACGATGGCAAGCCGGCAATGGACGATCCGGACAACAATCTGTTTGAAGTCGTGGGCTCATTCATCGGCTATCTGGAAGGCAACAACCAGGAAGGCTGCCAGAAAACCCTGGCCGCGCTGACCAAGGCCGAAAAGACCGTCCTGGCCGAGGCCACCCGCATTGGCGGCATGGAAAACAGGCTGGACATGGCGGCGGACGTGCTTTCCTTCCAGAAGATCGACCAGCAGGAACGCCTGAGCTATGTGGAGGACATCGACCTGACCGAGCTGCTGACCAAGCTCACGCGTCAGCAAATTGCCTACCAGACCGTGCTGCAGTCATCCTCGATGATCATGAACATGAGCCTGGCAAATTATATATAAATTGTTCATCTTTCCCCGAAATCGGGGGCATTCGCGGCCTTCTGGGGGTTGAATGGCCGCGCTATGTGAAAGGAGGGGGCGAAAAACGCCCCCCATTTTTTTTATGGGCGCGCCGGGGCAGGGGAAAGCGGCAATATTTTGCTGCAGAGCCGTTCAGGGCCCCCACAACCGGTCTGGCCGCTGATAACGGGCCAGTGATCATGTTTTCCGGCCGCAAAAATGCCCTTGCGCCTCAATTTGCCGGGGCGATAAAGAATTGCCACAATAATGTGCCAAGCAGAAGCACAAGGGATACAAGCAAGAGTCTCCTGACCAACCGGGAGCCGATTTTGATGGCCACCGCGCTGCCAATCCAGTTTCCGGCCACAAAGCAGACGCCCATTATGATCGCAAGCGGCCAGTAAACGGAATCATGCCAGATAAATGAAACCGCCGCGCTCACATTGGAGGCAAGGTTGAAGGCCTTGGCAGTGGCCGAAGCCTGAATGAGCCCCATCTTCAGGACCCAGTGCAGGGCGAGAATCAGGAAAATCCCTGTTCCGGGCCCGAAAAAGCCGTCATAAAGGCCGATTGCCACGCAGACTATGGGCAGCAAAACCCAGAAGCGAAAACCGTCCCTGGGCGGCAAAATGTCGTCATGCTGTTTTTGCGGCAGCAAGGTGGCAATCATGGCCAGCGGCAGGAGGGCGACCAGAACCTTGCCCAGGAGGGCGGATTCCAGAATGAGCGCGAGCCACGCGCCAAGCCAGGAGCCGATAATCGAAAAAATAATCCCATAGCCGGCCATGCGCCAGTTTACAAGGCCGTGTTTGGCAAAGTTGAACAAGGCGACTGTTGTGCCGCAGCAGGCGCTGACCTTGTTTGTGCCCAGCGCCAGATGGGGCGGAACGCCGGTCAGCAAAAGGGCGGGAATGGTCAAAAGCCCCCCGCCTCCCGATATGGCGTCAATAAAGCCGCCGGCAAAAGCGGCGATTGCGCAGACAAAACCACAAAACAGGCTCATGGTGAACATATTTTCCGCCATTTTGCAAAAGATCGTTTTCAAGCAGTTGGGAATTACTATAACACAACAGCCTCCTGTTCAATAGCCGGCCGCATTGTCGAAATCATTGGCACGATTTCTGCTTATAGCAATGCGTGTGGAAAATAATTCCTTTGGGATAACTTTGGGGAGGCAAAATGAATTCTTCATTATATATAGGCGCGACCGGCATGAAAGGTCTTGCCCAGGGCATGCAGGTTACCACAAACAACCTGGCCAATGTCAGCACCATAGGCTACAAGCAGCAGCAGGTTCTGTTTTCGGAAATTTTTCCCCAGGATCAGGCAAACAATGGCGAATGGTGGAACAACCAGGAAGAATCCCGCGTGGCCGTCGGCCAGGTGGGCATGGGCCTGCAAGTTGAAGCCGTGCGCACCATTTTCACCCAGGGAGGCCTGGAATCCACCAATTCCGTTACTGATCTCGCCATTGACGGAAAAGGCTATTTCCAGGTTACGGACGGCAACAGGACCTTCTACACCCGCGCGGGTGATTTTCATACCGATGAGGAAGGCGTCTGGCGCACGCCGACAGGCCTGGCCCTCAACGGCTACAAGCTGAATCCCGATGGCTCGCAGGGCGAACTCCAGCCCGTGCAGATTGACAGGTTCTCCACCCTGGCGCCGCAGGCTACTTCAAGCATTGGGGTCACAGCCAATTTTTCCAATATCCAGGACAATGCAAAGGCCGGAGAAGAGGAAAGCCCCTATTTTTCGCTGCTGAATCTTTATGACGCCAGCAATTCCAGGGTACTGCCCGACGATTCATACGCCAAAAGCATGCAGATCACGGCATACGACGCGGAAGGCAACCCCAGGCAGCTTACCGCCTACTTTGATGGCGCGGGTTCGGACCCGTCCGGCAAAAACGTGGAATTTGTCATTGCGTCCGCCAGCGCCATTGCCGTTAACGAGGATGGAGAAGCCATTCCCCCGCAGGCAGGCGACGGCCTGGTCATGAGCGGCGTGCTGCAATTTGACGCATCCGGCAAGCTTGTCAATGTGGCGGCCTTTACGCCTTCACAGGCCGGCAGCAAAAATCTGGAGGACTGGAATGTCGCCCAGCTTGAAAACGGCTTGCCCGTGATCAGCCTGGACGGAAATTCCATGACCATCGACTTTGGCGTTTCCGCGGCCGATGGCTGGCAGAACGCGCCGGCAAATGCCGCGCAAGTCGGCAAGGATGCGAAACTTTTGCCGGGCATGGGCGAGACCACGGCCGGCAATTCGGCCTGCACAGCCGTCAATGCCAGCGCATTCAATGATTCAATTCGCCAGAACGGCTATGCGGAAGGCGTGCTGAACAATATTTCCGTGAACCAGAACGGCATTATCCAGGGCCAGTTCTCCAACGGCCAGACTGCCGACCTCTGGCAGATTCCGGTCTGCACTTTCACAAGCGAATACAATCTTTACCGCGAAGGCGGCAATTTGTTCACAGCCACCGAAGAATGCGGCGAAATGATTATGGGCATGGCCGACACCGAAAATCTTGGCTCCATAAATGCCTATAATATCGAAAATTCCAATGTGGACATGGCCCAGGAAATGGTCAGCATGATTCTTACCCAGCGCGGCTTCCAGTCCAACAGCAAGGTTGTGACCACAGCCGATGAAATGCTGCGCAAGGCCATGGAGCTCAAGCGTTAATTTCTGCAAATTCCCTTGCTTGCGAGGCATCCGGTTAATAGCCGGTACGTGGGTTCGAATCCCTCCTCCTCCGCCATCCAAAAATATCAATAGGTTACACCCAAAGCTGGGTGTAACCTATTTTCTTTTTTGCGACCGTATTGCGACCATCCTCCGTAAGCGGCATCGAGTTTCTCTATCTTCTCCCAACCATATTGCCCCCCGTACCCCCCAAATAAAAACAGCTCCGCGCCAGAAAGTTCCAATGCGCAATGCTGTTTGTCGCTCAAGCTGGTGCCTCTATCTGTGGGCTAGCGGGTCCTTCTGGCCAGTCCAAGCGCACAACGGGCGAAACACCCCAGACTTCGGCCGCGATTCACGGAATGAAAAGCGCGGAATTTCGGAAAACCTCTGCTTGCCGGTTGTTTCTTATCCATATCAAAAACCTATGCAGCCCGGCAGGTAGCGTATTATGGCAAAAAATAATTCAGAGATTCGCGCCAAGGTTGAGGCTAGAACAAAAGCAGAGAACGAAGCAAAAAATAAAAAAGATAATAGAATAAATTCCAAAAAAATTGACATATCAAAAATTGACATATCAGATGAAGCTATTCAAGGATATCTAAATGAAAATGAAAGTGGAGATGCAAAATTATACAATCGCTTGAATAGAGGGAAAATTATCTATGTTGCTGAATGGAAGTTGTTTTTATGGTGGAGTGGTCATCATTGGAAGATAGATTATTTAGAGTCTCATGCTTCACAACTAATAGAAAAAGTTTGTGAAATATATGAATATTATTACAATATAAAAGAAAAAGAGGCAGAGGAAGAAATAGATAAAATCAAAAAAGCAAATCTTCAGAAATATTTAAGTAAAATCCTTCGAAGGATAAATAATTTAAGAAGAAAAAATGGCCAGGATAATCTCATGACAATGGTAAATCGCGTTGAAAATCCTCTTTTTGTATTGCCTGATGTATTTGACAATCAACCCTATCTGAAAGCTTGTGCCAATGGCGTCATAGATCTTAGGACTGGGGAATTAATTGAAGGCAGACCAGAACAATATCTTTTAAAAGCCATCCCGATGGAATACGATCCAGAATTGTTAAAAGTGGATGACCCGTGTCCTACCATTTCTCAATATCTGTTGTCGTCATTGGGAGATAAAGAAATTGTTGATTTTGTTATTAGGCTTCTCGGGTATGGCATGATAACAAAGAGAAAAGATCATATTTTTGTCATTTTTTGGGGAGAGCACGGAAGGAATGGGAAGGATACTCTTATCAAACTCGTCACTAAAGTCATGGGAAGAGAATTGTCCGCAGATGTAAACGTGGAAATGTTTTTACAAACGGGCCAAACCCGCAGCAGTTCTTCTGCCAGCCCTGATGTACTTGATTTGAAGGGCACATGTTTTGCGTGGATAAACGAGGCAGAGGAAAATCAGAAATTTGCGCACAATAAACTGAAAAAGCTCACTGGAGGGGGAGAAATTAGCGCACGTGGCAATTACGATAAGGGTATTACCAAATGGGAGCAGACTCACTTGCCCATCATGACGACAAATGAGCTGCCTAGGGCGCGCGCTGACGATGCCCCATTCTGGTATCGAGCAATAATCGTAAAATGGCCTTTCTCTTTTGTGGATAACCCGGAGCAACCATATGAAAAGTTGGCAGATAAAGACCTGGATGACAAGGTAATGGCCGAGCTGAAAGGCTTCCTTGCGCTTATGGTGCGAGGAGCCATGGATTATTTGCGAGGGGGCCTGCAAATTCCAGATAAAGTCAGGGAATGGACAAAAGAACAGCGGACGAGGTTTGATGACATTGGGCAATTTTTGTCTGAATGGTGCGAGACGGAACCTTATTCAGAAAATCCCGACAAATACACCACGCGAACACGGTCGGCGGAACTCTATGAGGCATTTTCCATCTGGTATGCCATGTATAGAGACAGGAAGCATATCATTTCAGCAAAAGTATTTGCGGGATTGCTGAACAAAAAAAATATCGCCTACAAGCGCAGCAATGGCTCGTGGCGTCTTGGGATCACACTCAATGACCAGGCAAAGGAGGAAATTGATGCCTATAAGGCGTCAAGGTCCAACAAATAACCTGTCCGCTTCGTTCTGGACTGACAATCTAATATATTGCTGGAATTACTGGACAAACTACAAAATGGACAGATGGACAGTTGAACGACAACTTTTCTTATTTTTTGGCATCTCATTTTTTACGATTTTACACGTTGATTAAATATATAGACCTGTCCACTTGTCCATATAATAAATAAAATAAATAAATATAATAAGTTACAAAAAATATTTATAAAAAATAAGCGTACAGGGGCGGACAGATGCAACTTCTTGACCTTTATCGTTCCCGATTTGGCGAGGCTGTAAAGCGCCAGGGCAATGGCTGGAACGGGCCATGTCCCTTGTGTGGCGGGGAGCCGGGCAAGTCTGATCGCTTCATGGTCTGGCCAGACCGCTCCGATAATCTTGGGGAAGCCTGCTCCAGAAATGGCATCAACGGCATCTGGTCATGCCGCCAGTGTAGCGCCAGCGGTGATACCATTGCCTACCTCATGAAGATTGACGGCATGACTTTCAAGGAAGCCCTGGCCGAATTGGGGATTGAAGGCGTGAAAACTGGCTGGCATCGCAGAAAAGCTCCCGCTGAACCAGTGCGGCACATATCGAATGCCTGGACGCCAAAGGAGCAGTCCGAGCCCACAGCCGAATGGCAGGGGCGCGCCATCAAGCTGGTGGAGGAAGCAGAGAAGAAAATCTGGGACAATTCTCCAG
>Ga0209694_1001028_pt1 | contig 34598 bp, 23 predicted proteins | sample GluameincwithD2O_FD_187499 | JGI IMG/M metagenome (GOLD analysis project Ga0209694, IMG submission 187499) | Mouse cecum microbial communities from Vienna, Austria - Glucosamine amended microcosms incubated with D2O (SPAdes) (version 2) | ecosystem: Host-associated > Mammals > Digestive system >... | reverse complement strand
AAAAATACAGTAAGACAGTATTGAAAACGCTTTCAGGACCATTGTTCTACTAAAGCTGTTTTCAGTGCGCCGATTTTTCTGAATATTTAAGACGTAATCATTTATTTGCCCTCCCTATCAAGGCAAATGTACCTGCAAAGCAAACAAAACTTATTTTTATGATCACCATACAATTACACTTGACATTTAATAGTTAGGCTTTCTTCAGGTCTGCCCTTTAGTATAGATACTCTATTCTGATTAGTTTAGCGGATTCTGATTCATGGATTATTATTCCTCGTAGAATTTTCAAGAGCGCTCAATACCATTCATGTCGCTGACGATCTGGTGGATTTCAGGTATATCCTTGACCTGTTCTTTAATGTGTCCAGAATCAAGCAGTCGAATATCCTTCACACCGGCTTTGATTGAGTTGTTGATCCCAGCTAAAGAATCTTCAATAACAGTAATTTCACTTAATGGAACCTGGATCAGTTTTGAAGCTTTCTTAAACATTTCTACCTTATCTTCATAGGTTCCATCATCGTAGACGATTTTTTCCGGATCCATCCAGCGATCGAGTCCAAAACTTTCGACAAAGAAGTCGATGTTCGGCTTGATGGAGGCAGAAGCAATGGTAAATGGAATGTTTCTTTCTTTGAGATGATCGAAAAGTTCTGCGGCTCCATCAATCAGATGAAAATTCTCTGTATCTTCCTTACAGAATTCACGATAATATTGCTCTTTTAACAAAGAGTACTTTTCCTCAAGTTCTTTATCTTCCTTATTTCCATTTAAATAGCGGATAATCAGTTTATTGGGTTTGCCATTCATTTTCTGATGCAGTTCTTCTTCGGTAATGTCCTTGTTTCGCAGTTCTCTGGAGATTTTGCTCCAGGCTTTGATGTGTTTGTCGTTATCCAGAAACAGTGTTCCGTTAAAATCAAAAATTACACCTTTCATTTTAATTTTTGTCTCCTTTGGTCTGTACGATTTTTGTGAATTCTCCATAATGGTCTAAAACATCCTGAGAAACAGAAGAATCTGTGATCAATTCATCAATGTTGTAGAGATCATAGTAGACATAAAAATCTTCCCGGTTAAATTTATGGCTGTCTGCAAGCAGGTATGTTTTTCTCGAATTTTTACAGGCTAAGGCCTGAAGTTCACCTTCGGCCATGGATGAGGTGGTGATTTCATCATCGGCAATTCCATTGCAGGATATAAATGCCTTGCTGAACTTAAGGCTGCTCAGCATCTTGTTAGCTAAAGGGCCGACAAAGGACCCAGTAGTCGAACGATAGGCTCCTCCAATCAGGATCACACGGTCCTCAAAGCTTTCCTTAAGCATTTCAAACGCTGGAAGCGATGGGGTGATCACCCGGATGTGGCGGTCGCTGATTAAAGAGGCTAAGAGTTCAACGGTGGTTCCCGGACCTAAAAAGATCGTTTCATCATCCTGGATCAGGCTGGCGGCAAAACGTGCAATTTCCATTTTTTCATGGGCTTTAATGGTCGATTTCTGGATGTGGGAAAGCTCATAGTCAATGTTATAGTCAATGGATTGAGCTCCTCCTCTGATTCTTACCAGTTTTCCATTTCTCTCGAGTTCATCAAGATCCCGTCTGACGGTCATATCAGAAACCTTCAGGTCTTCCATAATCTGAGCTGCAGTGACGATTCCATTTTCATTCACCATCTTTAAGATCTGGTTGAGTCTTTCGCGCTTAAGCATGTCAATCACTCCTCTCACCATCTTTATAGCGGTTTTTAAAAAGATCGTCAATACAAATAAACAGAAACAAACAACTTTTCTCTTTACGTTTGGTTGATTGTGTTTGTAAATCGCAATAAATTTGTTTGAAACCGTTGACACCGGCTTATTGTGTTCGATATTATTGAGTCACCAGGAACGAAACGAACAAAACCAAACTTAAAAGATCATAAACAAACTATATTGTTGCTTCGATCTGGTGAAGAAAAAACAAAGGAGGAAGACGATGAAAAAATTACCGGAAGATTTTATTTTTGGAGGGGCGACGGCTGCCTATCAGGCAGAAGGTGCGACTCGTGAAGGTGGAAAAGGATTAGTGGCCTGGGACACATTTCTGAAAGAACAGGGAAGGTTTCTGGCAGATCCGGCCAGTGATTTTTATCACCGCTATCCAGAAGATTTAAAGCTTTGCTCAATGTTTGGAATCAATGGAATTCGCCTTTCGATTGCCTGGAGCCGTATCTTTCCAGAAGGAAAAGGAAAGGTTAATCCGGAAGGCGTCGAATTTTACCATAAAGTGCTCAAGGAAGCGAAAGACAGAGGGATCAAGGTATTTGTTACGCTGCATCATTTTGATACTCCCAAGGCGCTCTTTGATCAGGGAGACTTTTTAAATCGCGACAATATTGACGCTTTTGTCGATTACGCAAAGTTCTGCTTTGAAGAATACCCGGAAGTGGAATACTGGACGACATTCAACGAAATCTATCCAATCGCAACCAACCAGTATTTGCTTGGAATTTTCCCTCCGGGAATTAAATACGATCTGAGTAAAGTCATCATGTGTCTTCACAATATGATGGTTGCTCATTCAAGAACTGTAAATCTGTTTAAGGAAAACGGCTATTCAGGACAGATCGGGGTCGTTCATTCACTGGAAACCAAGTATCCGGCCAGTGATTCTCCTGAAGATATTCATGCCGCTTTTCTTGACGATGCTCTAAGTATTCGCTTTTTGCTCGATGCGACCTATAAGGGCGGTTATTCAAAGGAGACATTAGAAGCGCTTGATGAAATCTGCGCAGCCAATAACGCCTCTTATGAATTTCCTGAAGAAGACTTTATTGAGTTTGAAAAATCGAAAGATCGTAATGACTATCTTGGAATCAATCACTACCAGTCTCATTTCGTAAAAGCCTACAACGGTGAAAATGCTATTCATCATAACGGAACGGGCGACAAGGGAACCGGATCCTACAAGGTCAAAGGGATTGGTGAACGTATATATAAGGAAGGACTAGAAAGAACAGACTGGGACTGGTTGATTTATCCAGAAGGTCTCTATGATCTGATGATGAGAATCAAAGAAGAATATCCAAATTACAACGCCATTTATATTACCGAGAATGGAATGGGTTATAAGGATACATTTGATCACGGCATCATTATGGATAAACCGCGTATTGACTACATCCGTAAATATATGAGCTCTCTGGCAGATGCCATTGATGCCGGAGTCAACGTAAAAGGATATTTTCTATGGTCTTTGATGGATGTCTTCTCCTGGTCCAATGGCTATAACAAGCGATATGGCCTGTTCTTTGTGGATTTTGAAACCCAGGAGCGCTATCCAAAAGAATCAGCTTACTGGTATAAACAGCTCGCTGAAACAAAAACAATTTTATAAAAACAAAAGAGGGAGAAAAAAAGATGACTAAAGATGAAATGAACATGATCGGTTTTGAAATTGTTGCTTATTCCGGAGATGCCAGAAGCACTCTGCTGCAGCTGCTCAAGGAAGTCCGTCAGGGCATCTTTAATAATGTGGATCAGCTGATGGCGGATGCGGATGAAAACATCAACCTGGCTCATAAGTCTCAGACACAGATTCTTGCCGCAGAAGCAGGTGGTGACAATATGGATATGGGCTTTATCTTTGTCCATGGACAGGATCATCTGATGACTACAATTCTTTTACGCGACATCATTACAGACATGGTTGAACTTTATCGGAGAAAATAAAAATGAACGCAATCATTCAATTCATTGAGAAAGGACGCCCTTTCTTCAATAAACTGGCTGGAAATATCTATCTGCAGGCCATTCGAGATGGTTTTCTTACCGCAATGCCTGCCATTCTGTTTTCAAGTATCTTTATTCTGTTAGCTGCTTTGCCTGAAGTCTTTGGAATTGTCCTTCCAAGTGCTGTTTCCTCCTGGCTTTGGAGAGTCTATAACCTTTCGATGGGGATTGTCGGCGTTCTGGTTGCAGCAACCACAGCCAAATCACTGGCTGAAAGCATGAACCGCCGCATGCCAAAGGGAATGAGCCTGAACGTTGTCTCTATCATGCTCGCAAGTATTACTGGATTTTTGATGCTTGCGGTAACCGAGATCGATGGCGGAATTGATGTAACTTACCTGGGAACGAAAGGACTGTTATGTTCATTCATTTCCGCATTCATCAGTGTGAATATGTATAAATTCTGCACTTTGAAAAACATCACCATCAAGATGCCTCCTGAAGTTCCTGGAGTGATTTCAAATGTATTCAAAAACGTATTCCCATACTCCTTTTCCGTTCTGGTCTGTGTTCTGATCGATCTGATCTGTGAAATGGTCTTTGGGATCCGGTTTGCAGAATCAATCATCCAGCTGTTTTCACCACTGTTTTCAGCAGCAGACTCTTATGTAGGAATTTCTATTGCTGCTGGAGCTTATGCCTTCTTCTGGTTTTTGGGTATTCATGGTCCATCGATTGTTGAACCTGCAATTGCCGCAGCGATCTATGCCAATGTCGAAGCCAACCTGATGATGGTTCAGCAGGGAGAGCAGGCTTCTCATGTTCTGACAACGGGTCTGATGAACTTTTTAGCCTGTATGGGTGGAACCGGATGTACCCTTGTTGTTCCATTTATATTCATGTGGATGTGCCGGTCCAAGCAGCTCAAAGCAGTAGGGAAAGCTTCCTTTCTGCCAGTCTGCTTCAATGTAAATGAACCTGTGCTGTTTGCCGCACCAATTGTTCTGAATCCCTATTTCTTTGTTCCGTTCATACTCGCTCCCATTGCGAATGTAGTGATCTTCAAAATGTTTGTAGATCTTCTGAGTATGAATTCCTTTATCTATGTTATGCCTTGGGCAATGCCTGGGCCTCTGGGCATGTTCTTTGGAACAGGAATGGCTCCGCTTGCTTTAGTCTGTGCCGCAGTTGTCATCGCTGTAGATGCACTCATCTATATTCCGTTTATCAAAGCCTATGATGCTAATCTGGTTATTGAAGAAGCTGAAAAAAGAGAAGAGAATGCTCAGGATGAAGTAAAAGAAGAAGCAAAAGTTTCTGAAGCTGCAAATACTGAAGCGGCTCAAATCAGCGCTGCCCAAAAAACGGAGTCTTCTCCAGTACAAAGTGAAATGGAGAATTCTGAAACTGGTTTAACAAAATCCGAGCAGAAGCCACTGAATGTTCTTGTGCTTTGCGTAGGAGCTGGAACCTCTGCGATGTTTGCGAATGCTGTAAATAAGGGAGCGCAGGGAAAAGATCTTCCGGTCAGTGCACAGGCAGAGGCCTTTGGTGCTCATACTGATATCCTGAACCAGTTCAATCTGGTCGTCCTTTCGCCTCAGGTGCAGTCCCGTTATGATGAGATCAAGGCAGATGCTGATCGTTATGGAATTAAGGTGGTTAAAACCAAGGGCGCACAGTATATCAATCTGACTCGTGATCCAGAAGGCGCAGTTGATTTCGTTATTTCTGAAGCAAATTCTGAATCATAAATCCCTGATTCTTATTTATGTTTGAATCCACAAGCAAAATCAAGACTGGATGAAATCAGTTCAGTAAAACGATCCGATTGATTGATTTAATGGCTTCAAAATATCCTGAATCAAAAACACAAATAAGAGCAGAATTTTCCGAATGATTCTTTTCGGGAAGTTCTGCTTTTTTTTCAGAAACTAAAGAATATTTGTCTTTATAACTTCATATTGATTGAAAAGAGTCTTGATCGGATAATATCTAAAATGAAAGAATGGTCAAAAGTCATACATTTATCAATATGTGATGACATTCTTGAATTGACAGTGTATTTTGTTAGAGATATTAAAATTTAGAATATTGTCACGATCGCCTGCCGATCCATAGAAAAAAGACTGCTGCTTAATCTTCTTTTTAAGTCGTGGCGTATTCTGAAGACTGCATCTGTTTTACGACTAATTTATGGATTCAAAGTTGAGATGTGGATACAGATTGAAATGACAAATCGCTTCAATTTATCTTGTCGATGGATAAGCAGAAAACAGATGATCCAAAGACAAAGAACATCAGTGAAGAATCAGAGAATAACTTCCTTTTTTCGATTCAGTCCACAAAGCAGATTCAATTGCAGTTTTTACTCTTCTGAAATCATTCGCTGAACTTCAACTTCTCTGAAATCTCTCTATATAAATATCTCTATATAAATATAGAAGATATGAAAATTAAGAGGAAAAGTTTTTTGTCTGAAACAGCGAGAAAAGAGTAAAAAAGAATTCAAGAGGAAAAAACAATGAAATCAGGAAAGCCTATATCAAAATCAATGTTTGGCATTCTTGCAGGAACATTGATGGCATCGTCTATGCTTGCTTTTGGCAAACCTGTCTATGCCGAAGAAGATCTTCCAAGCCGTGATATCTATGTCGTCTATGATGACTCGGGAAGCATGTATAAAAACTATGCGACTGGAGAAAACGTCGACACATGGAGTAAGGCAAAATACTCCATGGAAGTCTTCGCATCCATGTTAGGTGAGCAGGATGTCATGAAGATTTATTATATGTCGGATTATTCCAAAGATGGAAAAGCCGATGGACCCAAAATCACTATTGAAGGCGATGACGATCCCAATCAGAACATCCTGAAAATCCAGGAGCAGAAAACCGCTTCAAAAGATACACCTTTTGAAGCGGTAGAAGAAGCTTATGATGATTTAGAAGACTCATCCGGAGAAGAAAAGTGGCTGATCGTTTTAACAGATGGTCAGTTTCTCAATGGAAATGGAACTCAGGATGAACAGAAGAATAAATTGGATCAGTTCTTAAACGAGAAGGATTCAGATATCAATGTCATCTTTCTAGGACTTGGCCAAGAGGCTCAGAATATCGATGAAGTCAAAAGCCGGAATATTTATTCTGAAAGAGCAGTCGACAGCAACCAGATTCTTGAGAAGGTCACAGAAGTCTTCAACCGGGTCTATAATACAAACTCCTTAAAGGAAATTGGATCGGATGGAACCTTTGAACTGGATGTTCCAATGTCGAGAATTACGGTTTTTGTTCAGGGAGATGGCTCAAAAGTAAAATCCTTAAAGGATGCCGGTGGAAAAGAAGTCGGAGAACTTGTTGATTCGGTTAAGGTTTCAACCACTGAAAAGTCCGATAACAGTGAACATCCCGACAGCAATCCCAAAGAGCGCCTTCAGGGAGAAATTGCGATTTATGAAGGTGAATTTACCCCCGGAACCTATCAGGTCAATACTGAAAATGCCGCTAAAACCGAGATTTATTATCAGCCAAATCTGGCGGTCACTGCCTATCTGACAAATTCCAATGGAGAGCGGGTCGATGAAACCATGGATCTTCCTTCAGGGGATTATACTCTTCACTTTGAAATGATCAGTGGACTGGATGAAAGCTTGCTTCCTGAAAACAACATCATTGATGAAAGCGGCGATATTGAATATGAAGCCCATATCAAGAATAATGGAAAACTGATTGGTGAAGGCTATAACGATGGAGATACCATTCACGTTGAAGAAGGCGGACTTGAAATTGATGTGACAGCCACCTTCTTACGTTATAACCGGGTTCATGATAACCTGGCTCTGTCTGCTTTTAGTGACAAAGCGGTGACATTTGAATCTTCTGATCCTTCAGACTGGACACTAAATAAGACTCTTGAAGCTAATGAGCCTTACTTTGTATCGATGAAAGTCGAAGGGAAAACACCGACCGAGCAGGAATGGGAACAGGTAGGCGTTCCTGAAATTGTTGTCGATGAAAATGCAGAAGCAAAAATCTCTGCTCCAATCATCGAAAAGACAGAAGAACCGGGTGTTTTTGCGATCACTCCGAATTCAGAACAGAGCGATTTTAATCATGTGCCTTATGGAAAAGAAACTCTGAAGATCGTCATGGATCAAAATGTGGATTCGATTCCATGGCAGGGTGAAAGTGATGTTGAATTAAATATTCAGGATCAGCGCAATTGGTTTATTAGACATCTGGATTGGATTGCCAGAAACTGGTGGTGGGCTATCCTGCTTCCAATATTGTTATTGATTATTGCAATTGGATACATTCCTGGAGTGAAAAAGTATTTGCCTAAACTGCCAAAGAAGATGAATATTCGCTGTGTGCCCAAAGATTCAATCAATGGGAAAGCAAAAAATGAGCCTTCGGTACTGATTGTCGATACAAAGAATAAAATTCTGCCTTATGTGGCTCAAACGGCTAAATTCGCCATTACACCTGGAGATGCAGGAGAAGAAGACTATTCCAAAATGAAAGTCAAAGCCGCATCCAACCATAAGATGATCATCGAAAATCTAAACGCTTTTGATGATGGTAAAGTTTCCATCAATGATGAAGTGGTTGGACAAAAAGATCCTGAAACAGATCAGGCAGTGAAGATCAAACCAATTGGACGTACCGCAGAAATCACAGTAGATGGCAGACAATATATGTATGAGCTGACTTTAAACGAGAAGTATTCTGCAGACTGATACGAAATAAAATGAAATAAAATAAAAAATCCATAGATTGTCCACTTTGGATTTATAAAAGCAACAGATAATAAGTTATGAATCTGTAAACACTCAGGGTCGATCTTCGTTTTGCTCAACATCCTCTATATTTATATGGAAATTTTTATGGAAGACGATGAACAAACAATGAACGAACGTCCTGATCAGATGCATGAACTGGAAAGAGGGGAATGAAATGAGTTCACCAACATTACTTGTCGGACTCGGAGGAACAGGAAGCAAAATTGTCGCAAAAGTTTCTGACATGATTTCAGACGAACAGCGCCGCGATATTTCCTGTGTCATCTTTGATACCGACGCCAACGATATCCCAATGATTAAAACGAACAATCCGGAAATCCGGGTGGTTCAGACTTCAGCCAGAATGACGGTTGGAGAATATCTTGAAGAAGACCATTACGCCAGAGATACCTGGTTTCCAAATAATCCGATTCTTGATCGAAAGGTCCTTTCTGAAGGGGCCGGTCAGGTTCGGTCGATCTCACGTTTAGGTTTTGAATCAGCCATTCGGATCGGACATATGGATCCTTTACACGATGCGATCACTGATCTGTATAAAGTCGATCAGAAAAAAGCTGAAAACTCACTGCGGGTAACCATTGTCAGCTCCTTGGCCGGTGGGACTGGATCCGGGCTGATTGTTCCAGTGGCTATGTACATTCAGCGCTATCTTGAAGATCATTTCCATCAGAACTCGAATATTACCCGTGGATTCTTTATTTTGCCTGAAGTGTTCTATGGAGCCATTCCAGCAGACCAAAGAGATAACCTGAAATCCAACGCCTATGCTTCACTTCGTGAACTGGATGCCTTTTTAGTCAAAGGAAACAAGCTGCTTTCAGAAGAATATCAGGATTCAGTCAAACTCGAAATGCCGGTTGCTGGAACAGATCGTCATGAAGATTATGATGTTCTTCCTTATAATTTCTGCTTTTTATTTGATGCTCAGAATGCAGAAGGCAAGAAGCTGAATTCATTGGAACAGTATATGGATCATGCGGCAAATATCATTTACTCCATGTCGATTGGGCCGATGAATAAACGAAGCAATTCTGCCGAAGATAATGTCATTCGCAAGCTGGCCAAGGAGGGCGGACGAAACCGTTATGCCGGAGCTGGAGCAAGCCGTCTGATTTATCCTTATGAAGATATCTGTCAGTACATTGGCTTAAACTGGGCTAAACAGAGTGTGAGTGAACAGTGGCTTGAATACGATCGTCAGTTCAAGATGGAACGAGAAAGAGCAGCCAAACGAAGAGAAGAAGGATATTTCGAAAAAGAAGTGAATCGTTCTGAGAAATATACCTCTTCGATCGAAAGTGATGCCAATGGTAAGAAGCCGTTCGCGCAAAGCATCCTGCTGTCTGTTAAAAATCCTCAGGAAGGAAAAGATTCTGTAGCCGCTTATCTGAATAATGTAGATGACTATCTGATATCCGGACTGACTGGCGCTGCTGAGGTTCAGAATACAAAAGCTACACTTGATTCCTATTTAAAAAAGATCGATGAAGATACGGATATCAATGAAGAAAAAACGTATCTAAATAAAGCTGCGAGCGAACTTCAGAGCTATTTACAGTCGATCAATGCGTATGTTGAAAATGAATATAGGAATGTGGCTTATACCTTATATGAAGGAGCAAGTAATCAGGGAAAATTGGATCAGGGCTATTATCTTGAAAAAGTAATTGAGAATAATGGTCAGATTCTTCACCCAAATGCCGTTCGTTATCTGCTCATCAAGATTCTGGATGATATGAAAAAAATTCAGAAAGGCGATCAGCAGTTTATCGATGCCAACGAAAAGAATCTTTTGAATTTTGTTGAACAGCCATGGAAAAAGTTCCTTGAAGAAGAAGGAGCTAAATCATTCGATGAATACAAACCGAAAGGTATTTTTGGAACGAAGAAAAAACATAAAGAAAAACATAATGAATTAAAAAGGACTCTGAAGTCGAAAGAAAAAGCGATTGAAGACCTCGGGAATAGAAAAATCAGAGCTAAGGTCTACGAAAGAGGAATCCAGTACATGAATTCTTTGATCGAAGGCCTGGAGCAGTTCTATGATGCTTTTGAATCTCAGATTGATCTGCTTGATGAGCGTCAGGAAGCCATTGAAAAACGATATACTCAGGCTCCAGGTATGACGGTTCGTTATGTTTTAGCCAGTCACGATGCCTTAGAAGCTTTAAGTAAACGATATCCATATACTGGATCCTTGCTGAATGTGGATTCAGATCTTTCCAAACGAATCGTCGATAAGACGTTTGCTTATGCAAAAATGAACACAAAGCCCAATCCAAGCCGTTATTTTGGTGATCTTTTTGAAGAACAGATCCTTGAACATTATCAGGAACTGGCCAATAAGAAGGTTAATAAGGATCTTGATAATGGAATCCTGGCTGCGATTGAGCTTGAAGCCGATCTGTTATTAAGTGAGGAACAAAAGGAATCCAGCATGGCTGTCGATCAGTATGTCCGAGATGTCATTGGATCAACCAGAGCCCTATCCACTCCATTTATTGAAAAGCCAAGCGAAATCAATGCCTCTCCAATTTATGCAAGTGCCTTTCATCCATCCCTGCTTCCGGCAAGAGGCGATGAATCCTATCAGGCCAAACTGATTCAGGAAGAGCTGATTGCTAAAGGCGGCATAGGAGACGACGAAATCGATAAGAATACGATCATGTTCTATCAGTCCTACTATGGTCTGCGAGCCAACTCGCTTTCCAAATTTGCTCCACCCCGTCATTCTGAAACCTATCAGCGAAATGGCGGAGAATATTTCAATGCGTATTCTGAACTGGTCAGCGGGATTCATCCAAACAGCCGAAAGTCACAGGAAATTTCTCCTCACATTGACCGACGCTGGCATCTGGCGGCTAAAATGCCAGATCTTGATGAAGGAAACCAGGTCATCGAAGAATATGGCATCAGTGCAGCTTTCTTCTGGGCCCTTGTCTTTGACTATCTGAAATTTAATACGGAATCCAGTGGTCAGGATGTCTTTGATCTCGAAAATATTCTTTTAGGAATCAGTGATGGAACTCTGCTTGTCGATGACCAGAAACGTGCCTCCAAGCTTCATGAAGTTCTGCAGGCTCTTTCAATGCAGCCTAGCTACGTCTCCACCATCCGTAAAAAGGTTCAGGAACAGATTGATTTTGCGACGGATTCTTCGATTCCAGTCGAAAAGACTGAGATCTACCGGAAGATGAAAAATATTCAGACCTGGTATAAGCCAGAATGGATTGGTTTGGAAACAGAAGAGACTGTTCATCCTGCAGCGCAGAAACTGGATGTATCTTTGTTTGAAATTCCATTGATCATGAAAGCGGCCATGCCTGCTTCTGAAACCAATGATGAACGTCTGCTTAAACTGCTGCAGGTGATGTTAAAGGAATCTGCGAGCTATCTGGCCGGCTTTAGTTCTCCAGAAGAATTAGCTGGAAAGATCCGCACGTTTATCAGCGATCAATATGATAAGTTCACTGAAAGTCTGAAAAACATCGAAGAAAAGAATACTGATGCTGGAAATAAATTTGTTCATGATTCCCTGGTGGCCGATGAGCTGGATACCGCTGCAATCTTCCTGCAGGAAAATGGTGTCTACGATCTGGCGGCTGAAATGATCAAAAATGCCAAGGACAGAAAAGCTTAAAAAGCTGTAAAATTTAGATTTTCAAATCTATGATTTGCGCAAAGTTCATCCATGAATAAGTAAATGCTTTTAAAAAGAGATGTAAAAGCAAAAAGAAATATAAAAGATTTAATAAGGGAGGGCGCCAGGCTCTCCCTTATCAGGTGAAGAAAGGAAAACGAGTTTTATGTTTACAGTACTGATTCAAAACGAGAAAACGCTGAACTCGTTTTATGATCATCTGCCCATATTCAATGGTTTTCTTCAGTCTGAAGAAAATGAAAAATCGTTTGAGATCTGTGAATGGAATGAATCTGGAAGGACGATTGAAGAAGCTCTTCCAGAACTTCATTCACTCACGGATGATAAGAGCAGCTGGCGGGCTCTTATTGTTCGCTATGAAGATGACAGACAGTTAGCCTCTCATGCCACCCGTCCTGAAAATCCTTATGATTTTATTGAAAATGCCGTCGAATTTGATGCCAGCGCCAATAATCCACTGATTCGTCTGGTTTCAATGCTTGAAAAACCACTGGAATATTTCAACCCGGACAGAGCCAGTAAAAATACGAAGAACTTTCCAAAATATGAAGGAGTTCTACCCGAATCAATTACTCTGATTACTGTCCGTCATACGGATGAATTGATCGCAGCACCTGAAGCCTTAAGAATCTTAAATGATGATGATTTCGTTTTACGAAACGGATATCCAAGTCTATGCCGGTTTGCCGTCTGTGATCGATATGAACAGGGGCCGATTCGCAAACGAAAAGATGATTTTATATTCTGGAATGCGGTTTTGATGCTTGCGATGAATCGAGTGGATTCAGCTTTCATGCAGGCATATAAGCTGTATTCACTCTCGCTTGATTTCAATACTGAAGACATGAACGAAGTGTGGAGTTCAAAAATTGAAGATATTCAAAATGCCAGGTATCGGATTGATCACTTTTTAAACAATCAATCCATCTATCTTGAACGTTATGAAGGAAATTATCCAGATTACTGCATTTCAGCTCAGCCAATTGATCTGTCAGTTCACGGATCCAACAGTATGGTTCATGCAAAGGACTATCAGGCCTACTCTTCGGATCCATCAGATCAGGCTTCTTCCTGGATCAAAAAAGCCAGAAAACAGATTTCTGAAGTCGAAAGCCTCTGGAATTCCATTCCCGACAAGGTTCAGGAAAAATCGCCCGTTTTTTCCAGAAGAGGCGGCTACCAGAAAAAAGATGTCGATGTCTTATCCCCAAGGCAAAGGGATCAGCTTGAAGCCGAACTGATCGCCTTAAGGGAAAAGGTGAATGAAGAATACCGAAATCTGCCAGATCAGGAGATGAAAAATGCGGACCAGCTTTTAAGACAGGCGAGTGTCATTGAAGAAATTCTGAAAAACAGGCCATCGAAATCGAGAATTCTGATCTGGACGATTTCTTTAGTCCTTGTTGATTTATTGGCTGTAATTCCAGCATGGCTGGCCTGGTTTAAGGTCTATAAAGAAGGCCTGAATGTATTGAGCATTCTTTCACTGGTCCTTCTTTTTGTCCCCATCCTATTTTGTCTGTTCATCACCTTTGAATACCGAAAGTCAGTGGCAAAGGAAATTCGAAACTGGAATGATCTGATGTCAAAGCAGTATCACAGGCTGCATCAATATCTTGAAAAGTATGTGGTGTATGAATCGGATTTATTGAGCTACCGCAATGGCAAGTCCTATCTTGATTTATCACGGGATGTTAAAGAAGACATTCGCCAGGATCAGCGAAACCTTGAAAAAGCCCGATCTGAATTGATGCGTTTTGAGATGCTTTTAAAGAAGTGGGCTGCAGCTTTAGGTGTAAATAAGGATGCTTATAAGGCTGAATCCACAAAAGAAGGCGGACTTAATTCCGGGATATTTGCGCAGGGGACCTCTTCAGGTAAGAACGGCAATTATGAATGGCTTGATTCAAAGGATTTCAAGATGCCTCAGGTTCAGAAACAGCTGTTTCATTTTGAAATGGATCAAAGTGAAAACAATCGTTGTTTTGTCAATGAGACAGGTCGGAAAGTATATGCTCCATTTTCATTTATTGAAAAGATTCATATTGAAAACATTAGAGGGAGAAACGCATCATGAGTCAGTTGATTGTACTCATCCTTTGTGAACTGCTGGTCCTGCTTCTGGTTCGCTGGCAAAAGAAGATGGCTTCTTCTTCACAGTTAAGAATTCGAACATATTTTGATACCTGGTTTTCAGTGATCTACTCCTTAATTATTACAGGCTTAATGATCAGGCAGATTTATGATCCATTTTTAATCGATAATCCAGGAATGATTGTTCAGGTAGCTTTTGGCATGCTTCCAGCATTGATTTATCTGGTGTATGTACTCATGCTGAAACTGATCATTCATCCGATAGCCTATAAGGTCTTTGAAAATGTAGATATGCAAAGCTATTATGCTTCCTTTGTCTATATTCAGGAGGCACCAGGAAAGATTGATAAGGACTGGTTTGTACGAAAGAAAGCCGTTTCTTTTGTACGCATGCTTTCGTTTGTTTCGATGGTCTTGCTTGTTTTGGTCCTGATCATGGAAGGCATAACGATTTATCAGGATCCGATGTATTCCTCATTATGGTTTGTTCTAGTGATCTGCTCCTATCTGATTACCTACACCTTTGCCTTATATGCGGGGGGCCCAGTTCAGGTTCAGATCGAAGATCAGGCCAAAGCTTCCAGCGTATATGGAGAAGAATTATCCAACTATGCCAAAGCGGCGGAACATTTAAGAAGCACCTTCAAGGATGCCCTGCTTTATTTTGGAAGAGTTCGCCTGGAAGCCAGCATAGTTTCTCCGGAAAAGAAGATTCGGGATCTTGAATCTTCGATCGATTTAAGCGATCATGCGCTGGCTTCGTATTTTCGAAATGAACAGAAAAGCAAGACTCTGCATCCGGACTATATTCAGATTGCACAGGATCTAACGAATAAGAAAAATGTGCTGGTCCGTCATCCGTTTTATCAGGATTTAGGAACTTATCTGTATGTTCCAATTTCTGAGTCCCTGATGGAAAAACATAAAGTACTGATTCTATGTGCAGGAAATGAATCGGTGCCTCCGCTTTCCGAGTGGTTAAAAGGGTTGCTTGATTCCAAATCTGTATTTCAGGAACAGTGGCGGATTCGGCAGCTTGAAGAGCTGACACCAGAAGCGGATGTAGGAATCCTTCCTTATTCAAAGCTGTATGATCCACAGGTTCTGTTAAAAAACAGAGCGTTCTTTGAGCAGACTGAACTGGTCATCCTGCTTCGTCCAAGCCAGATTCTGACCACAATGCAGATTCCTCTCAATGTTCTTTCGGACCTGCTAAGAAAAGGACCTGTTTCTCCGGTCTTCTGTATTCTGGATCAGAATATGGATCGGCTCAAGGACACCCTTTCTCATGTTTTAAAATCCAGGATTCATTCGGATATTGCTCCGATGCAGGATGCAGAAGATAAATATCTGATGATCTGGGATGCGGAATCCGACTTTCAGGCAATTGAACGATTTGAGCGAATGCCCCGGTTTTTAGGTGGGGGAATTGAAATAGGAGCAGAAGCAGTTTCGGCTGATATACCAAGCAGTTTATGGATTTCACAAAGCAATATTCCTTTAGCGGATATTCAGGATACGGCCGCTAAATCTTTAAGGCCAATTGCTCAGGTCATGAAAACAGAAGCGAGTCAGCTTGAACTCAGAAACCGGCTGCCAATCTGTATCAATCCATGGCAGATGAAACAAAAGAATTCCGGATTCATGATCGTGGAAGATGAATTTGGAAATCCATTTTTGGCTGCCAGTCATTTTGCCTCACGGGCAAAAAAGGAAGTCTTTGTGAATGTGCTGGCGGATAACTATCTGCTCAGAGACTATTTTGTCGCTCATGCCGATGTCTTCCTGAGCAATCCGGATGCCATTCCAAGTCTGGTTCCCGACTTTTCAAAAACAAGAAGAAACATCTTATTGAAACTGATTTTGCAGATGATGATTGAACCGATGAGTGAACAGGAAGTCATTGCCGAACTGGACCTGGTCGATCTTCATACGAAAGATCCAATGAATACACTGTTGGAACTGGTTCATAAATATACCTTTGCAAATGAAGATCTCTTCTTTACTACAACCAGAAAAGAGTCTTCATATGTCAGTGCTCCAGTAATCACGCACTATTTTGGAGTCTATCCGGAAAAGTTTGATCAGTATTTCAAGAAAACATTGAAGAATACCAGCTATCTTTTAGAAGATGAAGAAGCAGGAAAGAATATTCTGGATTCCAAGCTATTCTCTTTGATTGTGCAGAACACCTTACCAGGGCAGTATGTAAACTATGGCGGTAGAAGCTACATCGTAAAATCCATTTCACCAGTCAATGGGGTAATTTTAAGACGCTCTTCCGATCTGATTGATTCAAGAAAAACCTATCGTCAGATCCGGCGCTATCATCTGCCGGATTACAGTACGATCAAGCCGTTCTTTTCAACCAATGTCAATAATTTCTCGTTTAACCGTTATGAGCTCGACTTTACAGTCGATACGCTTGGCTATCTGGAAATGAGAAAGCGAAACGACTTCAATGAAGCGATTTATCATGAATTTCATCGGGATAATGAATTCCATGATTTTCAAAGAACCTACCGCAATAAAACGGTACTGGAAATTCGCTTTCCAGCGGCATCTTCAGAACAGATTTACCAGATTGCCATGCTGCTGCAGGAACTTTTAATCAGCGTTCTGCCAGAGGGAGCGGCTTATCTTTCGATTCTGGCAAAAAGACCTGAAAACTTCAGTGTGAAATATTCATCAGTGATCAGTGATGCCGATGATATCGAAGATCATTCATTGCTAGTGATCGAAGACAGCGACATGGATTTAGGTCTTCTGGATGAGCTGGAAAACTATTTCTTCAGATTGATGGAGATCGTTCAGGATTGTCTGCGCTGGACCTATGAATCCAAAAAGACAAAACCAGAAGAAACAAGAGATGTTTTTGAAGGAGCTGATCTGGATCCTTCCGGCTTTGAAGCAATGACTTCAGAAGAGATAGCCCTTGAAGAATCTGAAATTTCTAAAAACTCTGAAATTTTAGAAAACTCAAAAAACTCAAAAACCCCATCGATTCAAAACCAGACATTCAGCAAAAGTGGGACAAGCATTTCAGAACAGACAGCTGCTGAAAATAAAAGAAGCCAGCCGAATTGTGGAAGAAGTCAATCGACCAAGAATAATTCAGAAGCAAAAGGCAAAATGAATGCCAGGTCTGAAGTCAGTGATCCAAACACACCCAGCAAAAATTCTATTTATCCAAAACAGTCTGAACAATCCGAAACGATTAAAAAGGCAGAAGGAACAAAAAAGCTGGAAAAAACAAGAAAGGCTCAAAGTCTTTTACGAGAAGATATAGAAAAAGCCCTGAATCAGGTACCGAATTCACCTGATGAATCTGAAAAAACAACAGCAGAATTAACAGAATTAAAGAGTACAAAAAATTCGCAACCTGCTGCAGATACTCAGAACGTGAAAGCCAAAGAAACACCAAATCGTTTGGCAGGAAAACAAACTGCCTCGACAATGTCTAAACTATCCACTTCATCAACGGCATCAGCCAGAACAGGAAATACAAAAAAGAAAAAACAAACTCAGGAATCTGTTAAAGCGACTAAAGAGATCAAAGGAAAGGCAGGCGATTCATGATGAATCCTTCAGGTTCACAAAACCAAAGCTTTGCTTCTTCTGATCATTCTGAACATAAGAATACACGTTTTCAGAACACGGAAAACTATCTCTCCTATGGGGAAAGGGTTATCGATCCTGCTTTTGATCTGAGATCTGTATTGAATTTTCTGAATGAAAAGCTGCCTGGAAGCAATAAACTGACAGAGATTCGAACCAGAAAATCGTTTTATCATTCACCTGTAACCAGTGAGCTGAAACATTACTGTGCAGTCTGCGGCAGACCGATGTCGTTAGCGCATGCTCAGAAGATGAATAATGGATTTCTTCGCTGCAGCCGATGTGCTTTTGATGAAGTCAGAAATGAAGAAGAATTCGAAAAGCTGTTTTTGCAGGCTAAAGAAAACTTTGAAGTATTCTTTGGAACTACTCTCCCCAAAGGAATTAAAGCCAACCTTCAAAGTGAGGTGGCTTCCACTTTGGATTCTACTTTGCCTTATTCAGAATCCTCTGAGCTTTGTACAAGATTAGGCAGAGTCATCCAGAAGGATGATGAATACACAATCTATGTTTGTGCGGGAATCGGAAGACAGGCCTGCTTGTTTGCACTCGTTGCCAGTTTTACCGAAATCTGGATTTCGAAATCCTGGGGCTTTGCCAATATGAATGAGCAATGCAATAAGATCGACAGCAGACTTTCAAGAAAGATGATGGCTGCCCTGATTCATGGAATGAGACAATGGGCTGCCGTTGAGTATTTCTATCTGAGTAATGAGAAGATTTTCGCAAAGGAAAATAAGGAACTTGCAAAAAGCGCGAATACTCCTGAATCCAAAGGATTTCTGCTGTATGAAAAAACCTATCCATTTAAGGAAAGGAAGCAGCAGGATGTAAGACACCCTTTTATGAACCGAATTCCACTGGATCTGTATGCCCTGGCGAATGCCTTTGGGGCGGAAAATGAAGAAGAACAGTCCAGATGAGATTGAATCAGACAGATAATGATGGCAAATAATTTACCTGAAACTGAACCTGATGTTTTAAAATTCCAACGTCATGAAAGATAAGAAATGGCCGAAACTTCCGTTTATGAAGTTTCGGCCATTGTGTTTTTACTGATCAAAAATTCAGAAATACAAATGCGGTTTATCCTGATTTGCTAGTCGATATCTTCACCGTTTGAAGCGATGACTTTCTTATACCAGTCAAAAGAATCTTTTTTCTTACGGCTGAAGTCACCGGTTCCATCATCATGACGGTCAACATAGATAAAGCCATAGCGTTTAGCATACTGTCCGGTTCCAGCGGAAACCAGATCGATTGGACCCCAGGTTGTATAACCAATTAATGGCGCACCATCATCAATGGCTTCGCCCATTGCCTTGATATGAGGTCTGAAGTAGTCAATACGATATGGATCATGAATGGATCCGTCTTCTTCAACGGTATCAAATGCACCAAATCCGTTTTCAACAACCATTAAAGGAGTATGTGGATAGCGGTCTCTGAGTTTGTCGATGGTATAGCGAAGTCCATCCGGATCGATCTGCCATCCCCAGTCACTGGCTTTCAAATAAGGATTCTTGCAGGATTTAAGCAGGTTACCCTGTGTCATTTCAGCATCTTCACCTGTTGTCACACATCCAGACTGATAGTAGGAGAAGGTGTACATGTCAACCGTTCCTTCTTTAAGGATCTTTTTATCTTCTTCGGTAATGAAAGATGGATCAATTCCATTTTCCTTGAAGTAACGGAAGATATATTCCGGATATTCTCCACGAACCTGAATGTCACCGCAGAAGTTATTTTTCAGGTTGTCTTCATCAAATGCAGCAAGAACATCTTTTGGGTTTGGAGTTAATGGATAAACAGTCACATGAGCGATCATGTTTCCAATGACGAAATCCGGATTGATTTCATGACCGGCTTTTACAGCTAAAGCGCTGGCCACAAATTCATTATGTAAAGCCTCAAAAGTTCTCTGTGGATTACTCTTGAGTTCAGTTAATGGAATACGATGATCTGCACTGATATCTTCATCTTCCATAATACCTAAACCATACAGGTTTCCAATTCCGCCTTCATCCATACAGGCAATATTGATTTCGTTGAATGTCAGCCAGTATTTTACTTTGTGTTTGTAACGCTTGAAGCAGGTCACTGCGTATTTAACAAACAGATCAATGACTTTGCGGTTTGAGAATCCACCATATTTAGTAACGATTGCCCAAGGGATTTCATAGTGACAGAGAGTAACTAATGGCTGAATACCATATTTTTCGCATTCATCGAAGACGCGGTCATAGAAAGCAAGACCTTCTTCGTTTGGCTCTTCATCATCACCATTTGGGAAAATACGTCCCCAGTTGATGGAAAGACGGAAAGTGTTGAATCCCATTTCGGCAAACAGCTTGATGTCTTCGGCGTAATGATGATAGAAATCAATGGCTTCATGACTTGGATAAAAAGCAGTTTCATCCGTTTTTGGAAGGAATGTTCTAGGAGTATTTACATCTCCTCCCAGCAGCATATCTGGAACAGAAAGGCCTTTACCATCTTCGAGGTAAGCCCCTTCACACTGGTTTGCAGCAACAGCTCCGCCCCATAAAAAATCTTTTGGAAAGCTCATACTTGTCCTCCTCTTTCTCTAGATCTATGGATATCTTATCAAAGTAAGAAAAGGATGAGGGCGATTTCTTGCGTCTTGGTACTTTTGGTTCAATTTACATAGGATTAGAAATTGAAGATTTTCATCGATAATTGAATGACGGATGACAAAATCCAGAATTCTGCATTCAATGATCCTGACCCAATTGATTCAATAGCTAAATCAACTGAATCAAGAGTACTTCCATCAAAAATACCGGAACAATTCTGAATGGCTTTGAATACAATGGATAAATAGTCTCAGCATTCTTCATTTAATAAGGATTAAAAGACAATAAACCTTGTTATCTCATAAGGCCGGGAGGATCGGAAAAAGAAAATTAATTTGCTAAAACTGATTCAAACATTACTTTCCAGAAAGTTTTGTTGGTATAGGAGGATGAGTTTGATAAGGTGAATGCAAAGGATGAGATATTCGTCGACAAGCTGATAGTCGGATCTCAGATCATTTTTCTTGTTAAGGATTACAGCTTAGAAAGCTTTACGTTCTACATCCATTTCCTATGATCAAATAGTATTCTTGTTAAGGATTTTGGCTTACGGTAAGTAAGAGAATTTCTTTGTAATAAAAATCTACTTTTGTTAATGAATAAATCCGTTAAAATAAAGAAAGGAAAATGCCCAGGACTTTATATAATCTGAATTGAATACTCTTAAATATTCGGAGATTTCAGGAATCGGATTGCTGCATCAATTTTCTGAACCTTATTAAGCAATACAGGTGTTTGCCATTTAGTTTTAATAAAGTGAGGATTTCATAAACAGTTGACTTTCATTATGGAAAGCCATGAATAGATATAGAGAAAAATTAAAGGAAAGAGACGGAAATATAAAATGAAAAAAACAAAATTAGTTGCTGCAATGATTGGACTAAGTCTGCTTGGTGGGATGAGCACAATTGTTTATGCAAAAACTTCTGATCCTCTGATTACAGAGAATATGTCAGCAAATGAAGTAGCAGTAGACATGAATACAAAAGCTCTTATTGGAGTTGCATCTTTGTTCGGGATTATCGGTTTAAGCGGATTTAACTTTTTAGAAAAAGGCAAAAATGAAGCAAAGGCATAGAATTTCTGTTGAGTCGAAGGTAAAAATAAAACTGAATTTCAACAAAAAAGCCAAATAAATCTGCTTTACCAATGTTAAAAATCAATCTATTTCGATTATTTCAGGAAAAATACATTAAAATCTATAGATGTTCTCTCTAAAATTCGAGATAGTCGAAATGATTATGTGATTAATGTTTATTGTCTGACACAGTATGTATTTAGTTGTTAAATCATTATATAATTATGTAAATTTATCAAGAGTTTGAAGAAAAAGTAGCTTTTTTTCTAGCCAAATATCGTTCTATTAAGGATCAAAACAATTGCGCAATCGATTGGGCAAGATTCAATCTTACTCATTGCCAAACATCATTATGATATGGATTGGCATCCTGAACATAATATGCTGCTTTGTTCTATCTATTAATCTTTTGGTTGGTAAAAAAGACGAATCGGTATATTAATACAACTTCTTAAAATGATAAACGCCCGATTAGAACACTGTGTTCTAATCGGGCATGTTGTTGTTTTGGTTTATTAAATTGGATTGAGTTACTCTATCGGTTTTCTGTAGAAATTCCCGTAGAAGTGGTCAACTTTCTGAGTGTAGAGAAGAACTCTTGGATCAACCTGACGAATGCAGTCCAGGACCTGATGTTCTTCATAGCTTGAAACAATAGAGCGGCATAAGAAGTAGTTGGCCTGTGAATAAGCGCCATAAGCTGGAATTATACTCATACCATGACGAAATTCTTTTTTAAAAGCTTCTGCTACTTCTTCTGGATGCTGGGTAGTGATTTCAACCAGGATCTGTGAGTAGCGGTGATAAAAACTGGATATGGTTTTGGTTGAGATCAGCTGGAAGAGAATTGAATATCCAGCATGAATCCATCCAAACATGCTTCCAAAGATTAATAAAACAATGACATTGAATCCGAAAACAAAATCCCAGATGCTGCGGTGCATTTTATCGGAAACATACATGGTGATAAAATCGGTTCCTCCCGTGGATCCATCTGTTTTAAGAGCAATCACTGTCGCAATTCCATAGAAGAATCCTCCAAAGAGAACATTCAGAGTGATGTCATCAAAGAGAGGCTGGAAATCAAAGATATCCAGAAACAGGGATGTCAGTGAAAACTGCAGGCAGGAAAGAAAGACAAATCGTTTTGAAATCTTTCCGGCACAAAATAAGGCAGCAGGGATATTTAAGGCAAGAATCCCCAGTGAGGTAGAAAAGCCGAAACCGAATAAGCCGGTGATTTTGCTGATGAGGATTGCCAGACCGGTAAAGCCGCTGGAAAGCAGATCACTGGGTGCCATGAAGGTCTGCAGTACAAAGGTCTGAAGCAGTGATGAGCATACGATTAAAAGCACAGAAACGAATAAACGGATCTTGCGGCTGGAGATTCGATCGGGGCTGAGGTAATAGTCAAGCATGTGCGTGTCCTTTCAGGATAATATGGGATATATCCATAATTAGATAATCCACAAAAATCCATATTAAAATTGGTATAGAACATTAAACAGATGGATACATACTAACTACTGAATTCAGGCTTGGTTTTTTTAGATTGCTTCAGGATTGCTTCTAGCTACGGTTTTACTTTCGGGTTCTTCTCGCACTTTTTAATGCGGTTTAATCGATTTAATGAAGGTGTTTCTTTGGCTAGTTGTTTTCCTTTTTCTTTTCGTTATTACTTCGCATCCAATACTTATTTATTCATATTGAATGTTCATATTGAATGCTCATATTGAACTTTCGCTTTTTTATTTCAGTTCTTGCTTCTTCTTTGTTCATTCTGCTTTCAGCCTGAATCAGGGATCTGTTTTATCTATGTGACCCTATGATAAGAAGCCTGTACATGCATAGATGCCATTCGACTTCCTAAAGCTAGGAAATCCTTTGAAAGTTACAAGAGGCTTGGACATTTAGAATAGGTGATGAAAGGAGATCCAAATTGAATCAGAGACAGGAAAAAATCATGCAGATTCTTATGGAGACATCAGACTGGATGAAAGGAAAGGACTTGGCGGCGCTTTTGAAAGTAACACCGCGAACCATCCGAAGCGATATCGAAGCATTGCGAAGTTCGCTGCCATCTGATGCAATTGAATCTCATTCGCAGAAGGGATACCGGATTTTGCCAGGCAAAATCTCGGATCTGAATCATGCAAACGAACCATCATCCCTTCCGCAATCTCCGGCTGCGCGCCGGAATTATATTATGAAACTTTTAATTTCAGAAAAGGAAGTCAATATTTCCTACCTTCCGGCTGAACTCTATGTTTCTCCTTATACGATTGACGGTGATATTCGTCACATCCGAACTCATCTGGAGGATGGTGGAAAACTGATTTTAAGATCAGGGAAAAACCGCATCTGGATTGAAGGGGATGAACTTGAAAAAAGACGTCTCTATAAAGAGCTGCTATCGAGTGAAGTGGAAGAAAATTTTCTGAATCTGGATAAAATCAGCGCGTTATATACCGAGTTTGATCTGCTTGAAGTCAAAGACATTCTTCTGGCAGCTCTTGAAAAACATGGATGCAGACTGCGGGATACATCGGCAAACATTGTCTATATGCATGTGGGAATTTCTCTGCAAAGACTGATGCACTTTCATCCGATGACTGACTTTGAAGCAGATTCTTCAATCTGTAAGACAGCTGAATATGAATCCGCAAAAGACTTCTTTGATCAGATGAGCCGCAGATACCGCATTGAGGTTCCTGAAGCAGAAATTGAACATCTGGCTTTGCTGCTGATGGGAAAGGGATCTCTTGCCTATGCGGGTGCGGATATTGACTATAACGGACACACCATTCGAACCATGGTACTGATCAGTGAAATTCTGGAAAGAATCGCCAGTGAATTTGGAGTGGATTTCAGTGATGATCATGATCTGGTCGGTGGACTTGATCTGCATATGCGCGGATTGCTCACCCGAAGCCTTCAGGGAACAGCGGCTCAGAACATCTATCTGGATGAAATACGCTGGAAGTTTCCGCTGGTCTTTGAGATGGGCGTCAGTGCGGCTGGTATGATCCAGCAAAAAACGGGTATTGTTCTTGATCAGAATGAAATTGGATTTTTAGCCCTTCATTTTGGAACTGCCTATACCCGTAAGAATCGAAGACAGCTTTACCGGGCTCTGGTGATCTTTCCTCACGATGGGGCAGGTGCCCTGCTTTCGGTCAACCGGCTGATTCGTCAGTTTTCTGAACGAATGGAAGTTGTCGCAAATCTGGATGCTTTTGAAGAAAAGAAAGTTCGTTACTATCATCCGGATCTGATCTTAACGTCATTACCAATTGGTCATTCGTTAAATATACCTACGGTGAACGTTTCGCTGTTTTACTCACCTGAAGATGAAAGTATTCTGTTTCAGACACTGAATATGCTTGATCGGGCCAGAGGACGAAGACTTTTTGAAAGTCGAATTCAGAATCTGATTCGAAAGGAATTTTTTCATCCGCTTTTAAAAGCAGGCAGTGTTTCAGAAGTGATTGAAAAGATGTGTGCTCCATTACAGGAAAAAGGATACATTCCAGCAGGGTATGCAGATGCAGTCATGGAGCGGGAGAAATTTTCCGCGACTTCGTTTGTGCATGGATTTGCCCTGCCGCATGCCTTACAGACAGACGCCCTTGAATCTGTAATTTCGATTGCCTTTTTGGAAAAACCAGTTCGTTGGGGCAGTTTTGATGTTGATTTTGTTTTGATGCTTGCAGTCAGAGATGAGGACAGAGACCTGTTAAGTGTCTTCTTTGACTGGTGGATTCAGATTGTTTCAAGTCCTGTAAAGTTCAACAATCTGAAAAGCCAGCGAAACTATCAGGACTTCCTGAATGTCATTCTCGAGGAGGAATAAGCAATTATGAACAATGTGTATTTCAAATTAAAATTTTTAACATTTCTCGACCATGAAGAAAGTGAAGTCTCTTCAGGAAAACGAATCGCCGCGTATTTAATCGACTGGTTTTTAGGCGCTTTAATGACTCTGCTTCCGCTTTGCTTAATGTGGACGATGGCGACTGGTGATACGGCTAACATGAATCAGGTATCTGTTTTTACACTCAATACCATTCTTGGAAAACCACAGGCTCTGCTTGCTGGTCTGGCCGGATTGCTGTTATGCCTTTGGTATTACGTTTATGTTCCATGGAAAGTCACTCCAGGACAGACGCCAGGAAAAAGAACGATGAACATCGCCATCGCAAGAAAAGATGGCCAGCAGCTGACCTTAAAAGATCTGCTGATTCGACAGGTGGTTGGTCTTTTGCTTCTGGAAGGAATGCTGCTGACGGGATCCACTTTACTTCGTGATGTGATCTCCCTGGCTAGTGGACTGAACTTTACTGGAATTTTAAGCATGAGTGGAATGATTATTACGATTGTTTCGGTTTTGATGGCGCTTCTGGTTCCATCAAGAAGAATGCTTCATGACTATCTGGCTAAAACGCATTTAGTGCCTGTTAAAAACGATCGAGAAGATCAGCAGATCTAATGGATATCGATTGAATATGAATTGGATAAAAACTGCGGCGAATGAGTCTGTATATATGTTCTATCCATCCAATATTCAACCCACCTCACTAAACCTAATAAATCAGATAAATATAGAGGACTTTACAGATTTGGGAATCGATCTTTCGTAATCTGCTCTGACACGGTACTTCTTGTAGTTAAACGATTTTAACAATTTAAACAAATGATTTAAAGAATTCAAACGATTTTTATACTGACTGGACTATTCTTCAGTGATTGCAATATGGCAGGTTCAGCCATATTCGGTCAGCTGAATGGTGATAGATATAGATAAAACATTGCATAGGAGGAAAAGACAATGGAAAACATGGAACTGGTCTGCTTTCAGATTATTTCAAGTGCCGGCATGGCAAAAAGCTCATTTGTCGAAGCGATTAAAGCTGGTGAAAAAGGGGACTTTGATCTTGCAAGTGACAAGATCGAAGAAGGAAAGAACTTTTTAAATCAGGGGCATGGCGTTCATGCTACATTGATTCAAAAAGAAGCAGCAGGGGAAAAAACGCAAATCTCTCTTTTGCTGCTGCACGCAGAAGATCAGATGATGTCTGCGGAACTGACGGAGCTGATGGCCAGTACCATCCTTTCCCAGCAAAAGAAAATTCTGGACCTTGAAGCCGAACTTTCAAAAAAAGCTTCCTAGCTCAAGGAAATCGTCTATGAAATTTATTGAGTGAAACCCCATACAATGAAGATGTTCAAAACGAAACCTCAGTTTCGAAAATAGAAGGAGAAGAATATGAAAAAAATCTATCTGTTCTGCTCTGCCGGTATGTCGACCAGCATGCTGGCCAGCGCAATGCAGCAGGCGGCTGATGCTCACAAGCTGCCATTCGTCGTAAAAGCTTTCCCACATGGAAAACTCGATGAAATCATTGCCAAAGATCGTCCCGATGTGATTCTCTTAGGCCCCCAGGTGAAATACATGCTTGAAGAAACGCAGGCTAAATTTGGCGGCGAAGGAATTCCAATTGCAGTTATCGATGCTGGCGATTATGGAATGATGAATGGTGAACGTGTTCTGAAATCTGCAATCGTAGAACTGAAAAAAGCGAAGAAAAAATAAATTGGACAGGATTGAATTTGCCGATTCAATCCTGCCATACGATCGAAGAAGATCGAAAATTAAGAGAGAAAAAAAACTGAATACTTGCTTTGCCTGTCAAACAAAATACTCGAATCAGTTCATCTTCTGGTTTAAGTATAAAAGAAATACTCGAAATTGAAAGGATCATCCCATTATGATGGATAAACTAGAAAAGGTCTTAGGGCCTTTAGCGACCGCGATTGGTAAAAACAAATACCTGATTGCGATTCGAGATGGTTTTCTCGTATCAACGCCGCTTTTAATTGCCGGATCTGTCTTCCTGCTTCTGGCAAACTTCCCAATTGAAGCCTGGACAAACTTTGTTGAAAATCTGATGATTGGAAACCAGTCCCTGGCTTCCTTACTCTCAAAATGTTCTGATGCCACATTCTCAATCATGGCTGTATTCGCAACCATGGGTATCGGTTATACCATTGCCAGAGAAAACAAATCCACTCCGATCTTTGGAGCGGTTGTTGCATTAATGAGCTGGTTCATCCTGATGCCATTCCAGTTCAATGCAAACATTACTTCACTTGCCGATGCAACGGGTGTTGCCATTAACGTACCAGAAGGTGCCAACGCAGTGGTGAGCGGACTTCAGTTTGGATGGCTTGGATCCAAAGGTCTGTTCGTAGGTATTATCTGTGCAATCACTTCAGTTGAACTTTATTCCTGGGTTGAACGCAAGGGATGGGTTATTAAAATGCCAGCTGGCGTACCTCCAACGGTTGTACAGTCCTTCTCCGCATTAATCCCTGCCTTCATCGTTATGACGGTGTTCTTCCTGATTAACCTGTGCTTTGTAGCCTGTGGAACCAACGCATTCGACTTCGTATTCGCATTCCTGCAGACTCCGCTCTTAGGTCTTGGTGATACGCTGGGCGCAATGGTTGTAGCTTATATCTTCTTACACCTGTTCTGGTTCTTCGGAATTAACGGTGGATCTGTAGTTGGTGCAGTATTCAACCCAATTCTGCAGAGCTTAGCTTTAGAAAACCTTGATCTTTACCGTGAACTTGGACCAGCTGGATACTCTGTAGCCAATGGTGCTCACATTATCTCTCAGCAGTTCCAGGATCTGTTTGCAACATTCGGTGGAGCCGGATCCACACTGTCTTTACTTATTGCCATGCTCTTCTTTTGCAAATCAAAACGTATTAAAGAGCTTGGTAAACTGTCTTTAGTTCCAGGAATCTTTGGAATCAACGAACCGATTATCTTCGGTCTGCCGGTTGTATTAAACCCGGTGATCCTGATCCCATTCATCCTGGTTCCAACAATGAACATCGTTCTTTCCTACCTGGCTATGAATATGGGTCTGTTTCCTCCATGTAATGGTATTTCGATTCCATGGACCATGCCTGTAATCATTTCCGGATTCCTGTCCACTAACTGGATGGGTGCATTATTCCAGGGTGTTCTTCTGGTGCTTGGTGTATTCGTATACCTGCCATTCATCAAAACCATGGATAAGCAGTACCTTGCTGAAGAAGCAGCTGCTGCCGATTCCGCTGATACAGATGACATCGATCTCGATGATCTCGACCTGGATGATCTCTAGAGCGATCTGGACTTATAAAATAGTTTTTTAAAAGAAAATCAGTCCGTTCTAAAATAACGATTTTAAAGAATCGGTTCATTGACAGATTGAAAAAACAGAAAAATTCACCTGTCAGACATGCCGGTCTTCTTTAGAAGGCCGGCATTCTTGCAGGATGATTCGATAAAAGACGTTAAAAGTATTAACAGGAAAAATTGATAATCGAAAAATAAATGATCGATGAAAACTCACATCGATTTACAGGAGCAACTATGAAAAAAATACTGATGGTCTATGACCAGATTCAGGCTGGTGCTGGAACAAAGGATGATCAGATGGTCCCTTTAAAGGCCACCCGCGAAGTCATCGGACCGGCGATCATGATGGAACGTTTCCTCAAAGCCAATGATGAAAAAATTATCGCCTGCGTTTACTGCGGAACTGGAACCTGGAAAGAAGATCCTGCTGAAATTATCCGTAAGATCACTGCCCTGGCTAAAAAACTGGGGGCTGATGGTGTTTTATGCGGTCCATGCTTCAACTATGGTGAATATTCCCAGATGGCAGCTGAAGCGGCTTTAAGCATTCAGGATAAGCTTCACATCCCGGCCATTGCCTGCATGTCTGCAGAAAATGAAGCTGTGATTTCAAAATATTCAAAAGAAATTCCAATCGTTATCTGCCCAAAGAAAGGTGCTGTCGGACTCAATGAAGCCCTTGAAAACATGTGCCATTTAGCTGCAGAGATGATTGATCATAAAAACACAGACAACCTCAGAAAGGAAATCTGTTTCTAAGAGAGCAATGCTCTCTTTTTTAAAAGATAAGGAGTAAATACAATGTTTGGAATTATTGCCACCTGGAGAATGGCTCTTGAAGGAATTACTGAAGCCGATCAGATGCTTCGCGATGGCGCCAACCGCCAGGATGCTTTGGAAACTGCAGTTCGCGCAGTAGAAGATTTTGAATACTACAAGAGTGTTGGATACGGTGGACTGCCGAATGAAGAAATGCAGGTTGAACTGGATGCAGCCTGGATGGATGGAGATACTTTATCGATTGGTGCTGTTGCCGCAATCAAGGACTATGCCAATCCAGTATCCATCGCCCGTAAGCTTTCCCTTGAGCCAGTCAATAATATGCTCGTAGGCGAAGGAGCAGAAAAATATGCTCATAAGAATGGTTTTGAACGCAAGAACATGCTGACTGAACGAGCTAAGATCCATTATCACAACCGCATGAAAGAAGTGAAGGAACTCGAACTCAAGCCTTATTCTGGTCATGACACCGTCGGCATGGTTGATCTGGACATGGATGGCAGCATGGCTGCAGCCACTTCTACATCGGGTCTGTTCATGAAACGGGCAGGACGTGTGGGTGATTCTCCAATTTCCGGTTCCGGTTTCTATGTAGATTCCGAAGTTGGTGGAGCCACAGCGACTGGCTTAGGTGAAGACCTGTTCAAAGGATGCCTTTCCTATGAAATTGTTCGCCTGATGAAAGAAGGGCTGACTCCTCAGGAAGCCTGCGAAAAAGCGGTTGGCGATTTTGATGAAGTCCTCAAGAAAAGAAGAGGAAAAGCTGGAGACCTTTCCTTAATTGCCATGAACAATAAAGGTGAATGGGGCTGCGCCACAAACATCGAAGGATTCTCCTTTGTGGTAGCCACAGAAAACCTCAAACCAACTGTCTTCTTAGTGAAATTCGACGAAAACGGAAAACAGTACTTTGAAGAAGCCAGCGATGAGTGGATGGAAAACTACATGAAAACCCGTACCGCTCCTCTGGTTCGCAAGTAAGGCGAAAGTAAATTAAGACAATCAACAAAGCTGAAAACAAAAGCTAAAGCACAAGCCATACCAGAAGCGAATAAAGAAGCAAAAACAAAAATAAAAACTGAAAGCTGGAAAGTTAATTCCAGCAATAAAGGGTTGAGAAGAAATGAATGGTTTAAATAAAGAAGAACAGGCTTTGCTTGTAAAGATTCAGGATCAAAAAGACGAAATGCTTCAGGGAATCTTTGAAGTTGTTTCCATTCCTTCTGAAAGGCAGGAGCCTGCTGATCATGCGCCTTATGGAAAACCGGTAAAAGAAGCCCTCGATCATGTGATGGAAATGGCCAGAGAAATGGGCTTTGCCACTAAAGTGATTGAAGATCAGGTCGGCATTGTTCAATATGGCGGAAATATTGACGATTGTGATCACTACCTGGGGATTATGGGCCATTTGGATGTTGTTGAAGCAAAAAACCAGGAGGGCTGGATTTCTGATCCATATCAGCCTGAAATCAGAGATGGAAAAATTTATGCCCGCGGCATTCTCGATAATAAAGGTCCAATCCTTTCCTGTCTGTATGCCTTAAAGGCACTCAAGGATTTAAATATTGAACCTGCTCTTCCTATCCGGATTCTTTTTGGAACAAATGAAGAAACCGGAATGGAAGATGTACCAGTCTATCTGGCCAATGAAGCAAAACCAGCAGCCGGCTTTACTCCTGACTGCAAATATCCGGTCGTTTATGCCGAAAGAGGCCGTGCCTTATATTACATAGACTTTGATTCCATTCAAAAGACGATTGACTGGGTCAATACGTATTTCATTGCGAATCAAAGCAAGGAAAAGGCGATGAATTTAGAAATCAATGATCCTGAATTCGGACTTTTGCAGATTAGAAATACAAAAATGACTGAGCATTCCGTAGAATTTGCCATTTCCTATCCACCATGCATTACAGCGGATAAGATTCTTGATATCATTCAAGGCATTTCTAAGAATTTCGAAGGAAAGGCGGTATTAGTTGACGACTGGAAACCGGTATTCTTTGAAAAGGAAAGCGCACTTTGCAAAATTCTGCAAAGCAGCTATGAAGAACTGACTGGGCTTGATGGCACTCCGGTTCCAACCACCGGCGGAACCTATGCCAAAAGACTGGGCGGTATTCTGCCATTTGGACCAAGCTTTCCAGGACAGAAGGGAATCGCGCATCTGCCAAACGAATGGATGGATGTCAACGATCTGATGAAAAATGCAGAAATCTATGCCCTGAGTCTTTATCGTCTTTCAAGAGAAGATCACTGGAAATAATCATCAGTTTACTGATGATATGGTGATAGAAGACAAAATTGAAATATAAAAACAAAATTGAAAGTATGAACAATATGAATAAACAGGAAAGAGACCATAAGATCATTGTTGAAGTATGTACAGGCAGTTATAACGATTGCATTGCTGCAAGCAAAGGCAAAGCAGATCGGGTCGAATTAAACTCCGCCTTAAGTGTAGGTGGATTAACACCAACTGAAGCGGTATTAAAAAGAGTCAAAAAGGATACTGATCTTTGCGTCATCTGCATGGTTAGAGATCGAGCTGCTGGATTCTGCTATCCAGAATCTGAAAAGGAAATCATGTTTGAACAGGCTAAAGCATTACTCGATGCTGGAGCTGATGGCTTAGCCTTTGGATTTCTGAATGCCAATGGTGAAATCGATCGTGATTCAACCAAAGAAATGATTGATCTGATTCATTCCTATCAGTCAAAAAGAGAAGCCGTATTCCACCGCGCTTTCGATGTAACACCAGACATGGAAAAAGCATTGGAAGTACTGATTGAACTGGGTGCAGATCGAATTCTGACATCAGGTGGAAAGGCAAAAGCAGAGCAGGGCATTGAAATGATTGCCAGGCTGAATCAGTTAGCCGATGGCCGCATTGAGCTGCTTGCCGGAAGCGGAGTCAATGCTTTAAATGCCAATAAGATCATGGATGAAACAGGTATTTACCAGGTTCATTCTTCCTGCAAGGATTACTTAACGGATCCAACGACAGAAGGAAATGATGTCACTTACGCTTACCTTCCAGCACCCCACTCATCTGAATACGATGTTGTCAGCATGGAGAAGGTAAAAGAACTGGTCGAAGCTGTTAAGTAGATGTTATTTGAATCCCTGTGAAAAGATCTCGACAAGCAATGATCTAAGAATAATAAGAGCATATTTCAGATAATTCGGAATATGCTCTTTTTTTAGTCTTGTTTTTTGTTTAACTTTTTTCTGGTCAAGCATCAAGAAAAACTAAATTGGTCTCACAGATCCTTTTGTTGATGAGTCTTTTGATTTCAATCCAGATACTTGATGATTTTTTGTGGTTCGGTTGTTTAGGAATAGTTCAAAAAATAAAAAAAATTTCATTATTTCAGGTTCAAGTTCCTCATTCCGGCGTATAGGAAAGCATGAACCGAAAAAAATATAGAAAAATCCTTGGAGTTACCAATACAGATATTGCTGACTCTCAATCATCGACTTTGAAAAAAAGCCCTGCTTCAAAACCTGACATTCAGTCAACCAAATCGGATGGTAAAATGGAATTACAGAATATATCCACCGAGATTGAACATCAGAGAGACGTCCGAAAAAGAGGCTCACAAAATAGGAGAAAATCAAAAAGAAGGAACGCAAAGACAGCTTCAAGAAACAAATCAAGTGATAAAGCACTGGATGAATTTTTTCAGAACAAATCCCGCGCTGCAGATCTTTTTGAAACTGCATTTGGTGATGAGATCGGACCAATTGATCCAAAACGATTAAGATTAGTCAATTCAAATCAGAAACTGCTTGGAAAGGATGCATTAAGAGACATCGATCGAAGCAATGACCTTCTGTTTGTCTATCAGGATGAAAACGGAAAGGAAGCTTTATTTACTCTGATTCTGGAAAATCAGAAATACAGTGATGGTCATATGCTGAAACGCATGCTTGATTCCTGTTATGCTCAAGCCGTCCACTGGCTCGAAAGTAAAGAATCTGAAACCAAAGTGAATGCAAAAAATAAGACAAAGAAAATCAATGAATACTTTCCAGAAATTTTCCCAGTTGTCTTTCATCATCGTCACGGCCCCCGGAATGAGCCTTGCTCACTCAGTGAATTAACCAGGAATAAGTCTGGCAGGCACTTTGATGTAAGTTACGTAGTCATTGAACCAGAAGACCTGAAAGAATCCTGTAAAGACGCAGACAATCGTTATTTGGGACTTGGGTTTGACCTGCTGCATAAACTTGAAAGAAAAGCAAAGGCAAAACAGAATGGATCAGACAATCAGAGCGATAATGAGTCTCTGCTGATAGAATTTGAACAGCTTGTGATTGGATTTCCTGAAGATGTAATTAAGGTGATGAAAGCCGAAGCAGGTGTTCCTGATAAAATCGAAGAATGGATTGATCAAAAAAGACTGAATGAACAGAAAGAAGAGGGAGAGCAGATGAGCGTTCTTAGAGAACTTTACGATAATCGTGATAGAAAGCTGGAAAATTACGATCGAATGGTTGAAAAAATCAGTATAGCAGAACAGAAAAACAATAGATTGGAACACGAACTTGGTGTCGCTCGGCAGGAAACCAGTATGGCAGAAAAGAAAGTTCGCATGATTCAGGAAGAAAAGGATCGTCAGATTCAGAAACTGCTCGAACACATCAGAAAGAATGAACCAGATTTCAAACTTAATTAAATCGTCTTCTGTCTTCCTGAATTTTTGCTTTTACAAGTTAATTACCTCTGTTAAACATGGATAGGAAATGCCTGAAGAATCTGATGGAATCCATCCAAAAGTTATCAAAGATAATAACTAAAAGTAAAGGGGCTGTTAAATTTCTGACAGTCCAAAAATAAAAAGAGGCACCTGATCCGTAATGGATGAGGTGCCTTTTTTGGTAAAATATGTTCATGCTCAATAAACAAAATTACCAAACACACTATAACTCGATTCAGGGCCGTTTGCCACTGCTCCATTCTCTCTTCCCTCATATTGAGATGGATTCTGTCTTCACTACTGTCAGTTCCTTTGTCGATGATTATCTCGACCTTGCCCTTTATCCTTCTTTTGCC
>Ga0209694_1001027_pt1 | contig 34660 bp, 37 predicted proteins | sample GluameincwithD2O_FD_187499 | JGI IMG/M metagenome (GOLD analysis project Ga0209694, IMG submission 187499) | Mouse cecum microbial communities from Vienna, Austria - Glucosamine amended microcosms incubated with D2O (SPAdes) (version 2) | ecosystem: Host-associated > Mammals > Digestive system >... | reverse complement strand
GATCAGGATGATCGAGTACATACTGAATCACCTGTTCTTTAAATTCTCTGTCATAATGTTTTGCCATTTTTCATTCCTCCTCATTCTGGAATTCAAATTGTTCTTCTTATGACATTCTACCACTTGCGTTTTCAGATGTTTATTGTGCACACATCCTATACTAAACCCACCATCTTATCTTCAGCGAAAGAAAACTGCTCCCTGAACCTGATATTAAGACAGCCACACGCAGCGTGTTCTATGATGAAACAGGCAAAAGGGTACGCACCAAGAAAGAAATCACAGGGGAGGACGGGCAGATACGAAAAGGCTGTACCATCATTAAAAAGGGCGAGGTTTACGAAAGCCACCTCTTTACCGTGAAAGATGATAAATTCAAAAGCGAGCCTTTTCTTCGGGAGGTTAAAGAGATTTACACCGACCTTATCAATCGGCATATCTCCGATCCCGAACAGCAGTTAAAGGTATTTGATAAGAACAGCGTTTATCTTCCCACCAAGAAAATCGGCAAGAACAATCCCAAATCCGCCAAGATTGAAGCGGACAACACCGCAAGGCAGGAATGGAACAGGACAGCGGATATGGCGTTGTTATCAGGTATTTCCGAAGCAAAGATTTTAGAAGTCAAGTAGACCGAAATACACGAAAAAGCAAGCCAATCTATCAAAAGCAAAGGCTGGTTGCCGAATCTATTCCGGGGGATTGTGGCAAGGGCAAAAGATTTTCTGCAAAACCTTATTCGAGAAAAAGATATGCCGCCCAAGCCTACGCTTGATATTGATATGGCAGAGTTCCGCCATATGCGAAACCTGATGATAAAAGTACAGGATAAGGCAAGGGAAATCAAAAACTTGCAGGATAAAGTTCTGCCGCAGTTGAAACAGCAGCTTGCCAATACAAAGGGGCTTTTCAAAGGCAAAGAACGAAAAGCGTTGGAGGTAAAAATCAAAGAAACCGAAGCGGAGATTGCCGACAGGCTGGATAAAATCCCCGATACGCTCAAAGAGGACGGTTATCCCGATGTACAAGTTTTTATGAGGACTTTCCGAGAAATGGAAAGCGTTGTAGAACAGTACAACCGTGACCTTGCCGAGTGGGAACATCAAGCCAGCAGGAAACCGACAGCCGCCGCCAAAGAACAGCACAGACCGCCCGAAAAGCAGAGCGTGCTAAAACATCTGCGAGAAATACAGGAACGCAACAAGCAGAGACTACCGCAAAGACAGCGTAAGAAATCCTTTGACAGAAATAGCCGATAGGCATTGAAAAACCGCCGTTATGGCGTTTCCCGTAGCGGCGGCATACATAATCATTTACTGATTACAAGCGTGATTTTTATATCTCATTTTTTAAGTCCTATTATAGTATTTCCTCATCACAATTTACCGAATATTTTAAAAATGTTTTTCAAAATGTTTATACAGAACAATTCCTAAAAATGTTTGCAGTAGGAATAAACCAAATATAATTCCTATAATCCATGCTTCAATATGAAGTAATGCAAGTACAAAAGCAACAAACAAGTACACGAAAGTCATTAACTGATACACTAAAGAACCAGCTTTCATTCTTAAAAATACTTTTCTTTCATCAACACTATTGATATGATTTTCTCTATTTATATTTTCCAATTTTTCTTTATTTTTTGGCATTTCATAATAATAAATTTTAAGTAATTGAACACATGAAGCAAAAGCTAAGCCGAACCCCATTGCGTAAAAAAGTGTAGAGTAATAGTCAGTGTCAATAACGAAATATCCAAAACATATAAAGATTATACCTATAATAATCTCAATGATAAATGATATTTTTTTCTTCATTGTCAATCCCACCTTTCATACGACTACATTTTCTTATCTAAATAACGAGCTGTTATAACCCATATAATTTGCCCGACAGCAATAACTCCTGTTATCGAAAAAAATACAACTTTACTCATATATCCCATAAAGATAAGGGCAAATAATACAAGAACCAATAATGTAAGTGTTACTTTGTAAGCATTCGCAAGAGAAGCGTTAATAATTGCAATATTTCTTTCATCATTTTCTAATATTTGTATTTCTTTTGTCGGCTTACTGAATATATCACACCCCATTAAAATCAATATTATCCCAATAAGTGTTGTACCATAGACAACCAAATCTGGACGAGGTACAGGTAATAGTCGATGTACGCCTAAACCATAAGTTAGTAAACCACCTAAAAAAATTATTACACCGATGAACAATTCGACTTTTTGTATCTTATGCCTCATTTACTTTCCTCCTCATAAATAAAAATTTCTTCAATGCTCATTTGAAAGTATCTTGCGATTTTAAAGGCTAACATGATAGAGGGATTGTAGCGTCCATTTTCTAAAGAGCCTATTGTTTGACGAGATACTTCAAGAGCAGTAGCTAAATCTTCTTGTTTAATACCTCTTTGTTTTCGTAATTCTTCTAATCGATTTTTCAAAATATCCCCCTTCCTACGGAAAGCATGCTTTCCATACCTTTATTATAGCAAAAAAAATTCTGATGTAAAGCGCACTTTCCGTTTTGGATGATCATTCTGCACTTTTCCAATTGCTATCTTTACGAAGCGTATACTTGTGGCGTTATACCTCTTCTGAGAAAACGAGAGAATTTTTTCTTTAGGAAAAGCGGTAGGGACAATCAATTCCCTACCGCTTGAGTGCTTTATACAAAAATCAGTTCTGTTTGTACGATTTCTCTTGCCCTTGCTTGTATTTCGTTCATTTTTCTAACCCACAAAATAGGGTTTTCTGCTTTAAGCTGTTCAGCCCCCCTCCTTGTCAGCCATTTGCTCGACCAATCGAAACATCATCTCTGTTGCTTGTTTGTCAATGTCGGCAAGATAACTATTCAACTTGCCATTCATGGTCAGCGAGGTGTAAACCGTTCTTTTATGTTCCTGTAAGTAGCGTTTGTGTCGCTGTCCCCATAAACCGATAGGCTTGTGTTCTTTTTCGGTTGGTAAAGTAAGACAAGGAATATAATAATCTCCCTGCAACTCATACCATAAACCGTTGCTTTCATCATAAATATATTTCTCCATAGTGTCGTCCTCCAAATAATATATTCGCACATATATCACAATTCTCCGATTGCCACACTCTGTTATATCGTGTTATGAGATTTTCTTGCCCTTAATTTTGCCCTTATAAGCAGTCAGGGAAAGAGTAAACTTGTGTGAAATCATATAAAGAGATAAGGCGAACACATTGCGACAAATCCTTTGTTTTCAAAGCATTTAGAGGATTTTATTGACAACCTATGAAGCGCAATAATCGCTCATAATTTTATGGTTTCCAATTTCCGATTTTGATGGTCTGGATTGGAATTTAAGTTTTCAGTTTACAAAAATAAAAAAAGTAAAAAAAGAATTGCCACAACGCTTCTTTTCGTGTATTATGAGTAAGCAAAAGATTTGGTGACGATAGAGAAGTGGAAATACCTGTTCCCGTCCCGAACACAGAAGTCAAGCACTTCATCGCCGAAGGTAGTTGGCCTTGCGCCTGCGAGAATAGGACGTTGCCAATTCTTTTGTTTTATGAGGCCGTGGTGGAATCGGCAGACACGCTACTTTGAGGGGGTAGTGACTTCGGTCGTGTGCGTTCAAGTCGCATCGGCCTCACCATTTGAAAAGAACGACACGGAAACGTGTCTTTTTTTTTCATTTAAAATATGATAGAATATACGAGCAATCAGGATGTAGCTTAGCTTGGTAAAGTGCTTGGTTCGGGACCAAGAGAGCGCGGGTTCGAATCCCGCCATCCTGACCATCCGAAAATGAGCCTTTAAATAAAGGCTTCTTTTTTTTGTTCAATGTCATTTGATTGAACGAACAAAACAAGTAAGATAGAGATATTGAAAAGGAGTTTTCTATGAATATTCAAAGTAAAAAAGCGTTATGTCAAACCTTGTTGTGGTTTGTTGTCTTCTTTTTATTTACGGCTTGTCTTTGTGTGGTCGATGTTAAGCCAACTGGCCCGCTCCAAAGCAATATCGGCTTTTCTCAACTCAACAATACAGTTCGTTTATTTTTTGGAGTCACGCCATTATTATATATGGCGACCGACATTCCGCTTTATATCGCGATGGTCGAATGTCTTTTCTTTGCATGCTTAGGCTTGTACCAGCTCATCAAAAACAAAAGCTTCAAAAAAGTCTCATTCGCGATTTATGGATTAGCGATCGTTTATGTCCTCATGGTCGTTTGGTATGTCGGATTTGAAAAAGTCATCATCAACTATCGGCCGGTCCTTCTCGATGGCGCACTAGAAGCGAGCTACCCATCCAGCCATACGATGATGGTCGTGACGATCTTATGGACAGGCATCCTCGCCTTCAAGACGATCTTTCCTGAACATCAAAAATTGTGCTTTTGGATCACGGTCCTTTCGGCTGCGCTGATCACCTTTACGATCGCTGGCCGTCTTGTTTGCGGAGTTCACTGGTTCACCGATATTATCGGCGCACTTCTTTTATCGGGCGCTATGATCTCTTTGTATCGCTTCTTGCTCGTGCTCAATCGCAAACAAGAAGTCAAAGCGACATTATAAGCGTCTAGCTAACAATTCAGTCTCGTTAATGTTATGCTTTTTCTAGTAGAAACCGAAGGTGATGACATGAACAAAAAATTGATCGCATTGCTTAGCGGCGCGCTGTTGTTGACAGGATGCGCATCCTCCGCCCCCGCGAAAACAGAAACGCCAAAACAAGAAACAAAACAAGAAGAAACGGCTCAAACCGAAACCAAAAAAGAAGAAAGCAAACAAGAAAAGACCCAAGACATCAGTCAAAGTGTCTTTGACGATATCTTGACAAGCCTCAAAAACGATGGATACCGTATCGACAAAGAGTATTCGGACGATGATTATCCAGGAGCCCGCATTTATGAAGCGGAAAAAGGCGACACTGACTATGAATTCATTCAATTCAAATTGGACGCCGACGCATCCAGCGCGATGGAACGGATCATCGACGAAGCTCAATTCGAAGAGGATGAAACAGTCGACCTCAATGAAAGCCGGAGTCAGCTCACCCTTGTCGATAAAGAAGATGGCGACGTCACGATCTACGCGCTCGACTCCAACACGATCGTCAAAGGTTCTAGCCACTCGCTAGGCTCTGAAGCGATGAAACAACAAATGATCGATTGGGGATTCATTTATGGTGAAAACGTCACAGAACAAGATCTAGAAAAAAATAATTGATCCACTAAAAAGCTAGCGCTCATCAACGCTAGCTTTTTTGGTCTATTTCTTGCGCAAAAGCGCGATCGATTCGATCCCGCTCGTATACGGAAACATATCGACAGGTTGGATACAGACGCAATCATACGCTTGTTCACGAAAGCGCTCGATATCCCGCTTCAACGTATTCGGATTGCACGAAATATACACCACCCTATTTGGAGAAAGTCTATGGATCTGTTCGATTCCTTCTTCGCTCAAGCCTTTGCGGGGCGGATCGACAAACAAAACATCCACATCACCTGTATACTTTTTGACAAACTTGGAAGCGTCTTCGCAAACAAAACAACAATTCTCGATCCCGTTGCGCCTGGCGTTCTCGTTCGCGTTCTCGACCGCCTCTTTCACGATCTCGACTCCGATGACTTCCTTGACATATTTCGAGACGGCCATGCCGATCGTTCCCGTTCCCGCATACAGCTCGATACAGCGATCGCCCTTTTGCAGGCCAGCCAGCTCGATCGCCCTTTGATACAAGACTTCCATTTGTTTTGGATTGACTTGAAAAAAAGACTTAAAATGAAGAACGACCTCGTTTCCTAAGCATGTTTCGATGATCGAATTCGAACCATAAAGCACCTCGTAATCCTCTCCCAAGATCACATTGTCCTTTCTCTCGTTATAGTTGAAAACGATACTGACAATATTGGGAAACGCTTGTCTAAGCGAATTCGATAGCGCTTCGATTTCTCGCGTCTTTTCTCTTCCGATCCAAACGACTTGCGCCTGATCGTTCGATAAAGAACAACGAATAAAAACATGCCGAAGCCCTCGGGCGCACGCTTCATCTAGATGTTCATACAAAAAACTATAGATCCGATTGATCCCATCGTTTTGGATCAAGCATTCGTTCGTATCCACGATCTCGTTAGAATGCCGCTTATAAAAACCCATCTTCCGCGCTCCATCATGAAGCTGGATCGGAAATTGGGCTTTGTTTCGATAAAACAAAGGCTCTTTGGCCTTCAAGATCGGATACAGGCGCTCTTGCTTGAACAAACGGGCCATCCATTGATCTTTAAATTCGCATTGCGCTTCGTATTTTACGATCTGCAGCTGACAGCCTCCGCACCACTTGGCGACGGGGCATGGCGCGATCTGGCGCGCGCCGCTTTCTTTTTCAAGCTTGAGTAGCCGTCCGATCGCGTAGCGCGAATAGACTTTAATGATCTTGATCTTCGCCCTCTCATTTGGTAAAAGGCCAAAGACAAAAACGACCTCTTCGTCCACTTTGCAGATGCCTGCTCCTTGATCGCTCAGATCTGTGCAATATACATCATACTCATCATTTTTCTTCATGGTCTTATCGTATCACAAGTTTTCTAGTAATGGGATTGACATGAAAAATAACTAAGCATACAATTATAGCATGCTATATAGAGTCAGCTATATAACCACTGGAAAGGAGAAATCATGGAACGCGAACAATACTCGATCGGGTTTTACTTCCATAGTATCAGCCAGCAAGCCGAAAAGCTGCTCAATCATAAAGTACGATCGATAGATCTGACAAAATCTCAATGCGACGTGTTGACTTTTCTGTTCAAAAACCAAAACCGGCAAATCATCCAGCGTGATATCGAACACTATTTTCATATCTCCAATCCCACTGTGACCGGCATCCTGAATCGTCTTTCTCAAAAAGGATATATTCAACGGATCCGCTCAGCCAGCGATAAACGAGTCCATTCGATCGAAATCACCCCAAAAGCCAAAGAGCTCTATCAACAGCTTCGTCTTACTCGGCAAGAAATGAACGAAACTTTCTTGAAAGGAATGAGCCCGCAAGAACAAAAAACTCTACTCGCTCTTTTAGAAAAAACGCTACATAATCTCATGCAAGCAGAAAAGGAGGAAGTTTAAAAAATATATGGTTAAAACTCTCTTATCCCATTTAAAAGAGTATAAAAGCGCCTCGATCAAAACACCGATCTTTGTCGCTTTCGAAGTATTATTCGATGTGTTGATCCCATACTTAATGTCGCTTCTTGTCGATCAAGGAATCAACCAGCAAAATATGGAAAAAGTTTGGCTCTATGGAGGCTTGATGCTCTTATGCGCTTTTTTGGCCTTATGGGCCGGCGCCAAAGCTGGAAAATACGCGGCGATCGCTTCGAGCGGATTCGCCAAGAACTTGCGCGAAGCTGAATTTAAAAATATCCAGAACTTCGCTTTCGCCAATATCGACGAATATTCGACGGGCGGATTGATCACTCGTATGATGACCGATGTCACCAATGTGCAAAACGCCTATCAAATGATCATCCGCGCTTGTGTGCGTTCGCCATTGATGTTCATCTTTTCGATGGCCATGGTATTCTATCTTTCGCCTGCTGTCGCCGGCATTTTCTTGATCGTCATTCTTTTCTTAGGTTTCTCGCTCTTCTTTATTATCTTCAAGGTACGTCCGATCTTTGAAAAAATGTTCAAAAAATACGACGCTCTCAACGAGAACATTCAAGAAAATATTGCTGGGATCCGCGCTATTAAATCGTTTGTCCGCGAAGACTATGAGATCAATAAATTCGACAAGGCTTCTAGCGATATTTATGTAGTGAACAAAAAGGCTGAAAAGCTCTTGATCCTCAACTCGCCCATCATGCAGCTGAGCATGTATACGCTGATTTTAGGGATTTCATGGTTTGGAGCGCATCAAGTGGTTGGCGGAAATATGCAGATCGGTTCTCTCATGTCTTTATTTACGTACACCTCTTCTGTCTTGATGTCTTTGATGATGCTTTCGATGGTCTTCGTGATGGTGACGATGTCGATCGCCAGCGCTAAACGGATCACCCAAGTCATCACCCAAGTCAGCTACCTGCAATCACCAAAGGATGGAATCAAGACGATCAAAGATGGCGAAGTCGTCTTCGACCATGTTTACTTCAACTACGCGGCAAATGACAACGATGAATTCGTCCTCGACGACATCAATGTCACCATTCCTTCCGGTTCGACGTATGGGATCTTAGGAGCCACCGGTTCTGCCAAGTCCTCGTTCGTGCAATTGATCCCGCGCCTCTATGATGCGACTAAAGGGGCCGTCAAAGTAGGAGGAATCAATGTTAAAGACTACGACTTAAAGTCCTTGCGTGACAATGTCGGGATGGTTTTGCAGAAAAACGTGCTCTTCTCAGGAACGATCATTGAAAATATGCGTTGGGGCGATCCAAACGCGACGCTAGAAGAAATCAAGGAAGCGTGCAAGCTCGCTCAAGCCGATGAATTCATTCAAAAGATGCCGGATGGCTATGACACGTATATTACCCAAGGAGGAACCAATGTTTCGGGCGGACAAAGACAAAGACTTTGTATTGCCAGGGCGCTTTTGAAAAAGCCGAAGATCTTGATCCTTGATGATTCGACAAGCGCTGTCGACACGAAAACCGACGCCTTGATCCGGGAAGCGTTTTTAGAAAAGATCCCCGATACGACCAAGATCATCATCTCCCAAAGGATCAGCTCGATCCAAGACGCCGATCAGATCATCGTGCTCGACAATGGAAAAATTTCAGCGATCGGCAGTCATGAACAATTGTTGAAGTCCAATGAGATCTACGCTCAAACGTACGCGGCCCAACAGAAAGGAGGAGATGAAGATGATGCAGAATAATTTGAACGGTTTGCTTCGTGTGTTGAAAGAAACAATCAAACACTATAAGTTTCAATGTTTGATCGTCCTGCTTTTGATTTTTGTCTCCGCTTTCTGCAACACGTATGGAAGCGTCTTCTTGCAGACGCTGATCGATGACTATATCACGCCGCTGACTCAAAGCGCCGATCCAAATTATGGTGGACTGGCCAAAGCGATCTTGTTTCTTGCAAGCATCTATGCTCTTGGAATCTTGTCCACCTATATTTGGAACCGTGTCATGATCAATATTTCGCTTGGGACGCTCAACGATACGCGCGAAAGCTTGTTCAAACATATGGAATCGCTACCGATCGCTTTCTTTGATCAAAACGCGCACGGCGACATCATGTCTGTTTATACAAACGATACGGATACATTGCGTCAATTGATTTCCCAATCGATTCCGCAGCTCGTCTCTTCTGTTTCGATGATGGTCTTTGTCCTCATTTCTATGCTGATCATGTCCGCTCCATTGACGAGCGTGACGATCATCATGGGCGCTTTGATGATCCTAGCGAGCCGAATGATCACAAAGCGAAGCGGAAAATACTTTCGCGAACAACAAGCCTCTTTAGGAAAGGTCAACGGCTTCATCGAAGAGATGATGGAGGGCAGCAAAGTGGTCAAAGTATTCACGCACGAAGAACAAGCGATCCGCGATTTTGAAAAAGTCAACAACGAATTGTTCGAGGCAAGCACGAATGCCAACAAATTCGCCAATATCCTCATGCCGATCATCATGAACATGGGCTATATTTCCTACGTATTGACTGCGTTCGTGGGCGCCTTCTTCGCGTTGCACGGTTATTTTGGAATTTCGATCGGAACGATCGCCTCATTCTTGCTGCTCAATCGTCAATTCACCAATCCAATCGGTCAGATCTCGCAACAGATCAACGCGGTGATCATGGCGGGCGCGGGCGCCAACCGGATCTATAATATTCTCGATACGCCAAGCGAAACGGATGAAGGAATCGTCACTCTTGTCAATGTCAAGAAAGAAAATGGCGAATGGGTCGAATGCAAAGAAAACACGGGCCATTGGTGCTGGAGACATCCTCGTCCAAATGGGAAGGTACAGCTTGTCGAGCTCAAAGGCGATGTTCGTTTCGAAGATGTGACATTTGGCTACACGAAAAAGAAAGTGATCCTTCACGACATTTCCTTGTTCGCCAAGCCTGGACAAAAGATCGCGTTTGTCGGGGCGACTGGAGCGGGCAAGACGACGATCACCAATTTGATCAACCGCTTCTACGACATCCAAAAAGGAATGATCACCTACGATGGAATCGATATCAAGCTTATCAAGAAGCCAGATCTTCGTCGTTCGTTAGGTATGGTGCTTCAAGACTCGACTCTTTTTTCTGGAACGCTCATGGATAACATTCGTTTTGGTAAACTGGACGCGAGCGATGAAGAATGTATCGCGGCTGCTAAGCTCGCGAACGCCGATGAATTCATCAAACATTTGGAGCATGGATATAATACGTATATTCATGGGACGGGCGAATCGCTTTCGCAAGGTCAGCGTCAGCTTTTAACGATCGCTCGAGCGGCTGTCGCCAATCCTCCTGTGCTGATCTTAGATGAAGCGACTTCTTCGATCGATACGCGCACAGAACGGATCGTTCAAGAAGGAATGGATAAATTGATGGAAGGTCGCACGGTTTTTGTGATCGCGCATCGTCTTTCGACGATCCAAAACTCGAACGCGATCATGGTCTTGGAAAATGGAAGGATCATCGAGCGTGGCGATCATGATGAGCTGATCAAACAAAAGGGTGTGTATTATCAATTGTATACAGGAGCTTTCGAGCTCGATTAAACCGGAGAATTCCGGTTTTTTTTACGTTTTCTTTGTAAAATCTTTCGTTTTCTCACGCATGAATCGTTACCTTCCTTTTTTAGACTATAGGTGTATTGAGGTGATCAAAATGGAAATGTTAAAATGGTTAGGCATACTCGCCATGAGTATTTGGGTTGGATTTGGTTTTTATATCCACCCAGAATAGGAGGAATTTATGGAACATACGATCTTAGTGGCCGAAGACGATCAAGGGATCCGTGAAGCCATCGGAATTTATATGGAAAATCAAGGCTACCATGTCGTGCTCGCCGAAAACGGACAAGAAGGACTGGAATTTATGAAACAATATCCAATCCATCTTGCGATCGTCGACATCATGATGCCAATCATGGATGGCGTCGAAATGGTCAAACAAGCCCGGAAAGAATACGATTTTCCGATCATTTTTTTAAGCGCGAAAAGCGAAGATATTGATAAGATCAATGGTTTGACGATAGGGGGCGACGATTATGTCACAAAACCTTTCGCGAGCATGGAACTGATCGCTAGGGTCCGCGCTCAGCTAAGAAGGTATGAACAGATCCTCGATCTGAAGGCAGGAAAAGAAAAAGAGGAGCCAAACAGTTCGTATATCGTTGGCGATCTCGAGCTCAATCCTTTAACGAAGGAGGTGTTCGCACACGGAAAGTCGATCCATTTGACTCCTAAGGAATTTCAGATCTTAGAGCTTTTTATGCAACATCCAAATCAAGTGTTCTCTGCCGAACAGATTTATGAAAAGATCTGGCAAGAAGAAGCGATCACCACGGATACGATCACGGTCCATATTCGCAAGCTGCGCGAAAAAATCGAGCTCGATACGAAAAAGCCGATGTATATTCAAGTCGTTTGGGGTGTGGGCTATAAATTAAAGAAAGGCTGATCTATGCAAAAAAAACGAATATTTTTTCTAGTCGTCACGCTCTTTACTCTTGTCTGTTCCGCGTTTTCGGTCTATGGATTGATGAATGCGCAATCAATCGAGCCTACTTATGACGAACAGGCAAAGGATGAGCTTCAAAACAGCTTTGAACTCTTTTCCTATTATGTGGCCGAACAACTAGATCCCAATTACAAGCCGATTTCTTTTAAAGATCCAGTAGACGCGGAAGAGGCGAAAAGAATTGAAGATTTTGTACAGAATCGGATTTATGCGACATACACGACGATGAATCAAGATTCGAATTTCTACTACGAAGCCGAATACAAAGGAAAGACGATCACGAGCGCCGAGAATTTTTCTTCCAAACATTGGACGCTTTTTGAAAATAATGAAGATCCACGGATCCAAAACGCGCTTTATTCAGAGATCGCATGGAATTTTGGAACCGAAACGGCCAAAAACATACAGATCCATGAACCAAAAAATGTGAAGGTGGCTTTTTATGTACACGATCCAGTGATTCGAAACGGAAAATATATTGCTCATTTGTCAAATATTGACGCGCTCATACTTCCGCAAATGATTTTCGGGTTCTTTCTTCCTCTCGCTTTGGCCGTCTTAATCGTTTTGATCTTCAAAAACAAAGTCGAATGTGAAACCGTTTTTTTTAAAGACTTTATAAAATGGAAATTTGAACCAGCCTTTCTATTTTCGACAATAGGGTATCTCTTGTTGTGTATGGGAATCTTCTCCTTGAGCTTGGCCTGTATGAATCGAGAATTTTACATGACGTTTGAAACGATCAAAGGAATCGTTCCGATTTCGTATATTCTCTACTTCTGCTTATGGATGCTTTTGTATTGGATGTACTGGCTCGATCTTGTCTATATCAAGCGGATGTTCGCAGAGGGCTTCTTGCGTTTTGTCAAAGAAGACACATTGCTTTTTACCTTTATTCGATGGGTCCATAAGAAAGTCAAAGAGCTTATGGAATATTCTTTGTTTGAGAATAACAGCACTTCGAAGCTCGTTCTTTTGTTTGGTTTGTTCGTGCTCGTCACGATCTTCTTCAACATTCCTGTTCTTGGCTGGTTCTTGATGATGGCTTGCCTGATTTATGGTTTGATCCAAGGGAAGAAGTATTATAATCGTCTTCATAAGCAGTACGATATCACGTTGGAGGCGACCAAGAAGCTGGCGGAAGGTCGCTTTGATGAAGTGCTTCCTTATCCTGTCGGTCCTTTTCAGTCGATCTACAATTCTTTGTTGCAAGTCAAAACGGGTTTTGAAAAAGCGCTCCAGGAAGGGATCCAGTCGCAAAATATGAAGACCGAACTGATTTCTAATGTCTCTCACGATTTAAAGACGCCACTGACGGGAATCAAAACGTATGTCGAATTGGTCGAGTCGACCGATGATCCGAAAAAGATCAAAGAATACGCGAAAAAGATCGAAGGATACACGAATCGGTTGGATCGTCTTGTTGTCGACTTATTCGATGTTTCAAAAGCCAATTCGGGCAATATCGAACTGGAAAAGCAAATGATCGATATTACGAGTTTGATCGAACAAGTCAATGCCGAACATATCGACGCACTGCAGAAGAAGAACATCTCGATCGTGCTCAAGCATCCGGATCATCCTGTCTTTCTTGATCTGGATCCGAATAAAACGATGCGGATCTTTGAGAATTTGACTAACAATATCGCCAAGTATTCGCATGATCACACGCGTGTTTTCATGGATATCGAAGATCAAGGCGATCTTGTCAAGATCACGTATCGCAACACGTCGAGCCTGCCTCTTGATTTCAATCCTGACGAGATCGTAGAACGCTTTGTGCGTGGCGATAAATCGCGCCATGAAATTGGCAGCGGCTTAGGATTAGCGATCGTCAAGAGCTTTACCGAAGTGCAGAATGGCACGTTCAAGATCGAGATCGATGGCGATCTTTTCAAAGCGATCGTGACATTCAAAAAAGAGAATGAATGAAAAAATGCTGGTTGAACACCAGCTTTTTTCTTTGGTTCAGCAATCGACTCTGCCAACAATACAAACAAAAAAGGACGGTTGAACTACATTCAACCGCCAGTTTATTAAGAGAAGAGTCTATATTTATTATTAAAAAAATACTAAGAATATTGGGAACCTTTTAATCTAATCCATTCGAGCTCACCATATACGACAAACATATAAAGACGATCAAATGGTTCGACCTCCTTGAAGAAAAGCTAGTGTTTTTCCTTCCATTTCTGATAAAGAAAATAAAGCAGGACAACGACAAGCTGCAGCCCATAAGTCATTGGACTGAGCTTGATAAACAACAAATTAAACAGATCATAAACGATCAATGTAAGAGCAACGACCAGCAACGATCGATCCTTTTTATCCTTTGCCTTATTGTATTTGAGCAGGATAGGAACAGGGAAAATATAAACGGCAAAACCGATAAAATTATATAGAAAATACATCGTTTTGCTTAACTGCGCTTCATCGATTGCTCCAGGATTGCAGAAGTTCACTAACATTATGCCAAGCAATAAAAATAGAATACTCATATCTTTCAACCTTTCTACAAGTTTTCATCCTGTCCATTTTTTGTTTTGATTTGCGGGATACACAACAAGAACAAACCGGCCAGGATCCAATCTAGTTCGATCAATCCTCCATCCAGCAAAGAATTTCCAGCCGCAATACGCAGGAGGATCCCTAAAACCAACATAACGATTTGGGTCGCAAAAATACAATAAGCTGTTTTGCGGATGAGATCTTGCGTGTTCCCTTGTTCTTTTTTCCAGCTTTTTAGAATACAATATCCTAAATAATAGGAAATCATTTCAATATCATCACCACACTTAAACCAAGATAGACGATGATCATCCAAATATGATTCATGCTTAATAGATTTTCAATCATTTGTTGATCCATCGCCGTATCAAGCAAACCTTGCTCGCTTAGAAATTGGAACAGATTCGGCTGAAAAATCAAACTGATCCCAACCATGAGCATCATTAGGGCTCCGATTCCATTGATAGCAGCCCCAATCAAAGAAACGAAACCAGCAATACTGTATAATGACTTTTTCTCCTATTTCATCATTCATTCTCCTTTTCACACCAGTTATCTCTTTCTTGTTTTTGTGACATCATGATACACTATAAATAAGATTGTGTCTTTAGAGATTTTGAGCAAAAAAACAAGATATTCACGATGCTCAATCCTTTAAATTCAGTGAAAAGAAATGGAGTTTGATAGAAAATGTTCGATTATTCAAGGTTTTACCGTATTTATACCCAACATTTAAGAAAATATTATGAAGTTTCTCAACAAAACCTGGCCAAAGCCATTCAAATCCCCAATAGTTCTTTGAGCAAAATCGAGGCCGGGAAACAGGAAATGGACGAAAAAACATTTAAAAAAGTGATTGTTTTTTTCGAAAAGATCGATGAGGATTTCCGCTTTTCGTTTGATCCAGATCTCGTTGAAGAAGTAGAGTCCTGGAACAGGAAAAGTGTCCATGCTTTTTTGATGATGACTTATGAATCCATGGCTTATGAAATAAAACCAATCCTGGATAATTCAAAATATCTCCATTCGTTTGCTTATTTCCATATACGGCTTTTACAGGGACTTTACGATAATTTTTTAGATATAGACTGCATGGAACAAATTAAGGAACTGATTGATTCGATTATTTTCAAGATCATTATCATTTAGCCGTCCTGTATGATTTATATGGAGTTTCGATTTATTCAATGGATAAAAAAGTCTTGAAAACACAAATACAAGCGTTGCATACCGCATTGAGCTACTGCAACTCGATCAATTCGCAAAACTTAAAAGGTCTGATCTTATATCATTTGATTTTAAAGCAGAAAACATCCAGCAATATGAATGCATTGCAGTATTTTGAAGAATGCGAACGTTCCCTTGAAAAAACGGGCGCTTATCGGAGATTGATTCATTATAAACTAAACAAAGCAAATACCTATTCGACTATTGGTCTTTATCCACTAGCAGAAAATATATACAAAAATCTAGAAAATATTCAGTCTCAAATAGAGGAAAAAAGAATTATTATAAAATTATATGAATGTTCTTCGTGGTGCTCGCTCATCCAAGAAAAATATGAAATCGCTCTTTTTCAAGCCAAAAAAGCTAAAAAAGCCGGCAGCAAGTTTCCAGATATCTATATCACTTTAGCCTACGCAAACTATAAACTTGGAAACCTTGAAGAAGCCCGTCAAGCCATACTCGAATTCCGCGCTCTTTTTTCATCCAGTCCACGAATAGACTTTATCCAGCAGTTTTTTGTTCTACTTGAAAAAAGAATCGAAAACAAGCTGCTTCCTGCTCTTCTTATTGAACGCCTCTTAAATCAACTGCCTGACTTTCGGGATGTCGAACTCGAAATGATCCTCTATCCGTTCTTGACTGAATATTATCGATCGATCGAGGACTATAAAAACGCTTCGATGATCCAAGCCTGCTGGATCCAATATCTTCAGTTTTCTCAAACATAAAAAGCGTGTTGATCTCAAACACGCTTCCGTTTTTTTAATGAAGAAACCTCAAAACTCATTCAAACAAATCGACTTTACCAAAACACGTGATCCCCGTTTCCTCTACGATCAAACCACCCTTCTCATAGATCGCGTAGACTGGCTTTTTCTTTTCCTCTAAGACGCGCTTGATCGAAGCAAGCTGCGTCTTCGTTTGATCATAATGCACTTCGATATCAAAATCGTTTCGATACGCTAAGCCACGTTCATAAGAAAAACTTGGATAATCTGGATCTGGACTAATATGATATTCATCCAGCTGGATCATCGCGCCCGCGCTATAGCCAATGACGATCCCATCAAATTGCTGGAGCGCTTTTTTAAGCTTCTTCTCTTTGATCCGCTTCATCATCAGATCAGGCGCCCCTCCCGTAAACAAAACAAGATCCGCGCTTTCGATCTTTTCCTTCATTGCTTCCTTCGAGTCTTGAAAATAGTTGATCCAAGAAATATCTTCATCCTTGATCCCATATTTAAAAAAGACATCGTGATTGGCGCGATACCAGATCCCGCTCCCTTTTTGGTATTGCTTGTTCCAATCCGCTTGCATTTTCGTGTCGTCAAAAAAAGAGAGCGCCACCACACACACTTTCATATTCGGCTTGATATATCGCTTCAAGATCGGAAAGCACCACGCCTCGTCGATCATGCTCGTATTCATCAAGATGTTGACCATGTTTGATTTTCTCCTTTCAAAAAAGAACACCTCGTCGAAGTGTTCTTTGGATCCTTATTGTCGTACGATCTGATTGACAAGATCTTGATCCTTTGGCTGGCTAAGAATATCCACCACTCTCTCGCCCGCGCCCGTTTTCGTGATCTTGATATAGATCTGGCTCTCTTGAGGATGCGCCTCATCCACCAAGTAATTATACCCATCCACTTCAAGATCATACATCTTGCCATTCTCGTTGTTGGTAAAATATTGCTCGATCGGAAGGATCTGGGCGATCCGGTTATACGCGTCTTCCACGATCGCGTTGACACTATCCTGACTCGCGTCATCCGCAATATTCAAATGCGCGCGAAGCGTCGCCGACTTCAAATCGACGCTCACGCCTTCCACGCCCCCGATCTCGCTCAAGCTTTGCTGGATCTGGTTGAGCTGATCCTCGCTGATCTTCGGATCGATATCGCCCCGATCAAAACGCGAGCCGATCACTGGCTGATTTTGCTGGCCCATGCTCGTGATCAACACATACCCTACAAGAACACAAGGGATCGCGATGATGATCAGCGTCAGCCAAACAAGCTTATGACCTTGCTTGACCTTCTGCGACTTGGGCGCTTTGACCTTTTTCTTTATCTTTTTCAATTCAGGCATAAAAAACCTCCTCAAACGAATTCAAACTCTCTAGTTATCATACCACGAAAAAAGCGGAAACCAAACGCTTTCCGCCTTACAACCTTTATCGTTTTTGAAGCTGCTCACGAATAAGTTCATTCGTCTTCTTAGGATTCGCCTTTCCTTTCGAAGCTTTCATGACCTGACCGACCAAGAAGCCGATCGCGCGATCCTTTCCATTTTTATAGTCCGCGATCGATTGCGGATTGGCATCCAAAACAGAATCGACGATCGCCAACAAAGCCGAATCATCCGACATCTGCTCCATGCCCTCCTCTTGAATGACTTGAAGAGGATCTTTTCCTTCCATCATCTTTTCGAAGACGCTCTTTCCTTGCTTTCCGCTGATCTTGCCCGACTGGATCACTTCGATCAAGCTCGCAAGATAGCTAGCCGGCACAGGCATGGCGTCAAACTTTCGATTGTGCTTGTTCATCCAAGCCGAAAGATCGCCAAGCACCCAATTGGCCGCCTTTTTACCATCTTTTGTCGTCTTCATCACTTCTTCATAGAAATCCGCCATATCTCGATCCGCCACAAGCGTGGAAGCATCGTACTCATTCAACCCAAACGAATCCATGAACCGCTCGATCCTTGCATCCGGAAGCTCTTCCAAAGAATTTTGGATCGACTCGATCCACGCGGAATCCAACTGGATCGGGAAAATATTTGGCTCCGGAAAATACTTATAGTCGACCGTTCCTTCTTTCTTCCGCATCAAGACTGTCGTCTTGCTCGCCTCATCAAAACGCCTCGTAGCCTGCTCCACTTTTTCGCCCGCATCCAAAAGCGCGCTTTGACGCTCGATCTCCGCCTGCACCGCCTTTTGCACATTCGAAATCGAATTCAAGTTTTTGACCTCGACCTTCGTGCCCAGCTTTTCAGGATCGTCGCTCAAAGAAATATTCACATCGCAACGCATGCTTCCCTCTTCCATCTTTACATCCGAAACATTCAAGTAAAACAAGATCTTGCGAAGCGTCTCCACATAAGCCGCCGCCTCTTTGGCCGAATGCATATCTGGCTTAGAAACGATCTCGATCAAAGGAACCCCAGCCCGATTGAAATCAATATACGTCCCCGTCTCTTTATGGAACTGCTTAGCCGTGTCCTCTTCCATATGGATCCGCTCCAAGCCGACTTTTTTCGTCTCGCCATCCACTTCGATCTCTACATACCCGTCTTTTCCGATCGGATAAAATTGCTGCGTGATCTGAAACCCTTTAGGAAGATCGGAATAATAATAGTTTTTACGATCAAAACGAACGAGCGGATCAATCGTGCAATGCGTGCCCGTGCACGCTTTGATCGCCAAAGCGACCGCCTCCTTGTTCACACACGGAAGCGTTCCAGGATGCCCTAAATCAATCTCGTTGACACTTGTATTCGCCACTTCCCCAAACGAGACAGGAGCGCTCGAAAACATTTTCGTTTTCGTCTTCAATTCACAATGGATCTCGATCCCGATCGTCACATCATACTGACTCATGCTCTCACCTCTTTTACTTGTCCTGCCAACCCTGTGCACTCCTCGATGCCAGCCGCCAAATCAAACATCGTTTCTTCTTCAAACGGCCTGCACGTCAAATTCACAGCAAAAGGAAGCCCGTCCTCAAAGCCTAAAGGAAGCGTCATCGAAGGATAGCCAGAAAAATTACCCAACTGCATATGATCTTCCGCAAACGAAGCTTCTTGAAAGCGTAAATCGCTGCTCTCCTTGATCTTTGGCGCGAGGGTAGGCGCCGCGATCGCCAACAAACCATCAATATCCTTGAACAGATCAGCATACACCCTCACGAGCAGACGACGAATCTTCTGCGCCTTTCTAAAAAGCTTATCTTGATTTTCTTCAAACAACGAATACGAACCGATCACAAAACGAGCCCGCACATAACTTGAAAAGCCAGCCGTCCTCGAATTCGTCATGACCGCGTCCACGCTTTCGCCATTTTCACGACGCCCAAACCGGATCCCATCCAAATTCGAATGGTTCGCGGTCGCTTCGGCATTCGCGATCGTACGATACACCGGCGCGATCAAATTCATATATTGTTCTGGCATCCTCTTTTCAACAAGGATCGCCCCTTTGGCGCGAAGCTTTTCCTCCAACTGTTCAAAACCTGCCTTGATGATCGGATCTTTCACTTCCTCGTTGACCGTTTTAAAAATTCCGATCCGCTTCCCTTCTAGATCCGCGTTCAAAAGCTGAGAATATTCTAAAACTTCTTCATACGAAGAAGTCATATCGTGATCGTCTCGTCCAGCAAGCACTTCCAACGCCAAAGCGGCATCCGCCACATTCGTCGTAAAATACCCCACCGTATCCAATGAACTCGCGTAAGGAATGATCCCATACCGAGAAATACGGCCATACGTTGGCTTCACACCAACCACACCCGTATAGGCCGCAGGCTTACGGATCGAATCCCCCGTATCGGTCCCGATCGAAAGAGGAACGATCCCGCTGGCGACAACGACCGCGCATCCTCCCGAACTTCCTCCTGAAATCCGATCTAGATCGTATGGATTATGCACAGGCCCTGTCAAAGCGTTTCGATTCGTTCCGCCCATTCCAAGCTCGTCCATGCTCGCTTTCGCCACAATAGAAGCCCCCGCTTCTTTGAGTTTTTTTACGATTGTCGCATCATACACAGGCACATAATTTTCTAAGATCTTGCTTGAAGCCGTCGTCAAATGCCCTTTCGTGTTGATGTTGTCTTTCAAAACAACAGGCACTCCAGCTAGTTTCCCTTCGCTTTTCGAAGGCTCTTTTTCCTCATAGATACTTACGAGCGCGTTCAAAGCCGCTTGGCTTTCTTTCAATTGATCGCGCGCTTCCTGAAAGCTTTTTTGCTCATGGATCTTCATCTTACTTCACCACCTTTGGTACATGCACGTGTCCCATTCGAACATCAGCCGCGTTTTCCAACGCGTCCTTTTGCGAAAGCACTTCCTCGACTTGATCTTCCCGTAAAAAAACCGTTGGCGCCTCGAACGGATAGACCATCGGCTCGATCCCGTCCGTATCGATACTTTCGAAAAGCCGTTCTTGTTTTTCCACTTCGATAAAGTCGCGCTTGAGCGCTTCGATCTCTTCGTCATTCAAATCAAAACGCAAATCATTGGCTAGCTTTTTAAAATACTCATTGCTGAATTTTTCCAAAATGATCCCTCTTTCTATATCCATGTCATTTCTTCGACACTATCTTGCCCTTTGCTTCGACGAAGCAAGGCATAGACGCGTCCATCGTTGATCACTTCCACATCGTATTGCACATCGATCGGAGAAAAATGCTTCATCCCCTCTTTGGCGACCTGGATCACCGCCAAGATCTCGCCGACACTTTTTCCATGACTCGTGATCGTCAAATCGAGCTTCGTGCATTTTCCACTCTCGAATTTGGCTTCTCCGCTCACAAAAGTCGCGTCCGGCAAAATATGGAGCAGATCCGCTTTATACGCGTTGAACTCGCTGGCCATATTAGGATCAAGCTCTGAAAAAGAAGAGCCAGGAACGATCACATGCTCTTGTGAAAGCGCCTTGAACGAGCTTGAATTGCCATTGTAGTAGCCTTCATACACGTAGCCTCCTTTCGAGGAGGACATCGCGTCCGAATTCAGCTCATAGGCCGCGATCAAGATCGGCACGCGATTCGTGATCTCGTTGAAACGCTCCTTCATATAGGTCGCCAGCTTGTTCGATGTCACTTCAAGATACGCCTGCATTTTTTCAGGCGTGATCTCATAGTCTTGATTATTGTATACGATTTTATCATTGACGACTAGCGAAAGCGCGATCCCATCGAGCTGATCGTCTTTATAAAAATCAAGCTCGTAAATGTCCACGAGAATGACGCCCCCTTTGACGATCCCATTTCCAGTGTCAAAATCCTCGTTTGAATTGGGATTCAAGCCATTCGGGTTGCCATCTCTCAATGTTCCTAAAAGTCCTCGCGAGCCATCGGTCGCATCCAGCTCGTCGTAATTGAGAAACGAATGGACCCGATACGTCACAGAATTTGGGGGAAAATGTTCTTTCGCAAGATCCATCAAGCCACTCTCTACTTCGGTGCGCACATCCGCGTCGCTGATCAAAGAAACATGTTTGACCCGCGTATCGCTGCTCACAAAAGGAGTAGCTGCCTGATACGTCATCGTCGAGCGGTCTTGCGAATCTTTGGGATTTAAGACCGTACAGCCGCTAAGAGAGAAAAGAAGACAAGAAGCAAGAAGAATTCGCTCAATCTTTTTTATCATGTTCGATCTCCTTTAAAAATTGTTCTTCGCTCATCAGCGGAATCTCGAGCTCCCTAGCTTTGGCAAGCTTGCTTCCCGCGTCCTCTCCATAAATCACTAGATCGGTCTTTTTAGAAACCGAACCCGCAAGATCGGCCCCTAAGCTTTCTAAGATCGCTTTCGCCTCGTTTCGAGGCATCGCTAGTTTTCCAGTCAGCACGACTTTTTTCGCGGTGAAAAAGCTTTCCTTTTGAACCCGCGCTTCTTGTTCCATATTCAAGCCTTCGCGTTTGAGAAAATCGATCAGTTCTTGATTTTCTTTTTCTTTAAAGTAAGCCTTGATGCTTTGGGCGGTGATCGGTCCGATAAACTTGATCGCGGAAAGTTCTTCTTCGCTAGCCGCCATCAAGTTGTCCATGCTTAAAAAATGGTCCGCCAAGATCGTGGCTGCTTTTTTCCCGACAAGTCGGATCCCCAAGCCAAACAACAAATTGGCTAGCGACCTCTTTTTGCTTTCTTCAATATTAGCCAACAGCTTATCGACTCCTTTTTGAGAGTAGCCTTTTCTTTCGAGCAGCTCTTCTTTATGTTGGTGAAGGCGATAAATATCCTCCAGTGTATTGAGATAATGCCAATCGTGGAGCTGGATGATCTTTTTATCGCCCAAAGAATCAATGTCCATCGCTTCTCTTGAGGCGAAGTGGATCATGCTTTCGACAATGCGGGCCGGACAATCGGGATTGATGCAGAAATGCTCCGCCTCACCTTCTAGCCGGACAAGCTTGCTATGGCAAACAGGACAATGCTTAGGAAATTTATACTCTTCAAGCTCGCTTTCTCGTCGATCCTTCAAGCTTTCCACGACTTCTGGAATGATATCGCCCGCTTTGTGGATGACGACGATATCGCCGATCCGCAAATCTTTTTGCCTGATCATATCTTCATTATGAAGGGTGGCTGCCGAAACAAGCGTTCCAGCTACACGAACAGGTTCTAAGACCGCATTCGGCGTGATCCTTCCTGTCCGACCTACGCTCAATGTGATATCGAGCAAGCGGGTCGTGACTTCTTCGGCTGGGAATTTATAGGCGGTCGCGTAACGCGGCGCCTTGGCCGTGATCCCAAGCTCGCTTTGAGCGGCTAGATCGTTGAGCTTAATGACCATTCCATCGATTTCATAAGGAAGCGCGCTTCGTTTGGACGCCATTTCTTGAATAAAGGTCCAGATCTCTTCCGCGCTCTTGCATACACGATACGTCTCGTTGACCCTAAACCCTAGCTGTTTCATCGCTTCTAAACTTTCTTGCTGACTCTTGATGCCATAATCCATCGCGTTTTGGAAATAATACCAATACGCGTCGAGCTTGCGTTTTTTGGCAATATTGGAGTCGAGATTGCGGATCGTGCCGGCCGCCGCGTTTCTTGGATTGGCGAAGAGCGGCAAATGGAGCGTTTCCTGAAGCTCGTTGAGCAGCTCGAAACTCTTTTTAGGCATATAGACTTCGCCTCGCACTTCCACAGGTCCTTTTTCTTCAATGTAGAGCGGGATGCTCTGGATCATTTTGACATTGTTGGAGACATCTTCGCCCACGCTTCCATCGCCTCGAGTCACGGCTCTTACAAAGCGGCCGTTTTCATACAAGAGCGACATGGCAAGTCCATCGTATTTGCATTCGACGACAAACTCGGCGTTAGGCACTTGTTTTTGGATGCGGGCGACAAACTCTTCGATCTCTTCTTTGTTGAAGACATTGGACAAAGAAAGCATCCGCTGGGCGTGGACGACTTTTTCAAATCCTTTCAAGACGCTGCCGATGATGCGCTGGCTTGGCGAATTGGGATCATACAATTCTGGATGTTTTTCTTCAAGAGTGATCAGCTCCTGCATCAGGCGGTCGTATTCTTGATCGCTCACGCTGGGGGCGTCGTTGATATAATACTCGATCGCATATTTTTCGAGTTGTTTTCTAAGTTGTTCAATTCTTTTTTCTTCTGTCATACTTTTATCCTTTTTGCAGCGAAGCGTGCCTTAGGTCGATCTTTTTCAGCCCATATTTTTTGGAAAAAGCGATCGTTCCGATCGTGCCATTGATCTCAATGAGCACGCCTTCTCCATATACAGAATGGCTCACAAGATCACCCGCCCGATATTTCACCGGTTTTTTATGCATTTTGAACGAGGCCTCATTGCTCAAGGTCTCTTCTTGCTCGTCTTCTTCGCTATTAGGCAACTCCTTTAAAAAACGCGAGGGTGTTTTGGGCCCTTCGAGCATGAAGCTATACCCATTGTTCCAGCTCAAAAACAAATGTTTTTTCGCACGCGTCATAGCGACATACATCAAGCGCCTTTCTTCTTCGAGGCCTGCTCGTCCGTTTTCATTGATCGCTCTTTCATTTGGGAAGATCCCTTCATTGAGATTCGTGACGAATACCGTTGAAAATTCTAGACCTTTTGCGGCATGAACCGTCATTAAATTGACGGCGTCTTCTTGTTCGTCTTGGCTCTTTTCGGTAAAGAGCGCCACGTTTTGCAAATACGTCTCTAACGTAAGGTCTTGATCGGTTTCCATGGCTTGATGGATATCTTCTTTGAGTTCTAGAACGTTTTCGATGCGCTCGTCTTCTTCTTTTTCTTCGAGCATTTCTTTATAGCCGCTTTTTTCGAACACGAAATCGAAGAAATCGAGCAAGTCCATACTTTCCCTAGCTTCTTTGAACGATTCGATCAAAGCGTGAAACTTATTCAGCTTTGTTTGGGTCGCTTTCGATACAGAAGGAACTGCCTGCAAGGCTTCATACATATTTTCGCCTTTCAGGACCGCTTCGTCTTCGAGCTTTTCGAGCGTGGTGGCACCAATACCGCGCTTTGGCATATTGATCACCCGCTTCAAAGAGAGGTCTAAGGCGAGTTGTTTTGGATCCATTTCTTCACTGTGGGCGCATAGGCGTAAATACGAAAGCATGTCTTTGATTTCTTGGCGTTCGTAAAATCGAATGCCGCCAAAGATCCTATAGGGGATCCCTACGCTTCGAAACGTCTTTTCAAAGGAGCGCGACAAATAATTGGAGCGGTACAAGATCGCGAATTGATGGTAGGGCGTGCCTTGTTTATGGTCTTCGACGATTTTTTTGGCGATATAGATCGGCTCTTGGCTTTCTTCGAGCGCTTCATAGCGTTCGATCGGTTCTTCGCCTGGTGCGTTGGTGAACAAGTCTTTTTTGATGCGGTCTTTATTATTAGCGATCAAGGCGTTGCTCGCTTCCAGAATCGGTTTTGTGGAACGATAGTTTTCGTTGAGAATGATCGTTTTGCACGGTTTAAAGTCTTGATCGAAGCGCAAGATGATCTCAATCGAAGCGCCCCTCCACGTATAGATCGTCTGGTCTGGATCGCCAACTACACATAGACGAGCATCTTCGGAACAGATTTGTTTGATGATCGAATATTGGATCGGATCGACGTCTTGGAATTCATCGACATGAATATAGTCGAGGCGCTCCTTCCATTTTTTGGCGACTTCGGGCATGGTTTTAAGAAGCCGGTTGGCTTCGATGAGCAGATCGTCAAAGTCCATGGCGCGCATTTCTTTGCGCTCTTTTTCATACGCTTGATACAGTTCGGCGTATTGTTTTTGTTCCTTGCCTTGAGCGAGTCGTTGGGCCATTTCGACAGGAACGTCCGCGGATTTATTGTTGGATATATAGGCGATGAGAGAATTGGCCGGGATCTCATCGTTTTTAATGTGTTTGATTTTATAGAGTTTTTTGATCACGGTCTTTTGATCGTCGCGGTCCATGATCGTAAACGATTTTGGATAGCCGATCAAGTGCGCGTCTTCCCTTAAGATGCGGACGCATAAGGCGTGGATCGTTGATATTTTTACTTTCTGAGCGTCTTCGCCAAGCTCTTTAGAAAGTCGTTCTTTCATTTCATTGGCTGCTTTGTTCGTAAAGGTGATGGCCATGATCCGCCATGGAAGGATGCCGACTTCATTGACGAGGTAGGCGATGCGCGCCATCAAGACGCGTGTCTTGCCGCTTCCGGCTCCTGCGATGATCCGGACATGTTCATCGATCGTGGTGGCCGCTTCTCTTTGCGGCGCGTTTAAATTTTGTAAACTAGATTCCATCATTTCTATCACCTTGTACCATTTTAACATAATTTGCATCTATGCTTCTGTTTTGTTTTCTCTAACAAAAATGCTACTATACTTTTGGTGATGTTATGAAGAAAGTAGACCTTAAGAAGAAGAAAAAAATAACGCTTCAAGAAGATAAAAATAAACAGAAAGCGCCTAAAAAACAAACTTCCAATTCGAAGTTGTTCGATTGGATCTTGTGGACTTGCGTGTTCGCGCTTTCGATCGGCTTGATCTTTTTGATCTATCAGCTGCATATGCTCGATATTCGATTTGTGCTGGTGGCTGGGACGATTTTATTGCTGTTGGACGTGTTGTTTTTTGTGCTTTTAAAAAAGCGAAAGAAAAAAAGCTGGCGTTCCACGCTTTATAAAGTCGTGATGGTCGTTTTGGTCGCTCTCTATGGTTTTGGCGACTATACGCTGATCAATACGTATCGGGCGTTCAACGATATCACGCGCGGAACGCAAAGCACGATCCATGTTTCGCTGCTCGTTAAAACAGATTCGCCGATCCATTCGATCGAAGAGCTGGCCAATAAAAAGATCGGGTATTCGAACAATATGGATTCTAGAAGTTCGAGCGTAGCCATGGCGCAGATCAATACGGAAGTCGCGCCGATCGAATATGTGGATCTCAACGACTATCAGCAGCTGTATGACCAATTGATGAATGGCGAGATCGACGCGCTGATCATTCCAAGCAATCGGATCATGATGCTCAAAGAACGATACAAATCGATTCAATCCGATACTCGTCAGCTTCAGGAGTTTAGCGACACGCGGAAGATCGATCTTTCGAAAGTTCCGGAGATCGATATTTCCAAAGAACCCTTTGTCGTCTATTTGTCGGGGATCGACGAGGGAGAGGATCCGGATCTCGATGCGAGAAGCGATGTCAATATTCTGGTGATGGTCGATCCAAAAAACAATCAAATGACCACGGTGTCGATTCCTCGGGATAGTTATATGCCAAATCCTGCCATGGCGAATGGATCGGATAAGCTGACCCATCTTGGCAACGATGGAGTGCTTAACAGTATGGAGGGGATCGAAGAAGCGTTCGGGATCGAGATCGACTATTATGCGAAAATGAATTTCCAATCGCTCATTCATATTGTCGATGCTTTAGGGGGTGTCAAAGTCGATGTCAAGATCGATTTTAGCGAACAGGACGAAAATCGAAGTTTCAAGAAACAAGACAAGATCTATTTGAAAAAAGGCGTCCAAACTCTCAATGGAAAAGAAGCGCTCGCCTATTCTCGTCATCGCAAGACGGAAGGCTATGGAAATACGGGTCGTGAAAATGCCCAGCAGCAGATCATTCACGCGATCATGGATAAGCTCACAAGTCCAGAAGGGATCGCTCACATCAACGGAGTCATGAATGTGGCGGCCAAATATGTGTCGACCAACATTCCTTTAAGCTCTCTGCAAGCTTTTATTGCAAAGCAGCTGAGCGATATCAAGCCTTGGAGCGTGGATTCTTTGACGCTCAAAGGAGGCGTGGATGCGACGTTGACGACGGTTTCGATGCCAAGTCTTCCAGTAAGCTGTTATTTGTTGTCGAATGGAGATCTCTCCAAAGTGTATAATGCCTATCAGAGGATGTTCTATACGCCTAATCTTAAAAAGTTTGGTTTCAACTTATCGAAAGATCCACATTCTCTCATTGCGTATAAAGATCCGCAAGCGCGCAGCGAATATATGATCACGAGCGAAGACGCTGGTCGTCTTGATCCTTACAATGTATATTATGGGATCGATCGCGTCGATTCTTCCAACGCTTCGGTTTCACAAAACCGCGCAGAGAGCGAGCAGATCGAAGTGATCGCGCCAAGTCAAGTCGAGCAGCCTGTTTATACACCATCTCTTCCGCAAGAAGAAGAGAGTGGAAATCAAGAGCCTAGTCAAGGAGAGGATGCGCCAAGTCAAGAAGAGACGCCAGGCCAACCGGAACCAGATTCGCCGCAAGAACCTGCTCCGGAGGTTCCAGAAGAGTCTGTGCCAGAACAAACACCAACAGAACAGCCAACGACTCCTGAGCAGGGTGAAGTTCAATAAAGACCAAAACGATAGAAAGAGCAGTTTCTTTCTATCGTTTTTTATTCTCTGTTTTAATATTATGAGCTTGTTAATACATTTAATTATAACGATGGCATATAATTGATTTATAGTTAAAGGAGAAAATTTATGTGTACTTCTGTACTCTACAACAAAGAAGAGCTCGCTTATTTTGGGTGAAACTTAGATCTTCAGTTCGCTATGGGCAACGGTGTATCCGTCACGCCAAGAAATTATCCATTTGAATTCAAAGAAACGGATGCGATCAAAAGTCATGCGGCGATGGTCGGGATGGCGATCATCGCGGATGGTTTTCCATTGTATTTTGAAGGGGTCAACGAGTTTGGCGTAGGTGTGACCGGACTCAACTTTTCTGGATTCTGCGAATATAATTCAGAACATGTGGAAGGAAAGTCAATCTTGGTTCGTTCGAGTTGGTTCCTTATCTTCTCAGTTCGCCGAAATCGGTCGCGGATATCAAGAAATTGGCTGCCAATATCAACATTCGGGCGATCAATGTTTCTGACAAATATCAGGCAAGTCCGCTCCATTGGTTATGCGCGGATAAAGATTCGACAGTAGTGATCGAACAAACAAAAGATGGTCTTCATATTTATGATAATCCAGTAAATGTTTTGACCAACCAGCCAGAATTCCCAAGCCAATACTACAATTTCTGCAACTATCAAGGATTGACGGCGAAGTATCCAAACAATCGGATCGCGCCAGCAGAAAATTTGGAGATTTATGGAACTGGCATGGGTTCGAATGGTCTTCCTGGCGGTTTGAGTTCTGTCGAGCGTTTTGTTCGGGCTGATTTCACGGTCGCCAATTCGATGAGCAAGAAGACGGATGAAGATTGCTTGAGTCAATATTTCCATATTATGCAGTCGGTCGGACAAGCGAATGGTTGCGATCAAACTTCGGATGGTCTTTATGAGATCACGCAGTATACGTCTGGCGCGAATCTAGAAACAATGGATTTCTATTGGACGACGTACGCGAATCAGAGGATCAATGAACTGCATACGAAATCGCTTGATCTAGATGGTGAGGCGCTCATCAATTATACGGTTTCGCAAAAACAAGATGTCAACTTTATTCAATAAGAAAAAGCAGGACGAGTCCTGCTTTTTCTATAGTTCTCTTTTCTTTAGTTTTGAAATCCGCTTTTATAAATGCATTCTTTTAAGTATGGGACTTCTTTTTCATCGGCGCAAATATCGTGGAAATAGAGGAACTGTTCATCGTGTCTAAGCATCGCTTCAATCACATAGTAGCCATCTTCCATCCAGTCGTCGATCCATACGATATTATCATGGATCTGCAAAGGCTCTTGTTCTTGGAGATGTTCCATATTAGTGATTATGTCTGGTTTCTTGCTTGCTTGAATGAGCCAGCTCCATTGTCCTTCTTCTATGTAGGGTGCCATCAAATTCATCGATTCGTTGATTGGATCATAGCTTCTTTCGGCAGCGCCTGGGGCGACGACTTTCGCGTCCTGGAAGAGGTGATATACTTCTTCGGTGCGATATTGAATGGCGGGTTTGTCGAGGCCTTTGGCTTCTTTGAGCTTGTCTTCTCTTCCTAATCGGTCGATCAATTCTTTATATTCGATGAGCGGAAGCAAGATCGATGGATCTTTTTCATAGGCGATTTCTAGATAATCGCATACTTCGTTCGCGACTTTTTCTGTTTGTTCGTTCATGTTCGTATACATGCCGACTCCTTCTTTGGCAAGAAGCGTCAAGGCGGCGTTTTTATAGAACTGGGCGTCGCGGTCCCAATCGTTCCAAACATAGAAGGTGTCCATAAGGTCGTGTAGATCCTTCTTCAACAACTCGTCTTGGCTCATTTCTCCAATAGGTGTCAATATGTTGTTTTCTTTTTCGATTGGCAAAAAATACGTTTCATCATAGAGATAGTTTTTTTTGCGGAATTCTGGATCGGTCAATAATAGATTGCGTAAATAGTCGAGTTCGTTTTCATACACGTGATGGAGTCGATGAAAATCTTCATCGTTGGCGTACTCAAGGTCGTCGATGAGCTCATATTCGCCAGGCACTTCTTCTTCGATGTCTTTAAAAATATCGACCACAAAGGCGTGGAATCCTGCTCCTGCGTGACGAGTATTGGCGCTTAAGACCATTGTTTCATCTTGTTCGGTAACGATGATCTTTCCTTGCGGGCAAGCTAGGATCTCGACTTGGTTTCCTCGATCTTCGATTTGGATCCCTTCTCTTTGGCAGATCGCGCCTAACACTTCGTATAATTCGTTCATTTCTTTTTCGTTGCGGTCTTTACAGATCAGTTGTACAAACATTTTGATTCCTCCAAAAAAAAGACACCAAAGTGTCTTTGTGTTTTCTTTATTCGACTTGGATCACTCTGTATACGTTTTTTGCTTCACCCGCTTCTTTGCCGCTTGTGACATCGCTTTTAGAAACGTAATGAATGTCCTGCATCTTGATTATTGAACATTTAGCGCTCGTTTTAAAGTCGGACGCCTCTTGTCCCTTTTTATACGTGATCTTGGCATCCATCGTAAATCCAGGATAATCTTGGTCCATATAGGAAATCGTGGCGGGCTGGATGTTTTCGCATTCAATGTTCGTCACTTCCGGTAGAGCCGAGCTGCCTTGGTTGGTCAAAAGATCAGCGTAAGCGTCATAATAATAATATTTGGCGTATTCTTCAAAATCGGAAACGCTGTTCGATGGAATATAATCGAGTCCGCCAATATCGCCATCGCTCGTTTTGTTGCTGAGGGTCAAAAAGTCGGCTAAAAACGCTTTCAATACGGCCTCGGCTTGTCCTTGTTCGTCAAGGCCTTGGCTACTAAGGGCGTTGTAGGTCGACGCGATATAAGGCGTTGGATCTTTGGGTTCCCAATAAAGATCGTTTGGCTTCAGTGTGGAAGCTGTATTGTCTTGTTGTACTTTGGCTTCTTCGACGGTTGTGATCTTTGGCATGGAGCATGCCGAAAGCAGGATCATCAAGCTGAAGCAAAGAAGCTTCGTCATTTGCTTTTTCATGGAGATTTCACCTCCATCGAATTATAGCATGAATCGATAGACGGAACAAAAAGTCTGCTAAAGTCTTCGATCTTCTTTTTGAAACGATTGAACATCGATATTTCGGCATGGCTTTTTGTCGTGTGTTCGATTTCATAGAACGCTTGTTGAAGGAAATGGAAGCCGGCTGCGTTAGCCGGTTTTTCATTCTATTCTCACCATTTCTTGATTGGTTCGGAAGTATTTCGCTCTACCGAGTTTGCTGCTGTGCAAATAGTTTTGCTTTTCTAGATTCTCTATGACATTTTTTCTAAAATAGGTTGAGTCGCTTACGCCAAGATATTCAGCGATCTCTGAAATTTTATGCGCTCTGTAATAACAGAATTCAAGCACTTTTTGATCATACTTCGTTCCATTTTCTACAGGAATAAAGGATAGCCGTGGCGTAGAGCCGTCTTCCACACCATCCAAATATGTAAGATCTGGAAGAACGATCGTAAAATGATTCGAAGAAGAAAAAATATAAGGTCGATGTTTTTTGTTTACATCTCGATATTCTAAAACAATTTTGTCAAAACCCGTTCCTGCCGCTTCCATCACATTACACATTACTAATACTGCAGCGATCAACTCGTTTCTTCTTTTCGAAATGATCGAAGAAAGGTCGTAAGTTTTGGATAATTGTTCTCCTTGAAAAAAGCTTCCGGGCGAAGAAATTTCTAATCGATCCTTAAATAGATCGACTTGGATCTGGGTCCCGTCTAAATAGTAATCACGATGTGCAACCGCGTTGATGATGGCCTCAAATAATGCTCTTGCTGGAAAAGAATCAATGTTTTTCCGATATCCTTCCTTCTTGATCATCGAATGATTCATTCTTTGTTCTACAAACTCCAAAATAAAATGAATCGAATCGATCACGTTCCCATAAAAACGATTGACAGTTACGATGCGGTCGCTTCCTTTGCTGAAGCCAGAAAACATAGAACATTGAACCGCTGTTTTTTCTCCATGATAGGAATCGGAGAAAAGAATGGCTCCATTGGCTAAATGACCTTGCTCATCAAAAAATCCCATAGAACGAAGCGCTTTTTCGGGAAGTTCTTTCCCGGAATTATTTCGAGCATAAAAAGAGTGAAGCACTTTGAAATCTTCTGGATCATATTGAGTTTCAGAAAACTGAATATCATATTGTGTGTTTTTACTTTTGATGCTCATTTCGATGATTTCTTCGTAAGAGGCTCCGTTTGTAAAACCATCTCTACGCATAAAAATTGATGGGATTCCTTTATATTTGCAGATTACAGGTTTGATTTTCGATTCTGCGACCTCGATACAAATGACAAACCGTTCTTTTTCTTTTATTTTATAGGAAAGAAAAGAAATAGACATTTGTGGTCTAGGGACAATGTGGTCATTGACCATATTATTGAAGTAGTTTCTTTCATTGTCAGCTTCCTTTCGATCAAAACCAATGAGTTTATTCGTCTTGTCCTCTACTCCAATATAAAAACGGCCGCCTTGAGCGTTAGAAAAGCCAGCTATCGTTTTTAGCCAACCAAGCACATCTTCTCGATTAAGTCGGCTTTTATATTCTACTTCAATATCTTCCAATAAGATCGTATCCACCAATTCTTCTAAATACATCGGATGACCCCCTTTTTTATTCACTTCAATATAACTTCAATATAACTTCAAAGTCAACTTCAATATAACTTCAATATAACTTCAATGAATACACGCAAAAAAGTCCAAAAAAAACCGTTCTATAAAATCTCTGCTATAATGGATGAAAAGGAGTCGATACAATGAATCAAATCGCGAAAGACTGGATCGATTATGAAGTGCTCGATACGGGAAATCGGGAAAAACTAGAACGATGGAACGATGTGATCTTACGAAGACCAGATCCTGTCGCAATATGGCCGATCGAAAATGATACCCAATGGAACAAGGCGGACGCCTTCTATCATCGCTCCAATCAAGGCGGCGGACACTGGGAATTTAAAAAACCACTCAAAGAGTTCTGGACGATCCAATATAAAGATCTTCGATTCAAGATCTCCCCGACAGGCTTCAAGCATACTGGCCTGTTTCCTGAACAAGCCAGCAACTGGGATTTCATGATGAAAACGATCGCGCAAGCAAAAGCAGAAGGAAAAAAAGACATCAAGATCCTCAATTTGTTCGCCTATACAGGCGGAGCCACGATGGCTTGTTCGAAAGCAGGTGCTGAAGAAGTCGTGCATGTGGACGCCAGCAAAGGCATCAACGAATGGGCGAAAGAAAATATGCGCCTCAATCATCTCGAAGATCACAAGATCCGCTTTATCGTGGATGATGTCATGAAATTCATCCAACGAGAAATACGAAGAGGACGCAAATACGATGGGATCGTCATGGATCCCCCAAGCTATGGACGAGGGCCCAAAAACGAAGTTTGGAAGCTCGAAAACTCCTTATACGAACTCGTGCACGAGGCAAGCAAACTATTGAGCGACGATCCTCTCTTTTTGATCGTCAACTGCTATACAACCGGTTTTTCCTTATGCACTCTCGATGAAGTCATGAAACGCGCGATCATCCAGCCAGGAACGATCGAAGTCGGCGAAAACCTGCTTCCAGTCACCAATCAAAATGGCATTCTTCCTTGCGGCATCTTCGGCAGATGGACTCCAAAAAAATAAAAAAATTTTAGAGCGTTTCGCTGTATTCAAAAAAAGGAATATGGTTTAATACAAGTGAGCTGAAAGAGCTCACTTCATAATCAAATTCCCTTTCTTAAAACTTTCTTGGAAAAAGGCCCGCAAGGGCCTTTTTTCTGTTCTTTGATCATTCGAAATATCGAAAAGAAAACCAGAGAGAATCGATCTCATCCAGTCTTTTTCTGCCGCGCTTTAGCGGCAACGATCAAATCCTTGATGTCAAAAGGTGTCGTGTCTTCCTCCATTTCGTACACGTTGACAAACGGCACATCTTCGATCGTGCGCAGCGGAAACTCCGACTTGGCACTCACGTCATTCCAGTCGCATTCGATCTTGCCAATATTCATGTTTGGCATGACCTTCCGACTTTCCAACGGCGTTATCGGCCGTCCATTGCACAAATACAACAAATCGTATCCTCGTTTGAAAGTTTCCAGATCTTCATTCGCATCGACTAGTTTTAGTCTTCCTTTAGCGATGACACTGCGATAGTCGTGTCGATGTCCTTTATAAGGCGGTCTGGAAAATCATTAAAGGCGCTGAATTCTAGACAGACGCGCGCATCTTTTTTCAACAAATCGATCTTTTTGCCTATCTTCATACAATGAATAGATTATAAATTCCTAGTTCTATCTACTTTTATTATGTCAAAAGACATAGCAGTTAATAGCATAGAACAGCTTCACTCAACCTAATAGAATAACCAGTCAACAAACAGATCAAGTGAATAATCTGCTCTCGTGGACAACTTTACAATTCGTTTGGCAGTCGTGTTTTCTGTTCGGAATATTTTATCGAGCCAACCTGACTTAAAAGCTCAGATTTAGCTTGATTGGGGATAATCCAATCCCCTCTATCCCATTGGCATAGGCTGTTGGGACTACTTTCTTCAGGATCTGCAATGCGGCATTGATATCCGCGTTGATGAGTCTGTTTGTATCTGAACGATACAGGCCACGTTTTATTCGGCGTC
>Ga0209694_1001022_pt1 | contig 34741 bp, 24 predicted proteins | sample GluameincwithD2O_FD_187499 | JGI IMG/M metagenome (GOLD analysis project Ga0209694, IMG submission 187499) | Mouse cecum microbial communities from Vienna, Austria - Glucosamine amended microcosms incubated with D2O (SPAdes) (version 2) | ecosystem: Host-associated > Mammals > Digestive system >... | reverse complement strand
CCCCGCCGCGACGGAGCACATCCGTGGGCGCCACCACTTCCAACGGCTCGCAACCATCGGCCAGAAACACCACTACGCTCTTGCTCATAGGGACCTTCCTTCCCGGAACTTTCGACACATGGTTCCTATTGTACGCCAAGGAGAGCTCCGCCCTCGACGCAGCTGTTGATACCGAGATGCAGAGGCGTTTGGTTCCCTTGAGGCGATTTTTGCGCAGTAAGCGCCGCGAGATAGACATCCGCGTTTCGCAGATCGCTCGCAACGCCCCTCGACGTTGCTGATGGCGTAGGGGTACAGTCACGTTTTCCCAGTTCAAACGATTTTCAACATCATCGTGCCGGCTTTTGCCCACCTCCCGGCAACAATCGCAGTCCAATGGCAATCTACTTCGCGGCGTTTGCTGCGCAAAAACGACGGTTTCAGAAACACGACCGACTCGATGAGGGCAGCAGCTACAATAGACGGCAACGGGAGAGGAGCGGGATGTTCGAAAGCGCACGAAAATTGACACCTTTACGGCAACTCGGATGGGGTTTTCTGCTCGCCTGGGTGTTCTGCGTGTTCTATACCAATGCCACCGGAGAGGTAGGAGGCGAGGCGACGGGCTCGCCGACCTTCGCCGAGAGCCTCTTCTATGCCGCATTTCCCCTGGCAGCGTCGGTCATCACCCTCGTTGCCATCGTCATCGCCGAGCCCCGTATCGGCGCACCGACCGATCACCGCCCCCTCGTGATAGCCGCCCCCGTGCTAACCGCCGCGAGCACGCCGCTCATGTTTACCACCGTTGCCGATCCGGTAGCCCACGCCGCGCTCTTCGCCATCGGCTCGATCGCCACAGGTGTCGGCAGCGCCCTTCTATGGGTGATGTGGGGCGAGTACTACGCTGTTGTCCCCCGCGAGGAATCGGAGATGCTCGCCCCCGCTTCCGCCGTCTCAGCAGCGCTCGTCGTTCTTTTGGTGTCAGCCATGGACGGCTGGGTGGCCGTCGCTGTGGCCACGGCGCTTCCCCTGCTGTCGGGCCTCTGCTTTCGCCTCGTATGGACTCCCGAAGCCCACCGAGTCGAGCGCGCTTTGGCCAAGCACGGCAGAACGGGGCACGACGCGACCCATCGCCCCCTGGCGGGCCTCGGCCGCACAGGCTTCGGCATTCTCACGGTATTCGCCATCGTCAGCATCGCCGGCATGGGCCAGACGCATTGGCTGGAAGGCGCACCGCTTCAAGCCATCCTGCTCTTCAGCACCCTTATGATGGCCGTGGTGGCGCTCATGGCCGTGTCGGGCCCGCGTCGCATGTCCCTGTTCTTCCTCTACCGCTGGATGTGCCCCACCCTCGTCATCGGATTCGCCGCCGTCATCCTGTTCGGCAGCGGAGGGGGCATCGCGACCGTGGCTGCCTCGCTCGGCGGCCGCTTCACCTTCTGCCTCATCGCGCAGATCTACTTCGCGAACTATGCCGCCGCCGGGCGCGCCACCCCCGCCCAGGCATCGAGCCTCGGGTGGCTGTTCGTACACGCCGGCGACCTTCTCGGGGTAGTGGCCTGGATTGCCTTGGGGCCGTGGGTCGCTGCCGATCCTGCGGCCATCCTGTGGATCAGCACCGTGAGCATTGTCGTTCTCGTCGTCGTCACCATGATAGTCATGGGCGATACGGCGACCTTTTTGCGCGTGCCCGAGCGCGATGCTATCGAGGCCGTTACCAGCGGCAAGACCGGCGCTATCGTCGGCACCGATAGCGAGGCCGGCACCGACGCCGTCCGCACTGGCGCCAACGCGCGCTGCAGCAACGACACTCCCCTTTACCCCGACGGGACCGGCAGACGCTCGGAAGTCGTCGCCACGGAGCCCGCGCCAAATCCCGCGAACGAGTCCGCCATCGAGGCCAACCTCGAGGCGCGCATCGCCGCACTTGCCGCGGAACATCGGCTCACGCCGCGCGAAACCGAGGTGTTCGCACTGCTCTCCCGGGGTCGCTCCATTCCCTACATTCGCGACGAGCTCATCATCAGCCGCGAGACCGCGGCCACCCACGCCAAGCACATCTACGCGAAGCTCGGCGTGCATTCCCGCCAAGAGCTCATCGACCTCGTGCAGCGCTAGATTGCACCGAAATCGACGGTTTTCGTAGTCCAGAACCGCAGCCATAGGTATGTCCAAGTCTCTCACCTGCGAAAACAGGCATCGCCTATATCCTCGATCGCCGCAAACGACGCGGCGAGACTACGAAAACCGTCGATTTCTGCTCATTTTGCCTACCTCCCTGCACGCAACAGGCCCCGAAAGGTCGCCGCGCCGCCGCGCACGGGCCTGCGACTCGCGCCCCGCGCCAAGCAAAGGGCTCCCCCGAGGGGGAGCCCGAAACGGTCGCCTGCTTGAGGGAGGGATGGCAGGCTCGGGAAGCGCGTTTCTCCTCGCTCGCGGCCTACGCCACGCCGAGGGCGTGCTTGGCGGCAATGCGGGCAAAGGTGGCGGTACGACCCGCATTGATGCCCGTGAAGTTAGACGGGTAGTTGTGCGGGTAGAAACCGCCCTGGTCGTTGCCGCACACGTAGAGGCCCTCGATGGGCGTGCCGTCGGCGCGCAGCGGCTGGGAGTTCACATCGGTGTTCACGCCGTGGATGGTCACCAGCAGCGCGCCGGCGATGCGGGCGGCGTAGAAGGGCGCGGCCTCCACGTCGGACAGACGGTAGGCAGGCTTGCCGAAATCGACGTCCTCGCCTGCGGCGGCCAGCTCGTTGTAGCGGGCCACGGCGGCCAGGAACGTCGCCTTCTGGTCGGTGTCGAACTCCATGAGATCGGCCAGCTCCTCCAACGTGTCGGCCTTCTTCAGCGAGCCGTTCTCCAGGCGGGGCTCAAGCCAGAAGGAATCCAGGTGCTCCTTGGTGAGCGCCTCGCAGTCGTACACGTCGGCGTTGAAGGCCGTGCCCGAGGGCGCCGGGTACAGACGCGAGCAACCGCAGGTGTCGAACTGGGCGATGTCGTCCCAGTAGTTGCCATCCCACACGATCCAGCTGTAGTGCTTGGGCTGGGCCGAGCCGAGCGCGTAGCTCATGGGATAGCACTGGTCCTCGTTCATGAAGCGCTCGCCGTTCACATTCACGTGCAGGAAGGGCTGGCTGCCGGGCAGGAAGATGTCGCCGCCCATGCGCGAGCCGTCGAACTCGTAGCCGTCGGGCAGGATGGCGCGGTTCCACACCATGCAGGCGCCGCCGTTCTCCAGCTCGGCGCCGGCCCACATCGCCATGCGGATGCCGTCGCCCTCCTCGGTGACGGAGCTATTCAGCGCGCACCACATGGAGTTGCCCGGGCACAGCTCGTCGAGCATCTCGATGTTGGCGCCGTAGCCGCCCGTGGAGATGATAACGCCCTTGGCGGCGTTCACCTGCACGAAGCCGTTCTCGCTCTCGGCGATGACGCCGGTCACGCGGCCCGACTCGTCCTGCACGAGCATCTTCGCCGGGGTCATGAAGCGGATCTCGCCGCCGAGCTCCTGGGTGAACACGTCGCTCATCACCGTCAGGTGCGCGTAGGCGTTGTAGTTTGGACCGTCGGGATTGTACTCGCCCATGCAGGGGTTGTAGCACATGGCCGGGTAGTAGGCGTGCGGATCGTCGGGGCAGTGCCACTCGAAGGGGAAGAGCATGCCCTTGGGCTCCAGCGTCTCCTTCATCCACTCGATCATCTCGCCGGACTTCTCGGCCCAGGTCTTGTACAGCACCATGCTGACATCGCCCGCCTGGGTCGTGGAGGCATGGTTGAGAAGCGTGGGCACGTCCTCGTGATGGTCGGGCTCGAGCGCCGAGTTCAGCGCACCGATGGCCTCGCGGGCCGCAGCGATCTCGCCGGCCTTCTCCAGCACGATCACCTTGGCGCCGTTCTGGGCAGCGGTGGTGGCGGCCACCAGGCCGCCGTTGCCCGCGCCGATGACGACGATGTCGGCATCCACCGTCTCGGCGATGTCGGCGGGCATCTCGGGCTTGTCACGCCAGGACGAGGCGCCCTCGCCGGTGTCGGCGGTCTTCGTGCCGCCCTCGGCCGCCGGCGTGGGCGCACAGGCCGTAAGTCCCATGGCCGCCAGGGCGCCGGCAGCGGCCGCGCCCGTCAGAAATCCACGGCGAGAGAGATTGGTTTCCATAGCAGATCCTCCTTGGTATCGGTTCCGTCCGGCCCTCCCTAATCGAACCGAACGAAACGCAGCCTACCCGAGGATCCACCTCGGGGTCATCGCCCGCATTCGGGTATTTACCCTCATGCAACCTGGGGAAACGCGAAATATACCCGAGAATGGGTGAGATGGTTCAACTCGACTGAAGCGCTATCTAGCCCAGCAGCTGGGCGGCGCGGGCGCAGATGAACGAGCTCAGCACGGCGAGGCGCTTCTCGCTTATGCACTTGCCCTCGGGGCGAAGGAACCGGTACTCCTCGATGAAGCCGCCGCCGTCGAAGGAGAAGTCCGCCAGCGCTTCCACCTGAGCTCGCTGGACATCCCCCATCATGGCCCTCCCCTGCCAGTCCAGCGTCGCATCCATGATGCCTGGGGCATCTGCGAGGCGTGCCTGCAAATCAGGCACAATCAGCTGTTCGTCGAAATCCCGCGAGAACAGCGAGACGTTGTGGTCGAACAGCGGCGCCGTGCCGAGGATCTCGCCGGTTCGGTTGTCCCGCAGCACGCCGAAATTGCCGCTATGGCGATCGGTGTTGGCGATAATCGAATCGAACACTGCCATGGATTTGAAGTGCTCGACCGCCTCGTCCCCGAGCTCGGCAAAGTAGGCCAGGGTCAGCTCAAAATCGCACAGCTGGGCGAGGTCGGAGGGAAGGCACAACTCAAAGGGCACGAAAGCCGTATCGCGGTCATTGAACAACTCGCAGGTGGAGCAGAGCTTCCCCTGCCATTCGGCGAGTTGGTAGGGCACCGCGTCAACGCCGGCCGCGCAAGCCACCTGCCAGGCCAGCTGCTCCGAATAGGGCTCGCGGCCGTAATTGGGCGCCGCTGCGGCAGACCCCGCCTTGTAGAGCACCAGCTTGCCGCCCACCTGGCGCCAGGTTTTGGGGAAGGCACCAGACGGCGTGAGGTCGGAAGGACGCCCCGTGCCCACCACGCCGTGTGGGATAGCCCCCGTGTAGGCGATGATCTGAAGCACCTCGTCGAAGGTGTTGTCGAATAAGTTGTACTCCCCATAGGGAATGTCGTCGTCGGCCGGAACGATAGAGTAGGCGTCGTTCACCGATACGCCGCGCGATAGGTCAATGATGCCCTTGGTGTCGGAGGGCGCCAGACCATAGGGCCGCAGCACCTCTTCCAAATAGGTGCGTCCCTTCGGGATGCGACGGCTCTCCAAAAAGCGGGCCAGCTCCACGTCGCTTTGCACTTGGCCAAGATTGAGGGGCAGCAGATGCACGGCCGAAGAATCGACCTCGAGGCAGCTCGCCCGAAACCCCGTGAGCGTCGGCTCGAACTGGAACTGCGCCAAAGCCCGATCGTATAGTTTCAGTTGGTATGTCTGCCTCTGCGCCATGGGAGGATTCTACCATAGGGCAGAGGCAGTAAGCCCATGCGCCTTGGGCGCCCCCTAGCAGCCGAAGAGCTCCTCGGCGGCCTCCATGCGCTCGGAGATGGGCACGCCGAAGGGGCAGCGCGGCTCGCACTGGCCGCAGCCGATGCAGGCCCCGGCGGTGACGTCCATGGCCTCGTAGTGGGCCTGCACCGACGCGGGCACGGAAGCCGCGCCGCCCCCGACGGCCATCTCGGCCAGGTCGTAGAACTTGTTCGCGAGCGCGATGTTGATGCCCACCGCGCACGGGGCGCAGTGGCCGCAGTAGGTGCACTGGCCCATATAGGCGTGCTTCGGGGCGCCGGCCAGCACGCTGGCGTAATCGCGCTCGGCCGCCGTGGCGCCCTCGTAGCCCAGAGCCTCGTCCAGCTGCTCCACGGTTTCCACGCCCACCATGACGCTGGCCACGGCGGGGCGCGTGAGCGCGTAGTGGATGCACTGCACCGGTGTGAGCGCCACCCCGAAGGGCGACGCATCGGCCGAAAGCAACCGCCCGCCTGCATAGCCCTTCATCACCGTGATGGCGGTACCGGTCGCCTCGGCCCGAGCGTACAGGCGGGCACGTACCGGCTCGATGCCGTCGCCGGCCACGTTCTCGTAGTCGCCGAACAGGTCATCCAAGTTCTCCGAGGCGGGCATCATGTCGAAAGCCGGGTTGAGCGAGAACATGACGACCTCAATCTCCGGCTCGTCCACCGCAAGCAGCGCCACCTCAGGGTTGTGGGTGGAAAGGCCGATGTGGCGAATGCGGCCCTCGGCCAAAAGCTCGCGCATGTAGGCGATGAAGTCGCCGGCCATGATAGAGCGGAACTCGTCGCAGGCATCCACGTAGTGGATCATACCGATCTCCACATGATCGGTGCGCAGCCGCGCGAGCAGGTCGTCGAAGGCGGGACGCACCAGCGCCATATCGCGGGTGCGCACGTACTGGCCGTCCTGCCAGGTGCTGCCCACGTGCCCCTGGACGATCCACTCCTCGCGCGCAGGCGCGAGCGCCTCGCCCAGCGCCGAGCGCACGGCCGGGTCGCTCATCCAGCAGTCGACGATGTTTATGCCCGCCGCCGCGCCCCGGGCGGCCATGGCGTTCACCTCGGCCTGCTCCATCTTGCCGATCCACTCGGCGCCGAACCCGATGACGCTCGCCTGCAATCCCGTGCGGCCCAGCTTGCGGTATTCCATGGTGCTCCTCTCGCCCCTTGTCTCGTTGCGGCCATTCAATCACTTGAAGCGAACTCCAGGTCAACGATTATAGCGTGAAGCCCTTCTGCATTATCGGTCGTTGACGCGCCGCCAGGGGCCGACGGGCGTACACTGGCCCCAAGGATCGGCGCCGTCCCGCGCCCGCCAACGACAAGGAGATGCCATGCTGAACCATTTCTGCAAGCAACCGCTCTGGGAGTGCACCCGCACCCTGGCCGCCGTGGCCCAGGGCCAGGCGCCAGCCGACACCGTTATCACCAACGCACGACTCGTGAACGTGTGCACCGCCGAGATTCAGGACGACATCGCCGTGGCCATCGCCTGCGGGCGCATCGCCTACGTGGGACCGAGCGCCGACCACTGCATCGGCGCGGACACCCTCGTGATCGAGGCCGCCGGCCAGGTGATTGCTCCCGGTTTCCTCGATGGGCACATCCATGTGGAGTCCTCCATGCTCGGCGCCGGCGAGTACGCCCGGGCCGTGGTGCCCCATGGCACCGTGGGCATCTACTGGGACCCCCACGAGGTGTGCAACGTGCTGGGGCTTGAAGGCGTGAAGGTGATGATGGACGATGCCGCCCGCACGCCCCTGAAGGCCATGGTCACCACGCCCTCCTGCGTCCCGGCCGTGCCCGGCTTCGAGGACACCGGCTCCTTCGTGGGGCCCGAGGAGATCGCCGAGTCCATGACCTGGGACGGGGTGGTGGGCCTCGGCGAGATGATGAACTTCCCCGGCGTGCTGGCCGGCGCCGACCACGCCCACGGCGAGCTGGCCGAGACGCTCGCGGCCGACAAGGTCATCACGGGCCACTACTCCATCCCCGAGACCGACCAGGGACTGAACGCCTACATTGCCTGCGGCGTGCGCTGCTGCCACGAGTCCACCCGGGCCGAGGACGTGCTCGCCAAGATGCGCCTCGGGCAGTACGCCCAGCTGCGCTACGGCTCGGCCTGGCTCGACCTGCCCCAGCTGGCCGCCGCCATCACCGAGACCGGCATCGACACCCGCTTCGCGAACCTCATCTCCGACGACACCCACCCCCACACCCTGGTGGCCGAGGGGCACCTCGACTACATCCTGCGCATGGCCGTGAGCCTGGGCATCCCCGTCGTGGCCGCCATCCAGATGATGACCATCAACACCGCCACCTGCTTCCGCATGGAGCACGAGCTGGGCTCCATCACCCCGGGCAAGTGCGCCGACATCGTGTTTCTGGACAACCTGGAAGATTTGAACGTCGTGCGCACCATGATCGACGGCGACGTGGTGGCCGAGAACGGACAGATCACCTTCGATCTGGCGCCCTTCGACTACCCGGACTGGGTCACCCACTCCATGCACCTGGGGCGCACCATCACCCCAGACACTTTCCGCGTGGAAGCGCCCGCCGGCGCCTCCGACGGCGATGCCGTCACCGTGCGGGCCATCGAGCTTCTGCCTGGATCGGTGCCCGACCGCGAGGCCTCCGTGGCCCTCGCCGTGCGCGACGGGGCCCTGGAAAGCGACCTGGACCAGGACGTGCTGAAGACCTTCGTCTTCGAGCGCCACCACGAGACGGGCACCTACGGCGTGGGCTTCACCAAGGGCTTCGGCATCAAGCGGGGTGCGATGGCCTCCACCGTGGCCCACGATGCCCACAACCTGCTCGTGGTGGGCACCAACGACGAGGACATGGCCCTGGCGGCCAACACGCTCGCCGAGGTGGGAGGCGGCATGGTCGTGGCGGCCGACGGCGAGGTGCTCGGACTCGTGGAGCTGCCCATCGCCGGGCTCATGGACGCCCTGACCGCCGAGGAGATGAGCGCGAAGGTGCACCACCTGGAGGACACCTGGGCCGAGATCGGCTGCACCATGCCCTCCCCCTTCATGACCATGGCCCTCATTCCGCTCGCCTGCCTGCCCGAGCTGCGCCTCACCAACCGCGGCCTGGTGGATTGCACCACCTTCCAGTTCACCGATTTGGTGGTGGACGGGGAAGCCGAGTAGGAACGCGGAGCACGAGACGCGCCCGAGACCCCGACGACGGGGCCGGACCCCATCACCTCCCCTCGTCAGGACGAGTCCACGGCGTCGTCGCACCCGTCGCCCCATCCTGCATCGCCGAACCCGTCGGCGCAAGCGCGACCGTGCCCCCCCCCGACGCATCCCCGCCGCTGCGCCCGGGGCCATCGGAGCATCCCATGGCCCCGGGCGCCCTTCCACGCTTCGCCGGCGCTGCTTGGCCGATGCAAGACGAGCTCTCCTTGCTCGCGGTGGTATGTTCGTATCCGAGAAAACAACCAGGGAGGAACCTCAGTGATCATCGGCATTACCACCACGCTCAACGAGGCCGACGGCTTTCAGCGCGTGAACGTAGAGTACATCAACCGCGTGGCGGCCACAGGCGCCGCACCGGTGCTGCTCACGCCCGTGCGCGGCGGAGCCGAGGCAAACCGCGTCCTGGCGCAGCAGGTCATCGATACGGTGGATGCGCTCGTCATCACCGGCGGCGGCGATGTGCACCCCCGCTACTACGTGCCCGATCCGGCCAAGAACCGCGATGCCCTGAACATGGACGACGTGGCAGCCCTCGGCTGCGGCTCGGCGTCCCATTGCCGTTCCACGGGCGCACCCGTGCCCTTCTGCGGCCACAACGCATCTGACGAGGCCTTCCGCCAGGCCATGGGCGGCCCTCCGGGCCCCGACGAGGTGACCACCTTGGACGGCCGCAACGTGCTCACCGACCCGGAGCGACCGGCGGTGCCCTGCCTGTCCGATCTGCTCGCCGTCAGCGAGGATCGCGATGGCTTCGAGCTGGAGCTGGCCCGTCTGGCCCACGAGCGGCGTATTCCGTGCCTCGGCATCTGCCGCGGCATGCAGGTGATGAACGTGGCCTTGGGCGGCAGTCTCTACCGCGACCTGTACAACTGCGGCGTCACCGAGCGGGGCCACCGCCAGGAACCGCCCTACGACCGCACCACCGACACCGTCGCCATTGCCGCGGGCAGCCTGCTTGCCACCGTGCTCGGTGCCGCGGGGGCCTTCGACGTGAACTCCATGCACCACCAGGGCATCGACCATGTAGCTGCGGGCCTTTTGGTGTCCGCGCGCTCGGGCGACCGGGTGGTGGAGGCGGTGGAAGATCCGCACCTGCCCTTCTACCTGGGCGTGCAGTGGCATCCCGAGTACTTAGACCGGTGCCGCGGCCTCTTCAACGCCCTGGCCGCCGCCGGCGAGCGCTTCGCGGCCCAGCGGAAAGCAACGGTTTCGCAAGGCTAGAAGCGCCGCCGCTGCCCCTTCCCCGCCCGTGCGTTAAGCTGAGCATATTGAACGGCGTCAAACGAGCGGGCGGAAGATGTCATGACAACCCACGAATGCGATAGACCGCCCCTTCTCTTCCCCGAACCTTTGCGGGAAGGGGTCATCCTGGCACGGCCGAACCGCTTCATCATGGACGTGGACCTCGGCGAAGGCGCCCCCGCGCGCTGCCACTGCCCGGCGGTCTCGCGCATCGGCGACCTGGATCTGGCAGGACGGCCCTGCCTGGTATCTGATTCCCACAACCCCCGGCGCAAGCTGCCCCTCACCGTGGAGGCCTTCTCGCTGCAGCAACCCGACGCGGCCGAGAAGCAATGGATCGGCATCAACCAGAACGCCTCGAACCGCTACGTGGAGCATTTCCTTCGCGAAGGTGCCTTCAAGGCCATCACCGGGCCCGTGGGCCAGCTGCGCCGCGAGGTGCCTTTGGGCTCCTCGCGCCTCGACTTCCTCGTGAACGAGAACCAGTACCTGGAAGTGAAGACGCCCCTCGTGCAGATACAGACCGCTATTCCGCCTTGGGTGCCCACGGTGCCCCCGGCTCCCTTCGACTCCACCGAGCGCGTCCAGCGCCATCTGCGGGAACTGGCCGCGTCCCTCCAGCACAACGAGCGGGCCGTCATCTTGTACTGCCTCTACTACGAGAACGACGGCTTCCGCTACTACCACGGCACCACCTACGAGGAGATGCTCGCCTGCGTGGACGAGGCGCGCACCGCCGGCGTGGAGCTCTGGCAGGCCGACTTCGCCATCACGCCCGAGGCTGTGGCTCTTACCGACTACCACCCGCTGGAAGAGTGGTAGCGAACGCCGAGCCGGGAGCCCCAACCGATAGCGAGCCCACGCCACAAGAAAAGGAGCGGCCTTGCGACCGCCCCTGCATCATCGGGTATGCCCGGAACCCCTAAGCCTCCTCGGCCACCTCCAGGACCTCTTCCTCGAAGCCCGCATGATCGGGCTCGTAGCCGCGGTTATACGGCACGAGGAAGATGAACACAAGCGAGCTCAGCAACAGGAAGAACGGGTAGAACAGAAACGGCATGATCTGGAACGCCGACACATTGAAGCCGAGCTCGGCGCAGGCGGAGATGGCCACGAGCATCTGGGCGCCATAGGGAATCACTCCCTGGAACACGCAGGAGAAAGTATCCAAGATGGATGCGGTCTTGCGCCGGGAGATGTCGTAGGTCTCGGCCATCTCGTGGGCGATGGGGTTCGCCATCACGATGGCCACGGTGTTGTTGGCCGTGGCGATGTCCATGGCGCCCACGAGCAGACCCATGCCCAGCTGGCCGCCCTTGCGCCCCTTGAACACGCGCTTGATGCCGGCGAGCAGGGCCACGAAACCGCCGTTCTCGCGAATAAGCGCGCAGATGGCGCTCACCAACACGGCCACCATGGTAGTCTCGAACATGCCGGCCGCTCCCGTGCCCATGTTCCCCAAAAGATCGGTGGCCGCCACCGCGCCCTCGGCCACCACGATGATGGAACCGGACAGGATGCCCAGTAGCAGCACGACGAACACGTTGATGCCCAGAATGCCGCCCACCAGCACGATGAGGTACGGAACGAGCTCGATGAGGTTGTAGTCGTTGTGCACCGTGCCCGAGATGTTGGATCCCAGGGACAGCGCCAAGATGAGCACAAGGGTCACGATGGCCGCGGGCAGGGCGATCTTGAAGTTCTCGCGGAACTTGTCCTTCATCTGGCAGCCCTGGCCCTGGCAGGCGGCGATGGTGGTGTCGGAGATGAACGACAGGTTATCGCCGAACATGGCGCCGCCCATGACCGAGCCCACGCACAGAGGCAGGCTGAAGCCGGAGGCAGCCGACACGGCCACGGCAATGGGGGTGATGAGCGTGATGGTACCCACCGAGGTGCCCATGGAGATGGACACGAAGCAGCTGACCACGAACAGCACGGCCACGGAGAACTCCGCCGGAATGATGGACAGCATGAGGTAGGCCACCGACTCGGCCGAATCGCGCCCCACGGTGCCCACGAACACGCCGGCGGCCATGAAGATGAGGATCATGGTGACGATGGTCTTATCGCCGATGCCACGGCCCATAACCACCAGCTTGTCATCGAAGGGCAGCTTGCGGTTCTGGAAGCAGGCCACCAACAGCGCAATAAGGAAGATCACCACGATGGGGATGTTGTAGAACCCCATGGAGATGCCCATGCCGTACTCGAACAGAACGCCGAGCCCCAAATACAGCACGAGGAACACCCCGATAGGCAGCAGCGCCGCCACATTTCCCTTTTTCACGTCGAACTTCACCTTCTTCGTCTCTGAAAAAACAGCCCGCCTATAGTACACCACAAAAACCGCTGCCGATGCGTCATCTTCTTCGCGCGGGCCTTACTTATAATAGATGGTGAGACATCGCCCCGTCAGAACGGACATTCTATGGACAACCCAGCCGAAAACCGCGTCGAGGAAGGCGCCTGCGAGACCTCCGATGACATCGCCACCGAGGCTTCCGAGCGCGGCGCCTGCGCGGACGCCGACAATCCCGTCGCACCCATCGACCCCTTCGAGCCGGGTTCCCTCGGTTGGCTTCTGCCCTGGGCGGAAACCGGCGAGGGCAACGTGCTCACCCCCGACGAGGCCCTGGAAGTGTTCCTAGAGTGGGTGGAGGCCCGGGGCATGAAGCTGTGGCCCCACCAGGAGGACGCGCTCATGGACCTGGCCGTGGGCGATTCGGTGATTCTGGGCACGCCCACGGGCTCGGGCAAGTCCATGGTGGCGCTCGGACTGTGCTTCATGGCCGTGGCCACGGGGCGCACTGCCTATTACACGGCCCCCATCAAGGCGCTCGTGTCCGAGAAGTTCTTCGACATGGTGGACGTGCTCGGCCGCGAGAACGTGGGCATGATCACGGGAGATTCCACCATCAACACCGAGGCGCCGGTCATCTGCTGCACGGCGGAGATCCTCGCGAACCAGGCTCTGCGCGAGGGCGCCGCGTCGAAGGTGGCCTGCGTGGTGATGGACGAGTTCCACTTCTTCGCCGACCCCGACCGCGGCTGGGCCTGGCAGGTGCCGCTGCTCACCCTGACAAACGCACAGTTCCTGCTCATGAGCGCCACGCTCGGCGACGTGACCGACATCGCCGCCCTCGTGGAGGAGCGCACCGCACGCCCCGTCGACCTTGTCACCGACGCGCCGCGGCCCGTACCGCTGTCCTACGACTACACCTTGGAGACGCTCGAGGCGACCGTGGAGCTGGGCCTGCGCGCCGGCGAGGCGCCGATGTACATCGTGCACTTCTCCCAGGACGAGGCGCTGAAGAACGCCCGCGCGCTCGCGAGCTACGGGGTAGCCGACAAGGAGCAGCGCGAGGCGGTGAAGGCGGCCATGAAGGGCACGAAGTTCACCACGCCCTTCGGCAAGATCCTCCAACGGCTTCTGGCCGCCGGCGTGGGCGTGCACCACGCGGGCATGCTGCCGCGCTACCGGCTGCTCGTGGAACGTCTGGCCCAGCAGGGGCTGCTACCGGTCATCTGCGGCACCGATACCCTCGGCGTGGGCATCAACGTGCCCATCCACACGGTGGTGCTCACCCAGCTCACCAAGTTCGATGGCACCAAGATGCGCCGCCTGCGCTCGCGCGAGTTCCACCAGATCGTAGGCCGTGCGGGACGGTCGGGCTTCGACACCGAGGGCATGGTGGTGGCGCTCGCTCCCGAGCACGAGATCGAGAACCACAAGGCCTTGCTGAAAGCCGGCGACGACCCGAAGAAGCAGCGCCGCGTGAAGAAGAAGCAGCCGCCCGAGGGCTTCGTCAGCTGGAACAAGCAGACCTTCGAGCACCTCATCGAGAAGCCGCCCGAGAAGCTGAACCCCCGCATGCGCATCACCCATTCCATGGTGCTGTCGGTGGTGAGCCGCGGGGGCGACGCGTGGGCCAACGTGCACCAGCTCATCGCCGATTCGGCCCAGTCCCCCGAGGAGAAGATCAAGCTGAACGCGCGGGCCGACGAGATCTTCCACACGCTGCTGGAAGCCGGCGTGGTGGTGCGCGGGGAAGACGCCGAGGGCAACCCCTCCTACGAGCTGACGGTTGAGCTGCCCGAGGACTTTGCGCTCGACCAGCCGCTCTCGCCGTTTCTGCTGGCCGCGCTCGACCTGCTGGACCCGGAGAGCCCCGACTACGCCCTGGACGTCATCTCGCTTGTGGAGGCCACGCTGGAGAACCCCGCCAAGGTGCTGCGGGCCCAGGAGCGCAAGGCGCGGGATGCCGCCATGGCCGCCATGAAGGCCGACGGCGTGGAATACGAGGAGCGCATCGAGCGTTTGGCCGAGATCACCTACCCCAAGCCCTTGGAAGAGCTGCTCGACCGCGCCTTCGAGCTGTACTGCCAGGGCGTGCCGTGGGCCCGCGACTACGAGCTTCTGCCCAAAAGCGTGCTGCGCGACATGGTGGAGACGGCGAGCGACTTCAAGACCTACATCGGCCGCTACGGCATCGCGAAATCGGAGGGGACGCTTTTGCGCTACCTGTCCGACGCCTTCCGGGTGCTCGTGCGCACCCTGCCGCCCGACGTGTTGGACGATAGGCTGCGCGACATCATCGCGTGGCTCGGGTTCATGGTGCGCACCACCGACTCCTCGCTCGTGGACGCATGGGAGAGCGCCGGCGAGCTGCCCGAGGCCGGCGCACCACCGCAGGCCGCCGACGCCGTGGTGGCCGACCGCCACGGTATGGAAGTCATGGTGCGCAACGCTCTGTTCGCCCGCGTGCGCCTGGCATCGCTCGACCGCACCCGCGAGCTGGGCAGCCTGGACGAGGACTGGGGCTTTACCGAGCGTGCTTGGGACGCGGCCTTGGACGACTACTTCGCCGAGCATAACGAGATCCGCATCGACGGCGACGCGCGAAGCGCGGCCTACCTGGTCATCGACGAGGGTCCGGAGCAGGACGCGCACCTCTGGCACGTGCGCCAGATCTTCCTCGACGAGGACGGCGACGGCGACTTCCGCATCGAGGCCGATGTGGACCTGGACGCCACCCAGGAGGAGGGCGAGGTCATCTTCAAAAACTACCGCGTCGGCTTCGTGGAGGACTTAGCGGGGTAAGGGAGCAGCCTCTCGGCCGCAATCGCCTATGCCCGCCAGACTCCATCGTCGCGGACGGCGTCCATGAGCCAGGAACCATGGGCGGCGAGGTTGCCGACCCAAGACAGAACGCCGGCAGTCCACCGCGCCAGAGCGACGAATTCTACCGTGTTGTCGAAAATGGTCGCCTCGTCGCACAGATCGAGCGCGTGGGAAAGGTTGCGCAGCGATGCGCGCCAACGGCGGCGCACCGCCTCCTCATCAATGGGATGCCCGCCGAGGGCGACCCGGTGGGCAATGCGGGCAAGGGCGTCCTCGGCCGACGCGATGCCGATATAGTAGAGCACCACCCGATAGCTCGCCTCCCGCGCCCGCTGGATAGTCTTCAAACAGATGCGACCCGTCAGCGTCGTCTCCTGGTTGAAACTGACGCGACGGGCAAGACAGTCATCGATGCGAAGCAGCGCCTGACGGCCCGCGCGCAGCTGATCGGCATCCGAACGAGGATCGCCGCCATTCGCAATAACGATCTCATCGGAGTTCACTCGCACAAGCGAACGCGGCATGGACGGATCCCGCCAAAACCCCGTATGGTAGAACGTCGACTTCCCCGCCCCGTTTACCCCGGCGAACACCACGTAAGCCGGGCGCTCCATCAGAAGACCCCCGCCTTCACGAGCTGGGCCTGGCGCTGTTGGAGGAAGAAGTCGGTCACAGCCATGTAGAATGCCGCCTCCTCCCGACTTTGCGCTTGGGCCATCATCTCGGATGTGGGAATACGACGGAACAAAGTCCGACATTCCTCGTAGAGTTCGTGGGCTGCTGCGCGGGGCGATGCTGAATCGTCGGACGGGCACACTTCCGTCGTCTCTGAGCCAAAACGCGCACTTTCCGAAGATGTCCTCACCGTCGGTCGGCCGGCGCGAGGCCGCGACACCGCTCGATGCAGAACGTCCTCCTCCCGCAGCACCCACGCTCGTCCGCTCTTCTCCGCGGGCAGCTGTCCCGCCTTGATAAGCGCTCGCACCCGAGCCGGGCTCACCCCCAGGCGCTCAGCGCTTTCTGCCACTGACAACATGGCCCACCTCTTCTAAAAAATATTGCGATAGCGCAATAATATCACAGTCAAGAGATGCTATGAAGCGCATTCCTGCAAACCTAGTCGGTCACGCGGTGGAACTGCACGGTTTGGTGCCTCATTGAGATCTTTCCTACTTCCCAGCCGTGGGGCAACAGTTCCTTCTTGTAGTTGAGGAACGAGTGGTCGAGGGGGACGCCGGCGCGCTCGCCTACTTCGTCGAAGGTGAGGGTCAGTTCGTCGCCGGGCTGGGCGGCCACCCAGCCCCATAGTTTGTCGTACTTGCTCATGGGGTATCCTCTCTGTCGCGGCCGGCCCACAGCCAAAGGCGGGGGGGGACGCTCGCGGTGGGCGAGTTCCTGCTCGCCCGGAACCCGAGGGCGCCTTCCGGCTTCGCACGTCGGCTACGTAGTCCGAACCCAGGGCGAGCAGGAGCTCGCTCCTACGAAGTCCGACGGACCGGCGTGTGCTTCCCGATTCTACCGCCGGCCTCCGCCTTTCGCGGGCGAAACGAACGTTGAGGAAAAAAGTTGTTGATTACCGCCCGATCGCGGCGTATAGTGGCCTGCGTCAATATTTCTGTGATGTCTTCGGGATGCCCGAGCGATCGCGAGCCGAGAGGTGCAACGCGATCCGCAAACCGGAGGCGGAGAAAACTCTGGAGAACTCTTAAGTGAGTGCCGAAGGTGCAAGGCCCCGTTCACGGGCGCCGAATCTCTCAGGCAAACGGACAGAGCGATGACGCGACCTCTTCGGCCGGCCACGCATAAGTTCCCCCGAGTTTTCTCGCGAGAAGAAGGGAACGCCGTGGAAGAGGCACTGCTTGGTATCGTTACCACCATCAACAACTATCTTTCCAACTACATCCTCATCATCCTGCTGCTCGGCATGGGCATCTGGTTCACCGTGCGCACGCGCGCCATCCAGTTCCGCTGCTTCGGCGAGGGCTGGCGCCGCGTGTTCGGCGACTTTTCGCTGCGCGGCGGCAACCAGGGCGGCGGCATGACCTCGTTCCAGGCCCTGTCCACCGCCATCGCGGCCCAGGTGGGCACCGGCAACATCGTGGGCGCATGCGGCGCCATCATCGTGGGCGGCCCGGGCGCCATCTTCTGGATGTGGATCATCGCTCTGCTGGGCATGGCCACCAACTACGCCGAGGCCGTCATGGCGCAGAAGACCCGCGTCGTGGACGAGGACGGCACCGTGCACGGCGGTCCGGTGTACTACATCACCACGGCCTTCAAGGGCGGTCTGGGCAAGTTCCTCGCCGGGTTCTTCGCCGTGGCCATCATTCTGGCGCTCGGCTTCATGGGCTGCATGGTGCAGTCCAACTCCATCGCCGAGACCATGAACACCGCCTTCGGCATTCCCACCTGGGTCATCGGCCTGGCCGTGGTCATTCTGGCCGGCATCGTGTTCATCGGCGGCGTGTCCCGTTTGGCCGCCGTCACCGAGAAGATCGTGCCCATCATGGCCATCCTCTACGTGCTCGGCTCGCTTATCGTGCTCATCATGAACGCGGCGAACATCCCGGCCACCTTCGCGCTCATCTTCGAGTGCGCCTTCAACCCCGCCGCCACCGTGGGCGGCGCCACCTTCGGCATCATCGCCGCTATCAGCCAGGGCGCCAAGCGCGGCCTGTTCTCCAACGAGGCCGGCATGGGCTCCACCCCGCACGCCCACGCGCTGGCCGAGGTGCGCGATCCGCATGAGCAGGGCGTGGTGGCCATGATCGGCGTGTTCGTGGACACCATCGTGGTGGTCACCATGACCGCGCTCGTGGTACTGTCCACCCTGTACGTGGGCGACGGAATGCTCGCCACCGGCGACTACGCGAGCCTCACCGCCGAGACTATCACCAAGACCAACATCGCCCAGCTGGCCTTCGGGCAGTTCTTCGGCGAGGGCGCAGGCGCCTGGTTCGTGGCCATCTGCCTTTTGTTCTTCGCCTTCTCCACCATTCTGTCGTGGAACCTGTTCGCGAAGCTGAACGTGGAGTGGCTCTTCGGAAAGCGCGCCGTGCTGCCCTTCACCGTGATCGCGCTCGTGTTCATCTTCCTGGGCTCACTTTTGTCCAACGACCTGGTATGGGAGATGGCCGATATGTTCAACCAGCTCATGGTCATTCCCAACGCCATCGCGCTGTTCGCCCTATCGGGCGCGGTGCTGGCCATCGCCAACGCCAAGCATGACAAACGCGCCCTGGATGTGGCCGAGGAGAAGCTCGCAGACAAGGAGCGCGCCGCCATGAACGCCATGGTGGAGAAGGACGAGCGGAAGTAGGCCGTTCAGTCGTCATGGCAGACTCACGTGTATACCACTCATGAGTCTGCCATTTTCATTTTGTGTCAACTCTATTAAATATAGGAACATTTGTTTCCATATTGACATTGCCGCAAAATGACGCACCTGCTATAATCTATTTCACCAAAGCCGACTTGAGTGGATACAAGCTGGGTTCCCGAATGGGAGTAGGCATAGGTTGTATGCTTAGAATTCCTTTGCTCCTGGGGTCGGCTTTGGTCGTTTCGCAACTTCTTTCTTCAGGCGATCGATGACGCCTTCCGGATTCTCTCGTATCTTATCCCAAATCAAATCCACCGCTTGCTGCGAATAAATGAAAGAAGAGGCCTCCCCTTCCAGCGAGTTATCGTAAGAGTATCGGCTATCGGTTTTCATTCCATAGAATGAAGTAAACAGTCCGAACATATAGAGGTTGAAGGGGCGACGATTCTTTGTGCGGGCGCGCGTATCCGAGCCATCCTGCATCAGAACAACGTTCGACTTCGCCAGACGCTCGCAAATAGCCTTTACCACTCCACTCGGGCGATAGGGATATTTGTTCTTAACTTCAACAGGTGTCTTGATGATCGCCACGGGCACATCACCGCTCTCGGCAATGCGAAAAGTATGGTCGGCATCGCCTTTCTTCGTACTTCTCAACTCAGTTACATAGGTGCAGCTGAATTTTCTGTTATCGAGTTCATCAGCTGTGGTAAGGATGCCCTCGCGTTTTTCCAACATCTTCTCAAGAACAATGGGGTCGTAGCGGGCGCGGCACTCATCTTCATCCACTGCAGATTTGCGAACAGACAAAACAAGATAGTTCTCCGGAATGAGGTCGCTCACCTCGATACCTAAGAGCCTTCTTGCCTGACGATCGAAATTTTCAACGGAGGCTTGCAGAATGGGCCCGTAGAAACTTTCGTATTCAGGAACAATGAAATGAGCGCTGGTATTTCGCACATCGATGAGCTTGTCCATATTCCTGCGAAGAGGATCTTTGCTGTTCGTAAACACTTTTTTGAGGCAATCCTCTAGGGAAAGAGTACGCGTATTTCCAGGATAATAGATCTCCCCAATTCCATACCGCTCAATAATATGAGCTTTAAGCATGAGCTCCCATGCGTTGCAGAGGAAGAAAGAGCAGCCTTCTACATGGTACTGAATAGTAGGGCGATTATAGAGCTCGATGGCGAGCAAGAAAGCCTCCTGAGCCTTTCGTATAAGTCGATCGTACGTCTGTCGCTCCTGGTCGTTCATATCGCCCCCACTTCCATATCCCCTGATAATGACGAAGCATCATAGCACGCGCGAAGAATCGCGCTCTTGGACCCGTCGAAAACTAATACTTTTTACTCTTCCCCCAAAAGCTCGGCCAGACGGTCGCGGGTGAGGCCTTCCAGGGCGTCGACACCGGTGGCGGCCACTACGGAGTCCGCCAGGTCGCGCTTAGCCTCTTGCAGCGCCACGATGCGCTCCTCGATGGTACCCTTGGCCACCACCTTGTACACATCCACCTCGCGATGCTGACCGATGCGGTGGGCCCGGTCGGTGGCCTGATCGGTAGCAGCGGCGTTCCACCACGGGTCGGCGTGCACCACCACCGAGGCGCCCGTGAGGTTGAGCCCCGTGCCGCCGGCTTTCAGCGATACGAGGAACACCGGCGTGTCATCCTCGTTGAAACGCTTCACCCGTTCCACCCGCTCGCGCTTGGGCGTGGCGCCGGTGATGGTGAAATGCGCCAGCCCCCGCCGGTCAAGCTCGTCGGCCAGCACCGAAAGATAGCTCGTGAACTGAGAGAACACGAGCACCTTGCGATCGGCCTCCTGAGCCTCGGCCACCAGCTCCATGATGGCGCCGAGCTTCTCGGCGCCGCCCCGGTAGTTCTCGAACACGAGGGCCGGGTCCAGCGCGATCTGCCGCAGGCGCGTGAGTTCGGCAAGCACCTCCACCGAGCTCTTCTCGACCTCGGCCAGGTGCCCGCGCCGGTTCGCCCGCGAGGCGTTCTGGCGCTTCTGGGCGTTCAAGTCCTCGCGCAGCCGCTGCTCGGCCCCGTCGTAGAGCCGCCGCTGCTCGTCGCTTAGGGGCACATAGCGCACCATCTCGGTCTTCGGCGGCAGGTCAGTGAGCACGTCGGCCTTCCGGCGGCGCAGCAGAAACGGCTCCACGAGCGCCCGCAGGCGAGCGGCCGCCTCCTCGTCTTCCCCCAAGATGCCCAGCTCGTAGCGCTCGCGGAAGCGCTCGTAACTGCCGAGGAGCCCCGGCATGAGGAAGTCGAAGATGCTCCACAGCTCCGAGAGGCGGTTCTCGATGGGCGTGCCCGTCAGCGCGAAGCGCAGCGGGGCGCGCAGGCGCTTCACCGCGCGGGTGGTCTTGGTGGCGTGGTTCTTGATGCGCTGGGCCTCGTCGAGCACCACCATACCCCAGCCGACCGGCTGCAAGAAGGGCCCGTCGATGCGCACGCGGTCGTAGGAGGCCACGATGACAGCGGGAACCTCGCCCGCGGGAGCACCGTCACCGGCTGCCCGTGCACCGCGCCCGATCACGCGCCCCTCCCCCTCCGCAGCCGCCCGGGCCACGAGCATCTCGCGCTGGGTGCGCGTGCCCTCCAGGGCCGCCACGGGCACAGCAGGCGCGAAGCGGGCGAACTCGTCCAGCCAGTTGAACACGAGGGAGGCGGGGCAGGCGATGAGCACCGGCGCTTCCAGCCGCCCCGCGTCCCGCAGGCTCTGCACGAGCGCGATGGTCTGGAGCGTCTTGCCGAGGCCCATCTCGTCGGCGAGGATGCCGCCGAAGCCGAGGGAGGCAAGCCGCGCGAGCCAGCGGAAGCCCTCCAGCTGGTAGGGACGCAGCGTGGCGGTCAGGCCCGCAGGGGGCTCCACGGGACAGCCCGGCTCCTCCACCCGGCGCAGGTAGTCCTCGAAGGTCGCATCGCGCACCGCGTCGGCGTATTCCCGATCGAGGTAGAACGCCTGGTAGGTGGGAATCTGCGCCGAGCCGTTCAGAAGATCGTCGGCCGACACGCCCAGATCGCGCATCATCTCGCCGAGATGCGCCACATCGCCCTCGGCAAGCGCCACAATGCGCCCGTCGCTCATGCGGTGGAAGCGCTTGCGGCGGCGCAGCGAGGAGAACATCGCCGCCAGCTCATCGCGAGACACGTCGCTGTCGCGCACGTCCATCTGGATGAGGTTCGCGACCAGCGAAAGACCCAGCTGCACCCGCGGCGGCCGCTCTGCCACGAGCCGATCGAAGGCCGGAGTGGTGAACACCTCGCCCGCAGCGCGAAACTGCGCAAGGCCCCCGTAGAGCAGCTCGCCGGCCAGGTCGGCCTGGCGCAGCGGCAGCGTCATAGAGCCGTCGAAGAACTGGGCGGCCAGCATGATGCCGGCATCCTCCAGCGCCTGATCGCGGAAGGGCTGCTGCGAGGCGGGGCGCAGCTCGGGCTCCTCGCCCGAGTCGGCGGGGCTGGCCAGCACCACCTCGCGCTCGCCGTAGAACGCCTTCACCGTCAGGCGTATGAGCGCCGCCTCCTTCTTCCCGGTCTTATCGAAGTAGAAGGCAAGGGTGCCGGCCACCGGGCGCAGAGCCTCCCACCCCTCGGGCAGGCGCACGTCCACCGCCGCCTCCAGCACCGGCAGCGCCCGACGGCAGAACGCCGCCCCGTCGCCCTCGGCCACGAAGGCCGCGCCTCCGTCGGCAAGGCCCGCCTCCCGCAGAAACGCGAAGGCTGCCGCCGCGGCGCCCTCCACCCGCGCGGCCACGCCGTCGGCGAGCACGTAGGCCCGCTCCAAGCCCCGCACCACCAGCGCGGATTCGGACAGGTGCAGGTCGTAGCCGCCATCGGCAGCATCGAACAGAAGGGCCGTAAGCGGTGCGTCGGCGGCCACACGCCACGGTTCAGGCGCAACGTCGGCGCTCGCCTCGGCGCTGCCGGCGCGACGCGCAAACGTGAAGGATCCCTCGCCGAGGGCGTCCAGCAGGGCCACTACCTCCGCCTCGCGCACCCGTGCCTCGCGCTTGCCGGTGCCGGCGGTGCGGAAGGCCGAGCCCCCGAACAGGCGCTCATCGGGAAAGAGCCCGGCCACCACCCGGGCCACGGCCCGGGACGGCTCGTCGAAGGCCTCCAGGCGATGGGCGAAGGCGAGCTTCTTGCCATAGGCGTGGAACTCACCGCTCTGCACGTGGTGGGCGAAAGCCTCGATGTCGCGCACCTGGTAGGTTCCGCGCGCGCCGCCCACCGTCAGATGCAGCGACCAGAGGCGCCCGTCGTAGACGAGCTGAACATCCAGGCGCACGCTGCCGGGCGTCACGCCCAAGGCCGGCCCTTCCGCATCGCGCGAGACGAGAGCGGCCGCGCTATTCGCGCTCCCCTTTCCCTCTGCCAACAGCCGGCCGAGGGCCTCGCTCGTGCGCCGTGCCATCGGAGCCGCCGTTCTCGCCGCACCTTCCTCGAAGCTGCGCGGTTGGGCAAAGTAGGAGGTCACCAAGGCCACGCAGTGCTTGCACAAGCCGTCGAAGCGGGCGATGGCCGGGCAGGTGCACTCGTAGTCGACGATGCGCGACTCGTAGTCGCCGAACATCACCGAGGCGTCGAAGTAGTCGGCAATGCCCGAGGCCGAGGCCACGCGGGCGGATATCACCGTCACATCCTCGTCGCGACGCACGGTGCGCCCCGCGATTGACTTCGCGCTGGCGGCAATGCCCACGCCCCGCGACACGGCACGCGGATCGGCGTAATCGGCCAGCTTGATGCCTCCGACGCCCACGACGCCCTCCTTCCCACAACGAATTGCGAACACTTGAGGTTACCACAACAACGCCATGCGCGAAGAGCGCAGGCGATCTCCCGCAAAAACGGAAGGGAAATCGACACCGCCAGGTCACATCTCCGCGCACCCGCGAGCCCCACGACCGCCCGAAATGCCACGCCCAGCCGCGTCGTGTGCGAAAATACGGTCGCGCGGATGATGGGTACCGCGCCCGTCATGCTAGAATTCTCCCGCAATCCCATCGCACCCCGAGAATCGAGGAGACACCCATGCGCCGCATTCTTCTGGCCCTCTGCCTCGCCGTCAGCCTGGCCGCCCTGGCCGGCTGCTCGTCGAACCATCCCATCACCAAGGCCGGCGAGGCCTGTGCCTCCTGCCACAGCGACGGGCGAGCCGCCGTAGAAGGGGAGGCCGTCGACGCGGCGCTGGCCGATGCGACGGAGACGGGCCTTACCTTTACCGTGGGGAGCGGTGCCGACAAGGTGTACCTGTGCACGGTGGCCGTCGCCGACGGCGGCACCATCGTGCCCGCCCAGATGCGCGCGCTCACCGCCGACGAGCTCGGCGCCGTCACCGTGAGCGAGCCGGGCGTCTACGCCCTCTGCACCGGCGAGATCTCCAGCCCCTCCTCGATCACCCTCGTCAACGCCACCGAATCCGGCCCCACCGATGCCGTCGTGAAGCTGTAAGCGACTCCGAACTTCACCCACAAAGCGGGAAAGTTCGGAGCCGGACAATCAGCAGCAACCCGGCTTTTTCAGCCGATAAGATGTTTCAGGACAAGCACGGAATTCATCGAGTCATCAAGATTATGTTCTTGCAGAGCACGCCGCATCTCCTCCTGCAAGCGATCAATGCACTCCTGGCGCGCCATCCGCACGTCACCGTTGTTGATGCGCGACACGTCCGACACGAGGCCCTTCTCGGAATCGAATCCAGTGAGCCATTGCCAGAAAGCCGCCCCCGTCAGATAGCGATATTGAAAGCCCGCAATGTCCTGATTGGCAAGATCGCGTTCGGAAGGCTCGTATGTGAGCACTTTATCGGTGGCATTCTTGTCGCGCAAAACGCAGAACGCAGCTCGAATCGGCTGGCTGCTCGCTCTCCGGAAGCGGCGTTGCGCCTCACATTTATCTTTCAGTTCGCGCAATTCTTGCGGAAAAGACGAGGAGTTCGTCGTGTTCTTCTGGGACTTCAGCTCGCATACGTAAAGCGCACCGTCGCGAACAGTCATCATATCCCCCGTGTCGAGTGTGTCAGACGATATGGCACTGACAATTGCCTGCCAGGTCGTGCCAATAACCGTCTCCTCGCTTGAGCTCTCGCAAGCGCGAAACGCCTCCGCGACGAACTCCTCGGCATTCTGCACACCGCGCGCCGCGAACATGATGATGTCTTTGGCGAGCAGCTTCTTTAAGTTGAGCTTCTTGGGATCGCGATAGTAGGCAATCCTGTTCTCCACGAATGCGTCAAGGTACTCGTAGGCTATGGCACGCTTATTCTCGATGTCAGTCAGTCCCTCTTCGGGCAAATCTACAAAATCGACTTCGAGACTGCGCTCGTCCGAAAATATCACCCGAGGCTCATCGCCGGAACCACCCATACAAACCCACCTTCCTCGCTGCTTCGCTACCATCGCCATACTACTGGAACATTTTCGAGTCGTCCCATGCAAACTTGTATAAAATGGTCTTAAAAATTTTCCGACCAGAAAGATAGCCATGACCAGCAGCCAACCAGATGCGCTTATCTCCGCCGAGGAAGCCGCCGATATCCTCGGCGTGACCAAGCAAACAATATCACGGCTCATCCGCGAGAGCAGAATTCCCGCGCAAAAGGTGGGAAACAAGTGGGTGCTCTACGCGGAGGATATCGCGGAATACCTCGACGCGAACAACCTTATCCCCGAACCGAAGGACCACGGGAGGCGCTCCGAAGAGGCGACCCCCGTCGTGGCACTAAGCTTCTTCTCCGGTGCTCTAGGCCTTGACCTGGGTATGGAAGCAGCGGGGATCGCACCTCTGCTCTATTGCGAGAACGACCGGAAATGCCGCATGACCATCGAGGCCTGCCGTCCCGATACGGCCCTTGCGGGCGACATCAACTCCTATACCTCCTCCGAGCTGCTTGCCCTCGCGGGCCTTGCGCCAGGCGCCCACGTCGATGTCATGTTCGGAGGGCCACCCTGCCAGGCCTTCAGCACCGCCGGTGCGCGGCGCGCCTTCGATGACGCTCGGGGCAACGTGTTCCTGAAGTACCTCGAGCTGGCAGCGGAAATACGCCCCACCTATATCGTCATCGAAAATGTGCGGGGACTTCTCTCCACCCCCTATCCCACTTGCAAGGACGGCGACCCAGTCAAGGGCGGGGCACTGCGCCTAATTCTCAAGCATCTTGAAGAGGCAGGATACGCGGTGAGTTTCAATCTGTACAACGCCGCTAATTTCGGTGCGCCGCAAATTCGCGAGCGCGTGGTGCTCATCGGAAAGCTCGGAGGCAAAAAGGTTCCCTACCTCACGCCCACCCACGCGGCCGATGGCACGCATGACCTTCCCGCCTGGCGCACGTTCCGTCAGGCAGTAGAGGGCCTCGATCCCGAGGCGTCAACTCACACCGATTTCCCCCCGAAGCGCCTCAAGTACTTCGAGATGCTCAAAGAGGGCCAATACTGGAAACATTTGCCTCTCCCGATGCAGCGAGAGGCTATGGGGAAAGCCTACGAGCTTTCTGGGGGGAAAACGGGCTTCTACCGGCGTATCTGGTTCGATCGCCCCTGCCCAACTCTTGTCACGTCGCCCACGATGCCGGCGACCGATCTGTGCCATCCCACGGATAACCGGCCGCTTTCCGTCGAGGAGTACATGCGCGTGCAGGGCTTCCCCGATGACTGGCGCATTTGCGGAGACATCTCTGACCGCTACCGTCAGATCGGCAACGCCGTCCCCGTGGCACTAGGCCATGCGATCGGCCGCGCAATCGTTGACGATATGCAGGGAATCCCCTTCGATCGCCGTTTCGATGGCTTCAAATACTCCCGCTACCGCTGTACGAGCGATCAAACCTGGTGCATGCCCCAATAGCGAAACGGAGAATCGCGCCCGGGCCCCACTACTGTAGGAAAACCGCCTCCCTACTCTTCCCCGTAGGCGCCGGTTTGGCGGTTCCAGAGGCGGGCGTAGTCGCCGCCCTTGGCCACGAGCTCGGCATGGGGGCCGTCCTCGGCGATCCTGCCGTGGGAGAGCACCACAATGCGGTCGAGGCTCGCCACCGTTGACAGCCGGTGCGCCACCACGATGCAGGTGCGCCCCTCCATCAGGTTGGACAGAGCCTCTTGCACGGCCGCCTCGCTCTCAGAATCGAGCGCGCTCGTGGCCTCGTCCAGCACGAGGATGGGGCAATCGGCCAGCATGGCGCGGGCGATGGCGATGCGCTGGCGCTGGCCGCCCGAGAGCTTGATGCCGCGCTCGCCGGTGATGGTGTCGAACCCCTGGGGCAGCGCCTCGATGAACTCGAGCGCGTTAGCGGCACGGGCCGCCTCGCGAATCTCGTCCATGGTGGCATCGGGCCGTCCGTAGGCGATGTTCTCGGCAATGGAGCGGTGGAACAGCAGCGCCTCCTGGGGCACGTAGGCGATCTGCCGGCGCAGGCTCGTCTGGGTCACATCGGCCACGTTCTGGCCGTCCACCAGAATCTCGCCCTCCTGGATGTCGGCCAGCCGCAGCAAGAGCTTCGTGAGCGTGGTTTTCCCCGCGCCGCTCATACCTACGAGCCCCACGCGCTGGCCGGCGGGAATGGACAGGTTGAAGTCGTTGAACACCTGGGTTTTCACATCGCCGTCGGTGTACCAGAAATTGATGCCCTTAAAGTCGATGTCGCCAAGCTCCACGGAAAGCGGACGCGCTCCGGGCTTGTCAGCCACCAGCCGCGGCTCGTCGAGCACGGCCGTCATGCCGGAGGCGTCGCCGAAGGCCTGGTTGATGCGCTGCAGGCCCGTGTTGATGAAGTTGAACTGGTTGGTGACGGTGTTCGTATAGGTGAACATGAGGATGACCGTGCCCGGCGTGATGCCGAACCACGCGTTGCCGCCCGAGATGAACACGGTGACCACGCTCATGATGATGACGGTGATGGCCGCCGTAGTGACGCCGCGAGCGAGCGAGGCCCGCATGCGCTTGGAGTCGCGGGCCACCACCTCGCGGTTCGCCGTGTCGAACAGCCCCCGCTCGTAGTCCTCGCGCCCGTAGGTCTTCACGGCCAGGATGTTCGTGACCGCGTCCGACAGTTCGCCCGACAGCTGGTTCTGGGCACTGGCGGCCTTCTCGTTCAGGTGCAGGATGCGCTTGTACATGAGGTAGCTCACCATCGCGTACACCGCGAGCATGGCCATGAGCACGCCCGCGTAGACCGGCACGACCGGCAGCAAGATGATGCAGGTGAACGTAATGGAACACAGGATGGGCAGAAACGGGAAGTTCATCGTCTGCAGAAGTTGGGTGTAACCGGCCATGAACTTCGAGGTCTGGCTTACGAGCGTGCCCCCGAAGCGATTGGAATGGAACGACAGCGACTGGTTGCACAAGCAGTCGAAGGCCGTGGTGGCCAAGTCGTAGTTCACGGCGATCTGCAGCTTCCACAACGTGTAGTCCTGCAGCTTGCTGCAAGCCTGGCCGGCGAAGTTGATGGCGATGAGCGCCGCGATATAGGGCCCGAACACGGTGAACACCTCGTCGGCGGCCACCGGCGCCGCGCTGATGCGGTCCACGATGAGGCTCATCACGTAGGGGTTGCCGTAGGTGAGGAACCCGCAAAACCCGATCGTGGAAGCCACCAGCGCCACGAACAGCCCCAAATGCCGCCGCGTAGCCAGCCAGTAGTAATGCAAACTCCGCATCGTCAACGATTGTTTCTTCGCCATACTTCCTCTTCTCATGATCGCGACTTCCCTCAGTCGGAGCCGCCGGGTATTCCGATTCGCTCGGACAGTCCTCGCTTTGTGAAACAGGACGTTTAGTCCTGTTTCAGTCGCTGTGGAACTCGCTCGGTCGGAACACCCGCCGTCTCCTCTACGCTCAACCTTGGCCGAGCAGGCGGGGGACAGGGGGCGTGCCTCCACGCGCAGTTCCGCAGCGAACGGAAATGCCCGGTGGGCATTTCCGCCGAGCGAGGACTGTCTGAGCATGGAGGTATGCCCCCTGTCCCCCGCCGGACAGAACCCTAAAGCTTCAAAAGTTCCGTGAGCTCGCCGTTGGCGAGGATGGTGACGTGGCGGGTGGCGCGGCTGATGGTGGTGTATAGGCGCCGCCGGGCCAAGTCGCTGGCGGGAAACACCTGCGGCGAGGCGTCGGGGACGATGACGCGGTCGAACTCCAGCCCCTTCGCCAACTTGAGCGGCAGCACCACCACGCCGCCATCGGGCAGGCTGTCGCGCTCGCCGAGCACCACAGCGGCCTCTCCCAGCACCTTTGCCACCCGCCGTGCCTCGCTCTTGTAGGGCACGATGACGGCCGTCAGCGTATCGGCGCTGGCCGCCTCATCGGCCACACGCCGCAGCTCGGCGGCCCAGGCCTCTCCGTCCGAGGCCACGACGATCTCCGGCGGGACGGCCTCCCGCTGCACCGAGGACACCTCCACCGCCTCGTCCGGCGGCAGCAGCGATGCGAACAGATCGGTGATGGCCGGGGTGGAGCGATAGCTCGTCATGAGACGGCACTCGTCCACCGATCCGCGCTCGGCTTCGAACACGGCGCGGATCTCGCCCCAGCCGGCCGTGCCCTCGGCGATGGCCTGGTTCGGGTCGCCCAAAAGCAGGAAGTTCGCCCGGCGGAAATAGCGGGCCATCACGGCCAGCTGACCTTCGGAATAGTCCTGCACCTCGTCGATCATCACGTACTTCGCATCGGGGTCGCCCATACCCGTGAGCGCCATCTTCAGATACACCCATTCCACCGAGGTGAGCCCGTCGCAGCCCAGAAGGCGACGGGCGATCTCGTCGATATCGAGCCAGTCCATGGCACGCACCTGCTGAATGCCGGACGCATATTTCTCGCGTACGTAGGTGAGGGCGAGCGCACGAGCCTCCTCCTCGCTTTGCGGGTCGAAGGTCTCGCCGAACAGCCGCAGCTGCTCCTCGATGGAAAGCTCGGAAATCTCGTCGTGGGTGTCCTCGGCCGCCGCGATGCTCGCGAGCCGGCTCTGCAGACGCGCCTCCAGCTCCTCGTTCATGAGCGTCACGCGGTGCGGGCCGGCAGGCAAATGATCGAACTTCGCCGCCACCTTCGCCACAGCATCGCCGCCGACAAGGCGCGTGCCGGCCGCCGTGATGTCGCGGAAGTCCGAACGCTCGAAGGCGAAGTGCGCCAGGGCCGCGTCGATGGCGCGCAGGCGCTCGTAGGAGACGTTGCCCTCCCCCGCCCCGCGACCCGCGGGTAGAAGCGGCGCCAAGAACTCGGCCCAGGTGAGGATCTCGGGGTTGCGCTCGCCCAGATCGGGCAGCACGCGGTCGATGTAACGGCCGAACACCGGATTCGGCGAGATGAGGAACACCTGGGCAGGATCGAGCGTGCCGCGATGCTGGTAGAACAGATACGCGATGCGCTGCATGAGTACCGAGGTCTTTCCCGAGCCGGCCACGCCCGCCACCTGGAGCACCGGCACGTCGGCATGGCGCACGACGGTGTTCTGCTCCTTCTGGATGGTGGCCGTGATGGCCTGCATGTGGGCGGAGCGGCCCCGGGAAAGCGAGGCTAAAAGCAGCTTGTCCTCGATGGCCACGTCGGAATCGAAGTAGCCGAGCAGCTGGTCGCGATCGATCTCGAACTGGCGGCGTAGCAGCAGGTCGGCGTGGATGACGCGCCCGTCGGCCACGTACGACGTCGGCCCCATGGCCTGATTGTAGTACACCTCGGCCACGGGGCTGCGCCAGTCCACCACCAGGCGACGGTAGTTCTCGTCCGAGATGCCGGCTGAGCCGATATAGAGCTCCTTGGCTGGCGCGCCCTCCTTGAATCGCAGGGCGATCTTCGCGAAGTAGGGTTCGCGCAGAAGCACCTCCACAGCGCGCAGGCGCTCGGCCTGCACGGAGTTGGCCATGTCGTGGGCCTCGATGATGTTGTTCATGGCCACGATGTCGGCGTGGGTCTCCAGAATGTCGTCCCAGGTGGCGAAGTTCACGGCCAACTCCTCGGCCATGGACTTCTTGTCCTCGGCCGCCTGAGCCGCCACAGCCTCCATAGCCGCCACCGCATCGCGACCGATCTTCTCCAGCTTTCCGTAGGTCTCCGTTAAGTGCGCCTGCTCGGTGGTAAATTCGGGATCGGACGCGGCGCTAGACAAGGATGCCCTCGCAGTGGTCGATCATGTGCTGCACGGCCTGGGCGGCGTTACCCTCGAGCTTCTTCTTGGCCGGCACGAGCTTGCCGTCCTGGAAGCGGTCGTAGCTCACGCGAATCCAGTCGTAGCGCTGCACCGCCGTGGGCTCCTCGCGGGAGAGGCACGCCTCCACCGCCGTGTAGGGCTTCAGCTTCTGGGTCACTTTCGGGTTGAACATGACCACCGGGCGCCCCGCCTCGTTCAGGTAGGCGACGATGCACTTCGTCTCGCCGATCTGGTTGGCGGCCAGGCACACGGCCTCGTCGCTGGCGAGCAGCGTCTCCACCAGGTCGGTACCGATGGAGGCGTCCTCGGCCGTGGCCGGCTCGCAGGGCTTCGACAGAATGTCCTCGTCGGTGATGATCTCTTTAATCACAGGGGCTCCTTTGCGTCGGCGACGGCTCGGACCGCCGCGTCTTCCGGAAAAATGCGACTATCGAGTATAGCACTGCCGTCGCCAGTCGCGCGCGGCGCACTAGCCTTCCATATCCAGCGCGTACACCGCGCCGGCGCCGTAGAGCTTCCCGAAGATGTACTTGTTGCTGGCCGATTCGTCGGACACATACACACGACCCTCGAACGATTCGATGCCCTCGGCCATGGGCGGCGCCTCCACGTCCTCGGCCAAGCTGCGACCGTCCAGGCAGTACAGCGGCACCTCCTCGCCGTCGGCGGCAAACGTGCCCTCGGCGGCCAGCTCGGTCATATCGTAGGCAAGCAGATGCGAGGTGGCAAGCCCATAGGACTGCGACAGCACGAGCCGTCCCGCGCCGGCCGTACACACCCCCTGGATCATGCCGGGAATGGAATAGACGCGCTCGGCCACCGGGGCCACCCCGAAGGGCGCGCCCCCGTCGAGGGCGTAGGCGTACATGATCGCCGGGTTCTCGGTGCCGTCGGCGGTAAGGATATGGTGCTCGTCGGGCGTCTCGTAGTCGCCGGGGTAGTAGAACTCGCCGACAAGAAAGGTGTCGCCCTCGATGTTCATGAAGGCCGGCGAGAAGTCGAGTTCCACCTTGGCCAGGGCGCCCAGCACCTGCCCGTCGGCCGCGCTGGCCACCTCTTCCGCATCCAGCACGAGGTAGCCGCCCTCGCAGGCCAGATAGGCATACCGGTCGGTGCTCGTGATAGCCGAGCCATGGCCCGCATAGACATCGCCATCGGGCAGAGCCACCGTAAGGCGCGCCACCGCGCCGTCGGCATCGCGCCGGTAGAGCGGCGAGGGGGAATGGTCGGCCATATAGCCGCTGAACAGCCACGCGTCGGTTGTCTCAAGGTGGTCGAGATCCTGGCAGACGAAGCCCGCGTTCACCCCCGGAATGTCGAAGACACGCTCGGCCTGGTCGTAGAAAGGCCCGAAGGCCACGCGCACGTTGATGTTCAGCGCCACCACGGCCGCCACCGCGAGAGCCAGGGCGATGCCGAGCGCCCACGCGACGATTCTCAAGGGATGCCTCTTCTTGGCCGCTGCCTCCATAGGGAATGCTCCTTCCGCCTGCGCCCGCCTGCCCGAACGCGCCTCGCTGCCGGGAAAAGCATAGGGCAGTCCCACGCTCTGCCGGGATGACGCCGCCCGAACCGTCACGCGATGGTTATGGGCCTGTCCTGAAAGGCCACCGACACGCGCACCCGGTCAGATAGCTCGGGAGCCGCGGCGTCCAGGGCGGCCGCAAGCGTCTCTCGGGGCAGGCGGTAGGTGTTGTTCTCCTGGGACACGTGCATGGCCACCACCTGCTCCAGCCCCTCATGGACAAGACGCGCGAGGGCCTCGGCGGCCTGCTTGTTGGAAAGATGGCCCCGCGCCGATGCGATGCGCTGCTTGACGGGATAGGGGTACGGACCTGTGGCGAGCATCCGCGCATCGTGGTTGCTCTCCAGGGCCAAAAGCCGCACGCCGGCAAGGGCCTCCCATGCCTCCTCGGTCACGATGCCGGTGTCGGTCATATAGCCGAGCACGTCGCCACCAAGGGCCTGCGAGGGCGCCGCATCGGAGGAGGCGGTCTCCTCGAAGCGGAAGCCGAAGGAGGCCGCCGCGTCGTGGGACGTAGGGAACGGACGCAGGGTCATCCCCGCGAGCTCGAGCCGATCGCCTGCCTCGAACACCTGGCAGCAGGCGCCCACGCTGGCCACGGCCTCGCGCAGGGGCGCCGAGGCCGCAAGCACCGCCTCGCTCGCGTACACCGCCGGGCGCACCCCCGCCTTGGCAAGCCCGCGCAGCACCACGCCGAGCCCCTTCACGTGGTCGCCGTGATCGTGGGTCACCACCACGGCCCGCAGACCGGCCACGTCGAACCCCACGGCCTCGGCGGTTTCGAAGAAGGCCCGCTTGCAAATGCCGCAGTCCACGAGCACGCCCTCGCCAGTACGGTCGTTTACCACCACGGCGGCATTGCCGCGGCTTCCGCTGGCCAACACGTGCAACTTCAACATGGCGTTTCCCTTCCCTTGTTTGCGAGAGATCATCCTATCGCGCTCCAGGTGCCCTCGAGCCGCTTTCTTTCCCATCACCATAGAGAAAGGAGAGCTGGCACCCCCATTACAGTAAGAGCCGTCCAATAGCCCCATTACAGTTAGAGCCGCCCCGCAAGGGCGGCTCTCTTTATCTTCCATTGCGAGGAGGCTACGATGGGGGCGGCCCTGACGGGCTGCTGGCCGGCCGCGCCGGATGGCCCTTCGCCCCTGCCTCTCCAGAAGGCCCGGGGGGTGTTGCCACCGGCGCGGCCAGGCCGCGGGCGGACGACTGATAGAGATCTGCCGGGCGCGCAGCGCCACGGCCGGGTAATGTGGGTGTCGCGGGCCCGCGGCGGGACCGGCCGGCCGACCTTCGGAGAGGATACATCATGGAAGAGAGGGGCACAACCGCGGCGGTGCTCGGCCTCGACGTCGGCAAGGCGTCGCACTGGGCCTGCGGCATCGACTCCTCGGGGCGCGTGGTCCTGAGCGGACGGGTCGCCAACAGGGCGGCCGACGTGGACGCCGTGCTGGCGCGCGCGGGCTCGGGGGCGCTGGTGGTGGTCGACCAGAAGCGCAACATCGGCGCGCTGGCCGTCGCGAGGGCCCGCGCCGCCGGCAACCCGGTCGCCTACCTGCCGGGATCGGCCGAGAAGGCCCTGCGCGACGCCGAGGCCGGCGTGGCCAAGACCGACCGCATAGACGCCGAGGTGATCGCGAGGGCCGCGCTGGGGATGCCCCATGTGCTGAGGCCGCTCGCCGAGGAGGCCCCGCGGGCGGCCTCCGTCCGGCTGCTGGCCTCCCAGCTGGACTTCTGCACGAGGTCGAGGACCCAGGCGAAGAACCGCCTGCGGGCGGTGCTCCTGGAGGCCGATCCCGCGCTGGAGGCCGCCGTCGACCCCTCCTGCGCCTGGCACATGGCGGTGCTGGCCGAGATCGGGGGGCCGGCGGACTGCGCCGAGGCGGGCATCAGGCGGTTCAGGGCGGTGGCCGAGCGGGCGGGCGGCGCCTCGCGGGCGGCCAGCTCGCGGCTCTGGGGCGCGCTCGCGGCCTCGGCGTCGGCCGGGAGGCCGTCGGCTCCGGCGGAGGGGGCGCTCGCCCGCATGCTCGCCCGCGACATCCTTGCGCTGGACGGGGAGGCGTCCGAGCTGCGGGCCCTGATGGCCGCCGAGCTGGAGTCCGACGAGACGTACCGCTGCCTGCTCACGGTGCCGGGCGTCGGCCCGAAGACGGCCGCCGCCCTGGTCGCCGCCGTCGACGTCTCGCTGTTCCCCAGCCACGACAAGCTCGCGAGCTACTGCGGGGTCGCCCCGGCCGACAGCCAGTCGGGCACGAGCGTCAGGTCGGCCAGGCCGCAGCGCGGCGGGAACAAGACCCTGAAGAACCTGCTCATATTCTCCTGCAACTCGCTGGTCGGCACCGGGAACAGGTTCGGGAGGTACTACGAGGAGTGCCGGGCGAGGAACATGCGGCACAACGCCGCCCTCAAGGCGGTGGCGCGCAAGAGGCTCAAGGTGATCTGGGCCATCATGAGGAACCCGAGGCCCTACGAGGAGCCCGTCGCGTAGGCGCCGCACCGATCCGCGGCCCCCGGAGGGGGCCTGGCTCGGTGCGCCCGAATCCCTGCTGCACCGAGCCAGCCAAGGGGTTGACAAAACTATAGAGACACCCCCC
>Ga0209694_1001017_pt1 | contig 34916 bp, 36 predicted proteins | sample GluameincwithD2O_FD_187499 | JGI IMG/M metagenome (GOLD analysis project Ga0209694, IMG submission 187499) | Mouse cecum microbial communities from Vienna, Austria - Glucosamine amended microcosms incubated with D2O (SPAdes) (version 2) | ecosystem: Host-associated > Mammals > Digestive system >... | reverse complement strand
GAATAAATGTGTATCGTGCTCTCACCAGCTCCGGCAAGATAAATATAACAGGGGCCGGAACGGCCCCATCTAAGTTTCACTGATCCAAGGGTGGACCTCGCATGCGAGGTCCATGAATGAAAAAAAGTCTGTTCGATCAGAATCTTCTGGCTGATCCTTTTCGAGCAATTGGGACAAGAATAATAGAAATACCTCTTTCTTTCTGCGCCTTGCTTTTTGACCGTGGACCGCTGATCTAAGCGACTACCACACTTGGTGCAATAAACAAGTGAATGGAAAATATATCTGCTTTTGAACGGTGCGTGATGAGCGCGGAATGACAGATAATACTGGACTTCCTGGAACTTGTTGTCATCCATCAATGCAGGGACAAAATCCACTTTCCGCTCACCGTTATAAACCAGAATCCCAATATTCTTTTCATCTTCCATGTAACGCTTCAACGAGTCGAATGTCGGTTTATAGCCATAGTGTTCCTGGACCAACTCGCAAACCCTGCTCAAACTGTACCCTTCAAGAATCCAGTCGGCTGCTGCATTCTTGATGGATGCCTGTTCTTCATTGATGCAGAGTTTCCCATCTTTCTGCTTATCCCATCCAAAGGGCGCTCTGCCTCCGTAAGGATATTTTCCCTGATTGACCTTTTCTGCCAATCCATCCTTTGTCCTTTCGGAAATCACTTCTCTCTCCCACTGGGCGATGATAGACAACATCCCAACCAACATCCGACCATTGGCTGAGGTAAGATCCAGACTATCAACAATAGCTTTCAGCTCGCAATCAAAATCCATAAACATCTGCATCAACTGATACACATCCGTAACGCTTCTTGTCAGTCGATCCAGTTTGTAAACTATGACCCGGACAATTTTTCCATCTTTGATTCCCTTGATCAGGTCTTGCATTCGAGGTCTATTCAGTGATTTTGCTGAGAACCCATCATCTTTGTATAAAACCAAATTTTCAGTATCATATCCCATTAGATCTGCGTACTGACGACACTTCAATTCTTGCGCATCCAGAGAGTAACCCTGTAACGCCTGCTCACGCGAAGAAACACGTACATAGATAGCTGTAATTCTTTTCAAATTATTCTCCTCCAAATAAAAAAGCGGCATTTCTGCCGCAATAAGATGATAACTATTTAACGAAAGATGATACAGGACCAATGAGTTATTTTTTACGAAGATACCCCTTCGTACGCTCATAAAATGCAGATTTACTTAATCCACTGATGCGAATCGCATCCGCAGCTGATATTTCGCCAGATTCCCACCCCTTTATGGCCATTTTCAGTTCCGGAGTATCAGGCTTCCTGGCCCGTCCTTTATAAACTCCTCTGGCTTTAGCTGCTGCAATTCCTTCTTTCTGACGTTCCAGGGTGATTTCCCGTTCAAATTGGGCTATGGCAGCAAATACTGTCAGCATGAGTCGTCCAGAGGCTGTTGTCGTGTCCAGGTTTTCCTTGTGACTAATCAGATGGATTCCTCTATCCATGAGATCATTGACAGTCTGCAAGAGTTCAGCCGTGGATCTGGACAACCGGGAAAAGGATTCAACGTGTATTTCATCCCCTGGCCGAATATAAGCCAGCATTGCAGAGAGCCCAGGACGGTCCATGTTCTTGCCAGAGGACTCATCCTGAAAAATCTTCTCGATCCCAAGCGATTCCATCAACGCGATTTGACGGTCCAAATTCTGGTCTACAGTAGAAACACGGATATACCCTATTCTGGCCATAATAATCTCCTATTCTCCGAGATTGGTATTTCTCCAATCTTCCCCATTTCTAAGTCCGTTTAGAGTGTACCCTAAAAAGACAGATTTTTGATAGCTATCTTTACCGTAAATCCGGCCATTTCGACACTCGTTTTGTCCACGAATAGAAACACCACCCTAAAAGAACAGTCTAAGACTTTGTGAAATATGATACAGTCATATTGTCAGGAGGAAGAAAGGATGCAATACCTAACAGGGATACACGCCTTGAATCTCAACTGCGATTTAGGTACTCCCGGAGACTGGCATCAATCCGGTATCCGTTGGGATGTTGTTCCAGGAAGGATCAGAGAATTCAAAAATCTTCGAAAAAATACTACTTCTTCAGGAATCCCACGACTGACCAAAAAATGACAAATTCATGGGACGAGAATATGGAATGAAGTAGCTTCGGTTTAAGGAGAAAAATATGGAAAGAAAATATAACCCCGCAGACTTTGACTGGTATGCAGGTGAGTTTATGGAGAAGGTCTACAATGGCGTAGATAAATGGAAAAAAAGTGGATCTGTCGAGGATCAAATGAGAACCCAAAACGACATGATGGCCTTGCGCACATCCTTGAAAGTATTAGCCAGTGACGGAGACATCACGATCGAACAACGCGATGAGATGTTGGACTATTTCTTGAGGCTCACAGTATGAATAATCCAAATATAATTGACTTATCTGGTGCAGTGTTAGACTGGAGTGATTATTCGGGTTCTGAGAAGAAATACAGTCTGGTTTTAGACGGTGTAAAGTACATGGTTAAACTACCGGATCCAGTTCGTGAGATAAAAAATGACTTATCTTATATGAATAATCAGTTTTCTGAATTCGTTGGTTGCCGAATCTTCGAAAGTGTTGGAATTCCGGTTCAGAAAACCTATCTTGGCCAATATAATCACGATGGAAAAGATGTAATTGTTGTCGCTTGTCGAGATTTCATCAACGATGGTATCAGACTGTATCCAATGAAGTATATACACTCTAAGGATCTCTTCGGATCGAGCAACAATAAAGGGAAACTAACCATTTCGAAAGTGTATGATCTCATCAATGGTTTGAAGGACCCTACCCTTGAGAGCAAAACGATCAATCACTTCTGGAAAATGTTTGTGATCGACTATCTAATAGGGAACTATGATCGCCATTTGGAAAATTGGGGCATGGCTAAAACTTCCGATGGTCAAAGAATACCTGCCCCAGTATATGATTGCGGATCCTCTTTACTTCCACTTTCTAGCGATGAAACGTTACAAAAAGGAATCAAGAAAAAGTCTTTTGGTGGCGATAGTTTAGCCGTATTGACCCCTTTTAGCGATGAGGTTCAGGGGCGAAGATTATTTTTCAAAGATATCATCGAAGCAGCACCAAAAGACTTAGAAACTGCCATAAAAGAGGTTTTCCCTAAAATCAGCCTTCCAGAAATCTACCGAATTATCAACGAGACACCTTTTATGTCAGATATTCGAAAAAGTGCAATGATTGAATCTGTCAAAGCTCGCTATAACCAAGTCCTATTAAAAGCCTATGTACGAATCGCATATCCAAATATATCTGACTACGATCAAAAAAGAATTATCAGCAGTACAAAGAGTCGCAATAATTCTGAGATGAGAAAGCTAGGATACAAGCCATTGAGCACCGAGAAGGGAATCAGTCGGTAAGTCTAACATTACTCAGTCTGCAAAGCTATCCCATTTCAGATTGCTCCAGTGGTGACCAGCTGCATCTTCTCGAATAGACAATTTTAATCTTGCCTTATATGGAGTTCCTGTCTTTGAAACCAATTCCCGAACAATAGATCCTCCCTCTATCAAGGCTCGTGCTTCTTCTTCCTCCAGCCGGATCAGCTTTCGCTTATCACCAAAACCATGAGGAATGCTGTGGGGCAGTTTGAAATCACAGCTTCTGCCATTCTCGACACAGTACCAGGAATACATGCTGTTGATCACATCATTTCCACAGAGCGGGCAAACACCCAATTTACTATCATTCTTCATTTATATCTTCCTTTCTACAGAAAAGGTGGCAGAGCTGCCACCTTTTCTGTATATACTTACTTCTACTTACTTCATTCATGATTCAAATCGTGTTTCAGAATCCACAGCCTTAGCTTTGTTTTCAGCAACGCTCCACTCTTCATTCTGTTTTGATGGAATCTTCGCATAGTTTGTCAGCTCATCCGCTTCTTTATTCAAGGTAATCCAACCTTTACGTCCAATCAACGTCAGAGAAATAAAGGTTATTAGAATAAAGAATCCATAGATTCTGACCAGGATTGGATCTTTTGTTACCCAAATCAGCAGAATGAAATTCAAATTGAAGAGTGGTATGCACAGCAAATAAATTCTTACAAAACCAGCATGGGTCCAGCGTTTTTTCACGTTGTTGTTCACCTTTCCAATTACATCATATCGAGCAGATTCAAAAGAAATCAGACGGTATTCATTAAGAAACAAGAAACCTGATGGCAACGGTATTAAACGTTCTCTATTCAAAAAAGGTGGCAATATTGCCACCTTTTCAAAATTGAATCCATACAGAATTCTCTATTCCCGTGTTTTAATTCTCTCAAATTGTTTTTGGTTTATTCGGATTTCTGCACACAATTCTTCCCTCAATGCAGTCCGAATCTTCTCGAAATATCCATCACATATACTCTGGTATAAGCTGACAAAATTACACAGTTCTTCTTGTGTCTTTCCTGCATTGATCATTTCCTTCAGCATATCCAGCTTACGCTGCGACTTGAATTCACAGTCGTCAATCACCTCCCGTATAAAGTCGTATTTTTCGGTATACCATTCACTTTCTTTCCTCGGGTCATGATAAACGATCAGTCTGTTCTCATTATCCGGATCCGCTTTTGCCCAGAGAGACATTTTCTACACCTCAGTCTTTCCCTGTCTCAGTATATGACGCTGATCATTACAGAATCTTTACAAGGGCGAAGAAAATCAGTGTTCTCTGCTGTTCCCTTTTTTCGTCCTTTCTGCCTTCAGCTTTTTCTTTCGTCCTTCCTGCATCCTGCGATTGATTTCCGCCCACGTTTGATTGTTTTTAACATGCGCAGTTTCAGATCGTGCTGATATGTGAGCAGCTATAGTTGATGCAGATTGTACAACACCATTACCTGCTATCATCACACTCACTTGACTGTAATTCTGCATTTCAGTGGCCGTAACTACCTGTACATCTTCATCACCATCTTCACAGATCTGATAAGCAAAATCCATACAGCATATCCCCTGCTGCTCAAGGATGCTCATATAAGCCATGGCTTCCAATTCGGAGTCAAAAACAAGCAATTCCCTGTCATCCTCTTCCTCTCGGTCTGTTTTCCGGAAGTCGATCATCAGGGAATGATCTTCTCTGCTTCCTTCCAGGACAACAGAAGGATGTTCTGCACTCTCAAGATCCATGGTCTTTGCTGTTTCAAGCCTGCCATTTTCATCTGTCCCAATCCATACAGCAACAGGTTTACCATCCTGACCTGTCCCTTGGAACAGCATTTTGGTTTCGATCATTCGTTGTATGACCTCCGGCCGGATACCCTGATCTTGAAGAGATTTCGTCACTGCCTGCATATCTGTATTCTGGATCCTGAGTGCATCCAGTGAGGCTTCAAGCTGCAGGTAATCTGACAACCTGTGATAGCAATGCAGAGTCGCTTTTACATCTTCCAGTGCGTCATGGGCCTTGAACTTATATCCGTAATACGCCGCACACGTGGTCAGCTTCTGCCAGTTCCAGTCCTGATGCTTCTGGTTCCAATCTCCGTAAACTGGCGCAAATTTCTTCATCACATCGAATGTCCTGGCTTCTGCAGGAAACTGGATCCCGTTCTTCTTCAAGACAGGGATGTCAAAATATTCACAATTGTAACCTGTGACCAGTTTCTTATTCTGCAGCAGATCATTGATCTGCTCCCGGTAAGAAGAAAACGGCTTTTTATCTTTCACATCTTCCGGAGTGATACCATGGATCGCCATGGCCTTAGGCCATTCCTCATGCCTCTCCGGCTTGAAATACTCGTTCATGAGGACTTGGCCATCACCGCGAACCATGGACAGCTGAAGTATTTCCAGCTCGTCCCGGTCAAGACCTGTCGTCTCCACATCCAGGCAGACGATATCCTTATCTTCCATTTCTCAGCGCTCCTTTCCACAGACCGGCTTAGTTTTGTTTTTTTTTACATCCGCATACTGCAGCTTGATCGTTCCGTTGCGCAGCCCCACCAGGGTATCGTTCCAGTCATTCGCAGATCGGGGCAGCAGTACTTCACACCTGATTCCTTTTTCTGTCAGTTGCTCCTTGACCAGATTTGCATAATCCCGTCCAGCAGCTTTTCCGTCTTTCTCCTTGTCGTTATTGAACATGACAAGGACATCTTTGTATCCATACTCCGTGCACGTTTCCTCTATGCATCCGTATTTGGTGGTCGATCCACAGGACAGATAGGCAAATCTGGTCCAGTCCTTATGCTCGCTTTTCAGGATAGACATATAAGACATCATCTCAATTGATGACTCAAAACACAGGAGCTTTTTCCCTGGGTCACAGTGCTTTTGTGTCTTGTCATAGCGACAGGATGGATCGAATTGCGGGTCATAATGCCATCCCACATCATAGTTGCAGTTTGGATAGTCCATCATAAACTTCTTTCCCGGATTTGTTCCGCGGATGCTCACACCTGAAATATACCCGTCCTTATCTCTGGCCACAAAGGTTGCCATAGGCTGACCAAATTTATCCACCGACTGATACAGACACTTATGATCGATCTGACGATCAATGATCTCCCGGTCGATTCCCCGTACTTCCGACAGGTAATGAATCACTGCATCCATGGAATGGTTCTGAAATTTTTGCTTTGTCAGCTGCTCATACAGAGATCTGTGGCGGTCTTTCGCATTGAGCTTTGTTCCATCACGGACCGTTAGATTGTCATAACTTTCAGGTGTGAGATTTTCATCTCCGTACTGCTCCCAGAGATCTTTGACAGCCTGCGGAAAGCTCACTTCCTTTAATTCCATATATAAGTCGACAACGCCCCCGGTTTTGGTCTTCGGCATTTTCCTGCCCTTTTCTCTGGCCCGAGCCAGCTGTTTTTCTGTAGGGACCTGAGAATTCCAGAAGAAACGGTTACCTGACAGTTTCTCCTTCACGGTCCCATCCGGCTGCTGTATGCGGACCAGTTCCCGACGCTTGATGACCAGGGAATCATGCTGCCGCGTTATCATGGTCTTTTTGCCGTTACGCACCAATCCATCACAGAGTTCGTCTGCAAGATCAAGGATGTCCACTTTCTTTTCCAGGTACTTTGCCATGTCCTTCAAACTGATTTTTCGTTCAGGCTCTTTTCCCTTTTTCTCCCGGGCAGCAGCAATCAAAGGGGCCAGTTTTTCTTTCTGGTCATCCACCAGATCATTGATGCCCAGATAAACTGAATCCTCGTAGGAAAGAAAAGGCTTGGATCCATCCAAACCATCACTGAGATACCAAAGCGCACAAGTTTCCACTTCCTCCCGGATTAGATATTCATGATCGTCCAGAATATCCCCAAAATCTCGGTACTCTGTGATCTCATCTTCTTTGCGCAGTTCTACAGTTCCATCTTCCGTCAATGGTTCCAGCTCCCAATCATCACCATTGGAACGGTATTGACTCACCAGTTTCTCAACCAGCTCCAGATTCTTTTCTTCGTTATCCAACCTCAGCATCTGAATTCAGAAAAAGGTGGCAGTCCTGCCACCTTTATCTTGCCTCCCCTCTGAACCCGACTTTTCTGACCGGCGTTTTTCCACCAATCACTTGTGAACCACGCTTGATATTATTCAGGCGTTCATTCCAGTTCCTGCAGCCTTCCGGAAGATAGAGTTTCGCTTTCACAGTTCCCTCAAGACCCTTCAGGAGATTTTGTCCAACATAGCTGATTTCTCTGCCACGATTGGTCAGCGCCCCACCTTCATTCGCAAACACATGCACGCTGTGGATCCCCTTTTCCTTGCAGAGATCTGAAATCGTCTTTGCTTTCAGTTCCTGTGGCCCAGGGACAAGATAAGTCACACTCCGGAAATCCTGCTGGCCGCTTTCCTTTAGAATACCCATATAGGAAATCATATCGATTGGGGTCTCACAGATGACAAGGATCCCGGCTTTGTCCTGGGAAAGATCATCCACAAGCCACCCGCCTTTTCGGTAATCGGATCCCAGCAGATCTCCGCTGAATCCCTTTTGATCATTGAAAGACACAAACTTGGCGCAGTTCACTTTATCCCCATCTGTACCCACAAAAACATACCCTTCCCGTCCATAGGGATCTGTGGACTGCATAAGATGCTTGGTCTGGATCAGTGAGTCCAGTATTTCCGGATCTATTCCTTTCTGGTGCATGTAGCCATAGAGCTTTGAGCAGTCATTTGGAAAAAACTTATAACGGTGATCCAGCGCATGACGCAAAGTTGCAGACGCAAACTCTTTGTCCATCTTTGGCAGCTGGTGACGGTTGACTGCATCTGTGACGCCCAGATATTCCATATCTTCAAATGTCAGTGTGAAATAGGTCTCCCACCCCTCCACCTTCTGTCCGTTTATATCAATATGGACTGAATCGGCATCCATGGCATAGGCTGACCGTGCCATATCGGCGATCTCCTCAGCATTGCTTTCCAATGCAGCGATAGCGGATAGATAATACTCTACATCCTCTTCTTTCGTCAGGCAGATCTGGCCAGATTCATCCTGATCTACCGACCAGTCTTCCCCAGCCGTACGCTGATAATAAACATAGTTTTCCAGGACGCTCAAAGACGCCTGTTCATCATTCAGTTCAAAACCCATATTCTTTCCTTTCATCTGTCATCAGTCATCTTGGAAGAACAAGAATTCATTGTCCTCCACTGCATCCCGTATCTTATCCACTGGATCAGACTTAAATCGGGATATCCAATCCAGAGAGTGGATGATATAGTCATCCACAAAGCCCTTGTAGCCGGCTGAGTTTCCATAGGCTTTGCGCAAATAAGCAGCAAACGTTTCGCGGTCCAAAAAGCCCAGTTGCGACATCAAATAGATCATTTCATTTGTCCCGTCCACTGCTTTTCTCCTTCTTGTCCAAACGCCTGAACACATCTTCACCCTGGAAAACAGTGTTCGGGATCTTGACTCGTTCCAGCAGTTTCTCACCCTCAACCGCCACTTTTTTTCTTCCATATTGTGATACCGCCTTATGAAATTGACTGATTGCCAGATGAATATTCTGATAGACCTCAATCCGTCTGGATGGCGGGATCACGTCCAGTTTCAGATCTGGAACATCATCCATCATCAGCTCCTGGTGGAAACATAAAAGAAGCACAGTTCTATAGAACGATGCTTCGGAGGTGTGCTTTGAATCATAAAACGGCATTTTCTCAAGATACAGATTCACGAGTTTGCGCTGCCAGTTTTTAGGAAGAACCAGCTTATACCGTTTCAAGTGGTATTTCTTCGCATTGTATTCTGCTTTGGAGGCTCTGGAATATTGGAGATTTCGAATAGAAAGAGCATCCTTAAAAAACGCTGGGATCAGATCAAAATCCAGGCTGCAAGACGTGATATAGAATCTCGGAACAAGCAGCATGATCTGACCATCTCCTGGCGGATCACTGGGTTGGATATTAGCGTCCGGGAAGATTTGCTCCCAGACATGAAATGGGAAGGCGAAAACCGGATTGTGGATCAGTTCAGCCTGTGCGATCAGGGCACAGTTGAACCATTCCAGATCCGTATTGTACTTCATAACCTCCAGATCCCGTTTCATTTTCTGTACCGAAGAAAAGGATTTCTTTTCAATATGCTCATAGACTTTGTCTATGACGGCCCGCGTCTCATGATTCATCTTCGTCACCACGGAACACGCATCGGTATCCTGTCTGCTTCCCATCTTTGATCAGTGGTCTGATGGTATATTCCTGAGAGCTTTCTTCCCCGTATTTGTAGGCATCCTTATATGCTGTCAGAGCGTTCCAGGCATAGTCTTCTGAAAGGAAATCTGCAGATTTCCGATTCGTCACCGTTTCAGATTTTCCCTGATACCACTCTTCCTGCTTGGGAACTTCCACCACCTCTTCCAGCGCTTCAGGGGATATAGACTGTGCCTGTTTCTCCATGGCCACATATCCCTGGATCTCCTCGTCCGTCAGGTTCCAGGCGGAAGGGATCTTGATTCCGTCCACTATGATATATTCTTCATAATCTTTGATTTCCGGTTCCTGTTCCTGACCCAGGATATCTTTGACCCGGAATTCATTACCGGAAACACCACCTGACAGCCCAGTCACAGTGATTTCCCGTTCAAAAGTTGAAAACTCCAGCCTGGACAGCTGGTACAGATCATCATTGACAACAACCTTCATCTTGATCGTCTGACCATTTTCCAGATTCTTATTTGGAGAAAACTTATAGACAATATCATCCAGCATTTTCTGAGTCGCCTCGTCTGCCCCGGCATAGGAAATCCCATCAGATACCAATCGGGCTTCCCCTGATCCATCCATTCCAGCGAATGTAACAACTACATTCTCAAAGGGATCAATAACTGTCTTGGACTGAACATTACATCCGCCGGTACATCCTGAGATGAAAGAGAAGACACCGACCAGTAACAACAGTTTGTATTTATTCATAATCCTCCTCTTATATTGGGACTGCAAAATATACTCCGCCGTATCGACTATGCAATTCTGACAAAGAAATCGTTATCTCCTGCCAATCTCGCTGTGCATCCACAAATGTATTATTCACACCATCCAGATTCCCTTCCTGGATCGTCACCATGTCTCCCTGTACATCAAGAACGATCCCCACATGGTTATAACCTCCACCTGCTTCTGTCGAAAAAACAGCACCGGGAGCAGGTGTCTTGGAATAGCGGAATTTGTCCGGATGATTCGTATACAGCTGCCTTGCAAATTCGTAACCATTTCCGCTGGCATTAGGGGCAAATCCATGGATCTGATAAACCCGTCCCCATGCAAACCATGTACACTGCCCGCAATATCCTGCGCTGTAATAAGGATTCAATCTGATCCAGGCATCCAGATCTGAGAAATCCACATTGCCATTCACAGCCGGTCCAGACATATTTACATAACTGAATGTTCTGTAATCGTTATAGATTTGCTGCGCCTCTGGAACCTTTGAGGTATGTGCATTCATATATGAGTTATTGACATTCATTGTCCAGCCAGGCATTCCAATCCCTGCCGTTACTCTCCTGCACCACTGTTCCGGCGTCAGATCGTCCTTTGTGGGATCCACATGCCCGCTGGCATCCTGGTCAAAGGCAGTGCTCGTGGAAAACTTCTCCTTGAAAAGATAGGACATTTGAGTTTCCGGATCCTGCCATGGCTTATCCAGTTTCATACAGTAATCAATAAGCCGACTGGCATTGAGCGCTTTCGCAGTGTCATAACTCCAAACGTTCGATTCCTGAGTGACCCCCAGCCCGATGGCCACATTCGATGCGTTGTAATTGTCCTGTGCAAGAGCCTGGGCTTTGCCGTCTCCGGAAAGCCACTCCACCCACGCTTGATTGTCCGTTGTCGTATCGTATGTGACTTTACCAGGGCCATTGTTAAACATATAACTTTCATAGGTGAACGTCCCCATACCCATTCCTTCCGCAAGTAGATAGGCCAGGGTACCAACGATTGCATTCTCTTTCCACTCCCTTTCCTTAGCTTCATAGATGAATGCATTGCTGGCATATTCCGGTGTAGCTGCCATCGTGACGTTGACAGCATTAAACTCATCCGCCCCGGCAGATGGAAAAATCGTTGAAACCAGCATCGATACGATCACAACCACAATTAGTATCGGCAGCAAGGCAACGATGATTGAAATCACCGCTGGTATAGACGCCACCATGGAAAAGATCGCCGACAGAACAGACACAATCACTCCGACTATGCCCTGTAGCGTTCTGATCGGATGGGCTATAGCACTGAGATACTTCTTGATCATTTCCCGGCGGCGATACATCTTTGCTGCAGTTTTTGCTGAGTAGCGAACCCCCTGTACACCTGCTATAGCGGTCTGGTTCACCACACTGTCAGGATTATTTCCAGATGCAATCTGTCCTGAGATCTTCCGGGACTGGTTCTTCACCATTCCCACAGTTGAGCGTTTCAAAGAAAACTGATGCTGCTTCATTGCAGCAAATTTCTCTGCTCCCCGCTCAGATCTGCCTTTGAGACGCAGATATTTCTCCCCCTGGAACTTGTCTTTCATCAAGATGAGACGTTCTCTGGCGCTCAAATTGGTGAAGTAATTGTCTATGTATCTGTTCTTCGCATAGCGGTCAGACCTGTGGATCACATTCTTCCGGGACTTTCCAAGGACCATATCCTGATATGTCGCTTTCGCGGCAGCACTTGAATTCTGAAAGTCCTGGAATTTCTGCTGCTGATGGTTCATCCTCAGCGGGTTATACCAGACCCCATAACCTGCTTTCAGTGCGTATTTCCCTGGGATCCGCAGAGCACGGGCTGTGTTCTGCATGACCATAGCGCTGTTTCCTGCAATGAACATTCCCATGTCATCAGTCAGATCCTTGCCATTGGCACCTACATCATAGAAATCTGGTGTGTACCGGTTGACCTGCGACAGGACATTGGCTGATACAGATCTCGTTCCCTCAGACAGATTCCGGAATGTGTAGTTGACCGAATTTCTGACCATATATCCGGTCTTCATAATTCCTTCACCGGCAACATACGGCCCCGCCTTGATCGTATCTTCCAGTGCCTTTTTACCGGCATCCACCAGATTGAAAATGTTCTGATTATTCATTCGCTTCCTCCTTTCCCAAAAAAGGTGGCAACACTGCCACCTAGTCAAATATCAGCTGCATTCCCGTATACAGGCCGTCACTTCCCTGCATTGGGATACAGGATCCAGGATATCCCGATGCTGCCAGTTCAGCTGAACAGGCTGCCGGGGCTGTATTCATGTCATAGCCCTGAGAGAACAGGAACTGCTTGTTTGCCGGTTTCGGTCGGCTCTGTTGAACAGGTGCCTGAACTGATGGAGTCTGAGCGGGTGCAGATGGCTGGGCTGCCGGCTGCTGGACTGGCTCATCGCGAGTCGTCTCGCTCCCTGTATCTGCAGTTGCTTCCTCCTGTTCTTCCCGATCACTTTCCTGTTTTTTCTTTTCCTCCTGTTTCTTCCGTTCTTCTTCCGGATCTGGATTGATCCGGATCTCGAAGGATCGCTCTGCCGTATTTCCTGAGCTGTCTTTCGCATTGACCCGCACAGTAACAGTCTGGCCAAAGTCAAACGTCTCTTCCTGAACGTGAGATTCCACTTCCAGAGCACCCACCGCTGAGCAGTTATCCGACACTGTATACAGTTCCTCAAATTTTCTATCTCTTACATCCTGCAGATCCATGGAAAACGGCCCTTCTCCCACCATCGTGATCACCGGATCTTCTCTGTCAACGACTGTCACGGTGATAGTCTGATCCTCCGCATCCGGGATTGAAAAAATAACATCCAGCTCCTGGGGACCCAACTTCTGTGCATCGATCTCGTCAAAGGTCATCTCATACCCTTCAAGCTGGATCGTGTTCTCACTGATCCGATCGCCCGGCATGATTTTGCGATCACCTACCGACTGGACTAGATCCACGATCCTGACATCAGAACCAAAATCCACTTCTTCTGCAGACAGAACGATCCGATAGGATGTGTGGAACATAGCGAAGAAAAGAACCGCCAGCAGTATAAACGCGCCCAGACCTCCCGCACCCCAGAGAAGGTAATGCTTGATATCGCGATCCAGGTTCACAGTATCTCCTCCTTTCCTGAAAAAAGGGCACGAACGTCAATTCATGCCCCTTTTTCAGGAACAGATATTCTGTTCCTTCTGTGTTTGAAAGGTGGCAGCGTTGCCACATTCATAGAAATCAGCCACCGGCAAGGATGTCCGACAATCCTGTCTGCCTGGCTTCTGGCGCTGGAGAAGATTCGATCCCCAGCTGCTGTACAAGAAACTGCAGAGCACCAGCAAACCGCGTGGATGCCATTGCCTGTTTAAGTCCCTTGAGCTGCGGGATCAGCACCTCCTGCCGATCCAGAGTTTCCAGAGCATTGCCTTTGGAGGGATCTTCATGCCCTGCCAGACAGAAAAGTCTGGCAGCTGCTGCCGAAACAAATTCGTACTCACGGCTGTTCGGCTCTCTCCAGTAGAAACGTCCATTTTTCTTGTATATTCCTCTGGTAGGCTGCTTATCATGCACGATCAGCTGCTTTGCGATTCCATCCTCCAGCTTGCCGCTGCGGATAACTGGATATACATCATAGATGATCTGCATCAACATAGGATCCAGCTTTACGGTTGCCTGACAGACCTTCTCGCCTTCAGACGCTGCCTTGTCTGGCTGCTTCTCTTCGGTCGGCTTACTGCAGATGGTTCCATTCTGAAGCACATCGGTACTGTATACTTTCCCATCAAGGTAGAAACTGGCCGACTGACTGTTTTTATTCCGATCTCCCTTTTCCTTCCAGCCGTCCCACATCTTGATCACCGACAGTTTCTGCGGTGTCGGGACGTTAGCCATGGGGCCAATGAATGTAAAAGAATCAAGTTCGATCTTCTCTATCTCGAACAGTTCCCCCAGCATCAGTAATCCTCAGCCCTCAGACTCTCCATGGACTGTTCTCTAGGCGGGATCACGACAGGATCCGGTTCTGCTTCAACCAGCTTGATCAGCGGCGTCTCAGCAGGCTGTTTCAAAGAAACTGCTTTCTCCTCTTCGGCCTGTTCGGCACGTTTCACTACTGTAGCCAGATCCAGAATACTTTTCTTCTCCCGCTGTTGAGTTCTGGCCTTCTTGAAATCCATGGCCTCCTTGCGGCGGTTGTAGTAATCCTGAGACTTCTGATCCTGTGTCTTGACCGGATCGGTGTTCCACATCTGGTAGCATCGTGTATCCCGCGGGAAGTCGTCTGTGTAGGGGATGATCGTGTTGCCAAAACGCAGCAGTCCGGCTCCCCGTCTGGCTGTCTGGACATAACGTACCTGCTCCTCAGACAGTGACAGCAGTGACTTGAGCTGTACAAGGTCTAATTGGTCCTGAGCCAGTATGATGTAAAACTCGGAGTTGGACAGCATAGCCTGGCCTTTCTGCGACCGAAGCATATCGGAAACGTTCTGCGTCATACCGGTACAAGAGCCGCCGAACTTGCGGACCCACTTCCAGAATTCGTACAGGAAATTTTCGGAATACTCGTCCTTGAGCAGCAGATAGATCTCATCGATGTAGATCAGAGTCCGCCGGCCTTTGGCGTGATTGCGGATGATCTGGTCACGGATGGATTCCAGTACTACTTTCAGACCCAGCGTCCGGATCGTTTCCCCCAGCTCACTGATGTCATAGATCAGCATCCGGGCATTGGCATCCACATTGGAATGATGCGCAAAAAGGTCATAGGATCCGTTCACATAGGTCCACAGAGAGGCATGCATATTCTGAGCCACAGGATTATCAACCATGGCTCCCAGGTAGTTGTAGAAGACTTTTAGAGATGGGGTGAAGGCTTCATCATATTCCTTCTTCGCCAGATGTCCTTCGTATTCCTGATACATCTTGAAAACGATCTGGTCCACTAGGGATTTCTGTTCTGGTGTCAGATAGCCATTGCCTAACATCTCAGCCATCATGATCTGCACAAATTCTGCCTTTCGCCGGGCAAAATCCGGTTGTGTGATGTCGCCATCGAAAGGATTGAAATGCAGATTGGAGGTTGTACTGACCTCCAGAACGGCACACTGCGGATGGTTGGAGTGCTCATTCAGCATCTCAGCCACCCTGGAGTATTCGCCCTGCGGATCGATGATGATGATATCCGCATTGTCATCATTCAGGAACGTCCAGGTGAATTCTTCTTTTGTCCGGAAGGATTTACCCGCACCGGATTTCCCCAAAATGAATCCGTTGCCGTTGGGCAGAGAACGCCGATTACAGAGAATCATGTTACTGGTTGTCGCGTTCAGGCCATAGAATACCGGGTTCTTTTCTTCCAGCAGTTCCTGAGAGGTGAAAGGCATAACGTTGGTACAGTTGTCAGTGAGCAGGTTCCGGCCCAGTCCTTCCTTGGGGATACCCAGCGGCAATACAGCATTAAATCCCATCTCCTGTTCCAGCTCCATTGTGAAGAAATCACAACCACAGCGGCGGCCGATACGTTCCACATCCTTTTTGACAGCCTGCATCTCGTCCTCAGACTTCGCGTTGACCAGGACGACAAGCTGCGTCTGGAACATACGTTCGTCGCCCTTTTCAATGGATTCGCGCCAGATCTGCACGTTCTCCACCTGCTGGTTTAAGCCCGGAGGCAGAGTTCCGGAGAAATCCATGTTCTTTGCGGATTTTCGGTTCTCATCCTGTACCTGGATATCCACCATGGCCGATGTACGATTGATATCAGACAGCGCCTGTTCCTTGGACTTCATCTGCATGTGAAATGTTATAACGATATTACTTTCTAGCTGTGTCAGCTCATAGATCAGATTATCGCCAAAATACGTGGGGTAATTTCCCAGTACCATGACACAACAGTGACGATCCCCCATCTCAAAGGAATCCTTCTTGAACTCGAAGCTGTAAGGAGCGATGTAATCCTTTGTCGTTTCCTTGATTCCCAGATCCTCATAACAGAAGTTGAATGGCTTCCCGGGACGAGTGATGGAGGCGATGGATTTCAGCCTATCCACACCGTTCATCGGCTGTGGGTCACAACCCAGATTGTGGAGCTGATTGATGAAGTCCTTCTCCAGGTTGTTGAGCGTCTTCTCCGCATCCAGATAGTTAGCCTCACGGCAACTGAACACGAACATCTTTTCAGAAACGATGGAATTGTTACCTTTGGACATGTTGTCCAGCAGGTGCTGGTTCATCTCTGACCGGATCACATCCAGTCCATCACCTTTCATCCGCATCAGAATGTTATTTTCAAATTCCTCCCGGTTGATCAGCCGGTTGTTGATGACCAATGACACATCTACATCGTTGCCCAGAGAATTGAGCAGCTGCCGGTACTGAGCCAGCAGTGATTCTTTCACATCATCGGGGGCAATGTGATAGTTGATGTCCTTGAACAGGACAGCCTTTGAATAGATGTCATTGTCCAGGACACAGATACCGTTTTCCATCATCGTTTTGTAGCAGATAACGTTCTGGGCAGATCTGGCCCTCTGGATCCGCTTTTTGGCATCACGCTTGGATTCGGTTTTACTTTCTGCGTTTTCGAGATTCTTTTCGGTGTTCTGTGATGTATTGTTTGTTGATTTTTCTGTCGCTTTTCGTTTTTTCCAGACCATTTTTTCCTCCTTTCAAATAGCTCGCTTCTTCATTTGTGTAGACAACTCTCTGTTTGGTATGCCAGAAAGCCCACATGGCTTTTACCTTATCGGTATAGGGGCGAACGTTCTGCCACTTGCGCCAGCCCATCCAGAAAAGGCCGAATGCCAGCATGACTGTCCCGTAGATGCAGAGATCATCGGGAAGACGCAAAACGAGTGTGGTCAGACAGTAGAATGACAGTCCGCTTGCAATCGCAATCCCGCCCCAGAGCATCTGTCTGGCTGTCAGACCGAATGCGATCCGCTCTTCGTATTCCGCAATGTCCTTTGGCACGAAACTTGGTTTCATTCACTTTCTCCTTTCCTAAAAAAGGTGGCAACGCTGCCACCTTTTCACCGGGCTTTGTCTCCGGTCTTTTTCGCTTTCTTTCTCTCAGAGACAGGAGACTTTTTCTCCTTGTCCTCTTTCTTCTTTCCCCGTTCAGAAGGAGTCTTTTCTTTCCTCTTGGAAACGATCAGCAGGGATTTCTCCACTTCCTTCTGATTTGAGGGAAAGATGTATTTCAGATCTGACACCAGTACCGCCAGCCACTGCGGATCGACCCACTGCCCCGGCTTATCCGGGCCTGCATGTTTTCCTACAAAATAGGTATTGAAGGTTTTATCCTTGGGAACCTCCAGCGAAACTCTGTAGTGATTCAAATATCCTTCTGATCGCAGGACCTGATCTGCGACCTTATCAAACGGAATCTGCATGTAGGCTTCATGTTTTTCTCTGTCCAGTCCCTTTTCATCCTTGGGAAACTCATAAGCATCCATTCCATGTGTCCGCTGCCGCTTCCGCAATCCAGGAACTTTGACTCTCACGTAAAGAGAACGATTATACGTTTCTTTCTGAGCTTCTGTATAAGTGATCACTGTTCCGTCACGCTTTGTAAACCCATCCTGGCCGCGCCGGCTGTCAAGATAGAGCGTGATGCCTTTTCCCAGCATCTGGTCTATATCTTCAACCCGGTCTCCGAAATACTTCTTGAAGTTCTCGGGGTCATTGGTTCGCAGGTCATGCAGCCCCTGGCGGCCCTTTTCCCGCTCCTTGATCGTGTCACCCTGTTTGATCTGATTGAGCGTGAAGTAGACCTGATAATGCTTCATGCCCAGCTGTTCATTGTTTGCCATTATATTCTCCTCAATCTATTGTCAGTTGACCTGCAGCAGGGATTTTGCCCAGCCCCCAGTCCGGAATATCGTGATGACCAACAGGATGGCATACCCTACCAGCGGGACCATCATTCCGATATTAAGCCCGCTGACCTCACCACCAGACACCATGCTGTTAAGCGTGGCCTGCACGATGGTCACATACATCGAACATACCAGTACGATGAAAGCCCCCTGCAGTCCCAGCGCCAACAGGCGCTTGATAAATGAGATCCCTATATTCTGGTATTCCTTTGATGCCAGTGTACTGATCGCAATTGGAGCTACTGCAGTGAAAACATAGATCTCGATCAAACGCATTTTGCAGACTACGTCTGCCAGCATGAAGGAAATCAACCTGGCACCGTTCACAAGAAATGCCATAATAGCCCCCATGATGGTAGAAAAAAATGACTGCTCATTATAGTAATCCACCAAAGAAGCTGCAATATCCTTAAGAGAATCGGCTGCCTGATTCAGACTTTCAGCGTCTCCAACCGCCGTGACAACTGACGAAGAGACCGCAAATACGATCGTTATGATCAGCGACATATTGTTGCATATAGCTGCCATGACAGCCACTTTTAGGAAAGCCATCAGGATCCAGTAGATCCCATCCCAGCCTTTCGTATCTGACCGATTAAAGACCGCTGCGAGTTCAAACATCAGGAACAGCCCCACCAAAGAGGCTGCGATCCCCTCGCCAATGCTGCTTGAGATACTTACAGCTGTATCCCAGAGTTCCGCAGTCGGGAAGCCCGCTACGGGGGTTGAGGGGTCTGCTTTCGCGATTTCAACCAGATTGGACAAACCCATATCAAACCCTTCAACGACTTCTCCAATGTAGCCCGCCGCAGATTCCTGAATATCAGAAAGTATGCTCATTTCATCACCATCCTTTCTTTCCTCTGATCAACTGGCATCAGCCAAAGTTGAAGTCGATGCTTGTAAGCCAGAGAGCCGCAACTGAAATCAGGACACCGCCTATAGCCCGCAAAACACCCTGCTTAATGTCCTGACCATTATGATCGTTCAAACCACTAGCCAGACCAACGATTCCCCAAATGGTCCATACAGCCCCAAATGCAACCAGACCGGAAGAAATAATTTTCATCCCACGAGCCAAAAAATCATTCTGAGCTGCATAAAGTCCAGTAGTAGAAAACGTAAGTACAGTTCCAGATGCAAGAGCAGCAGCACGCTGTTTCATAGTCGAGATTTTCATAATGTGATTGATTCCTTTCCATTCAAAAAGGTGGCAATTCTGCCACCTTCACTTCTTCTTGATTCAAAAGGTGGCAGGACTGCCACCTCAGTGAGGCAATTCTTCGTGAGGATAAAACGTTTCCGGATGATCAAAGACTTCATCATCAAGTTCATCCTGGATATTCTGCAAGCATTCCGGTGTGATGAAGATTTCTTCATCCACAGACCAAAGGTCTTCTCCTTCCGCAAACAGCTCTCCCTTTTCCAGAGCATCCTTGTTTGCCTTGCGGTATTCTCTTTGTTTCTTTGCGGCTCTCGAGGATTCTATTTGTTTGGCTGTTTCCAGATACACTGCAACATCGAAATGGTTCTTTGCTGCATCTTCCTTCTCTGCAGCATCCATGGTCATTCCAACGTTGGGGTGATTTTTGACATCATACTTGTCATCTTCAAAGATATCGTGTCCTTTGATATGTACAAGACACCTTTCCCCTGGCAGTTTTCCCAATTCGGCATAATCATACAGATCACGAGTCAGATACTGCGTGGATTCCGAAACAGAGCTATTCCGTCCTTTTGTCACAGACTGATTTCTCAAAGCGACAGTCTCTTTACCAGCCAGTTTCTGGAACTCCTGCAGAGTCGTAGGACCTTTGGATCCCAGATACAGGGTAGTATCACAGTTTTCGAAGATAGCTTCCCATTCGTCACCATACAAGGACTTGCTCTTGATCTGCGAGATACCCTGAACGATGACCGCTGTACTGATTTCACGGGACCGCATCGTGGAAATCTTTCTGTTGAAATCAGGCTGCTTGCCACAGTTTGGAAATTCATCGTTGATGAATCGTGTATGGATCGGCAACTTGTGATCTTTCCGTGAGTCTGCAGCCAGGTAAAGCTGTGCATACAACTGCTCCAGAATGATCGAAGATAGAAACGCAAACGTCTTTGAACTGTCAGAGATGATCACGAACAGGATCTTCTTTCTAAGTCTGTCTTTAGGTAGATTGTAATAGATTCCTTTCTCGTTCTTCACGAGTTCGAAGGTGTCACGATCCAGATCCTTTGAGAGATCTTCCGGTGCATTCAGCGATTTCACCATCGGCTCTCCAAAGCGTTCCAGATGCAGGTCATCCTTCTCCATGATTCGCCGCAATGCTGGCAGGTTGAACACAGATAGCCGAACGCCCAGAGAGATCAGAATGGATTTTGCGGTTTTCCCGGCTCCCATCTTGAAGATCTTGTAGTTTCGAACAGCCAGTTCCGCATACGAAAATTCAGATCTTCCATCACTTCGGCGCCGGATCTCATCCTCCAGTTCCTCGAACATAAGGTCCACTTCGGACTTGTAATCTTCATCTTCTTCCACAGCTTTGGAATGGTCCAACATCAGCATGACAGTGTTCATGTTGCAACGCCCCGTCCCCTGAGCAGTGGCCATGATATAGAAGATCACAGCCGTCAGCCAGGTGATCTCAGCCTTTGTGAAAAATTCGTCTCCGCCCGTCTGATTTTTATCTGACGTGTTGTCAATCAGGTTCTTCACAAAGTTCTGAACATCCTCCGGACTGTGAAAGTAGACAAAGGGATTCCAGCACATGGATTTGGAGAAATCCACGAGGTTCAGATAACTGATCTCGTAGCCAGCTTCCTCAAAGGCATGGCCGGTTTCTTCCGCTACCGATCCCTTGGGATCGATGACGATATAATTGCTGCTCAGCTGCAGAACATTGGGTTTGACGAAGAATCGGGTCTTACCGGAACCGGACCCACCGACAACAAAGATGTTGTTGTTGAGTCGGGTGTGCCAGGTATCCATATCCAGACGAATCTGTTTGGACAGGATGATGTCATTTTTCGGATCACGCTTTTCCGGATCCGGATCCGGATTGTTCTGGGCTGCCAGCTGCTCGGCGTCTATAATCTGCCCTTTTTTCGCGGAACCATACTCTTCTCCAGGACGGTAGTTCTTCCGGCCCAGATTCGAGTACATGACGCAGGCCCAGTAAATAAGCTGGGCAGCAACAGCCACCAGCAATCCGCTGATCACGTTCCTGGCGCACAGAGATATGGTTTCCTGCATATCCGCTCCCTGCGGAACCGAAACAGAAAAGATATTTTCCGCAGCCATCATGATCAGATCCAGATTATTTGTGATCCCGGTCCGGGAGACCTGGACCAGCTGCCATCCAAAGGAAAAGGCGAGAACGAATACAAAGAGGCTGCCGATCAACTGACCACGCTTGCGTTTGTCAGACTTCACCCGTCTGAAAAAGGTGGCAACGCTGCCACCTTTTTTCTTATCCCTGCTCATCCTGCACCTCCAGGTCCTGTGAAATCAGAGTATTTTTATACTCGTCCGCCAGCATAAGGTAATCCTGTACCAGCTCCTGAATATAACCATGCAGCAGCAGGATCAGCTGTTCCTGCTGGAGCGTCCCCGCAAAGCATTCTTCGATGCGCTTATGGCAGGACTTATTGATAGCTACAGCCCGTTCTTTTCGGGCCTCAATAAAACCGGTGCTTTTCATCTGTTTCTCCCCTTTCGTCCCTTGTGTGAGACTGGAGACTGTTTCGCCTGGGGTGCCCGCTCCTGGAATCGTTCCTGTGCCCTTTCCTGTTGCTTCGCTTTGTAGATCACCCGAATCTTCGACAGGTTCACAGCATTTCTGAGCCGATCATCGAAAGATGGATGCTGCAGACGGGATTCCATTTCTCTGCAGACCACATCCCAATGAGCCAGGCTATCAGTCCGGATCGTGAACATATATTCAGCGGAGTTGACCTGCGGAAGCTCCGGATGATTCGGATCCATCACCGTTTTACCTGAAGAATTCCGAAACGTGAACGCACGGACCATCTTCTCTTCCTGGGGCAAAAGCTCTTCCCCCTTCAAGAATTTTCGTTCGATCAGTTTCTGCAGATCCTGTGGCTTTCGAGTGAGACAGTAATCAAGCCCATGTTTCTTTGACAGTCTTCTGAGCAGCGCAAGCTCATCCTTCGATACAGCAGCCCGTTCCACATCAGACTTTTTGTCTGCAGCAACCCGCACAAACCCCATCTGCGTTCTGAATCGCATACCTTTGTTTTTCAGGAAATCTCTGTAGTGATCCTCCCCATATTTAACATTTGCATACTGTAATGCGGTCAAAGCCTTTCTCAGCGTCTCTATCAATGTCGCTCCGGCATGGATGCTGATGTGCAGGGCAGCAGTAGCCAGTCCCTGCGTTGAATCAGTGGACATTCTTCTTGTCCTCCTTTTCCAGCGTTTCCTTGAAACGCTTCAGATCCACGATGTGCAAGGCAATCAACAGACCTGCGATCACGATCAAGCTGACTGTATTCTTGACGATGATCCAGGTCAGATAGTTGACCCAAAGCACCCGCACAAGTGGCGTCAGACGAATCAGGAATCCTGCAGCCAAAATGATCAGAAGGATCAGCCCGGCTTTCAACTTTCCGGATTTCAGCTGGATCTCAGTGAAGGATTTTTTGACGGGCATCAGTCTGCATCCCCTTCCTGAGAGTGAGACCAGCTTTCTTCCTCATCAACATTGGGTTCAGGCTCCGGTTTGCGCTTCCTGGATTTTTTCTCACGGATCAGACCGTTTTGTTCCAGATAGCTTTTCAGCTCCTCTTCCTGTTCCCTGGCTGCTTCTTCTTTCCTGCGCAGAGCTTCGAATCTCTTCTTCACTCCTGCCTCATGCTTTTCCAGGTCTGCAAGCTGATCATCAATGGCTTTCAGCCGTTCCTTGACTTCTGTTTTTTCAGCGGTCAATTCCTGCTTCTTTTTATCCAGGCGGGCCATCACGTCTGCCTGGTAACGATCAATGTCTTTCAAATCATCACTCCTTTCTAAAAGAACAGACGGTATCCCGATCCGTTCATCAGCAAAACGAGCTGTCTCATTCTGCTGATGAACAAAAGAGGCTTTCGCCTCTCTGTTCAAAGAAATGATTCTGTGTTGAGCTTATTTACTGTGCTTCTGCCGGCGTTTTGCAAGGATGACCACCGTCATTCCGCCTACAGCCACCACAGCCGCACCAATGTACAGTGCTGCATTTGTGGTAAGTGAAGTGTGCGCTCCTGACTTGGTAGGCAGCATGGAGTTCTGGTAAACGATAGAGTAGAGCAGTTCATCTTCGGATTTGGCCAGTTTGTCGTTGATGTAGATACCGTCATCACTGACTTCAATCTTTACCACCTCATCACTGAGGAGGTAGCCCTGGGGGGCTGCCGTTTCCTTGATGTAGGTCACACCATAATCCACTTCGAACAGGGCTGTACCAGTTTCTGTATCTCCGGGCACAGTCTCAATCTCCGTCTTGCAGTTTTCATCCTCATAAGATGTGAATTCAAACTTGCTGCTGGTGATGTTCTTTCCCGTCTGGGAATCAACTTTGTTGACTTCGAACTTGGGAAGCTGGCTGTGCTTCGGGAACACGTCCAGGTCATAGCTCATCTGGCCGTCCACTTCGTTGAATGTGGGGATGGCCACCAGGAAAGGTGCCACAAACTCAAAATCCGCAGCATCAATCATGTAGATCAGATACACGCCAACACCCAGATCTTTCATCTGGATCTGCCCGTTCATATCGGTTTTGACACTCGTGACTTCGATGTCATTCTTATCGATCAAAGCCATGTACTGCCGGGCTATGTCTTCCATTTGCTGAGCAGTTTCAATGGCATTGAGATCCGCATCCAGCATCGCGAACAGGTCCCGGGGCTGATAATCGCCATTGACGATATCCGCCACCTGGATCATGCCCAGCTCAACGCCTTCCTTGGACCGTCCATCCTCTGAATCAGTCAGAGTAATGGAGACTGTGCCCGTCTGGCCAGGAACCACAGTCTCTAACTGTTTATCGGGGACAAGAGGGACCCCTCCTGTCGTTTCCTGTGCGCAGATCGGACCAGCTGCGGAAAACATCATCATTGCAGCAGCTACTGCCGCTCCATATGTTGTTCTGTGCAAACTATTCTCCTTTCTTGTTTCGAATGTATTTCTTGATTGGTTTGTAAAGGGCTGCTGCCAGCAACAGAAAAGGAAGTGCCGCAAATAACACTTCCCGCCATGATGGTCCCTGTTGAGAAATCGTTTCTTCGATTCCAGGAACATAAGGGACTCTTTCTCCTGTCACCAGGAGTCTGTGTGTATTGATCCCGTAAGGCGTGCATGTAAGCAAAGTCACCATGTCTTTTCCTTCCACCGGATCCAGCTGGTCTGCATCATCCGGAGTAATGACCTCGATCTTTCTGACTTCATATGCCAAGGTCTCATTTCCTACTTTCAGGAAGAACTGATCTCCCTTTTCCATCTCATCCAGACGGGTAAACAGCTTTGCGGTAGGCAGGCCCCTGTGAGCCGTCAAAACAGCCCGGGTATTGGATCCACCAACCGGCAGGGAGCTGCCCTGCAAGTGGCCAACATTTTTGGCCAGAACTGACTCATCTGTTCCATGGTAGATGGGAAGGTTGACTCCGATCTTCGGGATCTCAAGACTGCCCATCATGCCGTTGACAGAAAAATTCAGCTGCGCGTTATAATCAGCATTCTCACTGTCACTTCTCTCTGACGGACTCAGGATACCGGTCCGCAAAGAGAACAGCTTATCGTTGTAGGAATGAGCCTCATCAATGATCTCCTGGATCTGGGCAGCATCACTGTTGTGCATCTGAGAGGCAAAGGAAGACACGCTCTGGCTCTGGAGCCAGCTGTCATACATTCCTGCAACCAGCGGATAGAAACAGAACAGCAGACCGATCACCAGCAGCAGTTTGGAAAATATCTTCTTTGCCATCTCAATGCCTCAGATTACTCTTCTTCCTTGTTGTTGTCGGATTTCTTGGACTTGCGGTTCATGTACAGTCCAGCTCCACCGATGACTGCACCAGCTGCCAGCATGATGATGGTCGCATTGGATCCTGTCACCGGCAGTTTAGATCCCACGTGGTTGACGACTGTCAGGTTGGCTGTACCAGTGGCAACATCAGTTACCAGATTCTCTGTCTTCGTGTTGTCTGCTCCACCCAGGAATTGTTTAGTGGTCGCAATCGCCTGCAGATCCTTCAGGATCGCATCTGTAGCTCCCTGGCCATCAATGTAACCATCCCGATCAGTCGTGAATGTCGGTGTGATCGTGATCTGGATGGGATCCAGCAAAGGACGATAGCCATCCGGGGCCTGAGTTTCCTTCAGCCAGTATGTGCCCTGATCCAGGCCGAAGATCACGAACTTACCAGCTGCATCAGAAACCATCTCCACTGCATCAGCAGGCCGGCTGCCACCTGTGTGGTCATCCCCACCAACAGAATCCCGGTTGATAACGATGTAGCCGTTGGCGCCTTTCTTCAGGAAGACTTCGTTCTGGCAGTCTGCGTCAGAATAGAGACGGAACTTGGCACCTTCCAGTACCTTGTCATGGTTGTTGATCTTCAGACCATCAATTTTGTAAGTGAAGGCCACAACTGTGTCCCAGGGAGTGAAACCTGTATCGCCGGTACCATCACTGTCCGGGTTGTTGGAGAATTCCAGACGCACTGTGTTTTCAAAGCCCGGGCGTCCTGTCTGGTCAGCTGCTTTGTCATTCAGAGTCGCATTGTAGGTCACCTCGATGTTCTGACCATAGGTATTCTCGCCATTGGCATTGATACCTGCCGGGAACTCTCTATCCACGATTGCCTTCAGATTTGCGATAGCTACCTCGAAGGTCAGACCTTTCACGTTCTCAGCCACTGTGAACTCAGAGTTGGCAAGGGTGTAAGTTTTATTGCCGTCACTGATCGTGATCTGTACAGAAGAGGGATCAAAGGTCAGACAGGGATCCATCTTGTCCTGGAAAGCCAGGTAGTAACTGTGGTAACCGTTCATGTTCGGAACTGCAGTCCGGTAGCGGTAAGGTACAGTCTGGCCAATTTCGTAGTCACCAATGTCATTCCAGCCGATACCGTTGTCATCTTCATCGATCTTCTTCTCCAGCTCCGGATAGTCAGATTTGATGTTCATGGAAGCATTCGGGTTGGCTGTAGTGACCATGCACAGAGACGCAGCGGAATGCTCGTTGTTGTTGCCGACATTGATCTCATCCACGATGTAGTAGCCATAGTCCAGGCCACCGATCGTGATGGAGTTGTCAGCTTTTGTTGCGGTGACATTGACTACAGAACCCTTGAGACCCAGGTTTACGATCTCATTACGCACATCCTGTACGAAGTACCGGAAATCACTGTAGCTGCCTTCCAGAGTCTGGTTGGCATTTGCACCTTCCACCGGATTGGTGTTCAGAGACTGAATGTAGTCAATGACCATGTACTCAGTCACAGAACTGGGCGTCTTGTTCAGAGCAGCACCCACTACATTCTGCAGAGCTGTTTTGTACTCCGGGTTCCAGTTGTAGTTGATGGATTCTCCGCCTGCCGCATTCTGAGCAGTAAACAGCTGGAATACCTGGAACTGCTTGCCAACCAGTGTCTGGGATGCATTGCCAGTTACTGTGATCGATGCAGGACCATTTCCCAGAGATGCAACGCCATTGGGTGTTGCACTGCTGGAATTCAGATAAGTCTCGATCTGCATAGAAGATTCATTTGCTGCGACAGCCAGCGGGCCGTTGAGAATAGCAGTGAGAGCGAGAGTGGACATTGCCACTGACTTGAAGATTTTTTTCTTGTTCATATTCCTTCCTTCTAAGCGGCTCACCGGGAGTCGCGGGCAAAATGAAAGGTGGCAGTACTGCCACCTTGGTGATTTATCAGTTGGTTTTACGTTTCTTGTTCAGAGCAAAGTAAGCAGCCACAGCCGCCAGTCCAGCGCCCAGCAGAAGCAGTGTTCCGTTGGATCCAGTCTCAGGCAACTTGCCTGTGGTGTAGTTGATCACTGTGATGGAAACGACTTTATCACCGTTCACATCTTCCAGATGCACATCACCGGAGGTGTTTGAAGCGGTGTATTTCGTACCATCCACGTAGAAGTCAAACTGACCTTTTGCGGGAGTTGCTTCGGCTCTCAGTTTGTAGACATGCTGGTTGCCGTTGCTATCCACAGGGATCCGGTATCCTTCCGGAGCTTTAGTTTCCTTGAACCAGTAATCGGTCCGGTCTTTGATCTCGTCAAAGATCAGGATTCCGGAAGCGTCTGTGGTTTTCTTGGCTACAACCTTAGTGCAAGCTGCATCAGAATACAGAGTGAACTCGGCACCCGGAAGCAGCTTATCGTGCTCGTTGACTTTGATCAGCTTCAGATCGTAGTTTTCCAGGCCGTCTTCCACTGTCAGCTGGTAAGACTTGCCTGTAGTTGTACCAGCAGTGAACGTCATGTTCTTACCGGATGTATCAGTTTTGGCCGTGATACCATTTGCTGCCACTTCAAAAGAGAATTCGTTGGGGTTCAGCTCATACCCAGGCATTACAGATTTTTCCTTGAGCTTATGAACGCCTGTTGCAAGCCCTGTCATCTTGATCTGACCATATCCGTCAGTCTTGATGTCTTCAGTTTTGCCATCGGGTTTAGTCCAAGTGAAGACTGTTCCCGGAATCGCAACGTTGGATCCCAGCTGTACCTTCGTCAGAATCAGGTCATTGACCTGTTCCTTGACGATGGGTGCGTTATAGGTCTGGATCTTCTCAGTCTGCCCTTTGGAAGTGATTTTAATGGTATGAATCTGATTATTTATGTAATAGCCAGCAGGTGCCTTAGTTTCCTGCACCGTAAGAGTCCCCAGCGGCAATGTAGGTCTACCGTTGGAATTGGTATAGAAGGCATCCCCACTTACTTTGTAAGTGTCTGCAAGTTTCACATAGCCGTCCTTATCAGTCTTCATAACCCATGTCCTTGTAGGGTTACCATCTAGGTTCGGGTTAGATCCTGCGTAGAACTTGAAAGTGAACTAAGCATCCGCCAGAGAAGCTCCACCCTGCGGTACACTCTGTTCGGTATCTGCATCCACTTTTTTCAGCAGAACATCCACCGGGTCAGACTGTGGGATGTTTTTCATCTCAATATCTTTCCAGTTTGTGAATCCGGAAGGATGAGTCTGTCCGTTGGCTTCTACCTTGACAGTGTGCACTGTCGGATCCAGCGCATAACCTGTAGCTGCTTTCGTTTCTTTTAAATAGTAAGTCCCAAGAGCAAACTCATAGGGTCCATCCCATGCCTTATTATCGTCACCGCTTGTCAGTTTGAAGACTTTGACAGCCTTTGTGCAAGCCGCATCAGAATACAGTGTGTATTCTGCTGTGTTCAGATCATAGCAGTCATTGTTATTGGAAATCGCAGTATTCGAAGAGCGCTTTACTACTGCCAGATGCCCTGTTTCCTGCTCAAAGCGTCCATAAAAAAGGTCCTGTGATTTGTACGTACCTGTCCAGTAAGAAGGTACGGAGGAGTTCTCGAACGAGATTTTATATACCTTGTAATTTGACGGAGGTGTAGGCATCTTTTGAATGTTCTCATACCAGGACTTCATTCCACCGGGCGCATTCCAGTGGTACCCATTCAATGCGATAATCCCTACGCACGTACCACTATTGGCATACGAAAGGATATCGTTCGTCATGATGATCTGCTGATATTCCGTGAATCCAGCCTCTTTATAGCGGTTGTCTGGCCCTCGATATCCATAATAAATAGCTTTGCGTACAGCCTCATTTGTTACCAAAACAGGATTTGTTGTCGGATTTGTACTGGGCTGAGGAGGAGCAAGATCCCCATTTCCACAAAATGCGGTTTCACCATTAGACATCGTCCAGTAACCCTCTGACATCGTTCCGCCCCAAGGCATTGGAACAAAAGGCGTGAAGAACACACTCTGCACTCGAACACTACCTGCACGCTCCTTGACCATGGCGGCGTCCCCTTCAATGGTAATTGTGTCTGTATCAGTGTACAGCTCATTCCAACCTTCCAGGTTCAGCAAGCGGATGTCATGTGTCTGCCAAAAATCCTTTTCCAGCAGGCCCTGTTCGTTGATTTCATCTTCAACACCCAGTTCCTTTGCGATTCTCTTTCTGCGCTCGATTGTTGTTTCTGAAGAGGTGTCCTCTTCGTTTTTGGATTCCACCTCGGCCGGTTCATCCTTAATTTCTACAGATTCAGATTCAACCGGTTTAGATTCAGCTGTCTTAGTCGTTTTTTCTTTCCGGATTACCGCATTTTCAAAAACGACACGGATATCAGTATCCTTGTCTGGCATCGTGAAATCAAAATCAAGAGTAGGCTGACCATACTCCAGGTTCTGAATCTCGTCATCAACAGCCAGTTCTTTGATGAGCTGATCGTCGCCAGTACATTCCAGCTCAACTGTTGTTCCAGCCTTGATTAGTTCCTCAAAAGGGCTGTTTGGCAATGCAAACTGGAACTTCTCCGAATCTTTTTCGGAAATCTGGACGGTTCCTGATCCCTCGACTGTTACAGTCAGTTTAGGATCCGAATCATCCTGTGCCATGATAGGTGTCACTGACGGCAGGACAGCTCCTGCTGCCACCATCAGTGACATGACACCAGTTTTTAGTCTATTTCTCAGCTTGTTCATAGGTCTCCTTTCTATTGATCTATATAGCGAGAAATGGTTGTCTTTCGACAAATACAGTTTTCGAATATCACCCCTTCATGCGGACTTACATTTCTCCGAATGAGAAAAGGCCACGTAAAAAGGTGGCAGTATCGCCACCTTAATTGGTAATTCTATTTTGTTGCTCCACAGCTGCACTTATAGCCACTGACCACTTTTTCTGACCAGGCAGCTTTATCCACAACCCAACGGGTTCCATATTCGGCTGGATGATTGATTGTCTCGTATCCTGTAATGACCTGAATGATTTCAGAATGCCAAGCTCCACACATGGGGTTTGTATCAATATTACTGATTGTGTGCTGCTTCATTTGCTCAAAAGACCAGTCAGTCATATCAACCCCACAGCCATTACATATTTCTCGTTCACTGATTCCATAAATCGGAATCTGCTCAGTCCATGACTCTGTGATCACATACTGCTCATTATGCCCCTCTTCTGGATGATAAACCGTTTTGTAAACAGGTTCCCAGGAGTGCGAATGAGTGTTTGTGCTCGGTTTGTTGCTGGAGTTTGAGTTAGAACTGGAACCAGACGGCTTGTTAGTACCGGAAGATGAAGAGCTGCTGCTGGGCTTGTTGTTGGAAGTCGGCTTGCTCTCTGTTTTGTTCCCGGCTGTTTGGCTATCGGCTTGTTCCGTTTTGGAATCTGCAGTCTTCTGGTTACTGCCGTCCTTGGGTGCAGAATCAGTGTTTTTCGTTTCTACAGTCTTTTCTGTGGACCGCTTCTTCTTGTTATCAGAAGTATCCTGGTTTTCAGCATCTGCAGTTTTTTTTGAGTCCTTGTCAGAATCGGTGGTCTTTTCGTTGGTACTCGCCTTTTTTTCGGAAGATGCTTTTGATTTTTGTACTGTTTTCGACTCAGTATCAACGTTTGACTGATTGGCAACACAGCCAATCATGCCGATTCCAATAGATCCAGCCATGACAGCCGCCATGACGGCCAGTTTTGTTTTGTTCATAATCCTTGCTCTTTCATAAAGTGGTAAAAAGAAAACGGCAGAAGGAACCTGCCGCTTTCAGCTATGAAGTCACACCAGATACACTTCTGGTAGATTAATCATAGCGCATCTAAAAAACGACAAAATGTAGATGTTATAGGATGTTTCAAACTATTGAATTTGTAACATACCAGTATTGCATAAATCTGCTCGCTAGGCCTCTCCAGGGCAGAATGTTGCCGCAAACAACCATTGCCACAATCCAGACAGCAGACCGTAGACCAGAATACCTCCGCAGGATACAGCTGCCCACAGAAGCAAACCACCTACTAACCCGATCCAGCCGCCGCTAAACAGGCTCATCCGAAACTCTTCATTGAAAACGAACATCAGAACACAAAGAACCAAAAAACCCATGAAGACTAAGTTCAAAACTCCCCAGATCAGCGTTACTGCATACAGCGGCAGGATTACGGCTGTCAACAGCACCCACAGGACGAAGAAGATCATTCGTTTGACGATCTCCCATAAAATCAGTAATGCGCTCATAATTTCCCTTTCTTCGCTCCTGCAGGCAGGAGCCATTTTTAATACTCGTCTTCGTCTTCTTCTTCGACTACTTCCGCAGTACTATCCTCGCCACGCTGGTACGACTCCCACCACGCCTTGTCCTCTAAAAATTCTTTTTCGGCCTGCTCCCGCTCTTCAACATTCTCAGGGTGCTCCTCGTCATAGACATCGCACAATGCCCAGTACTTTTCGCTGTCTTTGAAGTCTGCATTATCAGGCTTGTCGTGATAAAGTTGCATGACATCATAGCCCATGAATTCCTCAACATCCGAAAAACTTTCTCTACGTCTCTCTCCTAACGCTTTCTTTTGATCTTCTGTTAAAAATCTAGGAGCTAACTCCACCATTAGCAGTTCTCCCATATTCACCACGACACTTCCGCAGTGGCCCACAAACCAGTCTCCGGGACCGGGGCTATGGTGGTCTACCGGATCACATTCAGGAACGAGATCTGATTCATCAATTCCTGCTTCCCGGTTTTTCTCACGAAGAAATTCTCCCATCATTTCGAAGTCTTTGATTGCTCGATCACAGAAATCTGCAACACCAGCCCTGTCGAAGAATGGCTTCACTGTTTTAAGGATATGAGTCATTGTGAATGCCTGCGTTTCACTTACCAAAATACTAAGTTCAACATCAGGGTCCCAAGGTTTTGTCATATCAATTCTTCCTTTCATGATCGGAGAGACAATCAGCTGCCTCTCCTTTTTTGTTCTATCAAAGCATATCAGGATAACATGCATCATTTAGGCACGTCCTGATATTTTTCTATTTATATCTTTTTAATCGACAAGCTCATCTACCAGTGCCTGGTAATCCTGAGCCACACCAGAGGTCATATTCTCAAGAAGGATGGACTTTTTCAGGCTTGCTTCTTCTACCGGCTTTGCCTGGTAGCGGATCGTGGCCCGGAACATCTTGTCTCCGAACAACTCAGACAGAGTGTCGATCCATGTCTTCTCCAGCTTGTTCCGGTTGACCATGGTCGCAAGGATCTTGATATCCAGCGGCAGCCGATCCGTCTTCAACCATTCCATCGTTGTCATGATGGTTTCGTAGGTTCCTTCCAGGCCACCCCGATTGATCTTTGTCGGGATAATGATCAGGTCATTTTCCTCCGTGCAGGACGCGATCGTGTTGAAAGTCAGTGCATTCTTGAAAGGCTGGTTGTCGATGATCACATAGTCATAGGCATCCTTCACCTGCTGGATCCCGGTGCGCAAGGCTCTGTAGGGATCCAGAGAGCGATTCTTGAGCTGATAGTCCGTCATGGACAGCTCGATCCCGGATGGGACGATATCCACATTCCCATATTTGGTAGGATGAATAGCCTCCTTCGGAGAACAATTCCCTTCCATGACATCATGGACATCCCGAATATCTCTGTGACTCCGGACATACTCTCCCAGAGCTTCCAGAGCGGCCAGGAAACCAGTTTCATTCCGCGACCGATAATTATCCAGCAGCTGGTTGGAATCCCCCGTGGTGAGGCTGGATTCGGCTGTCAGGATGGATGTGACATTGCTCTGCGGATCACAGTCAATGACCAGCACCCGCTTTCCTTTCGCATGAAGACCGTAAGCCAGGTTGAGCACTGTCTCTGACTTCCCGCATCCTCCCTTATGACTCAATACATTGATAACCCTGCACATAGGCTTGTCCTTACCTTTCTAGTGTTTAACCTTCGTCTGATGCATTGACCAGATCTGTTTTGTCCACCACTTCACTGACGATTTCAAAACCATCAGGGTACAGCGGCGGGAATTTTTCGAAAAACCGGTGAAACTTCACATCGGTCTGATCCATGGTTTTCGTGATCGTATCCCACTTCAAGCCGTTACACTGCCTAAATTTGAGAACGCTCTTCCCTTCTTCACTGGGGATGATCTCCTTGATCAGTTCCTTCGGAATGTATGTTTCCCGGGTGTGAGGCAGCATTACCTGGCAGCATTCGATGCCTTCTGCCACGACAGTTTCATTCAGAATCTGCACTGGAAATGTCTCGATCCTCAGTCTCAGACACTGCGGAAAAAACTCCATTTTGATTTGCTCCTTTCTCCAGCAGTGCTTCCAGCGCCTGGACACCTTCCAGTGACTGGCACTTGATCGTGACTGCGAACGACTTTGTGACCTTTGTTTTATGCCCTGTGAGGTCTGTCAGATGCTCTGTGAGCCGTTTCGACTCCTGGACCACATCTTCATCCTGTTCCTGCTCCTGGCCCTCCTGGGCGCTTTCCAGCGCTTTCAGATAGCTCTGTACCTGGCGGGGTGACAGCCCTACCTGGGCACCGATCCATTCCCGCTTTTTCCCTGCAGGCCGCTGGCCCTGCTCTGCAAGTCGGTTGTAGATGCCCAGAGCAATTTCCACTTCCTTTTCCCGGATCTGTTTGGACTTGTTTCTCTGCGCATTGTTTCGAATCAGACGCAGATACTCATCCATATCATCCTGGGGTCGGGGAACGACTTTAACGTCCATCAGTCCATCACCTTTTCCTTCTTCGAAATTCTTCGTGATGGCCTTCAAGCGGCGCTCGCCGGAAAGCAGCGTGTAATGTTTGCCGTCCTCTCCGGACTGTTCAAAGACCACTCCATTGCTTTCCTGACCGTTCTCCTGAATGAGCTGGGCCATGGCTTCCACGTACTCATCCTCGTCTTCCGACTCTCTGTAGAAATTTCTCGGATTGGGCCGGATGTCGGTCACGCTGATCTTTTCAAACTTGACTCCGCCACTCATCAGATCCAATAAACTGCTCATCGTTCATCCTCCTCATCCATCAGGCATTCAGTGCTGTGCAATCACTTTCTGCCTCCGTCAGGTACATTAAAGAATACACGAAAGAAAAGTCTTCTCTCAATTCTTCCAGCTGTTTATCCTGCTTTTTGTAACTGGCCAACACCTTTTGCCACAGATAGGCCCCCCCTTTGTCAACGGGTATGTTCAGCACTGGATCTGTATTGCCCTCGGACCGCTGGCATATCCTTAACAGACAGGCTCCCAGTTCGCACATTTCCTTTTTCTCGTCCAGTTCTTTCCGATGCTCCTCTTTCAGTTCACCGGTTTCATACATGTGGGCTGCTGCATTCATGATCAGCAGCTCGTTTTCATTTCTCATCATCATCAAACGTCTGTTCATCGTTTATCTCCCTTCCATTCGTTTACCTCGTTCCTAATTTCTTCACACCATGGTGACCTTAGAATAATTTACGGACAGTCCATTTAGAGATTCTAAGAATACCGGTATCTATGTCATAGAACTACAATCACTATGAAAGAGGAAAATCTATGGCAAAGAAACGTAAAACATTTACAGATG
>Ga0209694_1001014_pt1 | contig 35082 bp, 37 predicted proteins | sample GluameincwithD2O_FD_187499 | JGI IMG/M metagenome (GOLD analysis project Ga0209694, IMG submission 187499) | Mouse cecum microbial communities from Vienna, Austria - Glucosamine amended microcosms incubated with D2O (SPAdes) (version 2) | ecosystem: Host-associated > Mammals > Digestive system >... | reverse complement strand
GGGTCGACACAACACCAGTATACAGAAGAGTTTATATAGATCATTGTTATTCGAAGAGAATATGAAAAATCTTTTATTTTATGGGGAGGTGAAAAACTCATTGAATAATGAAACTCATTTAATAAACAAAGTTATCTGAGATCTCAGATAATTTCGTCGTCATCAGCTTATACAGCTCCGTATTGCGTGGGAACTTATTAACGAACGGCACAAGGGAGCTGCCCACTTTCAAAAGCCCCTGCCCTGCACCGACATTCGTGATATAGCTCATCTGCAAATCGGAGATGTTAAGGAGCTTCGCAAGCTCGATACGGTCTGTGGATGCCTGATTCAGCATGATGATAAATTCAGAGTTGGCAAGCATTGTCCTCGCCGTATGGCTCTGTAACAGGTCGTCCACGTTCTGCGTGATTCCAGTACAGTACGCCCCATACTTACGCACACGCTTCCAAAGGGTAAAAAGGAAGTTTGCAGAATACTCATGCTGAAACAGAAGGTAAATCTCATCAATGAAAATAAATGTGTTCCTGCCTTTCGCCCTGTTCATTGTGATGCGGTTTAGGATGCTATCAAGCACCACAAGCATACCGATAGGCTGTAACTGTTTGCCCAAATCCAAAATGTCATAACAGATAAGGCGGCTGTGGGTATCAACATTCGTATGCTTGGCAAAAGTGTTGAGAGAGCCGTCCGTGAACAGCTCAATCGCAAGGGCGATTTCCCGTGCTTCTGGCTCATCCTGCTTTAACAGTTCCTCACGGAAGTCCTGCAAGGTCGGCGGCGTCCCCATATAGTTCCCCTGCTGATAATAGCGGTACACGCTTGCCGTGCAGCGGTCAATGATGGACTTCTGCTTTGCCCCAAGGCTTGCACCTCCGATAAGCTGCTCACATAAAGACAAAATGAACTCTGATTTTAAGATGACAGGGTTTGCACCGTCGCCATAATCAGAGTTCATATCCATAGCGTTAATGTGGTTTTCACTTGTAGCAGAAATGTGAATAACCTCGCCCTGCATGGCTTTCACAAGTGGGGAGTACTCACGTTCGGGGTCTATTACCAAGACATCAGCGTTGGGGTCAGTCAAAATGATATTCACCATTTCCTCTTTCGCCGTGAACGATTTGCCCGCACCAGACACGCCGAGGATAAAGGAATTGCCGTTCAGCAGGTGGCGGCGGTTAGCAATTATCATATTTTTGCTGATAACATTCTGACCGTAATACACACCGTCCTTATGGTAGATTTCCTGCACACGGAATGGGATAAACACCGCAAGGCTCTCTGTCGTCAATGTCCTTAACGCATCAATCTTCCTCACGCCGAACGGCAGGGCGGTATTCAGACCGTCCATCTGCTGATACTTCAGTACGGCAAACTGGCAGAGATGCTTTCTTGCAGTAGTTAAGAGAGCTTCCGTGTCATTGTCAAGCTGCTCTTTGGTATCAGCAGCATGCACCATCGTAAGCACGGCAAACATCATCCTCTGGTCACGGGTCGTCAAATCATCGAGGAACTCCTTGCTTTCCTTTCTCTGCTGCTCCAAGTCGTAGGGGATAACAGCGGAAAAATTGTTATTCTGGTTCTGCTTCCTCTGCCAGTTCGTGATGTTGGTTTCCACGCCCAAAAGACGGTTCTCCACCTCCCTCACGGCTTCATCCGTAGGGACAGGCACAACATCAACCGAGAGCATCATGTTACGGTTTAACTCGCAAAGCTCCGCCACCATGTTGTCCTTGATATAGGCGGCATACTCACGCAGAAAAATCACACGCCCATAACGGTTGCCGATGCGGAAATAATCCTTTTCAAACTCAAAAGAGTCTGGACAGATATAGTCCTTGAAGTCGTGACCTTTCCGCATGGTCTGTGCCATGTCAAAGGAAAATGCCGTTTCCTCCCCTGTGCGGTAAAAATCATGGAAGATACGCAGCTTGTCATTCGCATCCAGTTCCGTACACTTCGAGCCAAGACGGTTGAAATGCCCGATAAGGTCAGCTCCGACACGGGCAAAATAATTCCTCGCTTCTTCGATGTTCTTCTTGCAGACGGAGATGGTCACATATTTGTCCTGCACGATGGAATTAGCCCCTGTTGCCTTGTCGAGCAGCATCTTGTTGTACTCCTTACGGTATTTATCCAGATTATCCTCTGCCATCGGGATAAGGATGGTCTGCTCAAAATCCGCTTTATTGAGCCTGCGGTTATTGATGGTGATTTTCGTGGTCGCCCCGCTGTCAAGAGCGTTTAAAAGCTCCGAGTATTCAAGGAACATCGCTTCTTTGTCCTCACGGCTCGCCACGGCATAGTTGATGTCCTCAAACTTAAAGGTCTTTGCATATTTGTTCCTGCCCACAAGGAAAATGCCGTCCTCCCACATGGTCTTTAACGGGATGACCGCCTGCACCGATTTCGGCACGGCGAATTTCTCCTTGTCCTGCTTGAACAGATTCCTAAGCGTCTTAATCATAGTCTGCCTCCTTACGCTTTCTTGATTTTTCATTCTTCTTTCTTGCTTTTACAGCCTGCTTTCTCCGCTTTCTTGCTTCTTTCCGCCTTTTCGCCCTGCGTTTTTTCTTCTTACGCTTTTTCTGTACGGCGGGCGTTCCCTTTTCATGGGCTTCAATGCTCTGTTTCAATGCTTCATAATAGAGGTTGTCTGGGAGAAACAGCACCCTTTTTGGCATTAAAAACTCCGATTTTATCCATGCCCACACAAACTGCTCTGCGGTCATGCCGTTGTACCGTACAAAGCCCATCACTGCAAAAGGTGAAGCACCCAGAACGCACATCCAGCTCAAAGTTTCTGTGCCGAACCTGCCACGGAGCAGAAAAAACAATCCTACTGCAACGCCGCAGGCAAGGACAGAAAAAAGGAACTGCCGCATCGACAGCCCGAAAAACATACTCTCCGTGTAATTGCGGATTTCCTTATTTATCTTTACTTCCAATCATAAACACCTCCTTTTTGGCACAAAAAAATCGCCATCTTTGGAAAAATGACGATTCTTCAAGTTCATTCAGTTTACTTCCAACTCATTCTTGCATTATAAACATTGTTTACAGCTTCGATATAGCATATGAATGAGGGATGGTCGTGGTCGTTTTGCCGCAGGTATCTGTTTTTAATATCCAGATACTGTGTCCTGACAAGCTGCCATTTTCCCCTTTTCTTGATATACTTAGCCTTTTTCTGTATTTCCGCAGAATGAGGGGCTTCATTCCAATAGTATTGGTCATAATAGGTCAACCCTGTTTTTTTGTGAATAAGTCTGTAAAAAATTTCTTCTGTATCTCTACAAACAATGCAAACATCCATCGAAAACTTGGTAGGATTTCCTTTGGCAAAATGCCTTTTTTCCGTGGTCAGAGAAGATGTTGAATCCTCGCAATTCCTCCAACCGTGTTCATTTAACGCCTTATTAAAGGATTTCCTTGCACATTCTTTTAGATTTCTGCAATCCTCAAAATCATCACATCTTACAATTTCAAGGTTGTAATCCAAATCTATCGGCAACGAAGCGTTTTGCACGATAAGATTCTTTGCACCACTTCCTACAAGATAGAATATAGCTCCAATATCATAGTCCTCTTTCAAGTAGTGACAAAAATCCTGCATTATCTTACCGCACAAATTTCGGGCACGGCTTAGAAATTCCTTATCTTTTACATAATCAAACATAAAATCTCCTTTCATCCCCAAGCCTGCCATTTAGATTTTAAAATCTAAATCATTACATCATAATCATCTAACAATTAAATGTCAAGTGATTTTTTCAACTTTTTCTGCGATGAGCCTGTTTAATTTCGTTCTTTATTTATCTTTACTTCCAATCACAAACACCTCCTATCGTTCCATTTCCTGTTTATGGCGGGGCGGGGTCTGCTTCTGCCTTTCCCTCTGGGGGACTAAAAACAGCTCCCCGTCGATTTTCCTCGTTTGGGTAGGACAGCCTAAGACTTTCAAGGCTTTCTGCAAATCTGGTACGCAATCTTTCTCTGGCTTGCAGATGCCGATTGCCAGATACATCTGCAAGTCCCCGTACCACTTTTCATTTTCAAAATTATCCGCCCGAAAGAATATATCCTCTTTGATTTCTTCCAGCGGCGTTTCAAATATCCTGCGGTATTCCGTTTCAAAATCGTACAAAGCTACACCTCCTATCGCTCCATTTCCGATTTTCTCTTTGGCGGCTTCTTCTGTGACGGATAGGGGATAAATTCTTCCTCGCCTACAATGATGCTGAACTCCGCCCGAAGCATCGGGTGTGTTTCCAGTTTCTGGTACTGGCGGATAAGGTCAACCGCACTTTCCTTTGTGGCTGTGCTTGCCTGCTGTACCCCGTCCTTAAAAATATAAACACGTTTCATCCGTCCCCTCCTTTACAAGCCCATCATTTCACGCACGACACGGTCTGCCATTTTCACCGCTCCGACAAGGACAAGCATATTAAACACAAGCTCCCCGATATAGCCCCATACCATCGTGACCGCAGCCGCATCGGGATTGACTACAGGTGGGGATGCCGCAAACACCGAAAATATGATGCAGGCAAGCACGATAATCGCCCCCTCAAGGCACACGGCACAATAGCTCTTTATAAAGCTCCTGCCCACATTCTGGCTCGGCTCTCCTGCAAAAGAGGACAGAGGGACAGGGGCGATTGCGGTATAAAGGTACAGCTTGAAAAACCTGCCGTACACCGACATTATCATAATGAACGACAATACCGTGATGAACAGCCCGCCTATCAGCGTGACCGCCCATAGGGGGATGCTCTCGAAAAAGCCGCAGTCCTCAACCGCAGTCACAATCTCCTGCGGGAGTACCGTCTTTTGTGCCGTGCCGAAGCCTGCGGCTTTCATAATCGTGGAAATCACACCCTGCACTATCTGGAACAGAGCCATCATCAGCTCCAAGCCGTAAGTCACCGCACCTTTAGCAAGTGCGAAACGGATAAAGAGCTTTACTGCGTGTTCGGGCTTCTTGACCTGTGCGAAGTCGCCGCAGGTACGCATCACGCCCACGACAAAGAACAGCACGAGCAGGGCAAGCCCTATCGCCTGCAATGCACCGTGGATGTCAACGATGACTTTCCATATCGCACCGCCTTTGAAATTCTCTGGGGATTGGGTAATGAGCTGCCATATCTCGGCTAACTTCTCATTCCAAGTGTTAAGGGCGTTCTCCAAGTTCTGGACTACCCAGTTATCTGACATTCGACCACCTCCGTTCTAAAATTGGATAACGGGGCAAGTTCCGCAGGGCGGATCTGCCCCGTTATCCCTGTCTTATATCAGCCTGCTATCTTATTCCTTTGCATTATCCTGTGATGAGTGTCAGAATCTCTTTTGCAAAGGTAATCACAACACCGCCCGCAAGGGTCAGAAAGCCGTTCGCCCTCTGGGACGGGTCGTGGGATTTCAGCGACAAGCCCACCTGCACGATGCCGAAGCCGAGCATAATCATCCCGACCGCCTTAATCAGACCGAAGATAAAGTTTGACAGGTTGTTGACCACGGCAATCGGGTCATTGGCGGCAAAGGCGGTAGTCGTGCCGAAAACCATACAGAATACAAGGGCTGCATACACGGCAAACGCTTTTTTTGTCTTTCTTCCCATCGGCAGTTTTACGGTTTCTTTCTTCTCGTTCTTCTTAAAAAGTTTCATAGGGTAAATCCTCCTTATAAATTGAATATTTCTTCCAAGTCCTCATCGGACAGAAGCTCATAGGAAGTGCTGACGGCTTCCACGCTCACGGCGTTCTTAGGAATATCACCGTCAAACACAAGGGTTGCGACAGCCTGTGTCGGCTCGCCGTGGATATACGGCGGCTTCCCTCCATCTGCTGTCAGTTTCACATTCGGGTGTTTTAAAATGTCATACTTTAAATCCATGACGGGGCGTTCCCCTCGCACAAAAAGAAGTGCGTAGCGGTTGTCAAGCATACGCACTTCGTCTGGGGTCAAAAGCTCACGCCCCGAAATCTGGTAGTTGGTGGAATAGTTGCCGCTCCGTCCAGAGCTTTTCCCGTAGGTGTTGGTGTCGATGGTCGCCTTGCCTAAAAGCTCCGACACAAACTTATGGGTACTCTGCTCGTTGCCGCCCAGATAGAGGAACTCATCGGCATTGCCGACAATGCTCTCCCATTGTTTCTCAAACAAGGCTTTGAGCTGTGCCAGATTTTGCAGGATAATCGAAACGGATACGCCCCTTGACCTCATAACCGACAGTATCTTGTCAAAGTCATCGGGCAAACTGACGTTCGCAAATTCATCCATAATAAACTGGCAGTGGACAGGCAGGCTCCCGCCGTACTTATGGTCGGCAAGATAAAATAATTGTTGGAATAACTGCGTGTATAATAGTGACACCAGAAAATTAAAACTGGTGTCGTTGTCTGGTATCAGTGCGAACAATGCGACTTTCTTCTCCCCCAAAGACGGCAAATCAAGCTCGTCCGTAGCGGTCAGAGATGCAAGGCTTTCCAGATTGAACTTCTCAAGCCTTGCGGCAAGGGTTATCTGGATGCTCTTTAACGTCTTGGCTGAACCAGAATGGTAATCTCTGTAATACTTTAATGCAATATGCTCTGGGTTTACCATTTCCAGACGGTCAAACAGTTCATCAAGCGGACTTACATAGCTGTCGTCGTCCTCCCTTACCTCCCCCGCCCTTAAAAGCTCCATCACCATCGGGAAATTCTGTTCCTCTGGCGGGGCTTCGTATTTCAGATAGAACACGAGGGATAAGAGCAGCATACTCGCCGCCGTGTCCCAGAACGGGTCTTGCGACTGTGAGCCTTTCGGCGTGGTCGCCTTAAAGAGATTCGTCACAAGCCGCTGCACGTCATTGTCATTCCGAAGATAGACAAACGGATTGTAGCAATGGCTTCTGTGCATATTGATAAGGTCGAGGACACGCACCTCATAGCCTTTCTTCTCTAATAGCCCTCCCGTGTCACGGACAATCTCGCCTTTCGGGTCTAAGATTACCATTGACGTATTGCACTGCATGACATTGGGCTTACAAAAAAATCTGGTCTTTCCTGCACCAGAGCCGCCCACCACAAGGATATTCAAGTTCCTCCTATGCTTCTTCCCGTCAAGCCCGATGCGGACGCTCTGGGTCAGCAGCTTGTTTTCTGATGCGTCCTTATCTCGGTACTTTTTGTTAAGAGTACCTGCGTTGCCCCATTTTGCAGAGCCGTGTTCCTCACCCTTACGGTAGTTCCTGCGTGTGGAGAAATAAACGCCGATTCCCATGCCGTAGGCAATCAGAAAAATAAGGACAATTCGGGGAGTGTCCTTACACACCGTTATGGAAAACGGATTCTCGACTGCCACGGATAAGTTGCCGATTATCTCCACGATGCCGCCGCTGACATAGGGTGCTGTCAGCAGGGCAAGCCACACGACAGGGATAATGCCAAATAGGGAAAGGATTAGGCTCACTTTGTAATCGTCACCGTTCTTCATGGCACTTGCACGGTGCGACTTTTACTTTCTTAGTCGGGGCGTATGCCACCCTGCTTATCAGCTCATCAACAGGCTCGGTGGGGCGTTCCTCCTGTATCTGCTGTGTCCGCAGGGTATTAAGGGCATTAAGGACAATATTTTTATCATATTTATCCAATGCCAGATGGTATCGTTCTTCTTTCATAGGCTGCACCTCCGATTAGCGTTCCTGCTCTTTGGATTTGGGCGGCTTATTCTTCTCAAGGCTCTTATACATATCCGACTGGATTTCTCCGAGTACGTCACGCATCGAGCCAAGCTCGCCCTTGAACGCCTGCGTTTCCATGCCCTCAAATTCTTTTGGGAGTTTGTCAAAGTTAAAACCTTTCGTGTCCACGTCGTAACGGGAGCTTACCATATAGGCGACGCAGAATGACTTGAAATCGGAATCATCACGGCTTTCCTTATGCTTGAAGTCAAAGACCGCCGCCGACACTTCCTTTGCCATGCTGACAAAAAGCTGTTCCTCGGAAAGCCCCGTCTTGATGAAGATGGTCTGCTGTGAGCTGTCATAGAACGCAGGCAGCTCAAGGTCATCGACTGGCACAAAGGAAACGGGGCTTGCGTCAATCATCGCCGACACAAGCTCACGCATGGTTTTCTGCTCCTGCGGCTGCTGCCTGTCCTTTGCCGAGGTCTGGGAAACGTCATAAACTATCTTAGCGTTGTAGCCGACCGCCTTTGAGCCGTCGTCACGCTGATACTCCTTGCCAGGCTCAAGGATAGTCACTTTCTGTGCGTCCTTATCCACATAGACACGGCTCTGTTTCCAACTGCCATAATCTTTTAACTGCGTCGCTTCGGGCATCTGTGCCGACACCAGAATTGCATTGTTGACGGAGTAACGGTCAAAATGCCCCTGCACGTCAAGGTACTGGCGGAAGCTGCCGCCATTCGCCATCATTTCAGAGCAGGTACTGTCAATCAGCTCATAGGCTTCTTTCCGCTGCTCCTGCTTTTGGGCAGCCCATTCCTCTTTGTTAAAGGCTCTGCTGCCGCCGCTGAATACATCATAGATACTCATAGGTTATCTTGCTCCTTTCGATTTTGGTTTCCGTTTCCGCTTCTGGGGCTGTTTATGCTCCGTCTTTCCTGCGGGCGGTTTCTTTGCCCTGTCAGAAGATTTCTCTTTTGCAGGGGCAGCATCCGCTTCCTGCTCCTTTCTTCCCTCTTTTATCTTCCGCAGTTCTTCCCTGACTGACGGCTTTTCCGCCTTAGTCATAGTAGCCCCCTCTGCGGACTTCCTTTGCTGCTTTAAGGTAGGCTCGGACAGAGGGGATTTTTCTGTCTTTGCCAATGAGGGGTTTGGGGCATTTTCCTCTTTCTTTATTGGCTTGCCCATCAAAGCGTCCATGAGCCTGTCTTTCTCCGCTTTTTCCTCCACGCCAATGTCTGGCTCTGGCTGTCCGTTCTCTGCCCCTGCATCTTTTTCTCCTGCTGTCTTGGCATTTTTCGGCTTGGTCTTTTCCCCTTTCGATTTCTCCGCTTCGGTCACGATAGAAGCGGCATCCACCGACGCAAGGTTGAAACGCTCCACGATGCGGCTGATTTTCGATGCGTCCTCCGCACGGGCTATCACATCCACCTCCGCATTGGGGTCTTTGTTCCCCCTGTCCGCCAAGACGCAATAGAGTACGCCGTATTTCTTTGCTTCCTGCGTGAACTTCTTCAAATCGCCGCTCTTTACGGTAAAGACTTTCAGCTCCTTTCCAGAGCGGAGCATATTTGTGAGCCTTGCCCTTCCTTTGGTTTTCTGTTCTTCCTTTAAGATGGAATATAAGAGGATGGCGATATTCTTCGCACCTGCTCCTGTGATTTTGGCTGCGACCTCAAATCCCTCCAAGCTCATCCTTACGATTTGCTCTGCCGCTTCGCCGCCTGTGTTCATGCTTCATCAGCTCCTTTCTTTGCTGTTCTTTTTCATCTGCCCGTATGACATTTAATTTTTCTTTGAGGGTGTCACTTCGGACTTCGATTCCCTCGCACAATCTGACCTCCTTCCGCAATGTTTTCATCCGCTCCGTAATTTCCGACAATCGAGCCTTGACCGCTTCTTTTTCTTCCCCGACTGATTTTCGGGATTGGGAGTAAAGCCCCTTACGCTGTTCGGTCAGCTCCCGCATCTCGGATTCCAGAGAGCCTTTATAAGACAAAAGCTGCTCCGCCGTGTCTATGTGGTTGCGGCAGAGCAGCCTTGTTTCGTTTGTGATGGCTTCCATCTTCATCAGGTCGTCTTTCAGAAGATAATGAAGCCGTGCATGATTCTGTTTCTTCCCTTTGGGCAGGATGCCGAGCCTGTAACAGTAATGGAGATACAGCCCACGCAAGCCGCCGATTTTTCTTGCATCCTTTAATGTGCCTTTTACCCTTATCACCTTTACGGGCTTTGTCGGCTCGGCAAATCGGGAGAACTTCACCGCATAGGAATTTTCCTTGATGCGTTCCAGAATCCTCTCATTGGTATAATCCTCGCCAAACTTGTATAACCGCTTCGGTCTTTCCCAACCTTTCCCGATAATCGTCCAGTATTTTCGGTTGGAGTCAAAATTGATGCGGTATCCCATGTCCGACAACTGGCGGTCAAAGTCTTTCAGTGTGAACGATTTACTGATGGCTTCGTCCACCGCCTGCCGTGCCACGGTATCCCTTGTAGGCAGACCGTTTTTCTCGGCTTGGTATAAAGCATAGGGTTTCTTTCTGCCGCTTGGGTGTTCAATGACCGACAAGGAATACTCACGGCATAACTCATCCGAACGCTTACGCAATAACCGCAGATTCTTCTTGTTATCGTGATAGTGCTTTCCATCCACGTAGGAAATGGAATTGACGACAAAGTGGTTATGCAGGCACTCCGTATTCAGATGGGTCGCCACAATCACTTGAAACCTGTCGCCCCACATCTTCTCCGCCAACTTCATGCCGACTTCATGTGCCTGCTCTGGCGTGACCTCGCCTGCCTTAAAACTCTGGAAGCCGTGGTAGCAGACTATTTCGCTCTGGTCGTTCCATTGGGCTTTGGCTATCATCATCTCGTCCCTTGCCGTGGCAGGGTCGCAGTTTACGCCCGTGACAAAAAACTGCCGCTCGGTCTTGTCGCCGTTGGTGGCATACTTCATCACATCGCCCATCGCCTGCAGGTCGGCTCTGCTGTATTTGGGGTTGGCGGTCTTTTCTGGATTCTCGGCGTAGTCGATAGGGTGGTCGAGCCTGCCCTTTACGTCCCAGATTTCGCAGACCGCCATCAGCCAGACATCTTCCTCGGAACAAGGTAGCTCCTGCTCACGTCCAGACGGAAGTCCCGCCACCGCTTGGCTTCGTCATAGAGCATCGGCGTATCCACAAAGTTCAGGGCGTTCGCCTTTGCCGCAAGCTGGTTGATGCGGTTGCCGATAGCAGACAGCTCCCGCATGATTTTATAAAACTCTGGGTCTGGCTTCTCGCAGAGCCGATAGCCCATGACCATTGACTGAAGCAGGGCTTGTCTGGAATGCCCTGACTTCTCCGCAAGGGAGCAGAGGTATTCAGCTTCTTCCTCGGTCAGTCGGAACAGTATCTGCACATTCCGTTTCCGCATCTGCATCCCCCTTTCCCTCGGACAGCCTGTTAATCTGCAAAAGGCACATACATGCCACGCCGACCATGCCGCCTATCGTCGTGCCGATGGCAAAAGATAAAAACTCACTCATTCTTGGATTCCTTTCTGTGACCGCCTTGCCACTTATGGCATGACGGCATACTTTAACACTGTTCTTTTTATGGGGTATTAGGGGCGTCCCCTAACAAGCGAATTTGGTTAGCCAAATTCAGTGCTTGGTAAGACGTGTTCTCAGTTCCCGCCCTCATACATACATTCTCCACACACGGGGCAGAAGTACGGACAGTCTGAACAGCATACGTCCTCCATATCCTCATTCTCTGCTACATTTTCTTCACAACCGTCCTCATTTTCGTCCTTAATGTCGGCTTCTCCGCAAACAAAATCCTCATTAGAAAAAGTGATAAGGTCGGTGTCAAACAGGATAATTTTCAATTTTTTCGCCGCCTGTTCTGGGCTGTCTGCATAGATGGAAACAGTCTTTTCAAAGTGACCTGTGAGCGTAACTTCATACTGTTTCAATGGCAATTTCCTCTCTTTCTTTGCATATTTTTCTTCTCTGTCTGGCTGTTTTTTTAGAAAAAATCATCCGACAATCAACGGGCATCACCCCTTTCACGGCTCTGTTTCTGCCTTGCAATCCCAAGATAAGACATTAAAAAATCGTTGAAGTCCTTGCCGACTGGCGGCGGTTCATCAACGATTCGGTAGTCTTTCTGCAACAATTCTTTCAAGGCGGCGGTACATAACCGACCTGCCTTATCCTTATCCAGATGCAGAAATATAGTTTTAATTTGTGGGTTTGCTTTCAAAAAAGTCGTGAGGGCAACGGGGATTTTGCTGTCTTTTATCTCTTTCTTTGGCTGATACACGCCCGACAAAGAGAGCAGGTTTTCCGCTTTATAATCTTTCCCCTCACACTTTAAATAGGTGGCATAGGACAATAAATCAATGGCGGCTTCAAATAAATGCACCGAAGCACACGGGCTTCCTGCCAGAAGCCGAAACGAATACCGCTTGTCGCTGCCCGATGCGTCACGCTTGAAGCTGCTGATTGTGCCACGGCAGGCGGCGTATTTGGGCGTTCCACTTTCATCTTTTCCGATAAAAACGGCATTGTGGTAGTCGGCACTCTCAAAGATAATCCCCTCGGAAATGCACTCTTGGATAAGCTGATAATCAATGCCACGCCCGAAAAGATACTCCGTCACCCTGTCGCAATTTTTGTTCTTCGGCGGCAGGAGCAGCACCTTTGGCTCGTCCTTTTTCACGGCAGGGGGCGGTGGTTTCCAGTCCGCCATCGTCTGCCCCGTGAGGATTTCCACGGCTTCCACAAAGCCGTATTCCTTAACTTTCATCAGATAATCAAGGGCAGAATAGCCGCCGAAGCCCCTCGACCACCAGTACCACTTGCCGTTGGAAATCTTTAAACTGTCATGCTCGGCGGTACAGTACACGTTTGTTGTGCCTTTGACTTTGACAAGATTGCTCGGCTCATAAGCCCGAAGATAGGAAAGCAAATCTATCTGCCTTGCCCGCTCAAGCACGTCTGGGTCAATCTGCACATAGGGTCTGTTACTTCCCATTCAAGAAAAAATCACCTCTCTTTCCCAGATAAAATTTTTTCCGTCTTAACCATATACGACTTAAAATCAGCGATGGTTTGCCGTAAATCCTCCATGTGGGAATCCTCCCTCTCAATCCATTCCTCATAAATATCCTGCAAAAGATTCGGGGATTTCATGAGGGCTTTTGCCGCCTGCGGGGAATAATCTGCATCTGAAAAGCACTCTGCAATATCATTCTTCAAGATAATCTGATATGCTGCATCGTAAATCTCCTGAGGGCTTTTGCTTAGGATGTCCTCACGGAAATCGGCAAGCTCACGCTGTACTCTTTCAGCCAGTTTTTGATTAAGGGACTGTCTGTATTCTTGATAATTCAATCACACACCTCCTTGAAAATAAAATAAGCCGAGGGATTTTCGTAATTGAAAACCTCTCGGCTATGTAAAATATTATATAATTTTGATTGAAAGTCAGCGACAAACTGGAATTTGTAACTATTATATCTGTTTACGCTGTGTATGTTCCACCCGTGTTTTCTTGGTTGAGAGTTCCCTCCATTTCAATCAACAGACATTTGACTAATTCATTACATATTGGTCGATGTTTCGTTCCTTTTGGAATTATGATAAAATCACCCTCGCATAAGTGTGTTAATCCGTTCTCAAACTCAATATCAAATTCGCCTTCAATACAATAAAACAGTTCATCGGAATTTTCGTGTATATGAAAATCTAAAGTTCTATGTTCCGCTTGTAGTACATTTAACATATGATTATTCAATGTTCCTACCCTCTTATAGCAGAATAGTTCGTCTATCGCATTTACATTCTCTTTCAAATTCATTTTCTGTACCATTATTTTCTCCTATTCAAATTCTGATTTGTAAGTTTCATTGTACTATTAAATTATGAATTTTTCAAGTCAGTCAAGCCGTTGCATCTCTACTCCATAGTAATATAATCCCTATTAAGCTATGTAAAAGACGGCATCAGCTTTCACGCCAACACCGCCTCTCCCTCGGTCAGTCCGTTATAAAATTCCTGCTTTTTTCAGATAGCCTACGCTGTCATAACAGCCACGGAAGTAAACCGACTGCATCTCCATATCCGTAAGTTTGTTCCTAAGCTCCATCACTTTAATCAGTGCGGCACATTCTTCCTCCGTCAATTCCTCCGATGTTTCCGTGTCAAACACGCCTAAGACTTTCGGATATTTCTCATAAAGGCTCTCAATTTCTGCTCTCACGGCACGGTATTCCTCGTTTTCTCTGGACAGCTTTGCTATGACAGAGCCGAGGTATTCATTAAAGATATTGCTGTGGACGTCTACAAAAGTTTCAAATCTGAACGCATCAGACATTGTTCCTCACCTCCGACTTTTTCTTACCGTCACTTATTATACTGCCCAGAAATCCTCAATACAAATGTGCAAACTGGATTTTACCTCTCTCTGTCTGTGCTTTTTTTCTCTGGCTGCTCATCGTTCTGCTCTGGCTCATCGTCAATAACAGCATTGTCCTTTTCATTCAGATTCAGTTCGATATTGAGGGCGTTCAGCCGCTCCGTCTTTTCTTTCAGCTCATCTTCAAAGGCAAATGGTTTCTTTACTTCCTCTTTTGCGGTTTCAAGCTGTGCGATGGTTTCCTCCTTTCTGGTCTTGGCGGCTTCCAGTCTGGCAGGGAGCTTGGCAATCTCATTCTCGATTCGGGTCAGATTGCCGAGGGCATCCATGCCTAAATCCACTTTATATTTCCACATCCCGCAGAGGTTTAAGCAATAGTTGGCGTTGACGGTATCATAATAAACCTCCATCTGAAAGCCACGGTAGCTGCCAATTTCCACTGGATTTGACAGCGGTTTTTTCTTGCAGATGGCAAGGAGCATCTCACCTGCATCCGCCTTTTCTTTGTAGGTCACGCCGTTTAAGGTCATGGGGCAGAACTTATCCTCGCCCTGCGGCTTATGCTGTCTGGCAATCTCCGCATCATTTCCATATGCTGTGATACGTTCCTCATAGTTTTTAATATCCTGCGGATAGTGCTTCAATATCCTGTCCTCAAGGTCGTAATGCTCGGAAAGATAGCTCTGTTTCAAGACTTTCAGCTTTGCCACCTGCATATCCAAATCCATTTTTTCCTTAAATCTTTCATCGCCTGTGGCAAGCATTTTGACCTCCGCAAAGGAGAGGGCGACCTCGTCCACGTCCTCGGCAGAACGCACGGGGCTTTTGCTCGTCATTATTTGGGAGATGAATTTCTGCTTTCCCTCCACAAGCTGAAAGAGATAGGCATCAAAGGTTTGTTCCGTCACATAGCGGTAGACTTCCACCTCTGGGAACATATTGCCCTGGCGTTCCAGACGACCCTGGCGTTGCTCCAAGTCCGATGGTCGCCACGGGCAATCTAAATTATGGATGGCGATTAGCCTGTCCTGCACGTTTGTACCTGCACCCATCTTCGGGGTAGAGCCGAACAGCACACGCACCTCGCCGCTCCTTACCTTTGCAAACAGTTCTTTTTTCTGTGCATCAGTGGTCGCTTCGTGGATGAAACGCACCTGCTCCGCAGGGATGCCACGCTGTATCAGCTTCTCCCTCATATCATCATAGACATTATCAAACTGGTCGGGCATCATCTCAAAAGCATTTTCACTGACTTCCTGCGTTTCTATTATCTTTTTATTAGTCGGTGTCGATAAATCACAAAAGACGAGTTGTGCCGCCTTTGTGTCGGCGTGTTCGTCCCAGATGCGGTAAATATTATCTACACAGGCGTTGACTTTGCTGTTCGGGTCGTCTGGCAGCATAGGGTCAATCAGCCTCTGGTCGAGTGCCAGTTTCCTCCCGTCATTCGTGATTTTGAGCATATTATCCTGCTGCGGCTTTACAAGCCTTGCCCTTACTTTCTCGGCTCGCTTGGCAAGCCCCGCCACCATTTCCGTCTGGATTTCGCTCGGCTTGGTCTTGATATTGTGGTAATTGACCTTTGGCACGGGCAGCTTCAGCATATCGGCGGTCTGGATGTCCGCAACCTCACGGAACATCTGCATAAGCTCTGGCAGGTTATAAAACTTCGCAAACCTCGTCTTGGCTCGGTAGTTTGTCCCCTCTGGGGAAAGTTCCAGAGCCGTGACCGTTTCGCCAAACGTGGACGCCCAACTGTCAAAATGCTGCAACCCGTTCCTCGCAAGTGTGTCATACTGCAAATACCTCTGCACGGAATACATCTCGACCATCGAGTTTGAGATAGGCGTTCCCGTTGCGAAAATTACGCCACGGCTGCCCGTGATTTCGTCCAGATAGCGGCATTTCATAAACAAATCGCTTGACTTCTGTGCTTCGGTCTGGGCGATGCCGCCGACGTTCCGCATCTTGGTGTAAAGGTAAAGGTTCTTGTAAAAATGGCTCTCGTCTATAAAGAGCCTGTCTATGCCCAATTCCTCAAAGTTTATCACGCTGTCTTTCCGCTTGGTGTCATTCAATTTATCAAGTTTTGCCTTAATTGCTTTCCTTGTTTTCATGAGCTGCTTGACCGTGAACTGCTCCCCGTGGGATGCCTGCACGTCGTCAATGCCACGCTCAATGTCGTCAAGCTGACGCATGAGCTGTTCCCTCTGGCGTTCCTCACTGATGGGGATTTTCTCGAACTGCGAGTGTCCGATAATCACCGCATCATAAGCCCCTGTCGCAATCCTGCCGCAGAATTTTTTACGGTTTCCCGTTTCAAAATCCCGCTTGGTCGTCACAAGAATGTTGGCAGATGGGTAGAGCCTTAAATACTCCGACGCCCATTGACCGACAAGGTGGTTCGGCACGACAAACATGGATTTCTGGCATAAGCCGAGCCGCTTGCTTTCCTGTGCGGCTGCGACCATTTCAAAGGTCTTGCCCGCCCCTACTTTGTGTGCAAGGAGCGTGTTGCCGCCGTAAAGGATATGGGCAATTGCGTTCACTTGGTGCGGTCTTAGCTGAATCTCTGGGCTGATGCCGCCAAACGTGATATGGCTTCCGTCATACTCACGGGGTCTTATGCTGTTAAACGTATCATTGTAATAGCGTACAAGCCTGTTCCTCCGCTCTGGGTCTTTCCAAATCCAGTCCCCAAACGCCTGCTTTATCACCTCCTGCTTTGCCTGTGCCGCCGTGGTTTCCTTATGGTTTAATACCGCTTTTTTATTGTTGTGTTCGTCATAAATATAATCAAAGATACGGGTGTCCCTTAAATTTAAGGTATCCTCCATAATGCGGTAGGCACTTGCCCGCTTCGTGCCGTAAGTGCTGTCCGCCTTGACATTCCCCACGTCGGAACTCTTATTCTCGATAAACCAGTCGCCGTTATATGCCGTGTAGCGTACTTTCAGCTTGCCCTCCGCATAGCTTGACGGCGTTAAAAGCTCCATCATAAACTGTTGTATATCCTCCTGTGGTATCCACGTCGTACCCAAACGGACGGAGATTTCACTTGCGGGCAAATCCTTTGGGATAACTTTTTCCAGAGCCGCCACGTTGACTGCAAGCTCTGGGTCTGCCTTTGCCGCTATCCCTGCAATTTTCAGTTTCTCCCGCACGTTGCCCGATAAATACTCGTCTGCGGTTACATACCTTGCAGGCTCGGAAGATGGCACTTTGAAGATAACGCCCTGCAAATCATTGATGATTTCCTCCTGCGTCATGCCCGTGAGCTGTGCCATATAGGATAAATCGACACGGGCTTTCTCCCCGATGGAGAGGGCGAGGGCTTCACTGGCGGTTTCCACAAAGGTCACTTCATGGTGGGGCTTTATCGTCCTCTTTGAGAACATATCCGCCTTTCTCTTAAATTTCCCCTCATCGTCAAGCACTTCAAGGGAGCATAACAGGAAGTAGCTTTCATCTGCCGCAAAAGCAAGGTAGTTCCCCCTGCTGTTAATCAGACCGTACTTTTTTGTAAATGCATCATATAAGCGGTTTAAGTTTTTCTGTTCGGTCTGTATCATTTCCTCTGGGTAATCGTCGGTCTGGTACTGGATAAGCTTTCTCACGCAGTCACGGATTTCCAATAATCCCTTAATGCGGTTTTCTGCGGTCATGGATACCTTTGCAGGGGTCATGGTGTTATTCTCTCGGAAGTAAACCCTGCCGTCCACAAGGGCAAAAGAGAAGTTCCGCACGTTCGGGTCGGCAGGGATGGATTTGTCCTGCTCATCAGAGATTCGGTCAATCTCATTTTCAATCTCTGGGATTTCGCCGTCTATCCGCTGCATGGCTTCATGGAGAAGCCCCGCAAGCGGCATATCGGGATAGGCTTTGCAGGCACTGTCCATGCCGAACCTTGTGCTTTCCATCTTCATCTTGCCTAAAATCATTTCTGGGTGGGATACAAAATAGCTGTTCATCGTGACGCCGTTTTCATCTGTGTCAAGGTGTACCCACTCTGGTTCAATGTCAATTACGCTGTCACGCTTTTGCAGGATAAGGATGTCGCTCGTGACCTCCGTGCCTGCGTTTGCCCGAAATGTGTTGTCGGGAAGCCTTACCGCCCCTAAAAGCTCGGCTCTCTGTGCGATATACTTCCGCACCTCTGGACTTGCTTTGTCCATTGTGCCCTTAGAGGTGATGAACATCACAACGCCGCCTGCCCGCACTTTATCCAGAGCTTTTGCAATAAAATAGTCGTGGATTAAAAACTTCTGGGCATTGTAACGGCTGTCATTGACCTTGAACTCCCCGAACGGGATATTGCCAAGCACCACGTCAAAGTGGTTATCTGGGAGCTTTGTGTCCTCAAACCCCTCAATGGCGATACTGGCTTTCTGGTAGAGCTGCTTTGCAATCCTGCCCGATAACGGGTCAATCTCAATGCCGTGCAGCTTTGATTTCTCCATGCTGTCGGGTAACAATCCTAAGAAATTTCCTGTGCCGCAGGATGGCTCCAAAATGTTCCCCTGTGAGAATCCCAGACGGTCAAGTGCTTCATACATTGCCTTGATAACGACGGGCGGCGTATAAAAAGCGGTCAGCGTGGATTCCATAGCTGCACGGTATTCCTCGTCGGAAAGCTCTGCTTTCAGTTCCTTGTATTCGTTTGCCCATGCCGCATTTTTTTCATCAAACGCCATAGACAGACCGCCCCATCCCACATACTTTGCAAGGGCTTCCTGTTCTTCGGGCGTGGCAAGGCGGTTTTCTATCTGAAGGTCGTGGAGCAGACGGATTGCTGCCATATTGTTTCGGAACTTCTCTTTTGCACCGCCAACGCCTAACGCATCATCGGTAATATGATAATTGTGGCGGTCGGCAGAAACAGCAGGAGAAGTCGGATTTGCCGTTTTGGGAACTTCTGCTTTTTCTTCGGGTGGTAATTCTTCCTGTGCCTGCTCCAAAAGCCTGCAGACATAGTCGATTTTCTCCACACGGTTTATCGGGAAGCCTGTGCTGTTCTGGAAAGTAATGTCACGCATGGAAACATCGCCGCTGATTTTACCGACGCTTTCTATTACATAACGGCGGTTGTCAATCACAAGCTCTTTGCCGATGAGGTCAGAATTATCCTGTGCAGGCAGAAGCCCTCTGTCTTGGCTCTGCGTAGGCTCGACCGCCTTTTCCGCTTTCGGGCGGTGGGAGTACAGGGCTTTTTCCGCTTCATCAAATGTGTCAAAGCCGCCTGCTGTCGTATTGGCAGTATCCCTTTGCTCATCATATCCGTATCGGGTATAATATTTGCCGTTAGGATACTGCATGATAACGACGGCTTCATCACCAGACAAGTATCTTGCTATGATAGGGCTTGCCGCTTCCTTATCCGCAGCGGTTTTTCTGACCTTTAAAAGTCCTGCTTCGGCATCTTCCTCGGTTGGATAGGTCAGTACCATACCGTCCCCATTGATATAATAATCCCCACGGCTGTTGTCCCAGATAGCATAAGCATCTTCGGGGTCTGGGAAAGCGTCGGAAGTCATTGTGACCTCAAACCGTTCTTGTAGCGGCTCGGTTTCCTGTTCCTTAGCAGACATTTCATCAATGGCAGGCTGTTCCTCTTTATTTTCTATTTCTTCGGTCTGTTCCTTATCCCCGCCTTTCCTGTTCCAGTCGGATTCGGTAGCCAAAATCTCGGCAAGGAGCTTTTCATCTTCTGCCGTCAGCTCGGTATGACGCTCTAAGAATGGGATGAACACATCCTGCCCGAAACGCAGGGATTCCATTTTCTCTCGGTAGTAATCTTCCCCCTGCCGTTTCCATTCTGGGATAAACGGGCAATCGGGGGAGAGGGAGTATTCATAAAAATTTCGGATATGGGCAATCAAATCTCCCTCACCATCACCGATGTCAAACCGCCCCTCATAATGAAATTCTTCCCCGCCGATAACTGCATGGATTTCAAAGTCGGTCTTTTTATACCAGCCGACACCCTTACTCTCATCCAGTCTTTCATAATGCTGTTTTTCATCTAAAACGCCAAGCAGCCTGTTCCCAAGTGCAAAGCTAAGCTCCGTAAATCGGTCGTTCAGCTCCCTGTCATAAAAAGCAGGATGCTCGGAGAACCCGATGGAAAACGTGATGCTGTCGGGCTTTTCCTCGGCAAGCGTTTCCGTTTTCTGGCTTTCGGTGATGACCGTTTTCAGATGGTCGTTGGCAGGGTTTTCTTTTAACTTTTCCTCAAAATCACCCCTGCTGAACTCTTTTCCAAACAATGGGAACTCCGCATTACGCAAAGACACGGCGTTTTCATCAAAGGCTATGATTTCATATTTATCCGCACCGATATATACCACATCGCCCTCATGGTAGAGGTAGTGGAGAGGGTACAGCTCCGTAAGCTCCTGCGAAAAACGCCACGCATTGCTGCGGCTGTAAACGCTTGTTGTCTTTTTCTGCACTAAAGCCAAAAAATCAAGCATTTCCTGCACGTTATCTGGATGCTGCAATGCCTGCTCCATAAGGTCGGCAGGCATATCCGCAAAATCCTTGCAGCCAATCTCGCCCAACAAGTCTTTCTCATATCCGTCCAAATCTCGGATAAAATCAGAGAGCCGCAGGGCGAGCGTGTCCCTCTTGTCGGCAGGCGGCAGCTCCCTTTTTTCTTCAATGAAACGCTGCCTTTTTAGCTTCCTCTGGGTGTCGATTTCATACTGCGGGGCAGATATGCTTTCCAGATAATCGGCATAATGGTCGTTCTCTTTGGGGTTGAGATAGCGGTTATCCCTAATCAGCTCACGCAGGCGTTTTTCTATTTTCGCCCAACTAATCACAAGGCTGTGTTCGGTGGAAATGCCGTCACGGTCAATGGAAATGCCTTTACTGTCATGCCATGCATAACCTTTTGTCCCATCTGAAAAAGTAACGGGAGTGCCGCCGCTGACGCCATATTCTTTTTTCAAAAATTCAATATTGCCCTTTTTATCTTCCCGCTTCTGGAACTGATGGTAGATGCGGTATTTACCATCCGCATAGCTACTTCCTTTTACAAGGACGGCATCAATATCCTCCTGTGAAACGGCAAAAGCAGAGGATTTTTCGTCCTCTGCTTCCGCTATCATTTCAATCTGTTCATCTATGGTCGGGAGATTGGCGGCAACCTCTTCCTCATTGGCAACGCTGCCTGTTTCAGTTCCCGCCTGTTTTTCTGGCTCTGCTGTCTGTGCCGCCGCCGTTTTTTCTTCCTGCCCGCCGCCGTCCGATTCTGGCTCTGATTTTTCTAACTGTAAATCAGTTCTTCCAGTATCACTTCTTCCGCTTGGCTGCGGATGGCGTTCATCGCCTGCACCCACTGCATCGGTGCTTTCTCTTTCAGTTCCTCCGTCACGCCCTGCTCGGCTGCGAGCTGCTTCGTCAGTAGTTCCAGTCTGGAAAGAGCTGTCTGCTCGGTCTGGTGCAGGTGTGCGTTCAGCCTGCCCGACGTCAGCAGGTTGAGGTAAGCCACCCTCTTGTGCTGCTCCAGATAATCCCTGTGCATCAAAGCGTATCTGCCAAGCGGAAGCTCTGGCTCTGTCGGTAATGTTAGGTCGGGAATAAGATAATCCGCCTGTTTCGTGTAAGTGATTTCGCTCATTGTATTCGCTCCTTTCGGGTTGTTTCCTGCCTTTATCATACTGGCTTATAGTGTCCCTTGCAAATGTGCGGTTCTGACCTCTAGCTTCGATTTGCACATTTCGGATTGCCGCAGAGATTTCCCGCAACGCCATCTCGGAGATGTCGCTTGTGGCGATGCCGATGGCGTTTAAGGTGGCAGGCGTGTTGAAATTCGTAATGTCAGCAAAATCCTCACGCTCAAAATAGCCGTCCGCATCCAGCCCGCAGCGGCTCAACAGCATATAAGCAACGCTATTTGCGGCAAGCCGCTTGTAAATCACTTCTACATTAAAGCCGTCCAGTTCCTCCAAAAAGCTGTTTTCCGTACAGTCCATTAACTGTGCAAGGTAATCGGGCAGGTTATCCTCCACGGCGTTCTCTGCCGTCTGCATTAAGAAATCGGCAAGGTCGCCGCCCTCCGTGCCGCCGAACCTGTCCGCAAGCCGTTCCATGACGGGCTGCTCATACCGCTTATCCATCTGCCATATCGGGACGGGTCGGCTGCCATAATAGCCCTCATGGGTGTCGGAAACGTCAAAATAATATTTCAGCGTGTTCCTGCGTCCTTTCGGGTCAAAGACCGCAATGCCTTTGCTGTCCTTATTTACCCAACGCTTAAAGAGCCTGTTCCAAGTGCCGATCTCGGCAACTGCCGTAGCGTCTGGGCGTTGTGCATAAATTAAGAGCTGCTCGTCAAAGCGGCACTTGTAATTGCGGCAGGCAGAGGATAAAAAGCCCTGCCACGCCTGCGGGTTTCTCGTGACGTCCCTCCCTGTGCGGCGGTACAGCTCTGTGATAAGCTGGTACTTTGCAGCCATAGGCTCACACCTCCTTATCGTTCCAAATCTTTGTTTTTCTGCTTCTTATCGTATTCCCCGCACCGTTCGGCGATTTCGGAATACATCTTTTCCCGCATCTCACGCTCATAGGCTCGGTATTCCTTTGCCTTTTCCGTGGGCTTGTACCAGACGGTTTTCTGGTCAGCTTCGTCCAAGCCCTCATAGCGTTCGTCAATCTGGTCAATAAACCTCTGGTAGATGGCACGGGCGGCAGGGGCGTCCTTTGCGTATCGGTAGCGGTCAAGGCTTTTATGCGAGCCACGAAGCTCGGCATACTCATAGAGCATACGGATAACCTCACGGTCAAGCCCTTTCTGCCCCTCGGCGGCATAGATTTCCGACAAGCCCTTGCACCTCCATGAATGATAGGGAGAAGTGTCATTCGAGCTGTGAGAGGACAGGTAAACGCCGTCTTTCTTTACTGTGATACGGTTGATAAGTTCGGTACTCACTTCTTACCACCGCCCGATAAAAAAATCTGTTCCATAAAATATCAATCCTCCTGTTGTCCATGCCCCGCCTTTAGGCAGGGGCATAGCTGATTTTGTTTCGTTCCATCCTCCGTGCAAACTCCCGAACGGCGTATCTTACGCCGTCAATCTCTGCATGGGTTTCATCTAAATAATGGCAGACAGCAAAATAATCCTCCCCGTTCCCATAAATCATACGGATAATGCCGCCATCGGGGACAGAGAAAAGCATCCTGCCTACGCTGTCCGTCATGCAGATTTTTTGTCCTCCGCTCATTCCGTACCGCCTCCCAGAAATGAGATGACCTTGTTTCCTTTAATGCTCTTTTGCAGCTCATTGATGAGCGTGATTTCGGCTACGGTAATCCCCTGCATGGAGAGAATATCATCCATCGTCATGGCGGCAATGGCTTTTTCTTCGGTAAAGCCTGCTTCAAAGACTTTATTTAACACTCTGACCGCTTTCTGGTTTACAGCCATTTCAAATCCCTCCTATCGTTCATACTCTTTTTGCTTTGACGACAAAGACGGTAATCTTCCGCCATTCAAATCTAATATCTGCTCAAGATATTCTTTTTCCTTATCCTCAAATATTTCATAAAAGAAATCAGCAAAACCCTCGCCGTCTTTCCTTTCGGGTGAATTGTCAATACCGTCACACCATTGACGGCAGGCTTCCTCCAATACCATAGCAAAAACAGCTTTCTTTTCCCTGCTTCTTGATATATCCTGAATCGTCATACCACTTCTCCTTACCGCTCATGCTCTTTATGCTTCACCGCTCTTTGCTGTTTCACATCTTCTGTTTTAGGCTCATAGGCGTGTCCGTTCCTCTCCATACGCTCGGCAAACTCGCAGATGTGGTAAAGGTTGCTGCCTACCTCGGTATGGTACTCGTCAATATAGCGGCAGGTCTTTTCCGCTTTTTCTCCCCAACCATAAGTGATGATGATTTTACCGCCGTCTGGGATGCGGAACTTCTCTTTGTAATGCGGGTCAATAAAACGGATGCCCTGTTCTGCTTTTGCCATATGCTTATCAAGCCATTCTTTCACATAGCAGTAACAGTAAAAATTATAATTACCTTTGGTCGGGTTGCATCGGAGCAGGAAAGCGTGTTTCTCCGTATCCACACGGAAGCCGTACTCCGCACAATAATTACCCTTAAAAGCACTTTCGGGATTCTTCCCCGCAAACGCCGCCATATCATAGCGGTTGTGGAGAATCCCTTTATCTTCACGCAGGGCGTTTATCACATCATCAAGCTCCGACTTAAATTCATCCGTTTTCCACTGCTCCCTTGTATCAAACCAAGTAGTGTAAAAGCCATATCCAGAAGCTGCAAAATCCCCTCGCAGATGCCCGATGCACCCTGTCTGCCCCTCAAGCTGCATACTCTGGGCATAGGTGTATTTCTGTTCGGGCTGCGTCAAAGCTCGTATCTCCATCAGCGTTCCTCCCTGCTCTTTGATTTTTTCGCCTTTTCCTGTTCCTTGATTTTAGAAAGGGCTTCCTTTGCCCAATTGGGCATTTTCTCTGGCTTGATTTCGCCAAGCACATCGTACCTTTCCCATCGGGCGTGCCTGCCGTCTGCAAGCGAAGTTCCAAACACCGCCTGCCCCCTGCCGCCCCTCGCACCGTGCCCGCCGTCCACCAATACAAGCTGATAGGCGGAATGTCGGTACTCATAACGATTGACCTCGGCATTGATGACAACAACTTTTCCCACAATATTTTTATCCCTGTCATCGGGGAAACAGTCAGAAATGGTAAACGGCGTCATGTCGAACTTGAATTGTTCCTGCTCGGCTCTCACAATCCCTATCTGCTCCTGCACCCTGTCCGTAAAAATCTGCATGGCTTCCAGATAATCGTCAGAACCGACCGCATCCGTCACCCATTCTGCGGACAGGGGATTGTCATAAGTGCAGTAGCAGACTAAAAAAGGATATTCCTCTTTCAAATCCACACCGAACACGACTTCCTTTTTACCGATATGGATGCTCTGTGTGACCTCATAGGAGCTAATCATCCGTTTTTCTTCATTCTCCATCGGGCTTCTCCTTTCCCTGCTTTTTCTCCCTCTGCTCATCTAAAATCTTTCGGATACAGACATCGCAGAAGATGGTACGACTGTCCTTATATCGGGGATAAGGACAGGTCGTGCAGTCATATTTCTTTGGGTTTTCATTGCTGCTCATGCTACCGCTCACGCCCATCGTGCTGCTTCGCCTTTTTATCATGCTGCTGATGCTGATTGTACGGCATCTGGCACTCTGACTGGTAGCGTTCGTTCAGCTTCTCCCTTGCGGCTTCAAGGGTATTGCAGTAGTAGCCCCAGTAATAGTTGTCGCCGCCCTTACAGTACCAGCATACATAAGGGTTCGGGGCTTTCGGGTGATGCCCGATGACAAGCTCCGTGTTCCCGATCGTGCAGCTCTCTATGATTTCATAGCCCTGATTGGAGCGTCTTTCACCGTTCATAGGCGTTCCTCCTTTCCTGCTGTTTTCCGTCCATATATTGCTGCAATTCATACTGGCAGGGAACGTACAGCCTGCCGTTCTCCACGCAGCGGAAAATATCGCATTTCTTATCCGTGGATGCAGCATAAAAATCATCGTAAGAATAGGGGAATTTCTGGCTTCCCCTGCCGTAGTAGTCAGCGGCAAAAAAGCCAAGTTCCCTGTCTGTTTTTAATCTGCGGGTAATCTTGAAAAAATCATCTTCCCGCTTTGTAAACTGCCGCTCTGGGATAAAATGATGCCCTCCGTATTCAAAAGACTTATCCTGCATCTTTCACCTCACGATTCTTTCGCATATCTACGGTATGCCTTTTCCCCTGCGGCTCGAAGCCGCCGTACCCTTGTGCTGCCAAGCAGTTCGGGGTATTTCTCCTGCAATTTTCGGCGTGTCCTGCCCACGCTCTCGAAGCTCGGCAAGCCAAGTTCTTTATGCCTTGTCATTATTTCTGCAAGTGGAATCGTGCCTGCATCTTTCAGATAAAGATTGCAGAGGGCAAGGTACAGCACCATGTCGTCATTTCGGGCATCTTCATTCTCTTGCAGGACAGATTTCACTTTCTCCTCAATCGTTTTCAGACTGTCCATAAAAGCCTCCTTTCCGTGCGTCCTCCAATATCATTTATAAATGGAAAGAGGGCGGTCACTTATAAACCGCCCCAATCCATAAAACCATATTTTTACTTATTTCTTCCTGTTACGGATTTTCAGCCATACCGCCGCACTTACCATGAATACGGCAAGAATGGCGGCAATAATTGTCTTTGCCCTCATCCCTTAATCCTCCTTTTTCTTTCTTCCACTCTTGTAGCCGACAAATCCAAAGATTCCTGCACCGATTGTAAATGCCGCCGCAAGGCTTACCCACAAACCGAGGTTAAAGTCATCGCCTGTTTTCGGGGTGTCACGGAGTTCGTTGTGCATGGTAACAGTTGCCGTTTCGTCTGTTTTGATTGTCACTTTCTGGTCGGCAGGCAGGATATAGCCAGAGGATGCCTTGTCGCTGACCTCGGACACGGTGTATTCGCCGATACGCAGCCCCTCAACAGTAATCTCACCTTTCTTGTCTGTCGTAAATGTCTGGTCATAACCATTGTCCCCAATGACACGGAAAGAGAAGCCCTCCACCTTACCGTCAGAGGATGTCTTGACGATTTTGAGTGAGCCTTTCTGTGCTTCATTCAAGAATCCCTTGCCTGCTTCATTCTCCACGTTGTAGGTCTTTCCGTTTTCCTCGATAGATACGGGATAGACGTTCTCATCAAGCACGAAGCCTGTCGGGGCGGTTTTCTCACGGACAAGGTATTTCCCATAACGCAGGTCGTCCATCTGGTACACGCCTTTTTCCACCTCGCCCATCTCGCCGAGCAGCTCGTCTTTCTTATCCAGTTTTCCATCTTCATTTGTATCAGAGTAAACCTCAAATACTGCACCCGTGAGCTTGTTGTCTGGATAATCCTTGTCTACCTTAGTCAGAGCGATATTGCCCGTGATGAAGTAGTTGACAAGCTCTACCTCTACAACTTCATCCACCTCGCTGATTGTCACGCTTATTTCTTCCTCGGAGAGTACATAACCTTTCGGGCTTTCAATTTCACGGATGACCCATGTGCCATACGGAACTTCCTCAAAAGAAAAACTGCCGTCATCCTCGGATGTGGCAGTTGCGATTGCATTTTCTTTTGTATATTCAGTTGTGCCTGTCTGAAAGATGCCGATAACAGCACCGCCTAAATCCTCGCCGTCCTCATTGGACTTCTTACCGCTGACAGAGCCGTAAATCAGTTCGTTTTCAATGGCTTCTCCCTCGTTGGCTGTGATATGCACAACGGCGGTTTCCTGTCCTGCGTACTCAAAATCAACAGGATACTTTTCATCGCTGATAAGGTAAGCGGAATTTGTGCTGATTTCCTGCACATAGTAGCTGCCAATCGGTAAATCGCTGACTGCCTTTCCGTGACCGTTTTCATCAAGGAAGATAACCTCAATCAGTTCATCCGCAGGGATAGAAGAACCGTCTGCGGCGGTCAGTTCCTCGGCGGCATACAGCCCGAACGTAACGTCTTTAATCTCCCCGTTGTTGCCTACGCCGTATGCTTCGTCAACCTCAAGGCTCTTGATTACATTGATTTCCACACGCTGACGCTCATTGTAAAAATCCGTGCCTGCTTCCGTCACTTCGATTTCCTGCCCTGCATACACAAGCTCCACGGCGTGGACTTCCCCACTTAACACCATGCCATACGGGGCGGTCACTTCTTTGACTTCATATCTTCCCAGATACAGTTCTTTGGATTCTGCCGTGCCGTCCTCGCCCGTAGTGAGCGTATCTACAACCTCGCCTTTTTCGGCTCTGACCGTCCCATCCATTGTGATAATGTCCTCGGCTGCTGTAATCTCATAAACCGCACCCTCAAGGCTGTCTACTGCAAAAATCGGCTGATACAGCCCCTTGTTTCCTGATACCCTGCTGAATACCTCCCCAGACTTTTCTACCGTGATTTTTCCTTTTTGTGCCACGTTGGAGCATTCCACTTTGACAATCGTGATGCCGCTTTCATCCTCGGAATTTTCCTGTTCTACATCAAAATAAACTGGCTCGGAATCCAGAACGTAGCCATACGGAGCCTGCACCTCAACAAGAGAATAGCCCTTGCCGTATTCTAAGGTCTGCGGCGTGATAAGCTCTCCGTCTGCGGTGGTATAAAATGTGTCAATTTTCGTCACTTCGGGATAAGTGAACGTCATCGTCACAAGGTTACCCTCTGGGTCGTAAATCTGGAAGCCAACGCCTGCATACGGGATAACTTTGCCTGTTTCCACATCTTTCTTTACAACCTTGATATAGCTCTTAAAATTGGCGTTGTTGATAAGGTAGCGGTAGGTCTGGCTGTCCTTGCAGATGAACACATCAAAGTCTTTCATCAGCTCACGCCCGTCCCATCCAGAAGTCTGATGCACGGTATAAATGCCGTATGGCATATCCTTTGTCTGGGCGAATCCGTTTTCATCACAAATGAGCGTGTCACGTTCCGTTTCCTCCGCCGCATCAAAGCTGCCTGCGGATTTCAAGAACACTTCAAAAACAGCCCCCTCCTCTGGCGTTTCAATCTGGGTTTCGCCGTTATCGGTATGCTTGATGATAGCGATATTTCCCTTAATGACCTGCTCGTTTACGTCATTCTTTGCAGAATTATATTCCACGGTGTAAAGCTGCGGCTCTGCACCTACATGGTGGATTGTGGTGTCCAGAAGATAGCCCTCGGACGGGGTAATCTCACGGATGTTCCAGTCATCGCCGCACACATAATATTTTGTTGTGAACTGCCCGTTTTCATCGGTGGTGTAGGTGTCAACCAGTTCCTCACCCTTATAAATGCCGTAAACCGCACCTGCAAGGGAAGCGTCGCCCTGCGGCTTCTTGCCTGTTTCCACATCGGTCTTTAATACCGTGACATTGAACTTCTTTAAAATGTTGTGGAAGCTGCGGTTCGTGACCTTTTTCCACTCAATCGGGGCGGTCTGGGATGCAGGGACAACGTAGCGGACTGCCGTATCCACTTCCTCAAGGGTATAAGGCGTGCTGCCGCTGATAAGGACGTTTTCAAACTTCGCCAGTCCGTTCTTATCGGTTATGGCATATTCATCAACAGCCAAGCCGCTCAATGATGTTCCGTAAAGGTGGAACTTCACGCCCTCCACAAGATTATCCTCGGATGTTTTCACAACCTCAAGGCTTCCTCGCTTCAAGGTATTGCTGAATGTGACCGTAGAGGTTTTCCCTCCGATAATCGTCACGGTCTGGGTTTTCTGCGGCTCGTAGCGGTCAATGGACTGCTCCGTAACAGTATAAGTGCCAGGGAATAATCCCTCCACTGTGATGTTTCCATTCTTATCGGTTTTTACGGTCTTATTGAAGCCGTCGCCTTTGATGGTAAAGGAAATCCCCTCAACAACGCCGTCCTCGGAAGTCTTTTTGAGTGCAACCGTGCCTGTCGGCGTTTCCACGTTGATATATGCCATCATGGTGTCCACGTTTTCCACACCCGTAATGACATCCTGCAGGTTTGGGTCGCCGTAGGCAATCATCATCGCACCGCTGCTGACAGTTGGCGTGTTGTTCCTTGCTGCGGTAATCCTTGCCTTGCCGTCAATTGCTTTTGATGATGTGATAGTCAGCTTGTTTCCAGACTTAGACACTTTTACATTGCTGTCAGAGCTTGTAAAGGAATATTCGGATAACACGCCGTTGCTGTCGGTCAGCGTAAGGCTGTATTTGCCGTCCTTATAGGCAAGCTCCTTTGTGACGTCTTTCTTCCCTGCCGACATAAAGCTCGGAATCGTGCTGTGCCTTGTCATCAGCGACACAATCTGGTCGTAAGCCGCCCTTGCTCCGCTGTTCGCATAATTAGAGCCAAAATGCAGGCTGTAAACCGTGGTGCTTGTCTGGCTGTACGGGCTTGTGGCGTTGCGGCATCCCGTGACGAACTCCCACACAAGGGTCTGGGTGGCAAGCCATTTTTCGTCATCGCTCCCAGATAAATTACCGCTGTTTCCCTGATACCCATAGAGCAGGGCAAGCCCCACCGCCTTTTTCTGGTCTGATGATAAAGCATTCCATGTGTTGGAAGACGCCTTTGCAAGCGTGTTTCCTGTTTTCAGCGGCACGCCCGGCTGAAGGCAGAACGCCGTTTCCCCGTCCACATACATACGGTACTTGTATTCGCCTGTACCTCCTGCGGTATGACCGCCAATGTTCGCACTGGAATTGTATCTGATGGCGTTTCCTGCACCGTCATAGACGTGGGTAAAAGAAATCGTGCCGATGTCGCCCGCTGCCTTTGCTGTCGTGGCAGGGATGACGGACAATGCCGTGACCGCAGCCAACGCTAACGCCGCAGCCTTTTTGAATATTTTACGAATCTTCATCGTTACCTCCTGTTCGTTCTCGTGTTGATAGTTGCTGACTGATTTTCTGACAGAAAAAAGCTGCCCATCTGGACAGCCTTTAATATTTCTTTTCTCGGATAGTTACTGGCAGTATCAAAGGGGGGAGAGGTGTGGAGAGGGGGAAGCGGAAAAAAATTTGCTGTTCCCCAAAGGACAGACTTCTCCCTCGGCGTTCCATGCCAGAATCCCTATTTTGCCTGCATTACCTCTCGTGAGCCTTGTTCCGCTGCAAGTGGCGATTATAAAACTCCAACGCCTTTACGACAAAATCCGTTTCCTGCCCTTTGGGTATGGATTTCGGTATGAGCTTGGTTATCCGCTCGTCCTTAAAGGCAGGCTTCTCTTTCTGGTTTGGCTTATCCTCCTGCATGATGGACTGGATAACCTCGTCCGAGAGCTTTCCCTCCTGCATAAACTTTTTCATTTTGATAGCCTGTGCAAGTGAGGGCGTGGCATCGTTGTAGCCCATTGCTTCAAGCAGGGTGTATTGCTGTTCCTCGGAAAGATAAGAGAGTTCCACCGCAGGACGGAAAGAAATCTGGCGTTCATCTACCATTTGCAGAATTTCGGGTACAAGCTCGGTTAAACGGATAAAACGGCGTATCTGGTCTTTGCTTTCTCCAACAAGTTCGCCTAATTCTTCATCAGAACGCCCCTTTGATAAATTAGTCGCCAGTGGCGACGCATTTTCTTTCGGGGGTCTGCCTGCCTGTCTTTTCATTGCTTCTAACCGCATCTTATATGCAAAGGCTTTCTCACTCGGCAGGATAACCGAGCGTTGTAGATTACTTTCAACCATAACGATTATAGCTTCATCATGGGTCAGCTCCTTAACCTCACATTTCAGCGTTTCAAGCCCTGCAAGTTCGCAAGCCTTTTTACGCCTGTGACCGCTGATAAGCTCATACCGCCCGTCCTCTTTCTGCCGAACCGTAGCAGGAGTCATTACGCCACTCCGACTGACACTTTCAACAAGCTGTTCCATATCCTCATTCATTAAAACCTTGAACGGATGGTCTGGAAACTCGTCAATTTCGGAAATGGGTATTTCCCTTATCTTACTTAAATTCGCTTCTGCACGGCTCTCGTCAGTTTCAAAGAGGTCATCGTATGCGGTCAGCTCGATTTTGTTTTCTCTGTTTCTCGCCAATCTCTGCCACCTCCTTTGCAAACTGTTCATAGGCTGCGGCTACCTTGCCGCCCTTGTCGTAGGCAAAAATACTCTTTCCCTCTGCGGTGGCTTCTACCGCACGGATGGAATGGGGTATCTGGGCATCAAAGACTTTTATCCTCTGCCCGTAGGCACTCTTTACCGTTTCGGTAATCTCTTTGGAGATGTTCGTGCGTGGCATTACCATCGTCATTAAGATACCGTCAATCCGCAGATGTGGGTTGATTTGCCGTTTGACCTTAGACACGGAGCGAAGCAACAGCTCTAAGCCCTTTGCAGAAAGATAATGGGGCTGTGTCGGGATAACCACGCTGTCTGCCGCCGCAAGTGCATTGATGGTCAGCATACCCAAACTCGGCATACAGTCTACGAGAACATAGTCATAATTCTTCTTGACCTCGTTCACGCAGGTTTTCAGCACGCTTTCACGGCTTATGGCATTGATAAGCCTTACTTCCAGTCCCGACAGTTCAATGTTGGACGGGAGCAGGTCAACGCCCTCGTCATGGTGTAAGATAGCTTTCTGGACATTGACAGGATTATCGTCTATTACGTCCTGCATGATGCTTGAGAGCGTATCCGACAGGTCATCTGGTCTGCCATAACCAAGCGACATCGTTAAATTTGCCTGTGCATCGGCATCAATCAGAAGCACTTTTTTACCCTGCTGTGCCAGACTGACACCCAGATTGACCGCAGTGGTGGTCTTGCCGACACCGCCCTTCTGATTCGTCAGAGCGATTACTTTGCAATTTGACATAGGTGCGTCCTCCTTTCGCATAGATTTAGCCACTTTGTCAAGGTGGCTATGTAACAGTACCAGAGAACGCAAAAAAGCCGCTTACTCTTAAAAATAAATAAGAATAAGCGGCTTCATAATGATGTGCCTTAGACATATTCAATTTTCATTCTCTTAATCGGAGCGTTTACGACCTTGAATATCAGCTCGTCAACGCAATCCGTATATCTGCCCTGTTGTATGAGCTGATTTTTCAGCTCCACAAGGCTATGTAATAAAATGCTTCGTTCTTGGTTATCCACATACAAATGATTTTTCTTTTCCCTCATAAATGTCACCATCCTTTTTGCTTTCATTATATGAACAGATAACAGTATATTCAAAGATGCAAATAATTAAAACTATATTATCATCCCACTCCCTCTATATATTGAACAAACTGTGTCTATATAGCTTTACTATTCAACTGCCATATCCATTATTTTTTCTAATGCTTTTAGCTCTTCATTTAATTTTGCATATTCTTCATCTGTCTGTTTCTCTAATTCTATTAACGATGCTATTTCATTTTCGGTCAATGCATTATCATGTTCAAGAAACAACTTTTCATCATACATAGAAACAACACTAATATATATTTTTTCACATTTCTGATTGAATCTCTTTCCCTCTTTTAAATATTTTTTGAATTCACTACTGTCAAAGCAACTTCTTTGATAGGAACTCTTATATGTGGTAAGATACCAGCCAAACCCATCCATATAATAGAAATTAGTAACTTTTATTCCTAGTTTTAAAATCTTAAACATAAATTTTTCATATGGTCTTAAAAGATGAATTTGCTTTTCTATTTCATCAAGACTATTAATGTCCCATGCATTCTCCCTTATGACCGAATATGTAGCCATATTCATACATTCTTTATCTTCAAATTGTGCCGCAAATTCTTTATAATAATTAGATTTCAATAACCTATCTACTATATCTTCCAATCCCAAGAATCTTTCAAAATAAATACAATCAATAGGTTCTGTCATAAAATCAAAATTAAGCTTTCCATTCACCTCATCGTCTGCCAATGCCAACGCTAACGGTTCAAGAAGCACAAAAAGAATAATTCCAATTCCTATGGTATATTTTAATACTTCTAAAAAAAATTTTTCATCTTCCTCATGTGCAAAGTTTTCTTGTAATCTTGCTACATAAAATGTATCAAAACCTTGCTTATGAATAATCTTATGGGATTTATTAATCAGTTCCCTATGATGTTGAAAATAATCATATAAAACTGTTTTTATTTCTGTATATCCATAAACCATTTTCTCTAATTGATTTCTAATCTTTGAATCCATAGGAAATCGTTCTTTTTTTACCCATTTTTTTAATTCACCATTATCTTTATTTGAAAGATATAACATTGAATCAAATACTTCACTGGCTTGCCGTACAGAATAAAAGGCGCAATCAAAGTAGCCATCCTCATATAAGAAAATGGAATTAATCAAAAGTTGAGTTGCCTCCGCTAAAAAGGCATTACAGTACATAATATCTAAACGTCCAGTAATCAGCAACATACCATGCAAATAAGATAATAATTCTTTTCGTTCTGGTAACTCACACTTCTTTTTACAATTATCTTTCATGTTCTGCATTATCATTTCTTGTAAATCCATAAATCTCCTCTAAATTACATTAAAATATTTTAAAGCATCTTTAATTGCTTCCACTTTCTCCGCTGTCGGATGTTTCCTCGGCTGTTTCAATTCCTCCACCGCATTAGGAGCATCATACATCGGCAATCCTAACTCCCTCTTTACCTCTGCGATATATGCGGTATGCACTTTGAAGCCATACTTCGCTTCTATGTACTCCTTAATCATCTTGTATGTAACTCGCTCTTTTGGCTTGTATGCTTCAGCTCTCTTGGCAATATTATCAAGCGGCACTTTGCCCTCACCCTCGCCAAACTCGACTTTTACGTTGATTACGCTGTCGGGTTTTTTGTGGGAAAGCATTACAACCGTCTCCACATGAGTACCAAATTAAAACATATCCCCACAAAATCACGGAAATGTGAGCAATATTTATACAGTACTAATACCGTTCGTGAAACCCTTTTCCCACAAAATATAAGTTCCAGCAATTTTGCAGCACCTTTTAACATACAAATATTCAATTTTATTCTCAAATCCTTATTTTATTTTTAGACAACAATTATTATCACGATAACATACTTCAATAAATTTTTCTAGAAGATTCCTTTCTTCACTTGACATTGCAACATTTTCTAAAATCCATATATGTAATGCTTTTCCTATTGCATACGACAATACTCCTTGACAATCAGCATTTAAATTATCTCTAGATACATTTGGCGAAAAGTTATCATTAGTTATATTAATTATTGCATCTTTTAATATTACTCCATCAACCAAAAAAGGGATGGTAACTTTGAGGCGAGAAAGCAAAACATTTTTTATATATGTTTTATCTTTTTGTTCAAAGGAATATTTTCCTCCAAAATTAGCTCCTTTTATATATGGCAAAATTTTTTCTTCCTCATTACAATAAAACTTTCCCAATTTACCGGACTATAGAATAGACCCGCAAACTCACCCAAAACTATATAATACATTCAAAAACTAGTTGATTAAAAGCAATAATCCC
>Ga0209694_1001009_pt1 | contig 35159 bp, 36 predicted proteins | sample GluameincwithD2O_FD_187499 | JGI IMG/M metagenome (GOLD analysis project Ga0209694, IMG submission 187499) | Mouse cecum microbial communities from Vienna, Austria - Glucosamine amended microcosms incubated with D2O (SPAdes) (version 2) | ecosystem: Host-associated > Mammals > Digestive system >... | reverse complement strand
GTTATAGTGTGTTTGGTAATTTTGTTTATTGAGCATGAACATATTTTACCAAAAAAGGCACCTCATCCATTACGGATCAGGTGCCTCTTTTTATTTTTGGACTGTCAGAAATTTAACAGCCCCTTTCTTATTGTTTGTTCCCTGTTGTCTATTGGTCTGTTTGTGATTATTTATTTCTTATCGTTTATTCATTACTGCCTCTAGTTAATTCAGGAATTTTTAATATTGTTCTATTGTTTTATTGTTTTTTACTTCATATTTGACCGGCTATTCTGTACTGCTTTATTGGATGGCTGAACAGTATTTTAGAGATCGTCTTTTGTTACTGATCAATTTTTGCGACGCTGATCAATGGAACAGTAATCATCTGACCGAAAGTCGATTCATAAGTATAATCTCCCATGCTTGTTCCATAGATGGTGATTATGTCATCTTCTAGAATATTTCCTTTAGTCATTGCGTCCTTGTTAAATGTTGCTAACAGAACCGTGTCATAATTCTGATCCACCGCCAGACGAATGGTTACCGAATCGCCTTCATTCATAACCTGAATCACTTCACCGCTGAATTTAACCTTCTGACCAAAATTGTCATCTGGATACCGCGCAAGAGCGTCATAAGTGATACCAGTTTCATATCCGCGGGCTTCCTCTTCTGCTTTTTTTCTGGCTTCTTCTTCCTTTCGTTTCGCTTCTTCCTGCTTTTTGCGCTCTTCTTCCTTTCGTTTGGCTTCTTTGGCTTTTTCAATTTCAGACTGTGCTTTCTGCATCAGTTCCTGTCCTTTAACATCGGCTTCGGTTCCTGGATAATCCTCATGAAGAGCATTTGCTTCGGCAAGGGTTCCTTCCCAGTCCTTTTCATTGAATTTGGCCTGGATGATTTCGAGTTTTCTTGATGGACCGTTCTGGAGTTCGTCGATCTGTTCTTCAAGGGACTGAATCTGCTTTGTTTTATCAGCATTTTCCTGGCTTAACAGGGCAATCTGAGAATCCAGTTCATCAATCTTCTCTGATTTTTCAAAAGACTCAGCACTCGATGATACCGCAAATATTCCCAGAATGGCTGCAGCTGCCATAGTCCCGGCACAAAGCTTTCCATTTGCCAGATGTGAAAAGATTTTTGATACCTTTTTCTGATGATCCTTATAAGAATCTGTTTTAAAAGCAGAAATTTTTTCAGCAGCCTCAGATTTCTGAGAATCCTGGGCATTAGAATCCATTCCGCCAGAATAGTCTGGCGCTTTCTGTTTTTCAATCGATTCGTTTTTCATTGATTCATCATTCTCCGCAAGAGAATTCCCGTTATTTTCTTTGAATGGACTGGTGCTGTTTATTGCCTGGTTTGATGCATCATTGATATTCTCATCGATTGCGTGGATCGTATTTTCCTGAACTGAATTTGCTGAATCGTGATCGATCACTGGTTCTGCAAGTTCTGCTGTATCCTTGCTTTCTATTCTTTCTGTTGCATCATGTTTGTCATCTTCGTCTGTTTGGAGATTATCCTGTTCTGATTGAATATTTACTTCTTGTTCTTTTTCACTTTTGAGTTTTTCACTGCACTGAATATTCATCATTTTTTCTTTTTGGTCATCCTGATCATGATGAACCGGATTGTCTTTTGCAGCTTCTTTCGGTTCAGGAAGTACAGGTTTTTGTTCCTGAATAGACGATGGGGTCATTGGTAAATCTGGTTTTCTGTTGGGTTCCATAATTTTTTCCTTTCTCTCTGAGCTCTGGGTAGCTCCTCTTGCAGATAAAGGATATCGGTGATTGTGACACCAACCATGTCCCATTTTAAAAGCTCTGAAAATGCATCTAAAACGAGTTTTCCCAATATTTTTCCGTTTTATATACGCAATTCGAATTATTTTTATCAACGAAAAACTCAATATGATGAAAAAAGCACGCAAAAAATAAAAAAATAAACAAAAAACAGAATCCAAACGAAACTGGACTCTGTTTCAGGCTTAAAAATCTCTGAGCAGATCCCCTACGAAATAGAGAGAGCCGCAAATTAACGTATTCTGATCTGTTTTCTTCAGGTTTTCTAACATGGTCTCATAAGAACAGACTGGAAGAGAACACTGTGTGGATAGATCAATCAGATCAGCGATTCGGGGAGTATCAAAATTCACCAGAATAATGGATGGAACCTTCTTCTTTAAAAGTTCGATCATTGTTATCGCCTGTTTATCTGCCAGAACCGAAAAATACACCTGATCGAATTCTCCAGGCTTCAAAGATTCGCATAAGGCTCTGATTCCATGGGGATTATGAGCGCCATCGGCTGCAATCAGAGGATCGTTTTTTAAAATGGTAAATCGTCCTGGCCAGAAAAAACGAGATGCCAGATCCTGAAGTTCAGGATCATCATACCCATAGCCAAGCTGCTTCATAGCTTCCAGTGCCAGAATAAAATTTTCCTTCTGATAATCAGGAAGCATTCTTTCCTTAAAAATTCGATCTAATTGTGGATGCTTGCTAAAAAACTGTCTGACTTGTTCATCTGTCACTTCAAAAAGAGGAACTTTTTTTATTTTTGCCTGTTTCTGGATGACTTTTTTTGCCGAAGCGTCCATACAGCCTAACCCTGCTGGCGTATTCTCAATCAGGATCCCGGCTTTTGCCTGGGCAATTTCTTCGATGGTATTTCCAAGATATGTCATATGATCAAGTCCAATGTTTGTAATCAGACACAGATCATAATCAAGTGCGGTGGTTGCATCCCTTTGCCCGCCCAGCCCCGTTTCCATTATTATGACATCCGGTTTTGTCTGGCTGAAATACACCAGAGACATCCACAGATCCATTTCAAACATGGTCAGTTCATTTTTTTCAAAGAAGTCTTTCGATTCATTAAAGATCTGATCCCAACCGAGCAGATCAATCGGACTTTGATCGATCTGAATGCGTTCGGTATGGCTGATCAGATGAGGACTGGTAAACACCCCAACCCTTTTTCCTTTTTTCATAATAAGATCACTTAACCAACGGCAAAGAGATCCTTTTCCATTGGTTCCGGCGACGTGAATACAGATCGGATTCCAGTCCTCTGATCTCTGAGATAAACCCGCCTTTTTCATCCATTCCCGAAAAGTGCTCAATGGATGATTTCTGCCTTTTTTATTTTCCATCCAGGCTATATGTTCATTGGCCTGTCTGATTTTTTCAGTTTGTTTATTCATAGTATTCATTATAGCGGTTTGGCTGGTATCATGAACCTGACTTATCGCAATGATCTGCTGAGTATCTGATCAGGAAAGGAAGGATAACCGATGAGTATTCAAAACTGGGAACAATTGATTGAGCAGGAAGAAGCCAAAGGGACCTTTGATACCTTGCGGCCTTATCTGGATCAAGCCTACAAAGAACGGATTATTTATCCCGCTAAGGAAAACATCTTTCGTGCTTTGGAAATGACTCCTCTTGATAAAGTTCGAGTCGTTATTTTAGGTCAGGATCCCTATCATGGGCCAAATCAGGCCCAGGGATTTTCCTTCAGCGTTCCCGCTAATGAAAAAATCCCTCCTTCTTTGCGAAACATTTATCAGGAGATCTTTAACGAATATCAGACACCTGTGCAACGCAGCGGTGATCTAAGTGACTGGGCCAGTCAGGGGGTTCTGCTTTTAAATTCCATTTTGACAGTCGAACAGGGCAAGCCAATGTCTCACTCCAATCTTGGCTGGCAAAATTTCACCGATGATATTCTCCGGGTTCTCAATGAACAGAATCAGCCCATCGTTTTTATGTTGTGGGGTGCACAGGCCAGGAAAGCCAAACGATTTCTGAACAATCCAAATCATCTGATTCTTGAAAGTGTTCATCCTTCTCCACTGTCTGCCAATCGCGGTTTTTTCAACTCGGGTCAGTTTAAAAAAGCGAATGAGTTTCTTGAATCCAAAGGAGAATCACCCATTGATTGGGCTAAAAGCAATCTTGCAAACTAACAGGAAGCCTCAAAGAAGAGCCATTTTCTAAAACCAATTACAATATAGTCAGATATGGCATTGCCAACAGCCGCAATGCAGGAAGGATGAATGTGAATATGGATAATCCAAATAAGAAACCTCCTTATGGTAAGTGGCTTTTGTGGGCAGCAATTGGAATCATTGCCCTGGTCGCTTTAATGATGACCATGAATCAGTAGCTTAGCTCTGGTTCACTTCCTTAAAAAGTTTAAGGGCTGCCATCGTCTGGCAGCCCTTTTGTTCGTTCATAATTCAGTTGCAATTGAATTTTTAGATCAGTTTTCAGTTTTGTTTTGATTCAGAGTGGGCAATCCCAACAGCTGATTTCTGAAGCTTAAGTGCAGTGCAGAAAAGAAGAATCTAAACATTGATAATTAAAACCTGATTATTATTCATGGAAGTGAAATCATCACAGTTTTCGGTTGCTGACTATCCTCTTAATTCAGCGATCATATCGCGAAGTTCGGCAGCGCGTTCAAATTCAAGATTTTTAGCGGCTTCCTTCATTTCAATTTCAAGATTCTGGATGAATTTCGTCATATCTTTCTTGCCTAATTTACGGCGGTTGAGATACTTATCTGCCATTTCTTTTGTTTCTTTGCTTCGAACGACTTCACGAACCGGTTTAATGATTGTCTTTGGTACAATGCCATGTTTTTCATTATATTCCATCTGAATCTTACGGCGTCTAGCGGTTTCATCGATGGCATATTTCATCGACTCAGTGATTGAGTCTCCATACATGATGACCTTTCCATCCGCATTACGGGCAGCCCGGCCGATGATCTGAATCAGCGACCGTTTGGATCGCAAAAATCCTTCCTTATCCGCATCCAGGATCGTGATTAATGAAACCTCCGGAATATCGAGGCCTTCTCTTAACAGGTTAATTCCAACAAGAACGTCATATTTTCCTCTGCGCAGATCATTGATGATTTCTGTTCGTTCAATGGTTTTTACTTCATGATGAAGCCAGGCGACCTTAATATCGAGATTTTTCAGGTATTCGGTCAGATCTTCTGCCATTCGAACAGTCAGCGTCGTAATCAGAGTTCGTTCATTTTTGGCGATACGGCTTTTGATTTCATCCACAAGGTCATCGATCTGTCCTTCAGTAGGACGGACTTCGACGACCGGATCAAGCAGACCTGTAGGGCGAATAATCTGTTCAACGACATGGTTATCTGTCTTTTCCAGTTCATAATCGCCGGGGGTAGCAGAGACATAGATATTTTGCGGCGCCTTATTTTCAAATTCACTGAATGTTAAGGGGCGGTTATCAAGAGCTGAAGGAAGTCTGAACCCATAATCAACCAGAGTCTGCTTTCTGGCCCGGTCCCCATTAAACATCCCCCGAATCTGTGGAAGAGAGACGTGGGATTCATCGATTACCATCAAATAGTCATCAGGGAAATAATCAAAAAGTGTATAGGGAGTTTCTCCAGGTTTCCGGCCGTCAATATGGCGCGAGTAGTTTTCGATGCCGGGACAGACTCCAAATTCCCGTAAGGCTTCGATATCGTAGCGGCATCTTTGTTCAAGCCGCTCCTTTTCAAGCGGTTTTCCTTCCTGTTCGTAATAATCCAGACGCTCTTCGAGTTCTTCTTCAATGCTCATAGCAGCTCTGCGGATTATATCCATGCTTGTGGCATATCCACTGGCTGGATAAATATTGTAAAGAGAGTAAGCCTGAATCAGTTTTCCGGTCAGAGGATCCACTTCGCTGATTCTCTCGATTTCATCGCCAAACATCTCAATCCGGATCAAAAACCGGTCTGTCCATCCCGGAGAAATTTCAATGACATCTCCTCTTACCCGGAATGTTCCTTTCGCTGTCTCAAAATCATTGCGTTTGTATTGCTGGTTAATGAGTTTGTACATCAGATCATTGCGGTCGATGACATCTCCGACTCGAAGCGTATCGATCATATCTTCATACTGTTCCGGGTTGGAAGCACCATAGATACAAGCGACCGAAGCGACAATGATCGTATCCGGATGATGAAGAACCGCATTGGTCGCAGCCATTCTCAGCATATCGAGTTCTTCATTGGTTTTCGTCGTTTTATCGATATAGGTATCTGTTTTTGGCATATAAGCTTCCGGTTGATAATAATCGAAATAAGAAACAAAATATTCAACATGATTATTTGGAAAGAACTCTTTCAGCTCTGAATAAAGCTGGCTGACCAGCGTCTTGTTATGGGCAAACACCAGGGTTGGTTTATTGACCTGAGCGATTACGTTGGAGATCGTAAATGTTTTTCCTGTACCGGTTGCGCCAAGCAAAACCTGATGTTTTTTTCCTTCTTTTATTCCTTCAACAAGTTCCTTAATGGCTTCCGGCTGGTCACCATTGGGTGTATATTGAGAAACCAGTTCAAATTTTTCCATTTTCCCAGCTCCTTTCAAAATTTTTGTAAATCAAACAAAATAGATTCAAGGCTCGCCTATGACCTTCGATCCCATTTCAGTAGGCACTCGAAAAGCTGATAAAATAACTATAAACGAAAAGGCCAGATTCTTTGGCCCTTACTATTTTAAAGGCTCTGTCAAGTAAAGCAGAGCCAACGAAAGGAACCTCTGTACTATGCCAAAACGCACTCAGACCCGTCCGGTCATGGCGGGTAATGTTCAAATTGGTGGATCAGATCATGTCGTCATTCAATCGATGTGCAATATTCGCACCAGCCACGTGGATGAAGTGGTGGATCAGATTCTGAAACTCGAAAAGAAAGGCTGTGAACTGATTCGCGTTTCTGTTCTGGATCAGGAAGATGCTCATGCCATTGCTGACATTGTAAAGCAAATCCATATTCCGCTTTCTGCAGATATTCATTTTGATTACAAATTAGCACTGGCTGCCATCGAAGCTGGAGCTGATAAAATTCGATTGAATCCGGGAAATATCGGTTCGAGAGAAAATGTCGAAAAAGTCGTTCAAGCCTGCAAGGAAAAAGGAATCCCAATTCGAATTGGAATCAACTCTGGTTCTCTTGAAAAGGACATTCATGAAAAATACGGCAAACCGACGGCACAAGGGATGATTGAATCCGCTAAAAGACATGTCGATATTCTTGAAGACCTGGATTTTCATGATATTGTGCTTTCCTTTAAGTCAAGCGATCCTCTTTTATGTCTGGAGACATATCGTCTGGCATCTGAAATCTTTCCATACCCTCTTCACCTTGGGGTTACTGAAGCTGGTACCGCAATGACTTCAGCCATTAAATCGACTTTAGCATTAGGCCCCCTGCTTCTGGATGGCATTGGGGATACCATTCGAATTTCTGTCAACGGCTCTCCGGAACTTGAGCTTCCAGTCGTTAAGGAACTTTTAAAGGACTGTCAGCTGGCTGATCATGTTCCAAACCTCATTGCCTGTCCGACATGCGGAAGAACGGCATGGGAGATGAAACCTGTTGTGGATGCCATTGAAGACTATCTTCAGACCGTCAACAAGAACGTCACTGTGGCGATTATGGGCTGTGCGGTCAATGGTCCTGGCGAAGCCAAGCATGCAGATATCGCCATCGCCGGCGGACATGATGAAGGTCTGTTAATCAAACGGGGAAAAATTATTGAGAAACTGCCCGTCGATCAGATGGTCGAAAGACTCAAGATGGAGATTGATGCCTTTGAAGAAGCAGAAGTCTGATTCTCAAGCTCGCTCCAATCATATGGGTTGCTACAGCTGAGTTGTTTAACTGAGCGATAATAACCAAACAGGGACTGACAGGTATTGTAAAGACAGGCGTTATGATGACTGTTACGAACACTGAGGCCTGAATGATCAAATCGAACACAAAAAATCGGACAGCAGATCATATGGAATCAGCTGCCCGTTTTTTTGCGTTTTCTTACTCTCGTTTCCTTAGTCTTTTAAAATTTCGATCCGAGAACAGTTTCTGACAAGGAAGATCAGTCATTGCTATCAATCAGCTCAATGGCTTTTTGCATCGTTTCATCTTCGCTGGTTAAGTTTTGGTTGTATTTTAAAATCACTTCTTCGCGAAGACGATCAAATGTATTTTTATCAACAACACCATTGGCATCCAATCCATGATCTGTCTGGAAGGATTTAAGTGCCTCAGAAGATTCAACGGAAAAATACGTATCATCACGGTTAGCAGGATAACTGAGATAAGAGAGATAAACCTGGACTGCGGCCGCATTAGGAGCTACAGTATCCGGTTCAATGCTTTCATCATCGGCCATATCCTGATAGCGAGTGGAGGCCACTGCATGAACAGGAGTTTCAATGTCTGGAGTAAATCCGGTTTTGTTGATGGATACCCCATTTGGAGTCGTCCATTCTGCAATTGTATATTTCAAAGATGTTCCATCTTCAAATGGAATGGAAACCTGTTCAGTTCCCTTGCCATATGTTTTCTGACCGATTGTAGTTACTACATCTTCACCAAGTGTTTCTTTCAGAGCTCCAATCAGGACTTCAGAAGCGCTGGCGGTAGAGCCATTCTGTAAAACATAAATGTGTTCGAACGGCACCTGGGTATAGTTTTTAGAAGATTTAAATGTTTTCTCATTTCCTTCTTTATCTTTTTCAACAAAAATCGGACTTTCTGATGGAAGAAGGCTTCCGGCAATATCCATTGCCGCAGAAAGATATCCTCCTGTATTATCCCGCAGATCAATAACCAGATTATTGAGTCCGGCTTCACGGATCCGGCCCAACGAATCTGCAAATTCCTTACCGCTCATTTCCGAAAAACTACTCAGCGTGACCAACCCGTAGTTATCATGCAGCTGCATGGAAACAGTTGAATCGTAAACCCCTGGAATCAGTTTCACAGTATTTGTCTCACCATTTCGGATAAATTCGGTCTCTATTGGACGGCCTTCATTTTTCTGTATATAGCTGACCAGTTCATCCGAGCTCAGGTCGCTGATTGTCTGATCATTCATTTTGACGATGATATCGCCTGCTTTTAAACCAGCCTGATCTGCCGTTGAATTCACGAAGACATCTCTGACGACTGCATTTCCATCAGCGTCTTCATAGAACACAATTCCTACTCCGGCATTGCTTCCTGCAAGAGATTTGGAAAATTGTTCTGCTTCATCGAGACTGAAATAATTCGTGTGCAGATCCTCTGGCTGCATGGTCATTCCGAGAATCGCCCCTTCGATTAAATCATTTTCAGGATCTTCAAGCGTATCCGCATAATACCATTGCGATTTCATCAGTTCATAAATCTGTTCCAGCTTACTCAACCCTTTTGAGGAGGAACTGCCTGAGCCTTTAAAATAAATCAGGCTTCCTGCCGCAATCATTCCAGCCAGAATTATTCCGAGAACACTGTATGCTATGATTTTCCTTTTCTTTTGATCAGCCTGACCATTTCCGGTTTTTGGACCGATCGGTTTGCGATAAGGAAGATCTTTTTGATCCACTTTTTTCATCACTCTAACCCCTTTTGGGCAGATCATCCTGCCACAACATTTCCTATCTTGAAATATATTGTAAACATATGCACCCGGAATTTGAAAACTTTGATCAATAAAACTAACGTTATCTAATTTTTCGAATATACCGGTTTGCAGCAAGCAGACTGGCCAAATAACCGCTTAACGCTCCACTGCCAAATAAAATCCATGCCATCATTTGCTTCATCTGATCAATTGGAATAAACGACAGCTGAGGCATGATTAAATGGCCTCCAAAAGTATGATAAAGAACCGGATAGCCATAATACATAAGAATCCATGGCAGAATGGCTCCCATTAATCCAATCAATGTCCCTTCGATCTCAAATGGGATCCGAATAAAGGAGGCTGTTGCTCCAACGGTTCTCATGACTCCGATTTCTGTCGCCCGGGATTGGATGGATGAGCGAATCGCATTATAAATCAGATACAGAGATAGGATCAGCAAAAGCAAGGTAAAGATTGCGGCAGTCCAGCGGATGGTCTGCAAAATCTCAACCAGTTCGCGAACAGAAGATCCGCCATAATAAGCGCTCTGAACTCCAGGAATCAGAGCAATCTCCTGTCTTGTTGGCTCAAGCAAAGTTTCATCTTCGACTTTAACAAAGAATGCATGACTGAGGGGATTTTCTTCACCACGGTATGCAGTAAAAGGCTCTCCTTTTTGTTCAATCATCATTTCAAGTTCATGATCCTTATCAGAAAAAACGGTTTCCCGCACATTATCGACATCATTGATTTGGGCGGCGATGGAATCAATTGTCTCCTGTTCAAGGACATCATCATTTAAAACCACATGAATTTCCAGATCTGAAGCCAGATTTTCTGAAAATCTGTTCACATGCAGTTCAGCAATAATCAGCACTGCAGCCAAAGACAACGTTAAAAAGACAGTCGTGACACTCGAAAGGCAAAGAACCCAATGCCTTTTCATCCCAATCAGCGCATTCTTAAATGCGTAGATTATAAGCCAGAGCTTTTCTCTCATAGCGATTTATACCCGCCCTTGGCAAAGTCGTGTACAACAAATCCACCTTCAAGCATGATGGTCCGCTTCTTATATTCATCAACAATTGTTGAATCATGAGTCACCATGATAATGGTCGTGCCATAGGTCTGGTTGATTTTTTCTAACAGATCCATAATTTCCCGGCTCTTTTCCGGATCCAGGTTTCCAGTTGGTTCATCCGCAATCAGCACACTTGGATGGTTTGCGATAGCTCTTCCAATGGTGACACGCTGCTGCTGTCCTCCTGAAAGTTCATCCGGATAGCTTCTTGCCTTTTCCTTTAAATCAACCAGATCCAGTACTTCAGCAACCCGCTGCTTTATTTCCTTACGGCTTGCTCCAACAACTTCCATCGCAAAAGCAATATTTTCGTATACAGTTAATGAAGGTAAAAGTCGATAATCCTGAAATATGCAGCCGATCTGTCTGCGGTATTTTGGAATTTTTCTATGTTTTAACTTACCGACATCAATACCATTCACCAGCACAGTTCCAGTGTCTGGTACTTCTTCCGCATTCAGAATGCGGACCAGAGTTGATTTCCCGGAACCAGTCGCTCCAATGACATAGACAAATTCGCCATCATCAATATTCAAATCAACGTGATTCAGCGCATGAACCCCTTTCGGGAACAATTTACTGACATGAGAAAGTGAAATCATACGATCTCCTCCTTTCAAACGTAATCAATCGTAACTAATTATTTAGAAGAACTTTTCGGGACGTTCGCGGCAAGGGGCACTGCCCTTGTAATCACATGCGGTGGAAGTGGTTCCCCAGCCGGTTCCAAACGATGCATCTGCACTTTGTTGAAACTGGGCTACTGCATCCTGAACGCTCTGTGAACCCAGATTATAGACTTCAATATGAGTATGCGGACCGGATGAATTACCGGCATTTCCGCTTAAAGCCAGAGTCTGTCCCTGACTGACAACATCTCCAGGTTTGACATAAAAGTCCTGACTGAGATGAGAGAAACTAATTGCATATGTCGTTCCATTGACATTGCATACCATAGCAATAAAGTTTCCACTTCCCATTGGAAAGCCAGACCAGTTTCCCAGAAATCCTCCATTGGTTGGAGACGAGTTATTCGCAGCTACAATCACTCCGCTTGCCGGAGCAATAACCGGTGTTCCAATCGGGGCTGCCCGATCCAGACCAAGATGTAATCCCCCGCCATTATAGGCCCAGGTTCCGGCAGAAGTTCTTCCCCCCGGAACCGGATTGACAAAACCATCCACGCTGACCAGAGATCCATAATCAATGTTGGAAGATAGATCAGCACTGATCACAAAATCCTTGATTGATTCCATATCAATCTGAGCAGAACGCATAGCTGCCTCGAGCTCTGCAGCTTTCATTTCATATTCAGCCACAAGCTGGTTATAGGATTCTTCAAGCTCAGCAGCCGCTTGACGATCTTCATCGAGCAGGTTGATTTGATTCTGATGCTGTTCCTGCAGTCTTCTGGATTCTTCTATCTGAAACTGCAGCTGCTCTTTGAGCTTATTCAGTTCGCGAATCTGATCCTGATCGGACTCGGTAATTCTTTCCAGCCCTGAAATTCTGCGCAGCATATCAGCCAGAGATGAGCTTCCCATGATCAGATCCGCCAGGGAATTCGTTCCGCTTGCCGCCTGTTCTGCTTTCATACGGCTTTTAATCTGAGCATCCCAGGCATCGATTTCTTCCTGCTTCTGAGCGATTTCAATATTCAGCTGCTCAATTGAAGCCTCAATGGCCGCAATCGCTTCTTCCTGAACTTTAATTTCAGCTTCCAGCTTTTCCTTTATCTGCTTTTGCTCCTGAGCCAGAGCCGACATCTGTTCAACATCATCAGTTAGTTCATCAATTGATCCCTGAAAAGACTGAATAGATTGTTGAAGAGAAGCTTTTTTATCATTCTGGTATTGCTGAAACCCTTCGCAAGCTTTGACATCTTCCTGAGACGTCAGTACTTTGGTGCATTTTTCGTACCATTCTTCCTCATTGGAGTAGTCTTCTGCCTGAACTGGCAAAAGAAACGACGGAATCATCGTCGCCGAAAGAAGCATTGCCGTGATCTTTACCACGTACTTTTTCTTAGATTGGTCAATCGGCTTATTATTAAATCTGCGTATCAATCAGCTTACCTAACCTTTCTAGTCTGTTTGCGGACAGCTAACCAGGATCCAGACATACCCAAAATAATCCCTACCGCAAAAACTCCAGCAACTACATACCCAAGCATTGGCCATGGGGGCACCATAGAGAAAATATCGCTGACTAATTTCCCGCCTGACTCATAATAAAGCCACGAGTAAACGCTGCTAACTAATACAGTCGGAATCAAAGCCCCATAAAATCCAATACTGATTCCTTCCAGAATAAAAGGCATCTGGATGTAAAAATTGTAGGCCCCAACGGTACGCATGATCGAAATCTCATCTTCGCGGGTAGAGATTGTCATAGTAATTGTATTTCGGATTAAAAAAACACCTAAAAACATTAACCCCACTGTAATCAGCAAACCACCAAGGCGGGCAGAAGAAAATACATCAATAATTCGAGTGATCGCTCCTCCTCCATAGTTAACCTCTACAACCCCATCCATAGTACTGATCGTATCGGATACATCTTCCAATGTATTCAGTGGGTTAACTTCTACCAGATAAATGTCGTATAAAGGATTGGCATCTTTATACCTAGCAAACATCTCTCCATTTTCAGAGATGAGTTTATCCAGTTCCTGGTTTTTAGAAGAAAAAGTGACAGATCCAACGCCAGATACACTTTGAATCTCTTTTTCCAGGCTTTCCTTTTTGTCATCAGATAGCCCAGGGGAGAGACTGACCTGTAATTCAAGCTGTCCTTCTATGTTCTGAGTCATTTTCGATACATTGATCGTGACCATAAACATAGCCATACTTAACAGCAAAGCGATCGCTACTGAAAGAATCGCTGAAACGGTCATCGACAGATGCCGTTTCATATCTATATTTGCACTTTTGATAAGTCTTGGGAGACTTCGAAAAAAAAGTTTCATAAAATCACACTACATGTTCAAGTCTAAGAAATCAAAAAGAGAAGCCATTTCACACAAATAAATCGTTTCTCACACTTTTTCCCAAATTAATTCCACTGCTTCTCCTAACCTCCTTTATATACTCTATTTGAGTTTGAAGCCTTTTGAACTCTAATAATCTCTCCTAAAAGAAAACCGGGTATTTACCCGGCTTTTCTTTTGATTTGGTCATTTTTGTCTTAAAGATAATTTCCTTGAATAAACAAAAAAAACTTGCCAACCTTTTTTTGATCTGATATATTAATCAGGCATTAAGAAATGGGCCTGTAGCTCAGGTGGTTAGAGCGCACCCCTGATAAGGGTGAGGTCGCTGGTTCAAGTCCATTCAGGCCCACCATTTCTTTGCTTCTTATATATGTGGGGTGTTAGCTCAGCTGGGAGAGCACCTGCTTTGCACGCAGGGGGTCAGGAGTTCGATCCTCCTACGCTCCACCACTTTTTTTGATAACAACGCGGTGCTTGCGCACCGTTTTTTTTATTACTACGAAATTTCTACCTTCAAATTTATAAGACCATTGATCCTCAGTTTTTAACAAATTGCTCTTCAGCCATCCTAATCCACTCACCCATACGGGTGAGACGAAGAAACCCGTCAAGAGCATTTCGAAAGGCTTCAAATTTCAATCCACTCACCCATACGGGTGAGACGGATCTGGCCAGCGAAAGGGACCAGATCTTTGCGATTTCAATCCACTCACCCATACGGGTGAGACAAAAACCTGTCATCAGCCTGGCAGGAAGTTCAGCTATTTCAATCCACTCACCCATACGGGTGAGACTGAAGCATCGTAAGCTGGTTTAGTTGTTGCCCATATTTCAATCCACTCACCCATACGGGTGAGACGCGAACCAGAGTTCCTTCACCATGAGTTTCGTTGAATTTCAATCCACTCACCCATACGGGTGAGACGTCAGCACACTGACAGGAGGCATCAGCGGTTTTGCCAATTTCAATCCACTCACCCATACGGGTGAGACCAATCTGGCGGCAGGCTTTTTCGTACCGGTCCCCGATTTCAATCCACTCACCCATACGGGTGAGACCGTAAATCAGTATAGCAAATACATCCTATCTAGATAGGATGTATTTGCTGGTATTACTCATATACTTCAATAACTAACAATCTCTAATCAGTTTTCGACAAAATGTTTCGCGAAGGACAAGGAAAAATCTTGTTCTCTTAGGGTTCGCGACTAAAAAAACATCGAATCCCCAAGCGAAGTTACAGCTAATCTTCCATATTTTTCAACTTTGCCTTCATAACTATTTCCAACTAGATAAAAAGTTATTAGATCTTCAGACTCTTTATAAATCTCCAACAATTCTTTTTTTAAGCTAAGAAAATCAACATTACTTATGTAACACTCGAATAGTGAATTTTGTGAACGAATACCGTAACGGCTACAAATCTTAGCTACCTTAGATAACCGTTTTTGACCTGCTTTATCCAGAGTTGAAATATCATATGCTACTACAACTAACATCCGTTGCTTAAGCCTCATTTCCATAAAAATGGAGGGTAAGAATCGATTTCGCCAAAGAGAAATTTGGCAAGAAGTTTTGCCTGAGTAAACGGAATCAAGCCCCACTCCACCTTTTCTTCAAAATACGGATGCTTGATAATTTCATTTTTCCTATTCTGCCATTCTTTTAAAAATACCTTTCTTCCTTTATCCGAAAGTTGTACCATTCCATTTTCACGTCTCTCAAAATCAGATTTAGTAATAATTTTTCGATTAAGGAGACTGAGTACAAAGCGATCTGCCATGACTGGTCTCAACTCTTCGATTAAGTCCAATGATAAAGAAACTCGACCTGGGCGTTCAACATGAAAGCAACCAACGAACGGATCAAGCCCCACCCCCTCACAAGCACTGGTAATTAAAGAAGTAAGCAGTGTATAAGCAAACGACAGCATAGCGTTGACCTCATCAAGAGGTGGATGCTTGGTCCTGCCATGGAAACTTATCTCAGAACTATCCAGTATCAGATCATTAAATGTTGAAAAATACTTTCTGGCTGCTTCACCTTCAATCGCCCGTAAAGAATCTGGAGAACCAGCTTCCTGAATTTTCTTTAAACATCCCTTAAGTTCATCAGCTATTTGCTTTAATTTCTCGCTATCAACAGAATAAGGGTGATCTCGACAGACGCGAAGAAGGTTATTTCGAGAATTATATATTTTTCCCGTAATCATATTTTTTGATATCTCAAGAGAAAAATCATCATTAGAAAATGCCTCGTATTGCTTAACACGCAAATACACATTGCCTTTGGTTGACCCAACAACTCTGCCCAAAAATTTTCCACTGGGTCTCAGATAAATAAGTGGAATTCCTTTTTCCATACATTCACCAATCAATGATGGGCTTGCTCCTCTGTAACCGAAAGAATATATATCCTCGATATTAATCAGAGGTATTCGTCCAATAATTTCTTTCCCCTCTTTTATTACTACATTTCCGTTATCCAGAGCTATATAAGAATCTGGGCTATTTAGATATATGCTGCTTTTAAGCTTCCTCATATAGTTCCTCCAATTTCTGTTGTAAATAGCTCGATGCGCTTTTACTCATTTTTGGATTGCAAATGTCTAAAAGAGAACAATTTTTACATTTAGCCGAATATTTGACTTTGGGAATATGTCCTCGTTCAAAGTAAGCATGCATTTCTTTAAATTTCATCCGGCATTCTTCTTTTAAAGAGTCTGGAATATCAAATTTATATCTGTGGCGGGTTTGAGCATAATAAATGGCTGCCTCATGAATTTGAGTACCAAACATTTCTTCTAAGCAAATTACTTGTGCTGTAACCTGTATAATATCTTCATCACCTTTTTTTGGTGTTCCTCGCTTGTACTCAACTGGAAGAATACGATAACGTTCTTTTTGATTTTTAATACTTATTCCATTGGGATCCGGAATAAATTCAACTAGATCACATTCTCCAGTAACACCAAGAGTATTGGACGAAATCTTCAAAGCTCTTGTCCGAATGGTACCGTCTCTAATTTCATGGATTGAAAAATCATGAACTCTTTCATGAATTTGATTTCCAGTCATCGTTAGAGAATTATCTGCCCACATTTGCTGAATATGAATTAAAGCCCATTGCTTTTGGCAATAAACGTAATGTTGAATACCTGATAACTTCAGGTATTCAACTTCGCTATATTCTTTCATAACTACTGCAGATGAATTACTTCGACTTCAGATGGAATCTCACCTTCGTTAATCGTAACTTCATAATCAGAATAAGATCGAGGAGTAATTACTCCATCTTTTTTTGAGATACTAATCTGGTCAAAAAGCTTATGAGATTGGGTATTTCCTAATTCAGAATTATGTTTAAAAATAATTAAATCACGCACACTCATTTCTCCACGTGAAGCTGAATGATCAACTTCGAACATATTCAGAATAGCTTCCCAGAGAAGAGCAAGATCCTCTTCTGAAAAGCCTGTGGTTTTCTTCGCGATATTAGCTGAGACATGACCTTTTACCGTATACAGACCATATGGAATCAAGGTTTTCTTTCCCATTTCCGATTTTTTATTATCTTTTAAGTCTTTTTCTCGGGTAATCGCTACTCTGGTAATCGTAATATCTCTTGGATAAACTGGATCTACGCTCTCAGCAAATCCCAGCTGAACAGGACCGCAGATCTGCCCGCAATTCAAATTATTTTTAACAAACGTAGTCATGACTCCTCCGAAAGCACGGATATCATAAAAATTATTTGTCATATAATCGCGGACTCTACGATCGAGTTCTGGATCATTATTCTTCAATTTTTTAATTTCATCAGTAAGATCTGAATTTTCGGATCCATCTTCATTCGTAACCTTAAGTCCCTGTTCAGTTAATGCCTCTTCATCATTTCTTTGCAGAGATCTTCCCTGCTTCACGTAAATCCGATACCCCGCAGCTCCATCTTTTGCGACATCGATATAATTTCTTATTTTTCTTTTTAAACAAACATCAGTAACCAGACCTTTGCCGGTTTCTGGATCAACCCTAGGTAAATTGCCTGCATCTGGATCCCCGTTCGGATTCCCAGAGGTGCAATCAAAAACAATCATAAAATCATATCGGTTCTTAATTACTTCAGTCATAATTATTCTCCTTCACTCACTTCGAGATCATTACTCGAATTCTTTTCATCATTTTGCTGATTTTTTTCTTTCTTTTTGAAGAAATCCTGTTTTTGCTGGTAGTAACCAAGATAAAATTTTCCCTGTTCTTCCGTATTCAATGTCGCAGGAAACGACTCACCAAGTCTGGATACAATCTCTGTGATGAATTTGTTAAAATAGACAATACGATTTGGATTTTTCTTCATTTTCGCTGAGTTTAAGTGCGCATCTGACAAACGAAAAAGCGCAGGAAAAACTAAAGCAGGAGTAGCGGATGCTGAAGCAAAATACCGATTTTTAATCGTAGTATTCAGCTGAGATTCCGAGCTACTTTGTTGCAGCTGCTCAAACACCAGAAAAAGTCGACCCAGGTTATATGCCTGATCGCTAGATTCCCGATTCAATCCACTCATAATTGTTTCCTCCATATTTTTCTTGTTTCTAAGCAAATAAGCTTTAATATAAGAAGCCCATATCCATTCACTCTTCGCGTCTCCATCAGACACCTCAATTCTTCTAAGAATCCTCAAATATAAATCTTCAGGATAGTTTCTTTTGCTGACTATAGAACCAATTAAAGTTGATAGAGTAGATGGTGGATATTTTGGTTTTTTTCTTTTGAATTAACAGACGATTTTAACAGTCTGAATACACTTGGTATTTCCGAATTTATAAAATCAGGCTTATCAACAGTTAATTGCTGATGATAGACTTTCAGATTGTTCAAAAATTCACCAAACTCACTTTCCAGGAAGGAATTTACGCTCAAACGGCCTGAATTTCCAGAAATCTCCAGAATATAGAATTTTTGATAGCGATCTATTTGGATCTGCTCCAAATCAATTTCTTCACCAGTTTTAAAAGCATGGATGATCTTATGAACTCGATCCTCGGTATCCTGCTGATTCAATTTATTCTGCTTTAGCAAGCTTCCAAAAAGCGATGAATAAATATCATCACCGTTTTCAGCCCAATAAATCAAAGATGTTCCGCCAATACTAAAGTTGTTTACTTCGCTTTTTATAAGATAATTCAACGCTTCTGTATATCGATAGGCTGCTGCCACCCCAATCGGGGCATTATCTCCCTGTTCTTTACCGTAAGAATTAAAAGCATCTACATTAAAAGAAACCAGTGGAGATCCAGCTGATTGAGAGCCAGGAATTCCTTTTATTTTTGGATGAGTTCGTTCAATATCATCTTTGGTTCCCGTTACCAGACAAATCCCTCTTTTATCAGATTTCTTTGTACTGCTGTTCTCCAGACGCTCCTTAATGTTAGTGCTTTCATGGATGTATGAAAAAAATCCATATTCATCTTCCAGCAGAAAGACATTATTTCCCTTTAACAACAACTCCTTGTTCTCTTTAATGAGGTCATTGCTTGCAGCCAGTTCCGGATCCCAATTTTCAAAAAATTTTCTGACCGCTGATGCTTCTGGAGATTGAATGTCTTTTAAAACATCTTCGTGCTTAGCCTTACAAGTAAGAAAATATTCTTCTAGCGAACTGGAGTTTTCTTTATCAAAACCTAAAAGATATTTTGAGTTATCACATAGGAATCCTGAGTTTTTCTTCGTTCCTGTTCTATCAGGAATCCGTGGAGTGATTAAGTTGAGCGGAATGAGTCTGGTTTTATCTTTTGTCGCGAGCTGCTGTATCGAAACCAGTTTTCCATTTTCATCAATCACAAGCCCTGCGTAAACAGGTTGAGATGCCCATTTCGATCCTGGAATTTTATTTGTTCTCAATAAGTGTTCTCCGTAATTGTTAAGTGCCTCCAGGATCATAGAAGTTCCTCACTTTCTTCAACAGTGATTACGCCATTACGCATAATCGGATGATAAAAGACAGGTGTGATTTCATCATTTGAATAGTCAATCCGTTTCAACATGATTCCTAAATCTATTTCATCTACATCGCTGTAATAAGAATCTACTCTTTCACTTTTCTCCAGAAGTTCAAAATAGCAGGGAAACTCCTTGCATCCAAAATATGGTTGCCGAAAACATTGGCCTTTTCTGGCACGTCTTTTGAACATTTCAATAAATTTACCTTCGTTATCACCAGGGTTAGCTTTATCAGTCATCTCAAAGTGGGCTTCAACAATATATTCCACATTTTTAAGTAAGCTCGAATTTCTCTGATTTATCTCAGTGTTTGAATAGAGTAAGATATTGTTTAAGTCTTTCCGTTTTTTTGATTTTATATGAGTCCTGATTTTCGCAGCGCTTATCTTACTTTTAATCTCATTCCGCTTAACAGAAACCCTCTCAGTTCGGTTTATAACAGTAATCTTATCAATGTGATATTTCAGACCAAAATGCCAGAAAATCGACTCCAACACGCCTACAGCAGCAGATGGTGTTATGACGTCATAGCTATAACGTTCAGCCTTAAGTTCCGGACGACTGAACAGTGCATAATCCCCAAATAACCGTATTCTTATTCCATAAGACATTGTATTCTCCTTTCTATTTATATTTAGTTTGATACTTAGACTTAAATCGTCAATTACACAAAGTAGATTAATTCCTTTAAAAGTGATAATTTTTGTATGTCAGCCTGTTATTAAGCAGATTAATAGAGAGCTGTGGATTGAAATTATTTATTTTTTGTTTAATCAAAATAAGGTAAGGAGAGAACTGATACGGAATCCTCTCCTTTTTATTTCCTCTTCTTTATTTCACCATCAGACCGGTTTTCGAATCGTATAATCCTTCTTCAGTCAGGACATACAAATCGTTTAGACCCAAAACTTGTTTTACCACGCCCCTCTGAAGCAGATTTTGCAAATCTCTTTCATTAACAGTTACAGAATAGTTCATTAGTTTTCTTATAATTTGCCTGTTTCCAATCCATTCATTACTATCGATCTCTTTAATCCATTGATTGATTACTGGATCAGAAGGTATAACAACACTTTTGGATTGCTGGTCAATCATTCTGAATTCTTTGGAACATTTCTTAAATTTCAAATCCGATTTATTAAAGCAATCGAATACTCCGTGTTGATCCAGCATTGAATTGTCTGCAAGTTTATTCAAAACCTTAAAATATTCTTTTATAAGTTCCGGTGACTCCAGATCAGAATTTTTCGCAATTATTCTTCTGCAAATTCCAGCTTTTTGTTTAAAATCTTGTGAAGCCAATCCGCTTTCTGCACTCCAGTCGATGATATAAACAATAGAATCTTCCCTTTTTCTCTTGTTTTCACGATTGCCACGGCCAGCTGCCTGAATAATCGATTCAAGCCCAGCTATCTCGCGGTATACCGTATGAAAATCAAGATCAACCCCTGCTTCAACCAAACTAGTAGCTATAACAATACATTTCTGGTTATTATCTAAACGTTCTTTTATATTCTTTAAAATCTCTTTTCTATCATTCGGAGTCAGATTTGTAGTCAGGTAATAAACTCCTTCGCCTTCCAACTTTTTAAAAAGTTTATAAACGGTTGATTTTTTATTCAAAACCACCAATGCATTATCCGTTTTATTCAATCGATCTGCCAAAGAGTCCAGCGATTGGTTAGGTAGATATCGATAGATCACTTTTCGAAAAGCTTGAAATTCTTCTTGAATATTGTTTGCAATTTCTTTAGGAGCTCGTGTAAAAAGTCGTGTACCTTCAAAATAATCAGGCTGAGTAGCGGAGCAGAGAACCACCGAACAATGGAAAATCCTGACCAATTCCTCTATTGCATACATACAAGGAATAAGATTATTCCTAGGAATTAGCTGAACCTCATCGAATATCACGACTGAATCAGCTATATTATGAAGCTTTCGACACTTTGAGCTTTTTGAAGCAAACATAGACTCAAAAAATTGAACATCAGTTGTCACGACGATGGGTATATCCCAATTTTCTGAAGCCAGTTCTTTATAATTCAGCTCTTCGCTTCTTTCACCAGGCGAGAAATAGTCACCACCTGAATAATGCGCAAGCACCTTTTCTTCTCCGAATATTTCTTTAAAAATCGTGACCGTTTGTTCAAGTATTGAAGTGTATGGAATCACATAAATTACGCGCTTCATTTCCTGAGCTCGGGCTTGATGAACAGCAAACGCAAGCGAACTAATTGTTTTACCACCACCGGTTGGAACAGTTAATGTGTAAATATCCCGCTTTGCAGTCTGACCTGAATCAATGCAATTTTTCAAAATATTTGCACGTCTCCCATTAAGGGATTGAAGATCTGTATTCTCCAACCAATGCTTCGTTTTTACATATTCCATCAACGTCGCTTGATATTCTTCAAAATCAGAAGAACACATTTTACGTCTTGTTTCGTTTTTCATAAATCTTTCTGTATCTAAAAAGTCAGCATCCACTAAACAGGAATATACAAACCGAATAAGCATAGATATCGAAAAATACACTCTTTCAATATTTATCGTTCCATTACTCAAATCCTTTATTATTGCCGCCTCTCTGATTTCTGGAACTTCTACTTCACTTTTATAAGCAGAGTAATCCGGAATCTGTTTTTTTTAAACGGGCGCGAAATGTTCCGTCGATTTTAGAGAGTTCAGTCCCAAGGTCTAAAAGACCCGTATGATGGCTAGCTACACATAACGCAACTATGAGTCTTTCTATGGTCTCCGTTTTGAAAACTTCTTTAGCCCCCGCTGTTGAATGATCTACTGGCGGACCCTCTCCATTCATTCGAGCCTGTGATTTGTCGGAGTATTTTCCAATGTCGTGAGTCAGCCCTGCAGCAAATCCAAGTTCACCGCATTGAAATGGATCAGCGAATTTTTTCGACATTATTGCAACTTCATTCAAATGCTCCTTAAGAAGTTGAATTCGCTCATTATTCTTATGACCGATATAGTTCATGTTTCCTCCTTATTTTTGAGCTTAACTTAAATACCCGCTTTATTTATGTCGATAAGATTTAATTTACTATTTATTAATATTTTTTTAATATTTTCATATCTATGTGATTATCCCTGAAAAATCTAAACTTAATTGATCAAAAACATTTTTGCTCCATACTTTTCTATTCAGACCCTATAGATCTCTATGCTTGCCTAACTACTATGAATTTCAGTACTTATAAAATCCCCACTCCTTTCGTAATTCCATTCGGTAAACCATCCCTGAGCACTATCACTTTAGAAAATGTCAGACATAAGATTAAATCGTTGCGAGTAGATCTCTCTTGACTCTTCATACCAATTGAAGACTTGCTCTAAACGAATAAATATTATCCTGTTCGAAATTCCAGTATTAGGACAAGTGAAATAGTAAATTCCATACCTAATAGCAGTTTTCGGCAGATTGAATTCCTTTTCCTCTTAGCCTCCTAATGCTTAGTCTTTTCTTAATAAATTGTTTATAAATGTTTAGAATTCAGACTCTTCTATAAGACTTCTGAGCAGGCCTGGGTTAAGCTGCAACTTATCCAGGCCTATTTCTTTCATATGCAGTCTCTCCAGCAGATCTGATTTCTGATGAAAAAACTTCAAAATTTCGATTGGGCTCTTCCCGAATTTTTCCTCTCTTGGATAAGAATTAATATGGGAAAAGATCAGGTCCACTTTAGCCTGACTGTCCAGTCCCTGCTTTTTCAGGTTGATCTTCTTTGGACAGATTCTCCGGAATAGCAGATGATTGTTTTCCACATGTGGTTTCTGAGAGCTGGCCATTGGATCGCAGTAAAAAATGCGGCATCCAAGGTCTTCGATTTCTCTGGCCATGGTGAATTCAGCTCCTCTGTCTGTAAGAATCACAGGCATTTCCTTTTCAAAGCTGTCTCCAAGACGTTTTTTGAGCTGTTAAACTCCCAGGTACATAGCCTGAGCCGTTTTCTCAGTCTGATAGATTCCAACCATTAACCCGTATTCAACGAACTGAAAAGTCTGAATAAAGGGACCTTCGGAAACGTCGTTGTAACATGTATCCATTTCTACGACAGGCAAGTTGTGATGAGCCCGGATAAAAGCCTCGAAGTCGGCATAAGTACGGTTTTTCAGATAGGCCCTGTCCTGACGGACTTTCATTTTCGGTGCTTTTTTGTACTTTCTTTTTGTCTTGGCCGGGAGATCAATATTGATCAGATCTGAGCAGGAGAAGACGCCCTGTTCAATATAGTTGCAAAGCGTTCGTTCAGACTGCTTGATTTCGGGATGGGCTTTCATGAACGTGTACAGTGACAATCCTCTGTCTGTTCCTTCTTTCAGGATGTCTCCCAGGGCTTTTGCCTGAGAATGGGTCAGGTTAATGACCTCGCGGGAATCCTTAAGGGTGTACTCGTAGCTGTCGTGAGCATCACCAGCGGTATAAATCTTTCTTTTAATTCGGCATTCATTCATTCTTGAACAGCCGTTGCATACTCCGACTGTACGATCCTGTCGTTTACACTCGATTCTCTGCTGCTGATTGCAGACCTGAGGGCAGAAACTGTTAAAACCGCATTGCTCGATTTTTTTACAGTCATAAGTTCCGGTTTACCTCATATAGGGACGGGAATATTCTTTCTGGATCGAATGAAGCTTAATTTCCTTACAGATGGTGGAAGGCGATTTGCCAAGTGTATCCGCAATACTTTTGCGGGTAGAACCGTTTGTCAGACCGGTTTCAATAATCATTCGGTCCTCTATAGTTAAGTGTTTCTGATTTGCCAAAACTGCCTCCTTTCGCAGACTGGCAAAAGGAGGCTAGGAAAGAATAATCTCATTGAGATTAGGAGTAAATTCTACTGCATGACAAATGGAATTCGTGAAAAAGTAAATTCAACGCGAGCGCCTCAGGTATGGAATTTACTATTTCACTTGTCAAATTCCAGTATTATTCCTCATTTTTTTGTATTTCTCTTGTATCTAGAATTAGTATTTGTTATATTAATCAGGCATTGAGATACGGGCCTGTAGCTCAGGTGGTTAGAGCGCACCCCTGATAAGGGTGAGGTCGCTGGTTCAAGTCCATTCAGGCCCACCATTTCTTTGCTTCTTATATATGTGGGGTGTTAGCTCAGCTGGGAGAGCACCTGCTTTGCACGCAGGGGGTCAGGAGTTCGATCCTCCTACGCTCCACCACTTTTTTTGATAACGGCACGGTGCTTATGCACCGTTTTTTTATTTATATATTTAAAGGAGAAATATGCCTATTCAGCTAAACACCAAAGAATTTTACTGGATAAAAAAAGCGCTTGATGCAGCCCGCGACAGTATTTCACGCGGCTGGTATCAAAGCGCATTACTTGAACTTAGAAAACCGGCTAAAAGACTTGCAGAGCAGCCCTTACCGAATCGATTACAGGCTTTAGTCCTATTAACTCAAGCCCAAGCTTATCGCGGATTAAACTCTACTACCAAAGAATTGAAATCACTTAAAGCTGCTCAAGAAATATTTACTGGTATAGAGGATTCAGATTCTAACGAATCCATTGCATGTTCCGATCGAATCCGTGAGATAGAGACTATATTAACAAAGTAAAAAGAGGCTTTAGCAAATTTCTTTTAGTTTTTTATATGAATCCATTTGCTCTTTAGAAAGCTTGGTCACAAATTCTATCTTCAGTTCAACAAATTTTTCGACATCAAAAATCACAAATAGCAGCATTGCTTCACTTTCAAAGCTTTCCATTCGATATTTCCCCGCTAAGATGTCTTTCTTTAACTCCAGACATTCAGTCAGTTTATTTCCTGGTTCATCATGAACTGAGATAAATTCGATCAATGAATCCATATAATCCACGATCGCATGAGTTCCTTGCGGATTTAAAGATATGCTTCGGGTATGTTCGTAAAGTTCTTCAAGTATCAAACATTGCTCAAGCCTCATTTCAAAATATGGCAGAAACCACTTATCTTCTGATTTGAATGAATTTTTCTGAAAACGGGAGGCTTCTTCTATGCTTTTCAGAAGGTCCGAGTGGAGTTTTGGAAGGTATTCTCGTCTTTCGTGGATTTTTTCTTTCTGAAGGAGCGACTGCGCTACTTCTGATACAACCTCCTTCATTTCACATTCAATTTTTTCTAATCTAAGCTTAAGGTTTTCTTTCTCAGTCAGATCAGGTTGTAAAAGATTAAAAATCAAAGCAATAGAAATGCCTATCAGCAGTAAGGCCAGCTGATAACTGGCAAATTCAAATGTAAATTCCTGATTAACCAGGAACTGGGCACCGATTACAGCCTTAACTGAAAGTGTGGACTGCCACCCAAGCATTTCTAACAAGAATACAATAATCACCAGAAAAATTGCATAGGCAATATAAGTATCTGCTACCGTCTGAAAGACAATCCAGCAAATCAGAACTGTAAATACATATGAAACAAGCCTTCTTAAGATGAGTAGCACTGTATCTTTTCGAGTCTGTGCAATCAAAGTGAGTAAAGTAATTGTTCCAGCCGAAGCCGGTCCAGGTAAACCAAAGCCCATAGCAATAAAAATCGCCAGAGCTGATCCACATCCAATCTTCAGAGCATTGATTAAGTGAATTTTTAACTGGTGAGCATCACGGTCTAAGAGGTCAAAAGGATTCATATAGTGACTTTATCATAGTTGCAATAAATCTTTATTCACATTTTTTCACATTATATTATCCAACTTTTTTTCTTGCCAACATTCTTTCGATCTGATATATTAATCAGGCATTAAGAAATGGGCCTGTAGCTCAGGTGGTTAGAGCGCACCCCTGATAAGGGTGAGGTCGCTGGTTCAAGTCCATTCAGGCCCACCATTTCTTTGCTTCTTATATATGTGGGGTGTTAGCTCAGCTGGGAGAGCACCTGCTTTGCACGCAGGGGGTCAGGAGTTCGATCCTCCTACGCTCCACCACTTTTTTTGATAACGACACGGTGCTTATGCACCGTTTTTTTATTTGCTTTTCGTATTATTGAAACTGAAAGGAAGGTCATTATGGATCAAAATACTGCATTAGCCGAAATTTTCGTTAAAGAGAATTATGGAAAAAATTTACGTTATGTCGGAGAGGATTCCCGATTCAAAGACGAAATCGGTACTCTACAAATTCTTGAAGATATGAATTGCTGCGCTCCAACCAACGATATACTCTTTTCCTTCAACTGCAAAAACCGAAGAAAAGTGATGAGCGCCAAAGAAATTCTTGAACCAGGTATTTTTATTCCTGCATAACCCGAATCGCTGCTAAACGGCAGCGATTTTTATATTTTGTCTAAAGTGTCGTTGAAGAATAATTTTGGCGTATTTCTTAGAATACAGTCAGGAGATTATTTATGAATTTTACTATCGAACAACTGATGCGGGCCTATTTCTATTTTGCACTCTATTCTTTTGGAGGATGGGTCGTTCAGGGGTGTTGGGTCGGCTTTAAAAAACACCGGTTTGTTAATACTGGTTTTTACCGTGGCCCCTGGGTCCCCATCTTTGGATTTGGCTGTCTGCTCATTATCTATGTCATCGATCCTCTTTCGATGAATCCGTTTATGGTTTTCTTTAATGCTTTCTGGATGACCAGTGTTCTGGAATACATCACCAGCTGGTATTTGCAGAAAGTTTACCATCGTCTGTGGTGGGATTATTCCGATAAACCATTCAACATACATGGACGGGTCTGTCTGCTGAATTCTACAATGTATGGGTTAGCTGGATTAGTGATTACCTTTGGTGCTCAGCCAATTCTTGATCGAATGGTATCCAGGATTCCCTTTCCTGTACTCTGTTTAATCATGGCTGTATTCACTGTTTTCTTTGCGACTGACGTATTTACAACTCTTCTTGAAATGCAGACTCATAAGAAAGCACTCGAATCCTTACACACCCATATCCAGAGCGCACTTTCCGCTGGTCTGGAGGATCAGAAAGCTCTTATTGAAAAAGCAAAAACCAATCTCGAAACCCTGGAGTCGCATAAGCGTCACCTAAGAGGTATGGTTCACCAACGCCTTGAAGATAGCTATCAGAAATCCGTCGAAGCTGTGAAATCCTTGCTGCATTCAGAAAACTGATTCAATTTTCGCCATACAAAAAACTCAGCAATTTTCAGCTGAGTTTTTTGTATTTCCTGAGTTTTTTATTTCATAGAATATTCTGTTAAATCGTTCCAGGAAAAAGAATCACAACAATCGACATTATTCCAAATAAGGCAACCAACAGCCAGAAGGATACCTTATGAGCCGTGATATTCCAAAGCGGTTTAGCCGGAACACTGTTTTCAAAGCAGGACCGGATCGAAGACCACTCCTGCGAAAGAAAATAGAATCCAATCAGACATAAAACGATCGGCGCAAAGGATAAAACTGTACTAATTGCTCCCAGAGAAGCCGAGGCCAGAACGCTGATCAGATTATTAATCATGTGGATTCCGATAGGCAGACACAGGGTGTTCGACTGATGGTAAAAATAAGCTAATAGGATCCCCATTGCAAAGACAGGTATTCCCTGAAAGAGGTTCATATGAAGCAGCCCAAAACACAAGGCAGAAAAAACCATCGCAAATGACAGTGAGTATTTTTTAAGAGCTTTGAATATCAATCCTCTGAATACGATCTCTTCAAGAATCGGGGCTGCAATTACCGCCGTTATAAAATAAACTGACTCTCCCCCAACGCTGTAGTTGACATTTCCTGCTTCTGGAATATAAAGTCCAAACAACAGTTCTAAAACCAGAGAAATCCCAGAAACAAGGACCAGCAGAGGTACCGTAAGGGAATAACACATACAGGTTTTCCTGATATAGTCCATCCAGTTTTTTACCGGCGAAAACTCAGTCTTTTCGATTTGAATTCCAAACGCTTTTCTTCCATAAGCTATAGCAGCAATCGCACTGGCTGCCGTTGCACCAAGTAAGACAACATTTGTCATCACTTCGTAAATAGAATCTCCCGTATAAGGTAAAAAGACAGATAAGAAAAAGCCCATAAAAAAACCAAGAACCAATGAGAGGGCAAACGAGATTAAGAATTGCGATCCAATATAAACCCACAAAGTTTTAAGTGAATCAGAAATCGCACGGCTTTCTGATTCCTGATCGATCATCGATCTTGTCAGACTCTCATTAGTTTCTGGAGCCATGGCCGGTATTGGCGGAGGTCCCATTCTATCATTCATAAATAATTCCTCTTCAGACTAAAATCGCCGCTTTCTTTAATTTTACTATTCGTCTTTATTTTAACCTCTTTATAGGTTTATTGCTTCATTGCTCTCCATCTGTAATATTCTTCATCTTTCTGATCGTTGATTTCCTCTGAGTTCTGACTGATTGAAAATTCGGATTCAGAGAAACTATCCAAGAAATCTTCAGATGTCATCCTGGTCGTCCAGTTTTTACCACTCATATAAATTTTTCCGGATTCATATCTGATCAGTTTGTCCCCATGAATTTCCTTGAGAGTATATCCCATCTTTAAAAACTCAAGTGCCTGTCTTCCACAAAATCCTTTTCTGAGATTGGCTGTACCAGTCAGTTTTCCATATGTTTCCTTCATCTTATTAAACCTCAATAGGCAAGCTTCAACATTAAGCAATAATCAAACGCCATTGAATGAAAAAGACCGTCAATCGACGGCCTTCTCAATACAAAATTTATAAGATTGTTTTTACCTTATTCTGGAGTTCCAAGGCACTGGTTGTAGTCAACAACAACTTCGAACCAAGCCTGTGGGTGTTTGCAAACTGGGCAAATTTTTGGTGCAGTTTTAGCTTTAGTCAGATAACCGCAGTTCAGGCAGATCCAGGTTACAGGTTCTGGTTTTTCAAACATTACGTCTGCTTCAAGAAGATTGATCATATCCTGGTAACGATCTCTGTGGTGAGATTCGATTTCACCGATCATTTCCATACGTTTAGCAATTTCGTTGAATCCTTCTTCTTTAGCAACTTTAGCGAAGTCTGCATACATTTCTGTATATTCATAGTCTTCACCTGCATAAGCAGCTTTTAAGCAGTCAAGAGTAGAAGGCACTTCACCACCATTGAGGTATTTGAACCATACTTTTGCATGAGCTCTTTCGTTTGCAGCAGTTTCATTGAAGATGTTTGTAAGATATACATAACCTTCTTTTTTAGCCTGGTTAGCAAACCACTGATATTTTGTGTAAGCCTGAGATTCGCCGGCGAAGGCGGTCATAAGGTTTTCCCAGGTTTTTGAATCCTTGAGTTCCATTTCATGTCCTCCAACTATATGTAACGTAACCTTATTATAATCTGTTTTATAAAACTGGGAATAATTTCTTGCTCAATTGGTCATCCAATTGGTAACTTAATCACTTTCCGCATAACTTGGGGCGCTGTTACCCCGACGAATCAGAATCGCTTTACGAAATTCTGTTCCATTAAGCATTTTCATCACATCAAGTGTTTCTTCTTCAGTACAGCCAATCAGAAGTTTAACTTCACAATCTTTTTTCAGAATGTCTGCAGCAACCGCAATCTGTGTGACCTGATTGGTCCGGATCGTTCCCTTGAAAGCATCAATGGGTTCCTGATCGGAAGACAGGGTATCTTTCAAATATCCATAGTCAACGGGATAGATCATATTGGGATAATCTGGATGTGCACTGTTTTTGGGCCGATCGATGACTAGCTTTCCAGAAAGCATCAGCGTATCCAGTTTCTGCCAGAAATAAATATTATTCTCTAGTTCCTTTACAGTCTGTTTCACAAAAACTCCCTCCGTTTTTTCATTATAGCATTTTGATTCATTTTGTTTCAAAAGCGAATGAAACCTCACCTGTTTCTTGTCAGCCGATTTATTCTGCAGTTCTTTTATTTCGTAAAAACTAACGAATGATTCCAGAGCAGCCAATCAAAAAAATAAAAAATAAAAAAACGCATCAGTCATCAGACCAATGCGTAAATAACATTTTGATTTTATTCAACACCCTGCTCAGGATCTTCTTCAATGAATTCCTGTTCACTCTGTGGCTCTATAACAGATTCATCATAAACCGTTTCTTCTTCAGCGGCTCCATCCGATTCTTCAACGACAGCACTTTCATCGATCACAGGTTCTCCTTCAGTGACAGGAGCCTCTGCCTCAACTGGAGATTCTTCCTGTTCAGGAACTGATTCTTCATGAGGCTGCTGCAAAGAAGAATCCTGTTTTTGATCCTGCTCCGGTTTCGATTCATCAGTTTTCTGATCCTGACCCTGATCTGCAGCCGATTTCTGCTGCGGTTGTCCTTTTTCAATAAAGGTCCACAGATCTTCCGGCTTGGATTGATCCCATTGGATAGTGGAATTCGTATCCCACACAGAGACTGTTCCCTTGCTTTCATCAAAGCCAACTCCAACAGACTCAGGTACTCCATCTTTAATCAGATAGATGGCCGGTGTATACAGATAATACGGAAAACGGCTAAGCAGCGCCTTACCATCATCCGTGTTGGAGATCAGCGTCATATCTCCTTCGTTTTCCCGATACATTTCAAAAGAAGTCGCATCCACCTTCCATACAGTCAGACCCGGATGCTCCTTTTTGGTCTTTTCGATATATTCATTCATCGCTGAACAAAACGGACAGTTATCCCGCTCAAACAGAAGCACAAATGTCTGCCCTTCATCCATCATCTGAGCCGCTTCACTCATCGAAACATCTTTAGTCTCAAATGGCTTCTGTGAAGAACAGCCTGCAATCATAAACAGTCCAAGAAACAGGACAACCAGCGAGCTGATCGCTCTTTTCAGTTTCATAATTAATCCCCTTTCCAGATTAAGTCTGTATCAACAGACCATAAAAATGGGTTCAAAACCTCTTTTCAAAGTATAAAGCCTGATCTCTGAATCAAAGGGGATTGTGATCCCGATTTCTTCAGTTTTGGTCATCCTTTGATAAAACTTCTGTCTTTGAAACGCTTTTTTTCTTCGTCAGTGCACTGATTGCATCAATCAGCTTCATCAATGAAAAAGCAGCCTGCTCAAGTTTCTGAGGCCCCTGGGCGATAGCAACTGGAAAAGTCATAGCTCGATCAGCCGTCGAAAAAATCCCGCAGATTCCATAATCGTACAGTTTCTCATACCCCGCGCCCAGAGCTCCAGAAAGTACAATTACCGGGACATTCTGAGCCTGCGCCATCTGCGCCACGGAAAAAACAGCTTTTCCATATAAAGTCTGAAGATCACTCTGACCTTCACCGGTAATCACTAAATCCGCATTCTGAATTTTCTCTTCAAATTGGCCGATCCGGGCCAGAATCTCAAGACCAGGCTCCATTCTGGCATCCAATACTCCTATAAGCATTCCGCCAAGTCCTCCAGCAGCTCCACTGCCTGGCTTACTTCGAATATCGACATGGAACGTCTGCTCAATCTTGTCTGCCGCATGTGAAACTCCTGATTCGGTCCGATACTGCTCCATCTTGCTCAGACCCTTCTGTTTGCCAAAGATAAACGTCGCTCCCTGTTCTCCAAGCAGTGGATTATTGACATCACAGGCTGCAACCAGTGAAATCTGACCTGGAAAATGAAAATGACTCTTATCAATAAAGGCAATTCGATTGAGCGTTCCACTTGAAGCATGAATTCTGCGGCGGGATTTGTTATAGAAAACAGCTCCAAAAGCTTCAAGCATTCCCATACCCGCATCATTGGTTCCTGTTCCTCCAAGTCCAATGATCAGGGTTTCAACATCCGTTTTGATCACTTCCCGGATCAGTACTCCAAGGCCATAGGAAGAGGTCTCCAGTGGCTGCCTTCTTTCCTTAGGATACAGCGTCAGACCAAGACAGCTGGCCGCTTCAACACAGGCCGTCCTGGTCTTTGGATCATAGCCATAGCGGACGATAATCCTTCGTCCATATAAATCAAAGCAGCTCGCTTTTCGAATCTGTCCCTGACTGGCTTCGACAAAAGCATCAACCATTCCTTCTCCGCCGTCCGCAATTTCAAACGTTGAAACTTCAAGCTCAGGATTTGCAGCAATCAGTCCTTTTTTTATCTGTTGATTTGCCTGTGCAGATGACATACATCCTTTGTATGAATCGCAGGCCACAAGTATATTCATATGCTCAGTTTACCTTATTTTTTAATGTACTTCTTCACAAATCGAATGTGTTTATTTTCTTAAGCCACCAGACTGAAACGGTATTCGCGCAAAACCATGATCATTCGTCAATCCAACAGATCAACCATTTCATTCCGATGAAACCCCTGTCTGTAAATGTCTTATAATAACTACAAGATATTCAGAGGATCCAAAACCTGGGTCAAAAATTGAAAAATATTCAAATTGATCTTGATTGCCTTTAAAAAAACAAAGAAAATATCCAAAGCTTTTAATAAGCTTAAGAAAAGTGTCTATAAATTATGAAAAAGAAAAACATTCTGATCGCCGTTTCCGGCGGTATCGCAGCTTATAAAATCTGCGATCTAGTAAGCAAACTTTCCAGACTCGATGTAAACCTTGAAATCATGATGACTGCTCATGCCAAGGAGTTTGTTGCCCCGGCAACCTTTGAAGCTCTGATTCATAAGCCAGTCCATTCCGATATGTTTCATGATGAAGGACGGGATGCCATACCCCATATCAATCTGGCAAAATGGGCCGATCTGATTTTATGCGCTCCAGCAACCGCCAATCTGATTGCCAAGATGACCACAGGCCTTGCAGATGATTTAGTCAGCAGCACCCTTCTGGCTGCCACCTGTCCGATCCTGATCTGCCCAGCCATGAATACCCATATGCTTGAAAATCCAGTGACTCAGAGAAACCTGAAAATTGCTGCAGAATTTGGATGGCATATTCTTGATCCGGCTTATGGCCGATTAGCCTGTATTGATCAGGGAAAAGGCCGTCTTCCAGAAACGCCAGAACTGATTGAAGCCATCTTCTCTGTTCTGGATCAAAAATCAGAAGATGAATCTTTAAAAGTCAGCGATGCCGATGAGTTCAAACCGCTGAAAACGCTCAAAGTCCTTGTATCAGCCGGTCCAACCCAGGAACCTCTTGATCCAATCCGCTTCATATCCAACCATTCATCCGGAAAACAGGGATATGCGATTGCTGCCCAGGCCAGGGATATGGGAGCTGATGTTGTGCTGGTCAGCGGTCCGGTCAGCCTGGATCCATTACCTGATGTAAAAATGGTGTCCATCCATTCGGCCATCGATATGGAAAAAGCCGTCTTAAAGGAAGCTGCTGATGCTGATTTCATCATCATGGCCGCAGCCGTAGCAGACTACCGGCCTAAGGCATCAGCCGATCAGAAAATCAAAAAGTCAGATGATCACCTGATTGTTGAGTTTGTCCGCAATCCGGATATTCTAAAAAAACTCGGTGAAATCAAAACTCCTTCGCAGGTTCTTTGTGGATTTGCGATGGAAACCCAGAATCTCGATGAAAATGCCAGAGAAAAACTGGAAAAGAAAAACTGTGATCTTCTGATCGCCAATAACCTGTCCACTAAAGGAGCCGGTTTTCAGACCGACACGAATATTGTTTCCCTGTTAAAGAAAGATTCAATTGAACATCTTCCGAAAATGGACAAGAAGGAACTCGGCAAGCGAATTCTTGAGGAAATGCTTGCCATCAAAAAAGGAGAAAAATAAATATGCTCATCTGCATTGACGTAGGAAATACGAATATCACTATCGGCTTCTTTGATCAGGATGAGCTTATCAGCTCCTATCGTATGAACACCAAAGTCCGACGAACCAGCGATGAATACGGCTATATGATCAAGAACTTTCTCGATAACGCAAACATCCATGTCGAAGATGTGGAAGGTGTGATCGTCTCAAGTGTTGTACCCAAAGTCATGCACTCTTTCCGAAATGGAATCGTTAAATTTATCGGCATTGAACCGATGATCATGGGCCCAGGTGTCAAAACTGGAATTTCTGTTCAGCTTGAAAACCCACGCTCCGTTGGAAGCGATCGAATTGCGGACGCCGCCGGTGCGTTTTATGAATACGGCGGACCTGTCCTGGTCGTTGATTTTGGAACGGCAACCACCTTTGATTACATTGATGCCAAAGGCTGCTTTAAAGCTGGTGTAATCAGCGTAGGGATCGAAAGCGGCGCCAATGCCCTCTGGGGTCAGACAGCTCAGCTGCCTGAAGTCGAAATTAAAAAACCTAGAACGGTCATGGCCCGCAACACTCAGACCGAAATGCAGGCTGGAATCTTCTATCAGTTTCTAGGCGGTTTTGAAAAAACGGTTGAAGCTTTCCGCAAGGAAGCCGGCGAAGATTTTAAAGTGATTGCTACTGGAGGCTTAGGACGTGTGATCTGTGATTACACCGACGACATTGATGTCTACGATCCAAATCTGATCTTTAAGGGACTTAAATCGGTTTATGAAAAGACCAGAGAATATGAAAGAAACCGTGAAGAAAAAGAACGTTTAAATCAACTGCAGCCAGAAAACTTATAAATTCTGTTTTCCCCTCCAATAAAACCGGAAAGCTCAGAGACATGATGCCTGTGCATCTGACTCTGAGCTTTTCCTTTATGGCTTTCGAAAGAAAGTAACCTTTTGAAATTTGCACGGGCTTTTATTCCCGGTTATCCCTGAATACCATCAAAGGCGGAAATCTTCTCTGTGCTCCAGCTTTCCTCTCAGGAAAGTCGGAAACGGAAGATTTCCGCCTTTTG